>CDYU01022118.1_pt1 | contig 101786 bp, 78 predicted proteins | sample 480701 | NCBI WGS metagenome assembly CDYU01 (sample SAMEA3182105, study PRJEB8094) | gut metagenome | biome: human; feature: gut; material: Stool; isolation source: human stools | place: Canada | collected 2013-02-26 | reverse complement strand
CTGCATACCATTGAAATCTGAATCAAATCCTTTTTGTGCAATAGGATGATTGAGGGCTTCTCTATATTGCGCTGTTGTCCAGTACTGCCAATTAGGATCTATATCAGACCATTGGAAACCACCATTACCATGAGGGGGATTTTTAAAGTCATATACTTCATGACCTTCATTCCTGAGAAACGACACAACGTCTAGCTGATATGAGTTTCTCCAACTACTTGCTACATAAATCTTTGCCATATTCTTGTTCCTTTTTAAATTGTCATTATTATACCAAATTTTCAACAACGTTTATTTCAATAATCTGAATACTACAGATTGTGTGTATCCATCCACGACAATCATCAGAACATAAGTTCAATATTTCATCAAACTCATTTAGAACTTCTTCGGGAATATCAGGATACATATCTATCAAAGGTCCAAGATAACCCTCACGTTCTCCCTGTACCCAATTATGTCTTTTACCCTTCTTGGATATTGCCTGAAACAATGGTCTGAAATAATCTAACTTATCATCGCTCAGTTTTTTGCGAATCGTTTCATAGTCACCATCATTCCAATCTACTTCTATTTCTATCTGTTTCATTGAATCTATTCCTTTCTTTATATAATTTAACTTCTGTTGGATTTCCATCTCTCCAACTTACATCAGGAAATAAATTAGGTTGTAAATTACAATAATCACAAGTGTCACTTGTTGACTGCCAACACTCATATTTTTCATTCTTTTCTTTTCGGTTATGAATTAATTCACCACAGATTACACAGATTGACACAGATTCTATTTTGCTGATTATTAGATTAATAAATCTATGTGAATCTGTGTAATCTGTGGTGAGTCTTATTCATTCCTAATACAAAGAACCTCATTTAATCTCTTTATTCCTGCATCGTAGTATTCTTTGTCTATTTCGAAGCCGATATATTTCCGGTTGGTATTGACACAGGCAATCGCTGTGGAACAACTGCCGATAAATGGGTCTAAAACAACATCGTCTGACTGTGTGGTTAATGCCAACAATCTTTCAATAAGACGAACAGGCTTCTGTGTCGGGTGAATTGCGCTGTAATGGTCACGAACTATCTTAATAATTGATTTCTCATTCATTCCACATTCCATTGATGATATAACGTTACACGACCTGTCTCCGATTTTCATGTCTCCGTGCAGTCCTTGCTTGTTTGCTTTTTCATCTTTATACAAATCTGTTCTTATTATTGACCTTTCTGTACATCCATCACTCATGGCTCTGACTACCGCAGCGCATCTATCCTCATTTTTAAAACCCGGCTGAGCCGATACGTTATATCCACTAACCCTATCAAGATCATAAGATGCAACATTGTTAATTAAAAAATCTTCAACTGCCTTCAACGATTTAGGATTATGTAATATAGCTTTCATTCTTCTTAGATCCTGTAATACTGAGGCCACATCACCACATTTTGCTTCTATGTATGGAACCTTAACCCTATTAATGCTACCCTTACCCAAACTGCTAATACTTATAGTTTCGTGCACTCTTAATAAAGCCAATAAAGGAGATGTTATATATGATTTATCCCAAATGACTTCCTCTTTAAAGGAGAAACCCAATTGAGAAAGTATGACATTCCACCTATAAAACGAAGTACCACGCCCAAATAGTACTACAAATCCATCAGGTTGAAGCACCCGTTTAAATTCTTTAAACAGCTCACGTTCATCAAATTCACGTTCCAGTTTCTGCCCTTTCAAGTATAGATATGGAGGATCGGTAATGATACAATCTACACTTGCATCAGGAATACGTTTAATTCCTTCCTGACAATCCTCATTGTATATTCTATTAATATCCATATTTAGTTCATTTCTATTTAGTTATGAATATCTTAATAATAATTTTACTTTCAGTTCTTGCGCTTGCTTTGCAGAACCACGCCAAGGCAAGCACCCATCATACACGGTAGCCCATGGCAAATACCATGCTCGTTTTACTTCTACTTCGTAGTATCCGATAGTTGCTTGTACAATTCTTACTTTTATCATTTCTTCTTTGTTATTCGTTAATTACTTTAGTCTTAAGATGATTAATGAAAAAATCTATTTCATTACGCATCGCAGATAATTTTTGTATAAACTCGGCTACACTATCATCGCTTGACTTGTGAAGCCTTACTTTCCCATGACAATCAGCAATCTCTATAAATAAATCTCGACCAATGCCGTCTGAAAAATCAGTTTCACCATCAAAGCAGACAATACTTCCAGTCGAGCGTGAATTTTCAGAGTTAAGCCAAATGCGATGGTTGTAATATACTTTGCTCATTCCTGTATAATTAAGAACATGTTGCTACTATGAGTATAACAATCAGTACAATTGCTAATATATCTCCTAAAGAACATCCGCTTTTAGGTTCCATCATACGATATATTCTTCTGGGTGATTCTTTATAGTACCCATTTGGTGTGCTTCCTTTAAAACACACCCTACTTCCATCGTCATCATCATCAATATAGTTAATATCCTTAATCCAATAGACTTTTTGCTTATTAGAACCTTGCTCCGTTAATAGTATAAATCGTTTCATGTCTTTATATTTTTCAGTTATACGTTAATAGACATTCTTTTAATATGCGCAAAACAATCATCCATAGCCTTGTCAAAAACTTCTTGACTTATGATATTTTTCTCAATCCGTTCCACGTATTCACCTGCGTAAGATGCAAGTTGGATGCTTGAATCACTATTACTTACATCTTCTCTATTGTCAAAATATACATGTATGCAATCAAATACCACTTCATCACCGATTTCATCAGTATTTACCCTAACTATCGCTGTGATTTTTTCATAAGAAGTATGCGCCATGTGAATACACTTTCCAACGAGATATTGATATTTTGCCTTTTTTTTATCGGCTTCCTGTTTCTTTAGCTTCTGTATTTCAGCTTCTAATTTCTGTATTCTGTTCATATCTATACTTTTTATTCGTAAAACTTAGATTTTTTACTTTCTAAAAAACATATCCCCGCTTATCGATCTAGCGGTATCATCATTTGTCAGGCGGATGTATCTAAAGAAGTTTTGTTCACTCCGATGCCCGGTAAGTCTCATGATTTCCAATGTTTTCATTCTTCCGGTCAGATACATGTTTGTTGCAGCACTTCTTCTCGCGGTATGACTACTGATAAGCTGCCATTTCTCCTTTGTTACAGTAATCAATTTTCCGCCTTGGGTAAATGAATAAGTAACCGGGTCATTTAATCCAATCTCTTTCATTATCACCTTCAGATACTTGTTAAAGTACTGAATACACAAACCGCTTGGTATAAATCCATGATATTTTTTAAATATCTCTTTCACATAATCATGTGCCGGTACCTTTACATCTACATTAGTCTTTTTTGTTCTAATCATAATATAACCATCTACCAGATTTTGACTGGTCAATCTTGAATAATCAGAATAGCGAAGAGCTGTAAGACAGCCAATGACAAACATGTCTCTTATTCGCTCTTTAGCCTTCCGTTTATCCTGTTTTTCAAATTTATAGTAGTATATTCTTGTGATTTCGTTCATTGATAGGAATACAGCATTGGTAGGCTCGCATTGCAGATCAATCTCATCATAAGTATTATCTACCGCATAGTTGTATTGTGATGCTCTACGAACAAGTGTCTGAATCTTCTGGATATATCCGACAATGGTATTATGCCTTAACCCTTGATCTTCCAGATATATAATAAAATCATCCAGGAATTCAGCCGTTACAGAATTGGTAAAGATATCACAATCAAACTCTTCCGAAAAGTTGTTTATATGCTTGATGATTGCATCATAAACAGCCGCATAGTTTGCAGACTTACGTCTGGAGCGCTTTTCAAGAACTTCTTTTGCAAAAACGGTAAAGTAAACACCTTCTATCGGTTTTGCCTGTCGGAAGTGGTTAATGTAGTCCTTTCTCGGCTTGGGCTCAAGAACCGGACAAGAAATCGCTAAATTTGTTTTGGCTATTCATTTTTAAAGTAAGATTTCAAATCTCCATCAGGTATCCAGTCGATAGTAACGACTGCTTTCACTTTCCCTGTGCCACCGCACGAAGGACATATTTTTTTAACACGCTCAGTAATAATATCCGGATCAATGTAATATCCATTTCCCTGGCAACGTCCACAAGAGTATCCGGTAAATTCGCCTACCACCTCTTTGCCTGTTCCAAATATAGGCGCCGTAATGAGTACGCCGTTACGTTTCTCGCTCATATCATTCTATATAATAGGTTATTATCATTCGATGACCACGGAAGATATGTACAACCGTTTTTCCTTCATCTGTCCGAAGCTCTGTTCTGACATCGCTTCTTATCATGCCGTAATACCGCAAATGAGATATATAATTATCAATATGTTCTTTCAACACATCGTAAGCCTCCGGGGTAGGACTGACCTCTATCGGATCATAGAGGTCAGCAATAAACGTCTTAAGCTCCTTCATCCATTGGGACTCACTGTTAGGTATTACAGATTTCCGTAAAACCTTCATGTTACATTGCGGAAAGTGACAGTGGAAGATTCATGGCCTTTCCCTGTTCATCTTTTATTTCCACCTGGATAAACTGACAGGTAGGAACAGGGCGGTAAGCCGCCTTGATAATATTTATACCTTCAATAAAACGGGTATCCTGCGTCTTTACAGCAAGGCGTTCCAATTCCAGTACTTTGTTGGCTTTCAGCGCACCCTTTCGATCCTTAGCGAGCAGGCTCATTACAGTATCCACCAGATTGGCACTGTTTTCATCCTTGGCCAGTGTACCCAGATATTCCTTCACTATCTCAACGCCTGCCTCTACGGTATCATCCCATCCCTCGTTTACGCGATTGCCTAACGTGATACGCATCACGCCATCCGAAGTGGTAAAGGTGTCACTTTGGCGGTCACCTTTCACTTTAAACAGCTCATTTTTCATATTAATTACTGCGGCAAACTCATTAAAAACCTCCTGTTTATTGCGCATCATTTCGGATGAAAGTTTTTGGAGTTTTGTCACACATGCCTTGACGGTGACGTCCACCAGTTGTTTGTACGTCTCGCGCTCTTGTTCAATACGGTTACGTTCCACTTTTTCCTCGGCATCCAACTGCGCTTTCAGTGCAGCACGCTCTTCTGCTGTTAATTTTGATAAATCCATATTCGATAATTTATATTGGTTAATAATTAATTCTTTCCCTGTTTTCTTGATTCCTTAGACGTCTCAGGTCTTTATCCAAGTATCTTTTATGCTCCAAAGCCATATTTTCCCTTTCCAGACGATCATGTCGTATCAGTTCTGCGCGATATTCATCCAGCAGACGGTCATATTCGGCAGGTTTCAAGGCGCTGATACCCATCATTAGCTTTTCCCGATAAATGCGAATACGACTTTCGCTGATGGCAAATTTTTCTTTCAGATCGGTACGGTATTCCGTGGCGGAAGGAGAATAGCGGCGGCTATATCCCTTCATTGTACACCTCCTTTCCTTTTGATAGCCGTGATTATATCACGCATCTGTATCTTTACCGCATACAACTCATCTACCGTCATACGGGAAATAGGTTTCCGGCATTTTGAATATCTCTTTGTCCATGAGCTGATTTTAGCTTTGTTCATTTCAACATCTTCGGGGCTTTCAAGTTCCGAGTAGTCTTTATTCAGAAATGGAATTTTAAAAGATAGGGCATATATCTCACCGACCAGATTGCGCGCCTCCTGCGACATAATTCTTTTGGCCGGGTCTACCGGTTCTTTTTTCAACACGGAAAGAATTCTATTAGCCTCTTGCGAAGACATGTCCTTAACACTGTTGATGGTACGGCCAGTAAACTGACTGAGATATTCATGGCGTTCACCAGAGTCATTAATGCCGATCTTGCCAAGGGTGGCATGTACAGCCTTGATCTGCAAATTGCTAATCGGTTTATTCATTGTTGTCTTCATATGCCTTGTTTTTTAATAGTTCCAAACTTCTTTTCTGATATCCTTCCTCCCATATGATGTAATACCCTTTGGGGCCTCCCCTGCCACGTCCCATATAAGTTGCCTTAAAACTGTCTATGTAAATTCGTTTGAAAGAGTCACGCTTCACGTCGTAGGCTACCCGTCCGTCAACTTCCCTACCATCCACATGGGAGATAAAAATAAATATCTTATTCCTATACTTTTTGCGCAGGGCAATTACATCCTCGGCCCGTACACCACACTGTGCGGCAAAATATTGTATTGAATCAATAAAAATGACATCAGGACTACGCTGGCGGCTCAGGTATTCATCCAGGTCCTTAATACCGTCACAACTGTCGCTAAATATAATTTTGCTGATACCGCTTCGTATTCCGGCCTCCCAGATTTCTTCCTGAAAGTCTTTACAGTATCCCATTTCCAACGGAATAAACATCGTCCGAAATCCCATCCTGTCAAATTCCCGGGCCATAAGCAACGCAAAATGAGTCTTTCCCTGTCCCGATTTACCATAGATTATCCAACTGCCGGACCTTTCCGGTCTTCCGAAAGCCTGATACCATTCACCTTCGAAAGGAATAGGATCATGTTTCATATCTTCGACATTCTTCAAACTCAGCACTTTCATACTATCTCTCCATTCTGAAGCTGTTGGTGAATCAATTCATTTTCGATCATTACTGCAATCTCGCGAAGATCGTCGCAGAAATACACCTGCTTACTATTCTTTCCCTCTACCGGTTGTTTCAACTGCTTGTCTAATTTTCCCCAGATATAAGCCTGTGCTTCCCTGTCCGTAATACCGTTAGCCGCACACATTGCATAAGTATCCTTTTTTGTGGCACCCAACAGGGAAATGTAATTCCGACCGAACCTGCTATCAACTTCATCATATCCTTCGATACGTCCAACATGGCGTTTAATATTACGCTCCAGCGTCTCCGTTCCGGCAACCAGAACACCCAGGCGGTGTATAGTGTCATCATACAGGGGAATAAAAGTACAGATGGCGGAGTGTGACAATTTACCCGCATCATCCAATATCAGCACAGGATTCTTGTCGGCCATACGGTTAAAATGCGCAACTACCAGTTCAAGCAGATCATCATTATCCATATACCGGGTTACAGCTTCTCCGAGGCATACCGCGAGCTTCGTAAGGAATTTACGCGCTGTCCACTTGCGACATTTGAGATAAACGACCGAATTATCCATACTGAGGTTATACAAGTCCACCAGCGGCTGGGTTTTACCACTTCCTGAGCGTGAAGATATGCATATCCATTTGCGATTGCGCTTCGCCACATTAAAGGCTGTGCGTATCTGTTGATAACTCGTAACGGTATCTACAATTTTCCAGGTATTTTCATAATAATTCAATGCAGACGCAATTTTTTCGGAAATACTATCTTCTCTGGCTCCATATTTACCGCTTCTAAACTGAGACATTGCCGCGTCAGAGATTCCACACTTACGTGATATTTCAGCGGCTGAAGCGCCACGCTTGATAAGACTCTCAACGTATTGTTTTAATCCTTGGATGTCCATTTTAATATGATTTTAAAGGTTATTCTAATTATCTTGAAAACTGCATATCAGTTTGGTTGAATTCGTAATCATCATCGTCGTAAAGGGAAACCGGCTGCATATCCCGGGAAGTGAGCTCTTCAAATTCCGCTTCGTGGATTTCTTCTCTCATCCTTTCACGTTCATCCTTATGCTGTCCTCTGCTGTTTGTTATCAGGTAACGGTCAAGGAGAGTATTGTTTATTAACTCGGGAATACGTTGCTGAATACATTTGATTCGTTCGTCAACGCGTTCTTCTTTATCCACGATATGCTTTTTTAGCTTATCATTGAAGTCTTTCACTTTATTACGGTATTCAAAGTGCTCCGGTTTTTGATCGGTCAGGGCCATTGGAACTTTCATGCAGCGCTGCATCATGTAGCGAAGGTTTCCTATTTCTTTGCCCGCATCTTTCAACCCCTTACGTACCGCATTGCTGATAAGTACCCGGCTCATATCTTCGGGATCATAACGGACTATCCAGTCTTCGTTATAATGTTCCCGCAGAGAAATATCAAAGGTGTCGTAATTAATACGCTCGCCCTGAATCTCCAGACGAAGGCCGTCGCCATTTACATGGTTGGTCCGCCCGCTGGTTTCTCCCATTAACAACAGATATTCTTCATCACTGAAAGGCAATTTGTAAGAATCCCCGGTTCTTTCCCAAGCCGCCATAAACGCTTCCAGATGTTTTGCCCGTTCCGCCTCCATCATGGCTTCTATCTGCCCGATGCAAGTCGCTTCATCCGGAACCATCTTGCGATGCTCGTTCAATATCTCCAGATTGGGTTGGTTCTCTTTTCGGGATGTGATTCCATATCCGGACCAGTTAGCCTGCTTTTGACAATACTCTACATTCAAATAGCGGAAATACGGCTCTATGATTTTCGCTTTTGCATTAAACTTTGCTGCCGGCACGTAGATATGAGACATGGCCTGATAAAAAGGCGTTATACTTCCATTACCATAATTGTCACTCTGCAAGTTCAGAGGTTTGTAACGCTTGCCGAACAGCTGTTTCGTGTGCCGAATGGCGTTGCGAAGCGCTTCACGGATCAGGGAGGAAGACTCGTTGTCTCCAATAGCATATCCAACAGGATACTTACAACTGGCATCCAATACAATGACAGCGGTCTTACGATGAGTATAAGTGGTAACTTTGTATCTTTTCTCATTTCCATTCTCATTCTTTGACCTGATGTCCTGTTTCTGGTACAACAGCTCAACCTTCCATCCGTCCAATGTCCAATAAGTAAGGGCTTGCGTCGGAGCCGTGCGATGTATCTGCATCATGCGCGTGTTGGCGACGGCCTTTTTCCCACGTCGTCCCTGCATGGTTGTCAGTTCCATCTTTTTCTTATAACTATCTACTGTGACCGGACTGCTGATAGCCTTAAATCCCATTATTTCAGCCACTTTATTATATTCATCCATAATCTGCTTGCTGTTTAGATTATTATGAAGAGATATTAGCTTATGCATGATTGCTTCCTCATCCTCACTTTGAACCGCGGCTGCTGACTTGTTACCGTAATTCTTGTGGATCAAAGAACGAAAGCCCTCTTCCTGACTTACTTTCCGCGCAGCCTCATACTGGCAACACTTACGCCTGAGAGATGAAGCGTTCTTTGGCAGTGTATGCGGAAAAAGAGGCTTTCCGAGCGGATCACGTAACGTGAGAAGGTCGTTACTCAAATTACACAAGCGTTCCCACACAGGTACCCGTTCTCTACTTCCAACCGCCTGAGAACGATGCTCTTCCTTTTCGCGAAGAATCGCTTCAATAACACGAACGTTCATAGTATATTCATCGATCTTGGCGGGAGGCAGTTTCTTATCATCATCGTAACGATAAGTATTTGTATAATACTCAAACGCATCGGTGCTATAAACAATGGAATCCTCCAATACATTCCTGCATAATTGAGCAGCAAGATGAGCGCGAGGATCGCCATTCTTTGCAACATATTGTTTTTTTACATCATCCCTCATCGTATCGTAGTCTATAATTGCCGGCTTGGCACGCGAACCATTTTGTAATAGGAAAAGCTGCTTTCTTCTTACCATTGTTTGATAAGTCCCTTCAGGCAGAAATCCATGTTTGCTGCCAATCTTTCTGCTTGGGTTTTCAATGATTAATTCATTAGCATATATGCCAATTCTACCATTACAAATTATAGCCATGTCAATTCCTTAAATATTATAAGATTTTTTGTAGAAAATCTACTCCTATTCTCGCGAACCAGAGCAGGGTCCTGCATATAGCAGTTAATAACTATTTAATGAACAGTATTATTCTAAAAGGATATTAACCTTTATCGTTTATCCATTTGAATCAGGTTCTTTTTCCGGTATAAACATGGATATTATTATCACAAGGGATAAGGCTACAATTACAAATGCAGATGTTGCATCCTTATCTGTAGCATTTATATTGATGCCAAGCCATAAACCATAGATTATTCCTATTGTAAAGGCTATTTTCTGAAGTCTTCTGAAGGTTTTCATATCAAGTGTATATTTAATCAATTAATTCATCGATTGCTTTTAAAGCTTGATGTTTACGTTCTATAAGAATATTCTCATCTTCTGAGGTAAGAGTCCATGATGGATGATATGCTTTCAATCGTTCATCATTCGTTGCATGAGATGTACTATACGCTAACACAAAACTATAAGCTACAGCATCCGATCCGTCACTTAGAGGTTCGTCAAAAGCAACTCCCCAATAAGAGTTTCTTCCACTTTTCATGCCTATAGCTTTAGTAATAGTACGGATGGCAAATAATGGAATTCCACGCTCGTCATAACTATCGACAACAACTATTTCAGCATGACACCTTGCCAATTCTTGACATTCATCTTTGTAGTTGATCATATTATATGCCTATATATTTATTATAGTGTTACGATGCTGTCTTCAACACATTTTATAACATTTCCTTTAGAATCAAGGATTTTAATGTTTTTTACATTCTCCTTATCCTCGATTAATTGCTTTCCTCCAAGTTCGCTTACGGCTACATATCTCATTTTGGCAGCGAGCAAACTATTGCGTTTAAAACTCATAGCAAGGCTTACCGAACATTTGCTAGTATTAAACATCTTCATGAGCTTCTTATAAGCCTCATTTTTCTTTTTAGGATCACTCCAGTCAATCTTCTTCATAATATTCACTTTTAATTTCCCAATTTGTTAACTAATAATGACAGAACCCTCCATTTACTATTGGTTATTAAACAAAGTGAGAATAAATACATGTTTTAAAACCTTATTTCACTCACTTGATTTTTAGGTTTAATTCGTAACTTTGAGCGCTGAAAATCATTATTTCGGTGCAAACATATAGATAATTATCTAAATAACCAAACTTAATATAGAAAATTTTATGCAAGAATCTCACATTTCCAGTCGAATAAAGCAAATTATCGATTATAAGAAGATGAGTATACGTGCGTTTGAGATACAAATAGGATGTTCTAATGGAGTGATTGCTAGGGCGATAGCAAACAATACGGATATTCAAAGTAAATGGGTGACGAAAATTATCGAATTAAACGAAGATATTAATCCAACTTGGCTACTTATTGGAAAAGGAGATATGTTATATGCTCCTAACCCAAACGGCGATTCTTATGACACAGCAAATGACTCCAATAAGGCTGGAAGTGATAATTCTGATGATATTCCTATTAATAAAAAAGTTTTAGAAGATATTATCATAGAATATCAAACAATAATGCGTGATATGCGGCACGAAATTCAAATGTTAAGAAAAAAAATTAATAGTTTAGAGCAAAAAAATAATTGATATTCATGAACAAACGCATGGTTTACTTGTTATAACAAAGATATTATTCAATACGCTAAACACACGCTTCATTTTAAAAAACCTTATTTATTTATGAAAACTAATGCAATCAACGAGACTATACGCACACTTATTCAGAGCAAGAAAGATGCAGAGAATAAACTAAATGATGTAGAAAAAGAACTACGTAGGCTTGTAAATGCATGCCCTAATTGTGTTTCTTGTACAATAAAAGATTGTCCGATAAGAATAAGAAGAAATATAATAGGAATTAAAGGTGGAGATTGCATAATATAAATCATTTCCGGTACTATCAATAAATAAATAGTTGCTCCTGATATTTTCAGGAGCAACTATCCTTATTAACCTGATAATCCATTTACCTTGATAACTTAGAACTTAATCTAGTCTATCATAACCTTCAAAAAACATGTGGCGAGAGCTGGATTCGAACCAGCGACCTCAAGACTATGATTCTTGCGAGCTACCACTGCTCTATCACGCTATAATTTTCGACTTGTCAGCTTTTACAACGACAAATATACGACATATAAGTATATAAATAACTAACAATTAATGTTTTAACAAGCGAGGCATTCATTTTTACACGTATTATAGGGGTACAACTCACCTTGATAATATGCTATTTTATAATATTCTTATGTATTATAGGGGTAAACTCAATAGATATTATACCCACAATTTGAATGTGCAATGAATGTGCAATAACGAGCAATTTGTTTTTAATTTGCATGTGCAATGAATGTGCAATATCATGAATAAAGGCTTATTTAACTATAATTTAACGTTTATAAGCCCATATTTATATTAGAGAAATGATTGTAAGTACGATAAGGTAAAAAGAGTATTTAATCAGAATATTTTTTTTGAAAATACTTCCATATTATAATTATTTGGAATATTTTTGTAGTAAAAATAACCATATTATGGAATCGAATAAGATTATTCATGTACATTTGATCTTTGAGAAGAAAGATTTCTACTTTGGAAGTATTAGCGCTATTTTTGAGGTTTTAGACGCGAATACAGTTGGTATGAAAAAGAATACCCTATTACATGCAGGTCTTGCAGAGGGAAGCCCCGTATGCACTCGTAGAGCGCTTATAAGACAGTCTCATATTATTCGCAGCAGATCGAAAAGTAGAAAATAAACTTCTGGAACTAAGGAAAACTACCATATTTGTTGATCACGTTATATTTAAAGCGTAATTTTATGGTGATTTATCTTAATCTTGTTACATCAATGTTCGATCATGTTACATTTTGTTTTGAGTTTGCAGCTCGTGCTTCAATAGCCTTCAATCGCTTTATTCATCGGACTTTCAGCTATATTTTATTTGCCTGTTTATAATGTACAATTCGTATTGAGCCCCATAGATTTGTAGCCCATGTACTTGAATTGGTTTGTTGTAGCCGGAAGAAGCATGACTCCTTTGCCGTTGATACCCAGCCATAAGTTGCCTGCCCGATCCTTTGTGATGGCATGTACATCGGCTTTGCTGAAATCGAAAGTACTGAAACTGAACTCGCTTTCCTTTATCTTCTGTGTATGTATGTCATATACTTTTATGCCGTACCCTATGGTTCCGATATAGATTTTTCCTTGCCCGGCAGCATATATTGTATTGATAGGCAGGCTAGGAAGTATCGGACAGGAGATAGGGATAAAAGTATCTTTCTGCTGGTCGTAGACAAATATTCCTTTGTTTATGTTACTGGCATAGATATTCCCTTTTTCATCCAGGCAAATAGAAGTGACTATATTCCAGGCATTCTCTTTTCCGATGAAATAGTGATATATTTGACCTGACGTGTCAATGCGGTATAACCCCTTTCCTTCTGTAGAAACCCATAGATTTTCGTTTTGGTCTTCGAATAGATAGGTGATGAAAAAACTGGGAACCGGCAGTTGCGCCTCTTTGATAAGAGGTTCTGTTCCTCCTAATGTTAGTGAATAAACGGCATGGCCGGACGTTCCTATTAATAACTCTCCATTCTTACGCTCCAGGATCGTACTGATATGTGCGCTCATGTTTATTCCAGTTTCGTACAGGATGGGTATTTCTTTAAAGAGATCTGTTGCCGGGTCGTAAAGTTGTAGTCCACGTTGAGTGCCTATCAGGAAGTTACCTTTGCTGTCTTCGAAGAGTATCCGTACATTGTTATCTACCAATGAGCTGTCGTTTCCTTCTTTGTGTTTGTATACACTGAACTTGGCGCCGTCGTAACGATTAAGTCCGTCTTCGGTGGCTATCCAGATGACTCCGTCTTTAGCTTGATAGATCTGATTGATATTGCTGTTTGATAATTCACGGTCTACCGTAAATAGTTTCTCTGATTGACTGTATCCGTAGGTTGCAAAGAAAAGGAATAAGATGGATAATAGTGTTTTCATAATTACGTTGGGGTTAGCAATTGTGATGCAAAAGTAATCGAAAACAGATGTTTTAGCAAACATAACATGGGGGAAAAACCCTTTATAGAACGGGATGTAACGTATAGCAAATGATGTGTTACATTTCGTGGGATAACTTGAGAGAGAGAATGAATTGTATTATAGAAAAAGAGGTTACCAGAATGGCAACCTCTTTCCTTAAAAATACTAATAAAGGATTATTTCTTGAAGTAACGGTTGTACAGACCTTCAAAGCCTTTACCGTGACGAGCTTCATCTTTTGCCATTTCATGAACAGTGTCATGGATAGCATCCAGATTCAGAGCTTTTGCACGAGTGGCAATACGTTTCTTGTCTTCGCAAGCGCCTGACTCAGCGTTCATTCTCTTTTCGAGGTTAGTTTTGGTATCCCATACACAGTCACCCAACAGTTCAGCGAACTTAGAAGCATGTTCTGCTTCTTCCCAAGCATAACGCTTGAAAGCTTCAGCTACTTCGGGATAACCTTCACGGTCAGCCTGACGGCTCATAGCCAGATACATACCTACTTCTGTACATTCACCCATGAAGTGGTTGTTCAGGTCTTTAATCATTTCATCATCACAACCTTTAGCTACACCGATCACGTGTTCGTCAGCAAAAGACAGAGGACCGTCTTCTGTGGTTTCTACAACTTCTACGAACTTGCTGGCAGGAGCTTTACACAACGGGCATTTTTCAGGAGCGGCATCACCTTCATATACGTAACCGCATACAGTACATCTAAATTTTTTCATTTTCTTTTTGATTTAATTGAATTAGTTATTCGTTCGTTTTATAAAAAACGTTAGTCTTCTTTACATTGTTTACAGATTCCTTTGTAATAATAATGGATTTCCTGCACTTCGTGTCCATCCATATCCGTATCTACCACTTTTTTTATTGCATCGTCACACGGCAAGTCATAGATTCTTCCGCAACGCTTGCACAAGAAATGTGAATGTGGAGTGGTGTCGGCATCATAGCATGTGTTACGCTCATCGATGGTAAGCGTTTGTGCGGCTCCTTGTTCGCTCAAAATCTTCAGCGTGTTGTAGACTGTAGTTTTTGAGAGTGTCGGTATAGTAGGAGATAATGCCGTATAAATCTCATCTACCGTCGGATGTGTGCGGTGCTCCATAAGATATTTCATGATAGCAATACGCTGTACCGAGGGTTTAATGTTATGTCCTTGCAATCGTTCTACTACTACTTCCATATTCGTTTAATTCAAACTTGTAATAATTACATTTTTATTTCGCTTGCAAAGATAAAGACTTATTCGATTTTACCAAAAGATTTCCATTCTTTTTTCTTCCTTTTTAATAAATAGTGCGAATTGGCTGGTAAGGTATTTCTATCCAGAACTCGGAACCTTTACTGAGTTCGGAAGATACTCCGACGGTAGCATGCATCTTTTCGGCAATCATTTGACAGATAGATAAACCGAGGCCTGTGCCTTGCTTGAAGTTATCCAGCTTTACAAAACGTTGGAAAATGGCTTGCTGTTTGTCTTGGGAAATACCACACCCCGTGTCCCGGACGTAAAAACGTATTTTTCCATCTTCCGGTGGATAATAGCCGATGGTGATACTTCCTTTGTACGTATATTTGATGGCATTGGATACGTAGTTTCCGAGTACTTGCATCAAACGGTTCTGCTCGGTATGGATATAGCATCTTTTCATGCCGAACTCTGCAATACATTTCACATTGGCAGGCATTCTCAGGCGAGACGTATCTTCAAGTTTACGGATGCAACTGTTGATATCTATATCAGTATAACAGAAGTTCAGTAATCCGGCTTCTATTCTGGACAAATCGAGGATGTCATTTATAAGTTGCAGCAACAGATAATTGTTATCTTCGATGATCCGGATATATTCACGGTTTTCCGGAGTATTTGCCGTTTCGGCAAGGATGCTGGAGAAACCGACGATAGCATTGAGGGGAGTGCGTATCTCATGGCTCATATTGGCAAGGAAGGCGGATTTTAATCTGTCGGATTCTTCGGCGCGTTCTTTGGCCAGAATGAGTTCTTTTTTATTTTTCCGGGAATGAATAGAATAAAAGATATAGAGAGTGATGCATAAGATGATGAACAGGACTGCCATCCAGATGTACATCTTATACTGTTGGTAGAAAGTAGGAGGCTGGAAGTAATAAATGGCATCTTCCGGATATAACTTTTCCGATATGTTACACCACTTCAGATCGGCAAAATTCAGATAAGTTTGTGGAGTCCCGCCATTTTGGTAAGGGATGGATGATGCGGGTTCGCCCGAGAAGATGCGGTTGATTATGGACATTACCGTATCGGTGAAATCATGGATAGAGATGTAATATCCACCTGCATATAAGTTTTCCTGCAGATTGAGGTCCGCTAATGTAAAAACCGGAACTTCCAGGAAGCTGGGAAGTATTTTTTTTAGATGGTCAGACAGATAATAGTTTTTGTTGCCTCCATATTGCCGGAGCCAGGAATAATAAATAACACCGGTGGTTTTATTGTAGGTGGTAAGTGTATCCAGTAATTCTTCAGTGCTTATTTCTTCTGAGGACAAAAGTTCCAGTTCCAGATTCGGGAAATCTTTTTCTATAATTTCTTGCAGGGACTGGCGGGTGACAATACTGATATAGCGGTCGTCGGAAATGAAAGCGATCCGGCGGACTTCCGGTTGAAGCTGACGGATGAGTTGCAGGGTTTTGTCTATAAAATAAGGTTGCTTTAATACGGTAATGTTGTATTTCTTGTTGAATTCCTCGATGGGCATGCTGTTTTCTTTTGTAAGGGGAACTCTGGCCAGTAAGGTTTGCAGAGTAGACGGAATATGTCCGCGGGAGTAGCAGAGTATGACGGGGACTCCTTTCCAGGGGCCGTCGAAGATAGGTGCACTGACCAACCATCCCGGATCACCAACGATTATAACAGCTTTAGGTGGTTCCGGATATATTTGCAGGATATTTGCCTGGGCCTGTTTGACTTCCTCTTCATTTTTAAGTATCGGGACTGCCAGAAAGTAGCTGTGCAGTTCAATATCTTTTTCATAAGGAAAGCGCGTCCGAAGTTCATTCTGGAAACCATGCACCCATGCTTCTTCCGCATTGACGGAACTGAGGAATAATATGTATTCTTTTTCTTTGGCGGAGCCGGATAGGCATCCGGCTACAAGCAGGAGGGATAGCAACCATTTATGGAGTGTACTGTGGGTTTTCATGAGTTTTGTATAGCGTGTTTGGAAATGTCGATAAAAGTACAAATAATCCGGGATATAGGCAGCGAATGAAATGATTATTTTGTGTTTGTGAAGAAATAAGCGTATTTTTGCCGTCACAATATTATAAATAACGTCCTTATGAATTACGGATATGTAAAGGTAGCGGCGGCTGTGCCCCGTGTGAAGGTAGCGGACTGTAAGTTCAATGCCAGGGAAATTGAAAAGGAAATAATCATAGCCGAGGGGAAAGGTGTGCAGATCATTGCTTTTCCGGAGTTGTGTGTGACGGGATATACATGCGGTGATTTGTTTGCCCAGCAATTATTGCTTGAAGAAGCGGAAATGGGATTGATACAGATTGTAAGTAATACAAGGCAGTTGGATATCATAGCCATACTTGGCATGCCGATAGCGATGAACGGAGTATTGCTGAATGCCGCAGTCGTAATTCAAAAAGGAAAGGTGTTGGGAGTAGTGCCCAAGACTTACCTCCCCAACTACAAGGAATTTTATGAGAAACGCTGGTTTACATCCGCTGTGGATGTAAGTGAAAGGAGCGTGCGCCTTTGCGGGCAGGTGGTTCCAATGGGAACTGACTTATTGTTCGAAACTGCGGATACGACGTTCGGCATTGAAATTTGTGAGGATTTATGGGCACCTATTCCGCCCAGTTCTTCACTGGCATTGCAAGGTGCGGAAATTCTGTTTAATCTGTCGGCGGATAATGAAGGGATTGGTAAGCACAACTATTTGTGTTCTTTGATCAGCCAGCAGTCGGCTCGTTGCATTGCCGGTTATGTTTTCTGTTCGTGTGGGTTCGGTGAGTCTACTACGGATGTGGTGTTTGCAGGGAACGGACTGATTTTCGAAAATGGCAGCCTGATAGCTCGCAGCAAGCGTTTCTCTTTCGAGGGACAGGTGATTATCAGTGAAATAGATGTGGAACATTTGCGCACGGAACGTCGAGTTAATACAACTTTTTCCGCTTGTCGGGCGCATTGCGCACCGGGAGAGGCGGTACGTGTTTCTACAGAATATGTAAATAGCAAAGAACTGAACCTGACGCGTTGTTTTGACCCTCATCCTTTTGTGCCGCAAGGAGTTGAGTTGAACGAGCGTTGCGAGGAAATATTCTCCATACAAGTTTCCGGTTTGGCTCAGCGTCTGGTACACACTGCTGCCAAGAGTGCGGTAGTCGGCATTTCCGGTGGGTTGGATTCTACATTGGCATTACTGGTGTGTGTCAAAACCTTCGATAAATTGGGATGGTCTCGTAAAGATATTATCGGTGTAACAATGCCGGGGTTTGGAACAACAGACCGCACGTATACGAATGCTCTGGATTTGATGAATTCTTTAGGAATCACCGTTCGCGAGGTCAGTATCAAGGAAGCTTGTATTCAGCATTTCAAAGATATAGACCATGATATCGATGTGCATGATGTAGTTTATGAAAATGCTCAGGCACGCGAGCGTACGCAGATACTGATGGATATTGCCAACCAGACTTGGGGAATGGTAATTGGTACGGGCGATCTTTCGGAACTGGCATTGGGCTGGGCTACTTATAATGGAGATCATATGTCCATGTATGGTGTGAATGGAAGTGTGCCTAAGACTTTGGTTAAGTATCTGGTGAAATGGGTAGCCGAGAATGATATGGACGAAGCTTCACGCATGACGCTGCTGGATATTGTGGATACTCCGATTAGTCCTGAATTGATTCCGGCAGATGAAAACGGCAATATCAAACAGATAACGGAAGATCTGGTAGGTCCTTATGAGCTGCATGATTTCTTTCTGTATTATTTCCTCCGTTGTGGTTTCCGTCCTTCCAAGATATTCTTCCTTGCAGTGCGTACATTTAAGGACGTGTATGATGAAGAGACAATCAAGAAATGGTTGCAGACATTCTTCCGCCGCTTCTTCAATCAACAATTTAAGCGCTCTTGTCTGCCGGACGGACCTAAAGTAGGTAGTATTTCCATCAGTCCGCGCGGGGATTGGCGTATGCCAAGCGATGCATCATCAGAGATGTGGCTTCGGGAAGTAGAGAGCCTTGCTTGATACTATTAGTTTCAAGGCATGAAACTAATAGTTTCTCGGTGTGAAACCAGTAGTTTCACCGGATGAAACTAGCAGTTCCAAGCAATGAAACTGACAGTTCCAAGGCATGAAACTAAGAATGGAAAAGAATAAAACCGGAAGTTCCCTGTGCGAAACTTCCGGTTTTATTGTATAAGCTTGTTTGAGAGGAACTTATCTCTGATTCGAAGTCCGGTAATATTTACGGTAGATAGATTTAAACTCATCACTGTTCCGAAAAGTCTGAAGCCAGCTGTTAAGGCTGTCCAATAGAACAGGTGATTGTTTGCTGACTCCCCAGGAATAGAACTGGGTAAAACTGATATCGGTATTGATATCTATCTGTGGAATACTGTCCGTTACGGCACGGGCGATGCTTTCATCGCATACGGCATAATCTATATCCCCATGAGCTACAAGTGATATCAGCTGTTCCGAACCGTATTTATCTATTTCCTTAATATATATAGTGTCACCAATTTCGTTTCCCAGATTACGAATACGGAGGATGGAAGGTGATCCTTTCACTACGTGCAGGGTTTTGCCTGCCAAGTCTAACTGACTTTTAACGAATAAAGAGTCAGTGGGAGATGTGGCTTTGCGTTGTACGAGAACCTGTTTATTAAGTACAATCGGAGTAGTAAGGAACAAAGAGTCTTTCAGTTCACTGGTGGCTAGAATACCATAAGCGATAACATCGAACTCGCCTGTTGCAAGTCCTTCCAGCCGTTTGTCAAAACTCATTTCGGGAGTGATGGCAGCCTTCCAGCCATGGTCACGGGCAAACGCTTCTATCAGTTCATAATGAAAGCCCGATAAGGTATCTCCGTCAACATAGAAGCTGATGGAGTTATATTCTGTGGCAGCGCGGATTATTTTCTCGGCTGCGATTTCTGCATAGTCACGCGGATGCCCTTGTTGCTTCTCCTTCTTTAAAAAGAAGGTAGCAATGAAAGCGGCTATTATACCCATAGCTGCGTATTTCAGTATTCTGGCTTTCGGGATTCTCATGTGGAAAGAGTTTTAATCGTAGAAGTTCCATGAAACACCTATCTTTAGCAGACTCGGGTTGATGGGGTAATGCGGTACGAGGAAAGAGTTACGTGTACCCATGCCTTGATTTACGTGAGAGTACATAGCGAATAGCCGTGTACGCTTCAGTTGCAGGTTTGCATAAATGTTCACTATAGGATAACCACCTATCTCTACCTGATCGTTTTCCGGTTGCAGGTGGAATTGCTGAACGGCAGGCGTATAGGCCGGTGCATTATATTTGGTGAAATAGCGCACATCGGCTCCCAATTGCACCGTAAGAACTTTCTTCGCTAACTTGGTCAGGATGTATAAATTGGAGTATAGTGAAAGTTGTGGCAATGGGAGAATTGTTTCATTGCTTGACTTTTGCCAGGTTACTTCGTTATCCAAATGGAAAATACCTGCACGGAAGTTCTGTTTCAGAGTTGCTGAAAGTATTTGTATATTACCGCTATACTGCTCGGGTACAGCTTTCTGGTTGAAATAAGTATAGTTCTTGACGTTTTCTACACCGGCACGAAGATTAGTACCCCACCAGTCAATGTTTAATTCGCCTTCTACACGGGTACGGAATTCTTTCTCCATATTATCATTGTCCCAGAAGAAATGGTTGGAGTGATAATGCCGCATATAGAAAGATGGGAGTGTATTCGTCACAAAACCTCGTGCGATAAGGTTTACTGTATCTTTTCCCAATCGGAAATTCAAATCCATATTACCATGTACACGGAATTGCCCCAGCGCTTTGTCCATAATACCTATTTCACCATCTATGGAATAGTGAAGGACTTTACCTTGTCGTTTGGCAAGTTCACCGCCTACAAATATTTCTTGTTCTGTGAAGCGGTCTACCGTCATGGAATCTGCATTCATCAGGTCATAACGGCTGAACTTATGAGAGATATAAGCGGTTAATCCTGCTTTAGCATATTTGTTGAAACCTTCCAACAGGGCTATGCCAAAGATGTTCTTTATGCTGAATGCTGTGGTGGAGTCCCGACTGACACTTCCGTTTTTGTTGAAGTAAGTGTTTTCATACATACCCTCCGGTTCGCTGTATGATTGGAAACGATGGCGTGAGCGCTCCACTTTAAAAGTATGAATGAAACTTGTGACAGGGACGAATTCTTCAACATAATTGGTATCTTCTGCCAAGGCAGTGGCGTTGTTAAGGCTATCTAGACTCAGGCTTTTTTTCATTGCAAGCCTTTCTGCTGAAAGACTGTCGGTGCCTAAACTGTCAGCACCTAAACGATCCATACCTAAACTGTCTGTAATGGCAGTGTCGGGAATCATGGCAGTAGATGCTGCCGTGGGAGCAAAGTTCTGTTTAACGCTATTGTTTTGGGCTACTTCTTTCAATACTCTCCGCTTGAATCCTAACCGATAGCGTTGCGTAAGGTAAATATAGAAGTCTTTGTTACGGTTGGAAGTTTGCTCCAGCTTCACAGGAATAGTGGTGGATTCGTATTCTTTCTTACCGTCAGCCATTGTATCGGGGCGGGTAATGTAACCGTCATTTGCTATACCGCCGTTTTCATTCATCTTCATGAAGAAGTTGTTGTAGACAGCTTGCAGTTGGTAGCGTTCGCCAATATAACTTCCGAATATGCCGGCATTGAAGTGCGAAGTAGATTGATTGGAGTAGTATCCACGTCCGTACAGGTAATCGAAATTGAAGCCAAATGCCAACCGTTTGTTTACATTGACAGAAAAATAAGATTTGAATCGCTCTTCACCGTTTACCTTATTACCCGCTTTATAATAAGTCAGATTTGTATAAGGAACATTACTGTTGGTGAAGAATACCTGATCGGGACGAACAAAGAAACTGGAGAATGGTGTCATAAAAATAGTCGGTTCGGTGCTTTCACGATCAAAGAATATACGTGAAAGACGGGGAGAGCCGAGGTTACCCAGGAAATTATATTGTCCCGTCATACCGTCTACCAGGTTTGTATTCTGGAAATTCAAGGAAAGAGTGTCGGCAGGAACGATGGTCCGGTTACCTAGAGTCTCGCTTAATTGCCACATATAGAGTTTAGGCGGAATACTTTGAACGTCAGTGCTGGTATCCAGGCTATCTGGTTGTGTTGACGGGTCAACCTGATTCCCATAGCGGTCACGATTATCCAATGTATTGAGTGGCCGCTGTGCCTGTGCTGCCAGCAATCCCAATACGAATAGAAGTATATATGTCAGTAGAATGCGTCTCATAATTAGGCGCAAAGATACAATAAAAAATTATTCGCTTGCGGAATTCAGCCTTTTTTGCCTATTTTTACAAACGTACTTTTTATTTCTTTGATATAAATATGGTAACTTATAAAATAAGCCCTTGCAAAAAGAAACTATTGCAAGGGCTTATTGATTTATCGTAAGAGTCAATGGAATTATACCTCTTTAATCAATTCCATTCCTTTTTTAATCGCTTCTTCATTCATCGGTATCAAGTGATGATGACGTTCGGGCAAGGTCTTCTTCAAGCCTCTGAGTACGCTATCCAGCGTAACCATCGGTTTCAGTTTCAGCAATCCACCCAGTACGATCATGTTGAATGCTTTGGCATTATTCATTTCATTGGCCGCATCCATTGCGTCGATGCGATACACTTTGATATCTTTACGCGTCGGCGGGTTGATGATGCCATATCCGTCGTAAATCAGGATACCGCCCGTCTTTACCTTACTTTCGAATTTCTCCAGTGAGGGCTGGTTCAGAATAATGGCAGCGTCATACTTGCTCAGAATAGGAGAGGAGATTTTCTCATCGCTTACAATCACCGTAACGTTGGCTGTACCACCACGTTGTTCCGGTCCGTAAGCGGGCATCCAGCTCACTTCCTTATCTTCCATCAGTCCCGAGTATGCCAAAATCTTTCCCATAGACAATACGCCTTGTCCACCGAAGCCTGCTATAATGATTTCTTCTTTCATTGTTCTTTTCTTTTAGTTGACGAGGTTGCAGTTGACAAGTTGACGAGGAAGCATCTCCTCCTTGTTAACTTGTTCCCTCGTTTCCTTGTTAACTGATTTATCTGTCTTTCAAGTCACCCAGCGGATAGAACGGGAACATGTGCTCTTCCATCCATTTGTTAGATTGCGCAGGTGTCTGTTTCCAACCGGAGTTACAAGTAGAAACGATTTCTACCAGGTTGGAGCCTTTGCCTGCCATGGAGTTTTCGAATGCTTTGCGGATGGCTTTCTTTGCTTTGCGGATAGCACCGACTGTTTGTACACTCTGGCGGGTAACGTAAGCGGTTCCTTCCAGTTGTGCGGCGATATCTGCCATCTTCAGTGGATAACCGTGCAAATGAACATCACGTCCGTAAGGACTGGTAGAAGTCTTCATGCCGACCAAGGTAGTAGGAGCCATCTGTCCACCCGTCATACCATAAATGGCGTTATTGATGAAGATGATGGTGATATTCTCACCGCGGTTCAGTGCATGGATTGTTTCTGCCGTACCGATACATGCCAAGTCACCGTCTCCCTGATAAGTGAATACCAGTCTGTCCGGCCACAGGCGCTTGATCGCAGTGGCAAGAGCGGGTGCACGTCCGTGTGCGGCTTCTTGCCAGTCAATATCCAGATAGTTATAGATGAACACGGCACATCCCACGGGGGAGATACCTACTGCTTTGTCTTCCATGCCCATTTCTTCGATTACTTCGGCTATCAGCTTGTGTACCACACCGTGGCTGCATCCCGGACAGTAGTGCATGGGATTATCGTTCATCAGAGTCGGTTTCTTATAAACCAGATTCTCAGGCTTGATAATATCTTCTTTTGTCATAATCACTTCTCCTTATCTGTTGGTGAACCGTATAAAAAACTCCATCAGCTTAACGAATATTGCTGCGCCACAAACGTAGATGAACAGTTTGAAGTCATCCTTTGCAACGAAATATACGATGATAGCTGCCAAGGCAAGTATCATAAAGAGTATATTCAATACGCTTCTTATTTTATCAGGGTTCATTTCTCGATTAATTTTTCTTTCAGTGCACTTACAATCTCTTCCGGATCGGGTACGATACCGCCGAGACGCCCGAAGTGTTCTACTTTTACTTTACCATTCACAGAGAGGCGTACATCTTCAACCATCTGTCCCGCATTCAATTCGGTAACCAGCATGCCTTTCACTTTTTCAGCATAGGCTGCAATGGCTTTTGTGGGGAAGGGCCAAAGGGTAATGGGGCGCAGTATACCGACTTTGATACCTTCTTCGCGTGCAAGTTCCATTGCTTTCTGTCCGATACGGGCCATAGAACCGAAGGCGATAATCAGGTAATCGGCATCTTCACAATTGATTTCTTCGAAACGTACTTCGTTTTCTTCAATCAGTTTGTATTTAGCCTGGAAGCGGATGTTATTCTTTTCCATCTCTTCCGGTTTCAATTCCAGAGAAGTAATGATATTAGGCTTGCGTCCGTTTACTCTACCGGTAGTAGCCCATGGGCATTGCTCGATAACTTCTGCATCTGTACGGCGGGGCTTTTGCGGAGGCAATACAACCTTTTCCATCATCTGACCGATAACACCGTCGGCAAGAATGATAGCCGGGTTGCGATATTTGAAGGCAAGATCAAAGGCCAATCCAACGAAATCAGCCATTTCCTGTACGGAAGCGGGAGCCAAAGTGATCAGACGGTAGTCACCGTGACCTCCACCCTTGACAGTCTGGAAGTAGTCTGCCTGACTGGGTTGGATGGTTCCCAATCCGGGGCCGCCGCGCATTACGTTTACAATCAAACAGGGTAATTCGGCACCTGCCAGGTAGGAGATACCTTCTTGTTTCAGGCTGACACCGGGGCTGGACGATGAGGTTAATACCATCTTTCCACTTCCGGCACCGCCGTACACCATATTAATAGCTGCCACTTCACTTTCTGCCTGTAGCACTACCATACCGGTAGTTTCCCAGGGCTTCAGTTCGGCAAGAGTTTCCAATACTTCCGATTGCGGAGTAATAGGATAACCGAAGTATCCATCAGCACCGCAACGGATAGCGGCGTGGGCGATGGCTTCGTTTCCTTTCATTAATACAACTTCTTCTGCCATATTCTACTGATTTACAGATTTATTCAACTTTTACTTTAAAAACAGAGATACATCCGTCCGGGCAAACCTGGGCGCACGACGCACAGCCGTTGCAGGTATCTTCCAATATTTGGTGGGCATAGTTATACCCTTTTACGTTCACCTCTTTGGTGAGGGCTATTACATGCAGAGGACAGGCTACCACGCATAGATTGCAGCCTTTACACCGTTCGGTGTCCACTACGATTGCTCCTTTAATCTTTGCCATAATTTACGTTACTTTTATATGTTATTGATTGTACATATCCTTATTGAAGAAATTCAGGATATCCATTGCCATACGATAGGCTTCACGGGCAGGGCTGTCGGGATTGAGGTCGATAGCATACTGGTAGTTGTTCAAAGCCAGTTGCCAGTTGCCTTGTTTACGGTAGGCATTTCCCAGGAGATAGAAAGCTTCGTCCCGGTCGGTAGAGTCGGTGATCAGATATTCATCGAGCCGCCGGATAGCTTCTGCTACATCTCCTTGATTGATAAGCTCTTTGATAGTTTTCAGTTGCTCCATATCGTATTGAGTTCCGGATTATTGGAATACAAAGATAGTTTTTATTTAGAGACAACGAACAAGTATTCTGTGAAAAATAAGAAAAATGGGGAAATATGAAGCCCGAAGTTGAATGAAATTCTGTCAGAATGTCACAACTTCGGGCGTATATGATGTAAAATAGGTTTTGCTACTTTACAAGTTTTCCATTTATATAGAGATTTTTGAACGTAACGTCTTTTGCTCCTTTTATGTCATTTCCATCTTTGGCAACATTATTAAAGTGGGAGTCTTCAACGCTGATATTGTACACATGATCATCGTCGTCGAGACCGATAATAAGGACACCAAGTTTGCTCTTTTCGCAGGTTACATTCTTTAGGTGAACGTTGCGGACAGTAGGAGTAAAACCGCGGTTGCAGTTCTCACGGTTTTCGTATTGCAGGTTGATGCGCAGTACGGCTTCGCGACACTGTCCTACGGTGACGTTACGCACGAACACATTTTCAATCAGTCCGCCGCGGCAGGTGCTGGTCTTGATGCGGATCACACGGTCGAGGTCTGGGCTATCCATCTTACAGTTTTCTACATACAGGTTGCGGTATCCGCCGGAGATTTCGCTACCGATGACTACACCTCCATGTCCTTTCTTCATATAGCAACCGCGTACAATGATGTTTTCGCTGGGAACACCCCATTTACGTCCGTCCTGGTTACGTCCGGACTTGATAGCAATACAGTCATCTCCGGTATCGAAGGTACAGTTCTCTATCAATACATTTTTGCAAGATTCGGGGTCGCAGCCATCGCCATTGGGACCGCGATTATAAACGTATACACCGCGTACAGTGAGACTTTCGCAGAATAGCGGGTGAATAACCCAGAAAGGGGAATTCAATAAAGTTACATCTTCTATCAGCACTGTATTGCATGAGTACAGGTTGATGAGTTGCGGACGTAATCCGTCTTCAGGTGTCATTACACGCTTATAAATAGGAGTGGAGGTTTCACCGTACATCAGCAGGCGTTCCCGTCCTCCGTTGCGTTGTGCCACCATGCCCTCTTTCCAGCCATAACGGGGAGCGCCACACATAGGCCACCAGGTTTCGTTGGAGCCTTGTCCGTCGATAGTCCCTTTACCGGTGATGGCGATATTTGTCTCACCGTATGCATAAATCAACGGGCGGGCATTATAGCAGTCTATTCCTTCCCAACGGGTGATAACTCCGGGAAAGTAGAGGCTCTGATCGGTTGAAAATTTCAATACGGCTCCTTCTTCTACATGAAAGTTGACGTTGCTTTTCAGTGTGATGGGACCTGTGTAGAATGTACCTTTGGGAACTACAACCGTACCACCACCATTTAGGCAACATGTAACGATAGCCTGGTTGATTGCTTCATGGCAGGGAGCATCCGGGGTGTCGGGCTTGGCGCCGAAGTCCGTAATGAGATACGTTTGTTTGGGGAAAGATGTTTTCTTGATTTGCTTTTCAATCTTTGTACTCTCCTTGAAAGCCTTATCGAAATCTATCGAGTTGGCAGTTGCCAATGTGGCCGAGAGAAGCAGGGAAATAATTCCGAGTACTTTTTTCATGCGTTTCCAGTTTTACTTTAAATGGTTATTAGATATGCAGGCAAAAGTACGGAAAGTGACTCTATTATAGGGAAGAGTTTTTGGCATAAAAGGTGTAAAAATTGATGTGTTTATACTTCTTAGCTCTGAGGAAGGTGTATAAACTAAACTAAAAAACACTTGCGGGTGTGTAAGCCTTCACTACTGCAAGTGTTGCCTTACACATCCGCAAGCGTCACCTTACACTACTGCAAGTACCAGTTCCCGCACCTGCAAGTGTAATTTCAAGTTGGGATGATTATCTCACCGGTATTTTATCAATACGCTTCTGATGGCGTCCACCCTCAAATTGTGTGCTGAAGAATTCTCTCATAATCATATCAGCTTCTTCTGTGCTGATAAAACGTCCCGGCATGACGAGTACGTTGGCATCATTATGCTGGCGAGCCAGATGAGCAATTTCCGCAGTCCAGCAAAGTGCAGCACGAATACCCTGATGTTTGTTCAGTGTCATGCTGATACCTTCACCACTTCCGCAGATAGCAATACCCGGGTAACACTCTCCGGCTTCAACGGCCAATGCCAGGGGATGAGCAAAATCTGCATAGTCGCAGCTCTCCGTTGTGTAGGTGCCGAAGTCTTTGTATTCCCATCCTTTAGTTTCCAACCACCCCTTGACGTATTGTTTCAATTCAAATCCGGCGTGGTCGGAACAAATTCCAATTGTTTTCATTTTCTGTTGTAGTATGATTGATTTAGAGGCTCTATAATGGATATCAGGTGAAAAATATTTCGCCCCTACAAGCCTGTTACAACCTGTAGGGGCGAATAATCATTCGCCCGGTATGCACCAGGGCTTTTTATAACATTGCTTTTACTTGCTTATAAACGTTATCAGCAGTAAAACCTAACTTCTGATCCAGTACTTTGTAAGGAGCTGAGAAACCGAAAGATTCCAATCCCCAAATTTTACCGTGAGCACCTACCAAACCTTGCAGGTTTACAGGCAGACCGGCTGTCAGACCGAAGACTTTTGCGTCAGCAGGGATAACACCTTCCTGATATCCCGGAGCCTGGCTGCGGAACAACCCTTCGGAAGGAGCAGATACGATACGTACTTTCACGCCATCTTTGCGCAATAATTCGGTTCCTGCCACCAGTGTAGATACTTCTGAGCCCGAAGCTACCAATATCACATCCGGGTTTTCATCAGAACCTGCTACAATGTAAGCACCCTTGGCTGCCTGAGAGTAGTCGTTTCCAGCGGGCAACATAGCGATATCTTGGCGAGAGAAGATCAAACCGGTCGGAGTGGTAGTATTCTCCATAGCCAGTTTCCATGCAATTGTTGTTTCTTCTGCATCTGCCGGACGGAGAACCAACATAGAGTTGTGTCCTTTGTGGTTTTTCAGTTTTTCCATCAGACGGATCTGAGCTTCTTGTTCTACCGGTTCATGAGTAGGACCGTCTTCACCTACACGGAATGCGTCGTGTGTCCAAATGAACTTCACGGGAACTTCCATCAGTGCAGCCATACGTACGGCAGGTTTCATATAGTCAGAGAATACGAAGAATGTTCCGCAAGCAGGGATTACACCACCATGCAGTGCCATACCGATACAGCAGCAAGCCATAGTCAGTTCGGCAACACCAGCCTGGAAGAATGCACCGCTGAAATCACCTTTCTTGAAAGCATGCGTCTTTTTCAGGAAGCCGTCTGTCTTATCAGAGTTTGAAAGGTCGGCGGAAGCAACGATCATGTTTTCTACCTGAGTAGCAAGAGCGCCCAATACGGTAGCTGATGCAGCACGTGTAGCAGCACCTGCTTTTTGCTCGATAGCTGCCCAGTTTACTTCAGGAACTTTACCAGAGAAGAACAGGTCGAGTTTGGCAGCCTTTTCAGGATTAGCCTTTGCCCATTCTGATTTTGCAGCATATTTCTTAGCCATAATTTCCTTCAGTTCGGCAGCACGCTTTGCGTACAGTTCCTTCACTTCGGGGAAGATTACGAATGGATTTGTCGGATCACCACCCAGGTTCTTGATGGTATTTACGTAAGCGTCACCACCCAGAGGAGCACCGTGAGTAGCACAGTTAGCTTCGTAGCTGCTGCCATCTGCCTTGCGTGCACCTTTACCCATTACGGTATGACCGATAATCAGGGTAGGACGTTCGTTTTCTGCTTTCGCTTCGTTCAAAGCGCCACGGATAGCGTCGGGATCATTACCGTTGATCTTGATCACCTTCCAGCCCCAAGCTTCGTATTTCTTGGCAGTATCTTCGATAGTTACGTCTTTGGTTTCAGTAGAAAGCTGGATGTCATTGGCATCATAGAACATGATGAGGTTATCCAGTCCCAGTGCACCTGCGATACGGCCTGCACCCTGAGAAATTTCTTCCTGTACACCACCGTCCGAAATATAAGCGTAGATGGTTTGCTGCATCACTTCTTCGAAACGGGCTTTCATGAATTTAGCTGCGATAGCTGCACCCACTGCGAAAGTATGGCCTTGGCCGAGCGGGCCGGAAGTATTTTCAATACCACGCATGATGTCGCGTTCAGGGTGTCCCGGAGTGGGGCTGTCCCATTGGCGGAATTCCTTCAGTTCATCCAGTGTGAATTTACCTGCCAATGCCAACTGAGAGTAGAGCATCGGTGACATGTGACCCGGGTCCAGGAAGAAGCGATCACGACCTTCCCATGCAGGATTTTCGGGATCATACACCAGAAACTCAGAGAAGAGTACATTCACAAAATCGGCACCGCCCATGGCACCGCCCGGATGACCGGAATTAGCTTTCTCAACCATAGAGGCAGCGAGGATACGGATATTATCCGCTGCACGGTTCATAAGTTTGTTGTCGTTCATATTGATATTTATTTGATTTGAATACTATAATAAAGCAGGTTGAAGTGTCACTTGTTAATTTTAACAGCGACAAAGATAACTCTTTATGCGTAATTCGCAACAAAGAAAGAGCCTCTTTTTTTGCTGTACTTCCGCTAGCTTCTTGTTTAAAATACAATAAGTCTTTTCGACTGATTTACTGTAACTCTATAGTAACAATAGACTTGGCTGGTAGTTTTATCTTCAGTACGCCTTTATTGATTTTTACCTCTTTGAACGGAGCTAATTTTATATTATTAGGGTTCTCAAAAGAGTTGTAATCTGTCAGGTTGGCAGAAGTTAAGATTTCACCAACGGCTTTCTTAGCCTTTACATCCGGCAGGTTGATAGTAATTTCCTGTGCATTGTCGGCATCGATATTAGACATTGAGATGTGGATCTTGCCGTCCTTGTCTTTAGAAGCTGTGGCACTTACCATAGGTACTTTACGATTATCGCGTACATCCATGACCTCGCAGTTCAGATCGAGTGGGAGGTAAGTGGCATCCTGGTGTACATTGTACATCTTGAATACATAATAAGTGGGAGTCAGCACCATGTCTTTACCTTTTGTCAGGATCATGGATTGCAATACATTTACTATTTGGGCAATATTTGCCATTTTCAGACGGTCGGTGTATTTGTGGAAGATGTCGAAGCTAAGAGAGGCAACGAAAGCGTCACGCAAGGTATTCTGCTGGTAAAGGTGCCCTGGGATAGTGCCGGGTTCTTCATCCCACCAGGTACCCCACTCATCGAGCATGAGGGCTACGTGCTTTTTAGGATCATATTCGTCCATGATGGCACAATGCTTTTTGATAACGTCTTCTATCTCACGGCACTTGCCCATTGTCCAGTAATAATCGTCTTTGTCGAACTTAGTGGCTGCTCCTTTACTTCCGCTCCAGCCGGTTACGGTGTAATAATGGAGAGAGAGTCCGTTCATACGTCCGCCTACGCGATCCATCAGGACTTTAGTCCAGTTATAATCGTAATCGCTGGCACCACTGGCAATCTTAAACAGGTGGTTGCCGTCGTAGTTGCGGCAGTAAGTGGAGTAACGGCGATACAAATCAGCATAATATTCAGGACGCATGCTTCCGCCGCAGCCCCAGCTTTCGTTGCCTACACCGAGGTATTTCACTTTCCATGCTTTGTCACGACCGTTCTGGCGGCGAAGTCTTGCCATCGGAGAATCTCCTTCGGAAGTCATGTATTCTACCCATTTTGCCAGTTCTTCTACAGTACCACTACCTACGTTTCCGCTGATATAAGGTTCAGTACCCAGCATTTCGCAGAGGTTGAGGAACTCATGTGTACCGAAACTGTTGTCTTCAATTGTACCTCCCCAGTTATTGTTTACCATTTTGGGGCGGTTCTCTTTCGGACCGATACCGTCCATCCAGTGATATTCATCGGCAAAACAGCCACCCGGCCAACGAAGTACGGGAACCTGGAGTTCTTTCAATGCATTGAATACGTCGGTACGATAACCTTTGATATTGGGAATATCCGAATTTTCTCCTACCCAAAGTCCACCATAGATACAGGTACCCAGATGTTCGGCAAACTGGCCGTAAATTTCTTTGGGAATAACTTGTGTGCCTTGGTCGGCATGAAGCGTGATCGTTGCACTCTTTTGTGCGGACAGCGATACGGATGCAGCTAAAAGAACGCTGCTGAATAATAGTTTGTTTCTCATAATGGTTATTAGTTATATGATGTTCGTAATGTTATTATTTGAGTAAGCGGACCTCATAAATAGCAGGTGTCCACTCTGTTCCGTCGGGACTGAAGCGTATCGGATAGCTGCCTGTACTTAACTTTTGGGGTAAAGAATAACAGATCGTTATAAAACCCTCTTTATCAGGTTTGCTGATCGTAGGACTAACGGTCAGTTTTTCATTGTTAAGAAGGATGGCTACCTTGGTATAATCCTCTTTCCGTACAGTGATCATCAGCTGGCTGGCTTCCTCTTTTACTTTGAGGTTATAACTGAACCAACCTTTGGCACGTCGGAAGTGACGGTCTTTATTGATTCCGGTTTCTGCCTGTTCATATAGAATGCCATGATCCGATTCAGGCTGTTGTTCACCGGGGAAAATGAGATCTACAGTTTGGTTGGCAAGTTCCATTGCTTTACGTTCGCTCAATGCCACTTCTTTGCGGATACTTTCTACTTCAGCTTCGGTTACCTGATGGAAATAAACAGCATAACGGGAATCGTGAAGACGGAAGAAAGGAATCAATTTCAGCGCTTCTTTCTGTGCCGGATAGACACTACCGGTATAAGTAAATGCAACCAAGTCATCGTTTATCTTCCGGAGTGATTGGGGCAGAGATGCGGCGGAACCTACCAGCATCGGTATTTCTTGCATGGAAATCTGTTTGCCATGGGCAATGTGTCCGCCACGGCTGTCATCTGCATAAAGCCCGTCCATATTCTCTGTCCCTGTGGGGCTGGCAAGTACGATAGGGCCATACATGAATGCATAGAAATTTTCCCGATCCGGTATTTGCTCTAAGGCAACCTGCATGGGCATATTCAGTGTGATTTCATCTCCGGCTTTCCATTTGCGGTGAATGGTCAGGTACTCTCCCGGTTGGGCATTCGTTTCCTGTACTTTTCCATTAACGGAAACGCTGGCGCCTTTAGCCCAGGAGGGGTAACGGAGTTTGAGGCTGAATGCTTTTTTCTTGCTCTTTTCCACGCGGAATCTGATTTGCTCTTCGTCGGGGAAACGGGTTTCCTGTACCAGGGTTATCTTTTTATCTTTCCAAGTCAGACGGGAGGGGATGAAGAGGTTTACATACAGCGTATCCTTTGCATGGGCGTAAATAAACTCTCCGTATTTGGTGTGATTCTCCAATCCGGAACCGACGCAACACCACATGGATGTTTCCGGCTGCGAATAAACGCGGTAGTGTCCCGGACGCATAGGGGTGAAGTAAACAAATCCACCCTTTGTAGGCTGTTGTGAGGCAAGGATATGATTATATAAAGCACGTTCGTAATAATCGGCAAAACGAATGTCGGGAGAAGTCTGGTAAAGCATCTTCGTCAGGCGAAGCATGTTGTAAGTATTACAAGTCTCCGGACCTTGCACATCATTGAGCATGGATGTGAAATTGTCTGCCGGATGAAAATGTTCGCGTACACTGTTGCCACCAATGCAGACGGAACGATGATTTACCACTGTGTTCCAGAAGAAGCGGGCGGCGTGATCCCAATTCTGGTCTTGTGCAAGGTCGGCGATACGTTTGTAGCCGATAACCTTCGGTATCTGTGTGTTGGCATGCATGCCTGTCAGGCGGTCTTCATCCTTCACAAGAGGGTCCAGAATTACTTTATGGGAGAAACGGCGTGCCAGTTCCAGGTATTTCTTGTCACCTGTGATTTCGGCAACATCAGCGAAAGTTTCGTTCAGTCCTCCGTGTTCGCTGCGGAGCATGTCTTGCATTTGTTGGTCGGTGAGTCCTGCGGTGATGTCTATCATCCAGTCGGTGAGGGCTACCAACATCTGGCGGGCAAGGTCGCTTCCGGCATAGAGGTAAGCGTCGCGCAGTCCGGCATAAGTCTTGTGTATATTGTATAGGGGTACCCATTTGCCATTGAGGTCGAAACCTCCGGCACGGATATTCCCGGCTTTAATTTCTTTCCAAAGTTGCAGGCTTCCGGGAGTTCCTCCGATGAATCCGGTGCCTACGGCTTGCTGTGCACGATGTAGTTCGTTCAGCATATAGTTCAGACGATTGTATATGGCTGTATCTCCGGTAGCGGCATACATCATGGAGAGTGCGGAAATGTAATGTCCGCCGATGTGTCCGTCCAGTCCGGTGTTTTCCCAGTTGGTATAACTTGGCGCTTTGGGCGTCAGTCCGGCTTCGCGCAGGAAAGGGGCGAGCAGGCGGTCGGGCTCCATGGCCATGATGTAATGTAAGTCAGTCCGTTGAGCTTGCAGGAAGGGGCTTTCCAGCAGCTTAACATCTTGCAAAGGGAAATAGGAAACTTCTTGTTGGGTTTGAGCTTTCCCGGTCAGGAGAAAACAAAAAAGGAACAGGTAAGTAATAAGGATCGTTTTCATATTATATTATATTTGAGGTATAGAGATTATTTGCTTACTGACGAAGGTGCTTCACCTAAGCGGGTGAGAGTACTTCTTTTGAGCTGGTAACGATGCTTTGCCGGATTCAATGAATTGTCCGAGCTTGTAGAACGAATGTATAGGGAGTTGCTCCGGTGCCAACAGCACCCACGTGGCAGCCGAAGCTTTTCCCTATACTATTACATTCGTTTATTCCTTGAAGTAGGAATTACTTTTTGAATTTCACTGCGGCTTCTTCGATGGGCAGTGCTGCCTTGTAGTTTTCGATGTATGCGTTAAAGCCTGCTACATCTTCAGCTGTAGGCGCTATCTCAATACCTGCATCTCCACCAAACACCTGCTCATCCAGGAAAGCGTCGAGAGGCTGCTTCTTCTCGTTGTTCACAAGGAATGCCCCCAGCAACGCAATACCCCAGGCACCACCTTCACCGGCAGTTTCCATTACGGAAATCGGTGAATTTAATGCTGCTGCAAGTACTCTCTGACCCACATTCTTAGTCTTGAACAAACCTCCGTGTCCTGTGATTCTGTCAACTTTCACCTTTTCTTCTTTGAAAAGAATGTCATTACCAATCTTGAGGACACCGACAGAAGCATACAAGTGCGTTCTCATGAAGTTCGCAAGGCTGAACTTGTCATTGGCCGAACGTACAAACATCGGTCTTCCATCTGCAAAACCTGTTACAGGTTCGCCTGAGATGTAATTGAATGAAATGAGACCGCCACAATCCGCATTGCCTGTCAGGGCATGGTTGTAGAGTTTTCCATATACTTCGTTCATATCTACAGGTATACCCAGCAGTTCCTGGTATTCCTTGAACAGATTGATCCATGCATTGAGGTCGGACGTACAGTTGTTGCAATGTACCATGGCTACGGGACTTCCATCGGGAGTAGTAACCATATCGATCATTTCGTAGGGCTTTGACAGATCTTTCTCCAATACAATCATGGAGAATGAAGATGTACCTGCCGATACGTTTCCTGTACGCTGCTTAACGGCATTGGTTGCAACCATACCGGTACCTGCATCTCCTTCGGGCGGGCAAACCGGTATTCCAGCTTTCAAATGGCCGGATACGTCGAGCATCTTAGCACCTTCTGGTGTCAGGAAACCAGCATTTTCACCAGCCGGCAATACCTTGGGAAGAATTTCTAGCAATTTCCAGTTATATCCCTTCGGAGCGATTAACCCGTCGAACTTGGCCACCATTTCAGCGGAGTAGTTCTTGGTAACCGGGTCTATAGGGAGCATACCTGATGCATCGCCTATGCCTAATACCTTTTTACCGGTTATCTGCCAATGGATAAAACCTGCGAGCGTTGTCAGATAATTGATATCTTTCACGTGTTCTTCGTTGTCCAGAATAGCCTGATACAAATGAGAAATGCTCCAACGCAGAGGAATATTATAAACGAACAGTTCTGATAAAGCAGCCGCAGCCTGACCTGTATTGGTGTTTCTCCAAGTACGGAAGGGCACGAGAATCTCTTTTTTATCATTGAATGCCATATAACCATGCATCATGGCGCTGACGCCAATTGCCGCCAAAGCTTCTATTTCTATGTCATAGAGCTTCTTCACGTTTGAGCGAAGGTCGGCGTAACAATCTTGCAGTCCATACCAGATGGCCTCAACGCTATATGTCCAAAGTCCGTCAACCAACTGGTTCTCCCAGGTGTGACTTCCTTGAGCGATGGGCTTGTTTTCCTGGTCAATCAAAACAGCCTTGATTCGAGTGGAACCGAATTCTATACCAAGAATGGCCTTGCCTGCTTCGATGGTTGATTTTGCGTCTAGTTTCATAATTAACAAAGCGCTTTGTTCAACATGTAATATACTTCATTCATGCGCAGTTCTTTCTTGAACTCGCTGATAGTTGTATTTTCATCGATAACTACCATTTCGATACCTGCCATTTCTGCATAATCTTCCCAATATTCTACAGTCAGATCGTAAGAGAAGCTGGTGTGGTGAGTACCACCTGCCAGAATCCATGCAGCAGCACCTACTTCGAGGTTCGGCATCGGAATCCACAATGCGCTGGCAACAGGAAGTTTGGGCAGCGGTTTGCTCTTGATACATTCTACTTTGTTTACGATGAGGCGGAAACGGTTACCCAGGTCAACAATAGTAGCAGCTACGCCTTCACCTTGCTTGCTGGTGAATACAAGACGTGCGGTTTCGCTGTCGATACCAATGCTCAGGCGATGTACTTCCAGTTTCGGTTTTGCTTCAGCAATCAGCGGGCAAACTTCCAGCATGTGAGCCTGGAGGATAGCGCTCTTTTCACCGTCGAAATGCAAAGTGTAGTCTTCCAGGAAAGAACAACCTTTCGGCATACCCTGGCTCATGAACCATGTGGTACGGTACAAAGCGGCAGTTTTCCAGTCACCTTCTGCACCGAAACCATAACCTTCTTCCATCAGACGTTGAGAAGCCAATCCCGGAATCTGGTCAAAGTCACCGAGGTCGTTGAAGTTGGTAGTAAATGCTTTGGCACCTGTATCTTTCAGGATACGACGGAGAGCGATTTCTGCTTTTGCAGAGTTCCACACTTTGGCATAAGCTTCTGTTCCGGCTTTTTCCAGTTCAGGAGCATGGTCATATTCTTTGAAGTAAGTATCTACTATTGCCTGTACATCTTTGTCTTCCACTGCATTGTAGTACTTCATCAGGTCGTTTACCGGACAGTAGTCTACGTGGTAACCCAAAACTTGTTCAGCGGATACCTTGTCACCATCAGTAACAGCAACGTTGTTCATCTGGTCACCGAAACGGATAATCAGCATATCTTGTGCATCAGCCCATCCAGCGCAAACACGCATCCATGTTGCAATCTGACCCTGTGCTTTTTCATCTTGCCAGTGTCCTACCACTACCTTACGGTTTTTACGCATACGGGTTACAATGTGGCCGAATTCACGGTCACCGTGAGCAGACTGGTTCAAGTTCATGAAGTCCATATCCATGGTATCCCAAGGAATTTCTTTATTGAATTGAGTATGGAAATGCAGCAACGGCTTCTTCAGTTCCTGCAAACCGTGAATCCACATCTTGGCAGGAGAGAAAGTGTGCATCCAGGTGATAACGCCGATACATTTCTCATCATTGTTAGCAGCTTTGAAAGCTTCAGTTACTTCTTTAGAAGAGTTTACTGTACCTTTATAAACCACCTTTACCGGCAATTTACCGCTGGCGTTCAATCCGGCTACCATTTCATTACTGTGTGCGTCTACTGCGATAACTGCGTCACCTCCGTACAGGAGCTGTGCTCCGGTTACGAACCATACTTCATATTGATCAAATGCGTTCATAATGTTTTAATTTTTAATTGTTAATTTTTAATTGACAGTTGTTCATTGCCCATAATAAGCGTTAGGCCCATGCTTGCGGTTGAAATGCTTTTCTACCAACAGCGGATTCATGGTCAGTTTCGGATTGACGGCATAAGCAATGCTTGCCATCTTAGCTACTTGTTCCATTACCACTGCGTTGTGTACAGCATCATGCGCATCTTTTCCCCAAGAGAAGGGGCCATGATTTTTTACCAGTACTCCCGGTGTGTGTACAGGGTTCAGCCCTTCAAAGCGCTTCACGATTACATTTCCGGTTTCCATTTCATACGCTCCTTCCACTTCTTCCTTTGTCATATCTGCCGTGCAAGGTATGGCATCGTGGAAGTAATCTGCATGTGTCGTTCCAATATTCGGAATGTCACATCCGGCTTGTGCCCAGGCAGTAGCGTAAGTAGAGTGGGTGTGTACCACACCGCCGATTTCTGGGAAAGCCTTGTAGAGTACCACGTGGGTTGGAGTGTCTGAAGACGGTTTCAATCGTCCTTCCACTACCTTGCCATCGAGGTCCACCACCACCATGTCTTCCGCCTTCATATCGTCATAACTTACACCACTGGGTTTGATGACTACCAGTCCCGTTTCACGGTCGATAGCCGATACATTTCCCCAGGTGAAGATAACCAGTCCATGCTTCACCAGTTCAAGGTTGGCATGGAATACCTTTTCTTTCAGTTCTTCCAGCATAATTTATAATTTAAAATTCGGTGCCTTGCGATATGCCTTTTCATTGAATTTGTATAAGGCAGCTCCGCGTTTGGAACCTGTTTTATCAATCTTATCTGTTTTTTCAATGTAGTCCATTTCGGCTATCCGTTTACGGAAGTTACGCTTGTCTATCTGTTCACCGTAAATAGCTTCGTAGAGGCTTTGCAGTTGAGACAGCGTGAATAACTTCGGTAACAGGTTGAAGCCGATAGGCTCTGTGGATGCTTTCTGTTGCATCAATTCCCGTGCTTGTTTCACCATTTGCGGATGGTCGAAGATCAAAGGCGGTAATTCATTGATGTTTACCCAGTAGGCATTATGCTGGTGCACCAGTTCGCGGTCGTACTCGTTGATATTGATCAATGCATAGTAAGCAACAGAGATAACCCGTTCTCCCGGATCACGTTCCACTTCGCCGAACGACCCTACTTGCTCCATATATACATTTTCCAAACCGGTGAGTTCCGCCAGTACACGTTTGGCAGCATTATCCACACTTTCACCTTGTTGCACGAATCCACCCATCAGAGACCATTCACCCATTGCCGGCTGAAAGTTTCGTTTCAGCAATAACAGACTCAGTTCTCCTTCGTTGAAACCGAAGATGATGCAGTCGATACCAACGTAAAAGGTCGGATTTGAACTATAATAGTTATTCATCATATATGTTTAGTTACGAGCTACAGGCTACAAGCTACAAGTAAGTTACGCTATCATGCCGGATGGCACTCGTCGCCTGTAGCTTGTAGCTCGTAGCTATTTTACCAGAAATAGATATAGAATGCGGCAGTGATACCCAGGATAATAATCGTATGGATAATATCCCAATGATTCCAGCTGGCACGTGTCTCAGCCAATTGTGCCGGGGTAGAGGTACCGAATACCAATCCTTGTATCTTTTCTTCAGACGGTGCTTTCGTTGCCAGACTGACTACTATCACTACAATGATACAGAACAGGAACATCCATCCGCAGAAGAACAACCAGTTCATATCATAGAATAGGTATTTGAATGTACCACCGGCTACATCTCCTGCATTACTGTAATATACTTTTGCTCCCAGACGTGTCAGGCCGATTACCATACCGGCAATCAATCCCCACATACCACCTTGTGCAGAAGTACGTTTCCAGCAGATACCCAACAGGAAGGCTGCGGCGATACCCGGTGCCAATACAGACTGTACGTCTTGCAAATAAGTATAAAGTACATCGCCTACGCTACGCATGATAGGTATCCACAAAATACCCAGAATTACAATCACTACAGTTGCCATCTGACCGATAACTACCAGTTTCTTTTCAGAAGTTTTCGGTTTGAAGCGTTTGTAGAAGTCAATTGTAAACAGCATGGCAGATGAGTTGAACAAAGATGCCAACGAACTCATCAAAGCTGCAAGGATACCGCAAACCACCAGACCTTTCACACCAGCCGGCAACAACTTGGCTACCAGTGTCGGGAAAGCTGCATCGGCATTGGCGCTGCCATTAGCCAGCATCGGCAAGAAACCTTCACCACCTGCACCGAGGTATTTCTGATGAAGTGCAAAAGCAATCATACCCGGAATCAAGAACAAGAATACAGGTAACAATTTCAGATAAGCTCCGAAGATAGTACCGCGGCGTGCTTCTTTCTGGTTCTTACCTGAAAGAACACGTTGTACGATGAACTGGTCAGTACACCAGTACCAGAAACCGATGATAGCTGATCCGATTAATGCTCCCAACCAAGGGAAGTTCGGGTCACTATTGCTACGAATTAATTCCGTCATGGTGTTGCCTTGATCATTAACAGTTACCGCACCACAAATTCTCATCATTTCGTCCCATCCACCCAGTTCTCTGAAACCGAGTACAAGGATAATCAGTGAACCTAACAATAAAATAGGTGTTTGCAATACTGAAGTATAAAGTACTGACTTCATACCACCGAAGATCGTATATAATGCAGTGATCAAAACCAGACCGATAGCTGCAATCCAGAAGAAATCGATTCCCCAGAGTTCTTCAATGCCGAATACCTGTTGGAATACCAGACCACCGGCATATACCGTAACCGCTACCTTAGTCAGTACATAACTGATCAAGGAGATTACAGACAATATAGTACGGGATTGCGGGTTATAACGACGTTCCAGGAATTCCGGCATCGTATATACCATACTTCTTGAATAGAACGGTACGAATACCCATCCCAAAATAAGAATCATCCATCCCTGGATTTCCCAGTGTGCCATAGCCATACCACTGGATGCCCCGGCACCAGCCAGTCCGATCAAGTGTTCCGAACCAATGTTTGATGCAAAAATAGATGCACCAATAGCAATCCACGTAGCGTCACGTCCACCCAGGAAATAATCCGCTGAGTCATTTTGTTTCTGTTTGACAACCCAAACAATAATACCAATCAGAGCTAAAGCGAAGACTCCAATTACGATCCAATCTAATGCTTCCACAATTCTAATATTTAAAAGTTAACTATTATTTCTCTACTGAGAATTTGAAAATACATTCGCTGTTGTATGTTTGTCCCGGCTCCAATACCACGCTAGGCCATTCCGGCTTATTAGGACTGTCGGGATAGTGTTGTGTTTCCAGGCATACGGAAGCACGTTGATTATAAGTAATACCTTTTTTGCCTGTTACAGTTCCGTCCAGGAAGTTGCCGGTATAAACTTGTATACCCGGTTCGTTGGTATATACTTCCAGAGTGATGCCGCTTTCAGGTGAAGTCAGTTTTGCAGCTAATTGAGCAATGTCTCCATTCGTATTCAGTACCCAGTTGTGGTCATAGCCATTTCCGTTTTTCAACTGAACAAAGTCGAAGTTTGTGATGTCTTGTCCTATTGTTTTGGGAGTAGTAAAGTCCATCGGAGTATCTTTCACTGTTACGATTTCTCCAGTGGTCATGAAAGTACTGTCTACCGGAGTGTAATTGTCTGCATTTACATATAAGATATGATCTGTTGCAGCTTTTGAAGGATTACCGGATAAGTTGAAGTAAGAGTGGTTAGTCATGTTGATGACTGTTTTCTTATCTGTAGTAGCGCTATACTTTATATCTATAGCGTTGTCATCTGTCAGTTTGAAAAGAACTTTAGCAGTTACGTTGCCGGGAAAGTTAGAGTCACCGTCCGGTGAGATACGAGTCAGTTCCAGTGTAGTTTCATCAATCGGATTGGCTTCATATACTTGGTATTGCCAGCCTTTAGGACCGCCATGCAAGCAGTGTCCGAAGTTGTTTTGCGGTAATTGGATCGTCTCTCCGTCCAATACAATTCTTCCCTGGTTGATGCGGTTTGCATAACGGCCGATAGAAGCGCCGAAGTCGCTCGGGATGTTTACATAGTCAGCAATGCTGTCGAAACCCAGAACAACGTCCTGCATATTCCCGTTTTTGTCGGGAACCATAATGGAAACAATACGGCCACCGAAGTTAGTAATACACACTTCCATGCCCGACTTGTTCTTCAAGGTGTAAAGACCTGTTTTGGCATTGTTCACTTCTGTTTGGAAATTCACCGGATTCAGACCGGACAAAGTCAACTCCTGAGCTGGCTTATTATTGCACGCAGATAACATCAGTGCGGCAATTCCTGCAAGTAGAAAACTGTTTTTCATGGTTCTATTTTTAATGTAAATGAGATAATTATCCGATTTTGGGTGTAAAAGTAACACTTTAATTGAGTGTATTAGTAACACTTGTATATGTTATGTAACATAAAAGTAAAAAAACTGCCTGAATATAGTGATATTCAAGGCAGTTTTTCAGAATGAGAATGAGCGATTATTATACATTTACTTAATAACTACTTCACCAAGATAGCATGTGCAATTAATGTTGTATCCTTCTATTTCTGCTAGGCTACAAGAAACTACTTTTGCTGAAACATTGGTGAAACTGGGGCCACAAGGATAGTTACTGCTTGTTGCTTCATTTATTTGCTTTTTTACCCCAATAAGTTTTATTGTTCCCATAAGCTGCATAAACGATAGTATGCATTCTGGGTTTAGCTTCCCAGTCTGTTTCACGTTGCAGATATAAATCAATGTCATTGATGGTTAGAATTTGGGTAGTTGCATCGTAGCTCCAGGAAGCATCTCTCCAATTACCTTCTGATACTTTATGATCATCAGTTAATGTCATTATTGAAGATTCCTTTTGTTGACCGATTGCATATGATAAGTCAATATGTTCCCAATCACCAATTAATTCTTCTTCAGTGATAGCTGCTTGAGGTACGGCACCATAACGTTCAGGCATCACCAAAGGCCATCCGTCTTTGGTCCAGCGAATACTGCGTACATGTCCCAGCATGATAGCATTGTCTACACTCTCAGGTAAACGTCCTTGTGAAGCATAATACCAATTGCCATTGCCATCATCGAATATAGCACAATGTGAGATCCCCACCCATCCATCGCTATTGGCAAATTTATATGGATGAGTAACAACTGGATACATATCAGCTCCTTCGGTAACATTGGCACCGTCAATGCCTAAATAGGGACCAGTGATACTTTTTGAACGGGCAACACGTGTGTTATAAGGTATTTCCAAAGCATCGTAAGCCATAAACAGATAATAATATTCTGTTTGAGGATTGTAAATGATTTCAGGACCTTCACTTGCTTGCCAACGATTACCAGCTTGGCGGGTGGCAATTAACTGCCCATATTCGGCAGGCGCATTACCTTCTGCCCAAGGGATACTCAGATTTTGTTTGGGCATACCAGTTATTCCATTTAGTTCCATGGCAACGATGCCACTATGCCAAGAACCATAAATTAACCAATGTGCACCTTCAGGAGTGATGATGTAGGAAGGATCGATAGCATTCCATTTGTAGTAACAGTTTGCCCAGTCTCCAGCTGTAACATTAAACTCAAGTCCTTTGTCTGAAGCATTTGTCACTATATACCCTTTATCTACCCATCCATCATTATTAGAAAGATTGGTATTTTCCATCATTCCGATAAATGCACGTTCACTCCAGGTACCTTCACCGTTGAGTAATCCTGGACAAGTGATAGAATAGTACATACGATACAAACCGTTTCTAACTTTGCGTACACAAGGAGCCCAGAAACCATAGGAGATTTCAGCAGCGGTAGCAACTGGTTGTAATCCCATTCCTTGACGGATTTCATTTAATTTGGGGACTACCCAGCCGGGAAGTTCTTTCATACTTCTACCCATATATTCCCAATCAACCAGATTTTTGGAACGGCGTGCATGGAAATGTCCGTGTCCTCCATGTGCATTTCCATAAGAAGCATCAGTCTGGTACATATAGTAATAACCATCTTCTGCTAGGACTACTGATGGGTCGTGTACATTAGAAAGATTCCATTGGTCGCGCATATTCCAGTTAGCAATTGCAGTATAATTGTCAGGGTAGGTAGGAGCTTGGTAAGTAGCCAACTGTTCTGCCAATGTTCCGTTTGCTGTATTGAAGGTGAATTCGGGCGAATAGACTACGTCACCTTGATAAATACATACGAATGCTCGTACATAATAAGTACGCTTAGGAGCTAAATCTGTCAGTGTAGCAGATAATGTTCCATTACTGACGAGCGCTTTGACTGTGGAACTATGGATGGTAGGAGACGATTGCAAGCTGTAACAAAAGCCGGCACCACTATAGCGTACATCATCGCGCATGTTGACTGCCACACTAAGTGAGGCAGACGAAGTGCTTGTTTCATCGGTTATGGCAGGCGTTTCTATGGCAATTCCCTCGGTACCATAGTCGTTGTCATCGTCGCTGCACGCTCCCATAAAGAGAGCAGCTGCAAACAAGGTAATCAGACATTTATATTGTTTCATAACTTAATTCTTTAGATGTTTTGTTCTATAACATTTTCCCTTTATTCAGCCGGAGTTTCTTCTTCATTCGAATCGTTTTCGCTTCCACCTGTAGAAGTATTGAGTTCCCAACCTTGATTTTGTCCCAGTCTTGGCAGTCTCTTAGTTTCCGCATCGGGTATCGGGAAATAGTAATTCTTAGGCGTATTGAATGTGCGTGAGGGATAATTTCTGGCAGAGCCGTATGTGTACACTGCATTTTCCGGATTTGTAACAGTGACACCATAAAGATTATAGACTTGCTTGTAGTATGGCAGATTTTTTTCGCTGGTTGGTGTTTGATTCTCAAAAAGTTTCCAGCGGCGTTCATCGAAGAAACGGTGGTCTTCAAAGCACAATTCAATACGTCGTTCGTTGCGAATGCGTTCACGGAGTTGTTCCTGATTCATGCCGCTATAAGCAGGCATACCTACGCGATCGCGTAATTCGTTGATATATTGATAAGCTTCGGATGGTCCATAGGCTTCGTTTACGGCTTCAGCTGCGTTCAATAAAACCTCTCCAAAACGGAAAATGGGACACACATGATTATAGTTTGACGGACTCTTGAATGACATATTGTTCAAGTACTTTTTTGTATAGTAACCTGTTAAGGTACCACCGTTTTGTGTCTCATAGTCTGCTCCGCTTGGATAAGATACGTCAATGGCGCGTTCCTCTTCATTCAGTTTGTCTCCCCAGATGGAGCCCTGATGCAGGATTGTCTGTTCAAGGCGCGGATCTCGGTTGGCATACGGATTTTGAGGATCGTAACTTGAGTCTTGGTCAATAGGCAAACCATTGATTGTTTCATAAGAATCAACTAAATTCTGGGTTGGATTCGTTCGACCGCTTGAATTGGTAAAGCCGGCAGGAGCTAGATAATCCTCCACTGTATGAGTGGTCCATACAGAACGAGTCAAGATATATTCGTCGTTGAAATATGGGGTTGTTACGAAACATTGATAATAGTTCTGTGTAGGGTCATTATCAGATGTTCTGTATAGCTTGTATGGCTTCGTTTGCTGATTGTTTTTGGTTATGAATGCACGTGCTGCTTCAGCGGCTTCTTTCCACCATTCAATGTTATTGGTCGGATTGTTTAGTGGGGAAGCTCTGTAAAGCAGGGCTCTTGCCTTTAAAGCATAAGCGGCAGCACCATTCACGCGCCCCCAATTCTCATTTTCGTTGCTGTAGCGGAACGGCAATACATCTTTCACCAAGTCGCATTGGTCGGCAACCCATTTCATAACGTCTGCACATTTATTGCGCGGTACATTCATGCGTGGGTCATTCTGCTGAAAAACGATGGGTACACCCTCTTCATCATCACCTGCAATAATGATGTCGCCAAACCAAGAAGACATGTCGAAGTGGAAGATGGCACGAAGCAATTTGGCTTCGGCTACATAGCGATCATACAAATGATTATCGTCACCGGTCTTATCATAGTTACCAACAACTTCTTCACGAACATTCTTTAGGAATAGGTTCGATGCCCGGATAGCTCTGCTGTTTTTGGGCCAAAAGTCATTGGCGAATGGGTGGTTAATAGCTGAATAACCATCTGTAAGTACACTGCCATAATACAATACTGACCACCAACCTAAAGCGTTATCGGTCATGCAATCGCGGGATGCGCTTCGGAATTGTCCATCTGTGTAGCCAACAAAAGCGTCTGGTAAATAAGTGTAAATATTGGCTAAGAAACCACGGGTGTTTTCGTAGCTTCTGAAAACTTGCTCCTCGGAGAGGGTCAAGTCCACTTCCTTTTCCAGGAAGTCGCTACAGGAAGAAGTTCCGTATGCTAACAGCGCTACTGCTATATATTTTATAATCTTTTTCGTATTCATAATCTTGTTTATTGAAAGGTTAGAAACCAACGTTTATACCAAAAGAGAATGTGCGGGTCTTAGGATACCACCATGTGTAACTCATAGGCTTTTCCGGATCCAGATTATCAGGCAAGTGACTCCAATTGAATAAATTGTATCCATTAAAGTAGATACGACATTTGGTCATACCGGCTTTTGCAATCAGCCTTTTGGGTAAAGAGTATCCAAGTTCAATGTTGCGTAGTGACAGATAATTTCCATTTACTATCCAGATATCATTCATATAAGTGTTAGTACTTCTTTCGCTGTCAATAGGATTGAACCCAGCATACGTGGGACGCGGATAGGTTGCATTTACGTTTCGAGGGTCATTCGGATCATCCGTGTAGTATCCCCATGCTTTGGTGATTTCATGAGTTGCCTGATGTCCCCAAGGAGACCAAGTCATGGCAGGTGAGATGAATACTGAACGATTCAGATATGCCGTAAGCGTTGCCTGTAAATCAAAACCTGCATATTCAACACCGAAAGACAAAGAAGGAGTCATTTCGGGGATAATGGTATAACCACTTGGAATCATATCATTTTCATCAATTTGACGGTCACCGTTCAAATCTTTGAAAACGGCTGTACCGAGATCTTGCCTTTTTGCACTACCTGCAGCCGTATTATATGGATACTTTTCCGGATGATCGATAGCGTCTTGTTGACTAGTAGCAATCAGATTAGGATCGCTTGCCCATTGTTGGAATTTGTAAATATTCCAACCGCCTACTGTTCCGTTAAATACATTTTCATAAAGTCCGGCTACAGAAGTGTATTCGAATATCCGTTTACCGGTCTTGCGTTGCCACTCTACATTCGGTTCTGTTTCGTCCATTTCGGTAATCTTATTGGTATTCCAGGTCAGCATGCCTTCCAAGAAATAAGTCACTTTACCAATGCGGTTACGATGTCCGATTGTTAACTCCATACCTTTGGTTTCGGCTTTTCCATAGGCATCTTGTGCTACACCGATACCTAAAAGGCTGGGAGTATTGGAACGGGTTACCAGAATATTGGAACGCCATTCTTTGAACGCGTCGAATGAGCCGTAGAGCCTCTTATGCCAGAAGTCGAAATCTACGCCAACATTAAGCATATCAGAGAGTTCCCATTTATTGTTGTGGTTGCCGGAGAGGGTTTCTGCAACACCTCCTACGCCTGTATTGGAAGTTCCGAAGCTATAACCGGTACTTGTTCCAAAAGTACTTTGGTAGGGGTAACGATTACTGCCCGTAGAAGATTGTCCAACGTGACCAAATGAAGCACGTAGTTTCAGCAGGCTGATATTCTTGTTTTTCAACCATGCCTCTTCTGAAGCTACCCAACCAAGAGAGGCTCCATAGAAATTACCCCAGCGGTCTTCCGGTGCGTAGTTATCACTGGCCATCCGCGAAAAGTTTCCAGAAAGGATATACTTGTTATCATATACATAAGTTGCCTGTCCGTTGTATGACAAGAAACGGTTGGACGAAAGCTTGCCTACATCATGGTTGTTAGCGTCGCGTACGTTTTCCATATTCTGATATGTACGTATGAAGGCGCGGGCATCTACAGCATGTTTTCCAAATGACCGGTTATAGCTGAAACCGGCATTGAAATTAAAATTGTAGTAGTTGGCACGTTCATTGGCAGATGGATTGGTCAAAGCAGAATACTTGGTAGTTTGTTTGTATTCAAACTGTGACGGATCTTTTACGTTCATATTCATGTAATCGTACTCGTAAGAGTTCACACTGTTATCTTGAGTCGATTGAAATACATCAAAGGCATCAAAACTAACTGTTACGTTTGCTTTCAGTCCTTTCACCAGTTCGGACAGGTCGCCCGTCACATTAACGGTAGAATACAAGTTACGACGACGGTTTTTGTCCTGTCCGGATGAACCTAACAAACGTGCAGGATTCTGAGCTGTGCTCTTGGAGTACAATTCTCCGTTGGGGGTGTAAACAGGAGCCATCGGGTCGGCTTCTACTGCACCGAATGTTACCAATGAGAATACACCGGTACGAGGCTGAGAGATATTATCGATACGTCCACCCAAATCCAATGATACATTCAGATATTTGTTTACGTCGATGTCCAGATTGGAGCGCAGGTTATAGCGGTTCAAAACGTGCTGGGTGCTGAATTTGTCATTATATTCCGTCCATTTGGAATTCCACATACCTTCCTGGCGGAGATATGAGAATGATACATAGTAACGTGCACGGCTGCTTCCGCCACTGATCTGCATATTTGTTTTGTAGGTAGGAGCCATGTCGCGATACAACTCATCAAACCAGTTCGTATTGAAATACCGGTATCGGTCTATACCTTCCAGTTCTTCACCGGCAGTGACACGACGATACATTTCAATTTGTTCATCCGAGTATTGTGGATCGCTTCCGTCCAGATAGAGTACCCGGTTGGTTGTCAGTGCTTTGTTATATGCATTCTGATTTTCCATTTTGTTGCTCAACATCTGGAAACCTACTTCTTGCGTGAAGTCTATCTTCGTCTTTCCTGTTTCACCGCGTTTCGTGGTTACCAGAATGGCACCGTTGGCACCGCGCATACCATAGATGGCTGTTGCGGCTGCATCTTTCAGAATAGTAATATTCTCAATGGGGAAAGCGTCGAGAAATGAAAGGTCGCGTTCTACATTGTCTACAATTATTAGCGGATTGCGGGCACCGGAGTTCATGGTACGTATACCGCGGATATACATGGCTGTTTCCGTCCATCCCGGTTCGCTGGACCACTCATAAGTTTCCATACCGGTAACAGTAGAAGAAAATGCATTCTGGAGCACCGTAATGGGATACTTTTGTAACTTTTCACCAGCTACTGCCGAGGTGGATTCAGTCATAAACTTCTTTGGTTTGCGTGTGAAAGCTATTGGCATTGTGTGTAGATATTCGTCTACGTCAGGTTCCATCACAATTTTGAAGTTATCATTAAATTCGGCTGTAGCCGTAGTATTTTTGTAGCCTATGCTACTTACGCAGAGTTCATCGCCTGCTTTTACATTCTTCAAACTGAAGAAACCGTTATCATCAGACAGAGCTATGCGGCTCTGCTCGGTAACGTTCACAATAGCTCCCGGAATTGGGGTACCGTCAGTATCTAAGATACGCCCTTTTAATGTCTGTTCGTCCTGCGCCCGGACTGTACCGGATAGGATAATCAGGACTCCCCACAACAGGAATTTGCTGATTCCTGCCAGTTTGTTCATTATATGATTCATATTGTTATGCATAATATATTCGATTTAAGATTACCAGCCTGGATTATTTTCAATGTTCGTCTTCCAGTATTCTCCCTCAGGTATCGGATAGAGATACATTTTATCTTCGAATACGCGTTTTTGGGCTACTTTACGTGTGATGGTTCCATTTTCAGTCACATTCACTCCGTAGATGTCACGTGATAATGCTTCAGTTGCTACATTCCAGCGCCGAACATCCCATGCGCGATGCTCTTCGAATGCAAATTCGATGGTGCGTTCTTTATGGATGAAGTTGCGCATCTTGTCTTTAGTACTCAAGTCGGTGCGGTCGGTCACACTACCCGAAATGCCTGCGCGTTGGCGTATTTGGTCGAGCATGGAATACACTTCACTGCAAGGGCCGTTCACTTCATTCATAGCTTCTGCATAGTTCATCATGATTTCAGCATAGCGAATGATAGTCCACAGGCGATAGGCTGTTCCGGAATGTTCAACGCTAAGAATTGATTCGGGAATATACTTGCGTACATAGTATCCTGTAGGAGTAGAGTTTGCATTACCTCTTGGGTTGTCACGCATTCCAAATCTTACGTCAATGCTTCCGTTACCCCATTCAGCTCCTTGATAGAGAACTGTGGCAGCCAGACGCGGATCGCGATTACTCCACGGTTGGGCATCATTATAGCCGCTTGCAGGATTGATGGCGGGAATCATTGAATTGCCGGTATATACCGGGGCGCCGGTAGCATCATACTCGCTAAAGGGAGAAGAGCCGTCCGCCATGTCATACATATCCACCAGATTCTGTGACGGACAAAGGCCACCGTTGCCTCCCTCACCTACCGGTGTGTCATTTTTTATATTGCCCCAATTCTGCTTGTCATCATTTCGGTAGAAGATAACTTCCTTGTTGCTACCTTGATAGGCGGTTCTCAACAGTGCATTGGTATAGTTCTCTATTCCTAAAGTGGCACCAGTAGCATCTTTAGCATTAAACAATGCAAAGTTTGTTCCATAGGTGTCAATGAATTCTTTGGCAACATCAGCAGCCTGTTGCCAGGTGATACCAGATTCGCTACTATAGCGTGGACTTGCCATGAAAAGCATAATGCGTGACCGGAGTGCGCATGCCATAGGCTGACCGATGCGTCCTGCGGAACTTGATTTCCATGCTGTTTCATAATCCAATAAATTGCCTTCACAGCTTTTGAGTTCCTCTAAAATAAAGTCTACTACATACTCTTTTGTCGTGGGACGAGTCGTATATTTACTCATCAAATCGCCATTAGGGTCGAGCACTTCTGTTACAATGGGGATAGGACCGTAGCGCAGAAATAGTTCCCAGTAGAAGTATGCGCGCAGGAAACGGGCTTCTGCTATATAGTTCTTTTTGTCTCTATTATATTTGTCTTCGCTGTCGGCAGGGTTTTGGGGCACTTCTTCTATGCGGGTGAGAAGCATATTGCATTTGCGGATGCCGCGATAGTAGTGTTCCCAAGTATCAACCAGTTCGGATGCACCCGAACCTCCATAGAAGTTGCCGATATTGAAAGAGGTTCTTACACCATTCCCATAGGAAGTCTCGGCCAAATCGGTTGCTGCATCTAGCCAAGTAGTACTGATGCGGCCTGCACCGTGGCGCAGGAAATTGTAAGTGTCGAGGTGGAACTGTACAGTCAGATTCCAATCGCTGAACACTTGTTCGCCGGTCAACTCATTGCTGGGTTGTTTGTCAAGGAAGCCACCGAATATATCCTCGCAGGAGGTTAGGGTAGTGGAGGCAATACCAAGAGCGAATATACTGTATAATAATGCTTTCTTCATATTTCTATCAGAATTTAATGTTTACACCAAAGTTTACGGTTTTCATAATCGGATAGCGGTTTGAACCGTTGCTTTCCGGATCGGTCAGACCATCCAAGTCATCCCAGGTAATCAGGTTGTTGGCATTTACATAGAGGCGGCAGTCGCTCATCCCTACTTTCTTGGCCCACAAAGTAGGCAAGGTGTAGCTCAGTTCTATATTTTTCAGTCGCATGAATGCACCGTTTTTCAGGAAGAATGAGTTTCCGCGTTGGTTATGATTGCCGTAGCTGTCATAGTGAAGACGAGGATATTTGGCATTTGCTAAGTTTTCAGCTTCACTCTTGGAAGGATTCCAACGGTCCAGATGATGTTCTTTCACCTTACCTCCATTTACAAAAGCGAACATTGCTTCAGCGTCATAATAGCGGCTTACGTGATTCACGCCCTGAAACATAACGCTGAATCCCCAGTTCTTGTAGTTAGCTCCTAATGACAGTGCGTACGTGTTTTCCGGAATATCACTGTAACCGATGAAGGTTTCGTCACGTTCATCAATCAGTCCGTCACCATTCATATCACGATACTTCAAATCTCCTATTCCTACGTTTTCACCAAGTTTGGACACGGGAAGCTTTCCACCATCAATGTCGGCTTGTGTGATGAATCCGTCACATACCAGACCAAAGTACTGATTGATAGGATGACCTTCACGCTTGCGATAATCTGTTTTCAAGTCTGGTTCGTCCATCATGAGGATTTCGTTTTTGGCGTGAGAGTAAGTCAGTCCCACTGTGTAGTTGAAATCCTTACCGATGTGGTTGGCATGTTTCAGTTCGATTTCGTAACCGCTGTTCTTCGTTTTTCCCAGGTTGGCAGCTGCCATGGCCACTCCAACCCATTGCGGACGAGTGAGATACTGTGTCAGAATGTCGTTACGCTTCTCGTAGAAGAGGTCAAGATTACCACTCAGCAGACCGTTCCACAATCCAAATTCCAAACCTAGGTTATATTTATGGGCACGTTCCCATGTAACACCATAGTTAGGATATTGAGATTCATAAATACCGGATTGCCAGGTTTCTCCATATCGGTAGTCATTACCAATCTGGTTCCATTTCTGTTCATACAGGAAGCGTTGCTTGGCACCACCTATTTTATAAATATCATTACCTACCTGGCCGTAAGAAGCACGAAGCTTCAGGTTGTTCAACCAATCTTGTGTACCTTTCATGAATTCTTCATTGGTGATACGCCAGCCCACAGATACGGAAGGAAAGAAACCGAAACGTTTACCTTTCATAAAGTTCTCGGAACCGTTATAACCGGCATTGAACTCAAACAAATAACGGTCATCATAACCATAAGTAACACGACCCACGATACCTTGATAACGTTCTGCCAGTTCAGCTTTGTTACGATAATCATTCTGCATATATAGCATCATACCGGTTACATCATGTTTACCGAACTTACGTGCATAATTCACCTGAGCCTCCATATAGAGTTTATAGATAGAGGTGAAAGAAGAACCATAAGCTAATTCGGTATCAGTGTTGAATTTATTGTAAGCATCAATAGAATTATAATTATCACGATTGTTTAATTCATAGGTGGCGAAATTTTTGGTATAATTTCTGCGATGTTCGTTTTCATAGTCGAACGACAACATGCCTTTCACACTTAAACCTTCAGTGAGCCAATCCAATTTATAATCTACAATGAAGTTTGTTTCATTAATAGTGTTTACTGAACGATAATAACCTCCTTCTGCCAATGCAGCTACTATGTTATTCTGATACTGTGAACTACCGCCATAGAGTGAGCGGGTAGTTTCACCACTTTGTACTTCATAAGCTACAGGAAATATCCAGCCCGGAGTATGATTGATTTCATAAAACACTTCACTGTAGTCGCCTCTTTCTGTAGTCTTGGGGCCTCTGCGTTCCTCAAAGCGTGTACCGAAGTTTACTGAGAAAGTCAAATCTTTCGTCAAGAAGAAATCAGTATTGGCACGGAAAGCGTAACGGCGGAAGTTCAGGCTTGATTTGTTTCCATACGCATCGTTACTCAGGTTTTTATACATAGAAGTCTGATCGTAGAATTCTCCGGAAGCATAGTACCGCATACGTTTCGTACCTCCACGAATACTTACGTTGTAGCGTTGTGCAGGAGCTGTACTGTTAAGTACCTCATCATACCAATTTACGTTAGGATAGAGCATGGCGTCTACTCCGCTCAGTTGTCCGGCTACTGATTTGCGATACATCTCAATATCATTGTCGCTGTACCATGAGTTTATTCCATCGTTACGCAAAGCTTCTTCAAGCAGTACAACAGACTGATATGAGTTCAGGTAAGTATCTCCACGTGTAGGACTTTGAATCTGCCAGTTAGCAGTCAAGCTCACTTCCGGTTTCTGTTCCTTACCACGCTTAGTAGTAATCAACATTACACCGTTTGCACCCCGCACACCGTAAACAGCTGTTGCTGAAGCATCTTTCAGTACAGAGATGGTTTCAATGTCATCGGGAGCTATTTGCGAAAAAGCACGTTCCACACCGTCTACTAAGATAAGCGGTTGCGCATCGCCTGCAAAGGTGGCACGGCCACGGATAAAGATTTGGGCATCATCAGCACCCGGAGCACCGGAAGTCTGTGAAGTGATTACACCGGGAATCTTACCGGCAATGGCTTGTGATACGTTGGCGGCGGGAGTAGACAATAAGTCTTTGGATGATACCTGAGAGATGGCACCAATAACACTCTCTTTTTTCTGTGCGCCATAACCTACTACCACAACTTCTTCCAGCATTTCTGAGTCTTCTTTCAATGTTACAGCAATGGAACTTTTTCCGTTCAGGCTGATTTCTTGTGTCTGATAACCAACAAACGAAATCTGTAGTGTGGCATTGCCACTGCTGACAGTTAACTTGAAGTTACCGTCCATATCGGTAATAGTACCATTGCTTGGTGTACCTTTTTCAAGTACGCTGGCGCCTATGACAGTCTCTCCTGTGGCATCCTTCACGACGCCTGTTACTTGCTTTGATTGAGCCTGGGCTACCTGGCCTATCAGTATCAGGGCAAGCGTCAACAACATGCCAATACACTTGAATCTTGGTGTTGTTTGATGTTTCTTTTCTTTCATATTGCGTTAATTTATATTAGAATAAAGGTTATTTCTTACGATTAACCAGAACTTTAATTTGTTCCTGAGTTAAAGCTACGTTGTAAATAGAAATGTGGTCGAAAGCAAAGCCCGGATCATTGTCTCCCCAGTTCCATGCTTGGTTACCTCCCAGGCAGATATATTTCAAGTCGCTTCCGTTAGAGAACAAACCTGCAATAACATTTCCGTCACCTGAGCCTGAAACATTCCATTCATTCTTCAGCACACCGTCGAAGTAAACTTTAGCGTTGGTTTCAGTGAACACGGCAGTGTACAAATGCCAATCTTTATCGGCAAGCCAATCTGTAGCATCATGATAAGCCACATTGGCACCTGCTGTATTCTGTGCATCTGTAAAGTCGCACCAACCACTACAGTTAACTTGCAGTACCCCTCTGTATTGGCAGGCCAACATCGGTGCACCATTATCAGTGGCTGGTCCTGAACCGTATGCCATAAACAACGGAGCCCACATGTAATCAGCAGAAGTCCCTGCATTTTCAGAATTTACCCAAACGGCTACAGTTAATTGTTTTGTATCAGCAGTATGAGAGAGGGCATCTTCGGGCAACACTAAATAATTGGAGCGTAGTGCGCCTCCTACATTCTGGAATACATTCCCCCATGCGCCGCCAGGACGTTCGATAGTTCCTGCACCGTAGATTGTGGCATTGCCTACACCTTTTTCAAAGTCGTTGAAATACGTTGGAGTCGGTAGTTTTTTATAGGCAATGATATTATCGATTTCTGCTTTAGTCAACGCTTTATTATAAATGGCAATATCGTCGAACATGAATCCTGCGTCATTATCTCCCCAATTCCATGCTTGGTTACCTCCCAGACAGATATATTTTAAATCACTTCCGTTGGAGAATAAGCCGCCAATGACATTTCCGTCACCGGAACCGCTAACATTCCATTCATTTTTTAGTACTCCATCAAAGTATACTTTGGCATTGGTCTCAGTCAGCGTAACTGTATAATAGTGCCAACCTTTATCGGCTAACCAGTCTGTTGCATCGTGATAGACTCCATTGACCTGGTTTGTATTTTGTGCATCTGTAAAGTCACACCAACCATTGCAGTTCACTTGCAGAATACCTCTATATTGGCAGACAAACATGGGAGTACCATTATCTGTAGCAGGACCAGAGGCATAGGCTGAAAATAGTGGGGCCCACATATAGTCGGAAGAAGCACCTGCATTGGCAGCATTCACCCATACACCGATGCTCAATTCTTTGGTTTCTGCTGAATGAGAAAGGACATCTTCGGGCAGTATTAAATAATTGGAGCGTTGAGCGCCACTCACATTTTGGAATACGCGACCAAAATTACCTCCGAAATCAGTGAAGTTACCCTTACCATAAATAGTTGTGCCATCGTTTTCTCTTTCAAAATCGCTGAAGAAAACTTGGCCGGGATAAAGCTCGCCACCTTCAACACTGCTGTCTCCACCTTTCTTCGGCACTGCAATTTCTGTGCTTGTTATCGTATTCCGATAAACGGACAGGTCGTCGAGTTGCCACTTCTGATTCTCGGTGTTCGAACCGTATCCTATATATAGATAAGGTACGGACGCCATAAACTGAACGATTTTTGAGCAATCGAAGTCAGAGACAGTTTTCTCTATTTTCTTTAATCCGTCTACATACACAAAATATCCGTTATTCTTAACAGATATTGCTACATAATGCCATTCACCAGCACTCATCAATCCGGTTTTGGCATCCGCTGGATTATTGTCTTCGTAACTACCATCTACACCTTCATAGTTTAACCAACCGTTGGCTGTAAAAAACATACGTTGAGTAGAATTTGCATTTTCAAATGAAAAAATAGCACCAGTTACATCCTGTTCAAAAGCGGATGCATCTTCATCTTCTTCAGGGACAGCTTGTTTCATCCAGAAAGTGAGTGAAACTCCGTCTTGCACTTTCACCTTATTTAATGGATTAAAGATGCGTGCATAGCCACCGGATAGTTCCAGTACTTGTCCTAATGCTTCATCAGTAACTAAAATAGGAATGTCGCCATCAGGGTAGGCGAAAGTCTGAATCTCTTCGGGGTTCAATTCTTCATCATCGAATGTCAGATTGGCAACCAGCTCAAGTTTAGGTAAAACTTGATTTCCAGGGATTGGGTCCATTTGCCCCCAATCCTGACAAGACCCCATACACATTGTAAGAATTGCCAGGCATATGGCCGGCCATTTTCTTGTCTTCATAATACAGATATTATTGGTTTAACAATTAGTTATTCTACTTATCTGATACATTAAGTAGTGATGCAAAAGTACGCCCAAACATGCTTTTAGGGGTGGACAAACGAATATTAGAGGTGGACAAACGAGTATTTGAGTGTAAAAACTACAATTATTATTGTAGTTGATATATAAGAGAGCTCTTATGAATGATTATTTAATCACCCGATCAATGCCGTAAATGGGCATAGTTACCTCTCCTTGTAAAAAAACATGAAAATAACAATGTTTCTGTATGCAAGAAGTTAAGAGTTTGTCAACAAGAAGTTAACTTTTTGTTGACAGAAAGTTAATTCCTTGTAGACAAGAGACTTACTTTTTGTAAAAGGTTGATTATTAGCAGAAAATAGTGACTATAAATTTTATCTACTGTACGTTGTTTTCGTAATTTTTCAGTTATTACCCTCTTCATTCATCAGATCACTGGGCTTCATATTGAATTGTTTACTGAAGCAACGGGCAAAGTACTTGGGGTCATTGAAACCTACCTCATATGCTATTTCAGCGATATTCATCTGTTTTGTTTCCCGGTTTTTGAGAATCAGCTCCCGGGCAGTGTTCAGTCTGTAGTTACGGATGAATTGCCCGGCAGACTGTCCGATGAGGTTTTGAAGCTTCTTGTTTAGCAAACTTTTACTTACCCCAACGGCTTCGCTGAAATCACTGACCTCAAAGTAGGGGTTTTTATAGTGTTCTTTCACTACTTCCATCACTTGGTTGATGAACTTCTTGTCTCCTGATTCTTCTTCTATATTTAGTACTTCAACATCCATATTCGCCCTGAATTGTCTCTGGTAGCGTCTACGATTCTCCAGAATATTTTCAATACGGGTTAATAGGAGAGTCTCATCAAAAGGTTTTAGAAGATATTCGTCTACTCCTGTACGGTAGCTTTCCAGACGGGCTTCAGGTGATGTCTTGGCAGTAAGCATTAGGAAAGGGATGTGTGAGTTTGCAAAAGTCTCTTTTACTCGACGTGACAGCTCTATGCCATCCATTACTGGCATCATCAGGTCACTTACAATGAAATCTATCGATTGCCTGTTTAGTATTTCAATGGCTTCTGCACCGTTACAAGCTTCGAGTACATTATAATAATCGCGGAGGATAGAACGGATATATCCTCTCATGTCAGCATTGTCTTCTACAACCAGAATATTCAAAGCCACTTTTTCTTTGGGTAACTCGTCGTCTGCTGTTGCGGGTGTTGTAGGTGGAATGTTATTTTCAATGATAAGCTGATCGTTTATGTCTTCCTTGGGTAATGGAAGCAAGATGCGGAAAGAGCAGCCGGAACCGGGGTTATTGCGGACACTTATATCTCCGTCGTGCATCAGTACGATACGTTTACAGAGATATAACCCTATGCCAGTACCGGTTTGTCCATATACAGGATACTTCACTTGTTTCTTTGATTGGTAGAAGCGGTTGAATATCTGCTCTATATCTTGCTCCGGAATGCCTGTTCCACTATCACTGACGCAGAGGTAGAGTACTTCCTTACTTTCTTTTGTCGGTAATGTAGCTATATATACGGATATTTCCCCATTATCGGGAGTGAATTTAATAGCATTGCTTAGCAGATTGGTAATTACTTTATGCATGGCTTCCTCATCGTAACGGATTTCAGGATCTTTCATATGGAAAAAGTGCTTGATCGCGATATTCCGCTCTCCGGCAAACACTTCAAAAGGAGTGAGTAATGAGTTTATAAAATTCAGAAAGTTTCCTTTAGTCTTTACTATATTCAGTTTACCGGATTCTACCTTTCGGAAGTCCATTAACTGATTGACAAGGGATAATAAATATTTGGAGTTACGTTCTACAAAGTTTAATTGTTCTATTACCTGCGGATTATAACTCAGTTTAAGAGCACGTTCGATGGGGCCGATAATCAAGGTTATCGGGGTACGGAATTCATGTGTAATATTAGTAAAGAAGGCAATCTTATCTAATGTCAACTCTTGAACTTTGCGTGCCATACGGCTTAATTGAGCTTTCTGCCGGGTGATTTTTTCGTTTTGTTGTTTTAGTGTATTGTTTTGCCTGGAGAGTTCTTCCGTTTGATTCTCCAATAGTTGTTTTTGTTGTTCCAGCTGGTATGTACGTTCTTCCACTGTACGATGCAACAGTTCTCTTTGTTGCTTGAAGTTCCGTATACGCCATTGATAAATTTGCCAGGTGATTAATAAAGCGAAACCTATAAGCAATAAGATAAACCAAGTGGTCTTATAGAAGTAGGGTTGGATAATGATCTTTAGTTGTGTGATGTTCTCTGCTCCATCTTCTCCGTCGGGCGTATATTTTACTTGCAGGGTATAAGTTCCCGGAGGCAGGTTTGTGTAACTTGCAAATCGTCGGTTTCCGGGTACTTGTACCCATTTATCTTCAAATCCGAGAAGACGATAACTATATGTGGCCGTATTGTCCGGTTCAAAATTTAGGGCTGAGAATTCCAAAGAAAATGATTTTTCTTTTTCATGAAATTTTATTTCCTGAGTGACAGCAATATCTTGGGATAGATATATGTTACCGGGAAGAATATCTTGATTCCCGATTCTTAGTTTAGTGAATCTTACATTGGCTGGCTGGATTATACTAGGCGGAAAATTGCTTTCAATGGCTGTGAGTCCTGCAACAGTACCAAAATAGAGGGTTCCGTCTGACGAATGACATGAGGCGTTCCAGTAAAATTGAGTATCGGGTAGCCCATCTTGTTTCGTGTAATTCGTAAAACGGTTCTCTGTCGGGTGATAACAGGAAAGTCCATTATTTGTTCCTATCCAGATATTGCCGTCTATGCCTTCTTGCATGCTCCGGACATTATTGTTGATTAGGTCTTGGGTGGTATTATAAGAAATGAATTTTTCTTTGCCTTGGCCATCAACAACTCTTTTATAAATACCATATCCGTTGCTACCCAGCCACAGTGTTCCATCTGTCGTTTCACAGAAGCAACTAATCTTCTCTATTAACTTTGATTGAGGATTGTCCAGCTTATAATTGAGATGTCGGTACTGGAACTCTCCTTTCTCTGATTTAGCGGAGTGGGAATGAAGGTCTATAATATATACTCCTTCTGTACTGCCTATCCATAATTTATCTTCTTTATCGATGAGGGCACCGAGGCAACCACGTACATTTTCTGCCATATGGTTAGCAAAGGGGGAAATGAATTTCTGAGTTGCCATATCGTAAAAAAAGAGCCCCCGATTGGCACCTACCCACATTCCGTTATTGATAGGGTCATAAACAAGTACTGCTATGAAGAATAATGGAAATCCTGTTTCAGGATGTGTATATATGACTTGAAGGGGACGATTCAGTGCTTTGGGATTCATAATATTGATTCCACCGCCCCAAGTACCTACCCATAACCGACCTTGGTTGTCACTGGCAAGGCTACTGACAGAATTATGGCTTATCTCACCACGTTCCCATCTGTAATGGAGAAACTGTTCAGTCCCTTGTCTCTTCAAATTCAAACCTCCTTCCACAGTGCCTACCCATAAGTTTTTTTCTTTATCTTCATAAATGGCATTTACCGGGTTGTCAGACAGGCTTGAGGGAATTTCTTTATCATGTATGTAGTTATGTATAGATAAGCGTTTAGGTGCGAGTTTGTTGATTCCTCCGCTTTCAGTGCCGATCCATATATGTTTTCCGTCTACTTTTATACAATTGATAAAGTTACTATTCAATAGGCTGTTGCCAGTAGAATTATGGGCGAGATGTTCGAAACTGTCTGTAATTGGATTATAAATATTCGCACCACGGAGTGTACCTGCAATCAATTGTTTATCGTTGGTGATAGCAAGACTGGTCAGATAATTTTGCGAAATGGAATGTGGGTCATTAGGAATATTTTCGTAAATCTTTATTGCGTTACTGTTTTTATTATAGCGGTACAATCCTGCATGCGTGGCTATCCATACCTCATTTTCTTTTGCCAACATATCTTTCAGATAGGTATCAGGTAAGAACGTTAGTTTCTCTGATATATGGCTTTCTTCTAATCCTCCCTGATTATTCGGAATGATTTTATAGATTGTACCATTTATTGCAGTCCATATTTTCCCGTCTTCATCAATATCCTTTAATACGAGATCCGGTTCGTTTAATTGCGGCAATGTTAATGTAGACAGGCTTTCCACGTCTCCCTTTATATTAAAGGTAATCCGGTGAAGTGCATTTCCGCATTGCAACCATATAGAATTCTGTGAGTCGCGCATTATAGTATATGCCGGTTGGTTTAATAAGGTAGTTAGCAGTCCTTTGGGATCATTCGGGATGATAGGTTGCAAAGTCAATAAATCAATAATGTCAGTTCCTCCTTCAGATACAATCCAAAGGCGTTGAAAGGTATCTTCATGTACATTTAGTATAAAGTTACTTTTTAGCTTACAATGGGAGGTATTGGGATTGAAATGAATGAATTCATAACCATCATATCGGGAAAGCCCTCCTCCGGCCGTAGAAATCCAAAGAAATCCCCGGGTATCTTTATAAATATCATCAATAAAATTATGTGGGAGTCCATCATCCATGGTGATGTATGAGACATTGTACTGGTCGGTGAAACGCTCTTGTGCTTGCAGAGCACACGGTATAATGAAACTGATATATATAATAAGGTATAAAAGGTTGTGTCTTTTCATATAATTTGTATTATTAAAGGCAAAGTTAGAAGAATATTTATAATGTTTAAAATCAGAATAGCTGTTTTTAATTTAAATTGCTGAATTGTCCACCTCAAATGTTCATTTGTCCACCTTACCATGCTTACCCCGGGCGTATTTTTGCAATAGAATTTATAATCTACTGATAGTATGAGAAACTTATTATGTATAGCTGTTGTGTTGATGAGCAGCCTGTTTGCTGGTTGTACTTCCTCTGTATTTACGCCTGTCTCTTCTCCTAATCCGTGGACGGATGATTATTCTTCACTGTCTTCTATGGAGAATTATCAATCGTGGGGAACTTATAATGTACATGATCCGTCATGCCGGAAGATGGGTGAGTATTACTATATGTATTCTACAGATGCAATATTCCGTGAAAACCGTAAAGAAGCTAAAGAGAAAGGAGTCCCTTTGGGGTTTATTCAGATGCGGCGTTCTAAAGATCTGGTGAATTGGGAATTCCTTGGCTGGGCGTTTCCTGAAATTCCGCAAGAAGCGGTAGAGTGGGTGCGTACCCATGCTGATGGACATGGGGCGACAAATATATGGGCTCCTTATATTATTCCTTATAACAATAAGTATAGATTGTATTATTGCGTATCGGCTTTCGGGCGGAAGACATCCTATATCGGATTAGCTGAATCTGATTCGCCTGAAGGTCCTTGGACATTGGCAGGCTGTGTTGTTAAAACAGATGATACGACAGCCATGAATGCCATTGATCCCAGTATCACTGTAGACCCTTCAAATGGGAAGTGGTGGATGCACTACGGTTCGTTCTTTGGTGGTTTGTACTGCGTGGAACTGAATCCTGAAACCGGACTTCCTTTGGCAGAAGGAGATAGAGGACACTTGGTAGCTCGTCGTGCTAATTACAAGAAGGATAATCTGGAAGCGCCTGAGATTATTTATAATCCTGAATTAAAAGAATATTTCCTATTTGTTTCCTACGATCCGCTGATGACGACTTATAATGTGCGTGTCGGACGTTCAGATAAAGCAGAAGGTCCTTTTATGGATTACTTTGGTAAGGAATTGAAAGATACTACCAATAACTTTCCGATACTAACGGCGCCTTACCGTTTCAAAAATCATCCGGGTTGGGCCGGAACAGCGCATTGCGCGGTGTTTACTTCAGATGATGGACAGTACTTTATGGCTCATCAGGGGCGTTTGTCTCCACAGAATCAAATGATGGATCTTCATATACGTCAGGTGTTCTTTACGGAAGAGGGTTGGCCTGTAGTATCTCCTGAGCGTTATGCTGGTAGTAAATCCCGGAAGTTCTCCGCAGCAGATTTGGCTGGTGAGTGGGAGGTTATCCGTGTGCAGGAACCTTTGTATGAACGCCAGTTAGAAGCGGGACAAATATTGTGGGGTGAGGGTGAACTGCAAGATGAAGAATGGAACATGTCTCGTCTGCTACATTTGGAGAAAGATGGAAAACTGGGAGAGAATAAAGGAACCTGGGATTTTGCAGATGTAAAGCAATCTCTGCGGTTGACATTTGATGGAGAAGATATAAAAGACTTGATAGTATTTGCCGGACATGATTGGGAAAATGAAACGGAAACCGTTCTTTTCACTGGTCTGGATAGCCGGGGACGTTCCGTCTGGGGAAAAAGAACTAAGTAATCAATTATAATTTTTATTTTGAAACCATGAAAAGATACACTGGATTATTAACAGCGCTGACCCTTACTGCGGGTATGGCGCTTCAGGCACAAACCAATGAGTTTGTGATACAAACCAAGAAATTAGGTGCAGAGATTCAGCCTACTATGTATGGGTTGTTCTTTGAGGATATCAACTATGCCGCTGATGGCGGACTATATGCCGAGTTAGTGAAGAACCGTTCGTTTGAATTCCCTCAAAATTTGATGGGATGGAAAACTTTTGGTAATGTGACTTTGCAGGATGACGGACCTTTTGAGAAGAATCCTCATTATGTTCGTTTGTCTGATCCGGGACACCCGCATAAGCACACCGGACTTGACAATGAAGGATTCTTTGGCATCGGTGTAAAAGCCGGAGAAGAGTATCGCTTTTCCGTATGGGCACGTTTGCCTCAAGGAGGAACAGCAGAAAAAATCCGTATAGAGTTGGTAGATACCCAATCTATGGGCGAACATCATGCTTTCGCTACAGCAACATTGACTATTGATTCGAAAGAATGGAAAAAGTATCATGTTATTCTGAAGCCCAGCATAACAGATCCAAAGTCAACATTACGTATTTTCCTTGCTTCAGGGGGAACAGTCGATTTGGAACACGTTTCCCTTTTTCCAGTCGATACGTGGAAAGGACATGAGAATGGTTTGCGTAAAGATCTTGCGCAAGCTTTAGCAGATATCAAACCGGGTGTTTTCCGTTTCCCCGGCGGATGTATCGTTGAAGGAACAGATTTGGCTACGCGTTATGATTGGAAAAAATCAGTAGGCCCTGTAGAAAATCGTCCCCTGAATGAGAATCGTTGGGAATATACTTTCCCGCATCGTTTCTATCCCGATTATTTTCAGAGCTATGGATTAGGCTTTTTTGAGTTCTTCCAACTTTCGGAAGAAATAGGAGCAGAGCCGCTTCCTGTATTGAGTTGCGGTCTGGCTTGTCAGTTTCAGAATTCAGATGCAGAGGCACACGTGGCTGTTTGCGATTTGGATAGCTATGTGCAGGATGCTCTTGATCTGATAGAATTTGCCAATGGGGATGTGACCACGAAATGGGGAAAACTGCGTGCCGATATGGGACATCCTGCATCGTTCAACCTGAAATTCATTGGTATAGGCAATGAGCAGTGGGGACCGGAATATCCGGAGCACCTCGAACCGTTTATCAAGGCTATTCGTAAAGCCTATCCGGATATCAAGATTATTGGAAGTTCCGGTCCGGACTCTGAAGGAAAACAGTTCGAATATCTATGGCCGGAAATGAAACGTCTGAAAGTTGACTTGGTGGATGAACATTTCTATCGTCCCGAAAACTGGTTCCTGAATGAGGGAGCACGCTATGATAACTATGACCGTAAAGGTCCGAAAGTGTTTGCAGGAGAATATGCTTGTCATGGTAAGGGTAAGAAATGGAACCATTTCAATGCCGCTCTGCTTGAAGCCGCATTTATGACCGGATTGGAGCGCAATGCGGATATTGTACACATGGCCACTTATGCTCCTTTGTTTGCTCATGTGGAAGGCTGGCAATGGCGTCCGGATATGATTTGGTTTGATAATCTCAACTCTGTCCGTACCGTAAGTTACTATGTGCAGCAACTCTATGGGCATCACAAGGGCACTAATGTGCTTTCTTTGATGATGAACAAGAAGCCTGTAACAGGTGCCGAAGGCCAGAACGGACTGTTTGCAAGTGCAGTCTATGATAAGAATAAGAATGAAATTATAGTAAAGGTCGCCAATACTTCTGATAGGGCCCAGCCTTTGTCATTGAAGTTTGAAGGATTGAAGAAACAGGATGTACTGTCCGGTGGATGTTGCATCAAGCTTCGTTCGGCTGATCCTGACAAAGACAATACGATTGAGCAGCCGTCTGCTATTCAGCCTCAGGAAACTTCGGTATCAATTGATAGCCAAGTGTTGAGTGTAGAGTTGGAACCGAAGACATTTGCTGTTTATATTTTCAAAAAAGGATAAAACTAATGGATAGATTTAGAGTTAATAAGGTTAGATTTTGGTTGATTTCTTTTGTTCTGGTAGCCTCGCAAGGGCTATCAGCGCAAAAAGATACCACTTTTGTTGCTAATGGAAATCCAATCATCAAATATAAATATACGGCTGATCCTGGTGCGATGGTGCATGATGGTAAGGTGTATATTTATGCCGGACATGATGAATGTCCGCCACCGGCTGAGCATTATCTCCTGAATGACTGGTGTGTCTTTTCTTCATCCGACATGAAGACATGGACAGAACATCCTGTACCCTTGAAAGCAAAAGATTTCTCCTGGGCGAAGGGGGAAGCATGGGCAAGTCAGGTCATTGAGCGCGATGGTAAGTTCTATTGGTATGTCACTGTGGAGCATAAGGATGTTCCCGGAAAGTCTATCGGTGTGGCTGTTGCCGATTCACCGCTCGGCCCTTTTATAGATGCCCGTGGCTCTGCTTTAATTACCAATGATATGACCACAGAGCGAACTAAAATCTATTGGGACGATATAGACCCGACAGTCTTTATAGACGATGACGGACAAGCTTATCTGTATTGGGGAAATACCCAGTGCTATTATGCCAGATTGAAGAAGAATATGATTGAACTGGATGGCCCGATTGTTTACGTAGATTTGCCTCGTTTTACGGAAGCTCCCTGGATACATAAGCGCGGAGACTGGTATTATCTTTCTTACGCTTCTGAGTTTCCCGAGAAGATTTGCTATGCAATGAGCCGGAGTATTACCGGACCTTGGGAATATAAAGGAATACTGAATGAAATAGCCGGTAACTCCAACACCAATCATCAGGCCATCATCGAATTTAAAGGCGACTGGTACTTTGTCTATCACAATGGCGGAATTAATCCCGCAGGGGGAAGCTATAGGCGCTCTGTGTGCATTGATCGCCTGTACTATAATGAAGATGGAACCATGAAGCGTATTCAGATGACAACAGAAGGAGTACAATAGGTTTAGATATTAGAATATATTGAAGGTTAGATTAGGTTAGTTAATTAGTTTATTTGAAAAAGGCTAAAAAGATAAGGGCGTCTCCCCGTGATGGGAAGACGCCCTTTTAAGATTGAGTTGTTTTTATTTTAAACTAATCTGCGAGCACCGTCACCGATGACTACATCATAAATTTTAGGGCTTCTGCCAAATTTCTCTTTGAACTTATCCTTGGCATTCTGGATGAATGTATCATACAACTCATCTTTCACCAAGTTGATAGTACAACCACCGAAACCACCGCCCATTACGCGTGAACCTGTTACACCGCAGTCGAATGCAAGATCATTCAGGAAGTCGAGCTCTTCGCAGCTAACTTCGTAAAGCTTGCTCATGCCATGATGTGTTTCGTACATCTTCTGACCTACAGTTTCGTAATCACCTTTTTCCAGTGCATCGCAAACATCAAGTACGCGCTGGATTTCTTCGATTACGTATTCTGCACGCATGTAGTCTTCTTCGCTGATTTCAGCTTTTGACTCTTGTAGCATGTCCATGGTACAATCGCGCAGGAACTCTACATGCGGATGTTTCTTCTGAATTGCAGCAACGGCAGCTTCGCAGCTTTGACGACGCTTGTTGTATGCTGAAGAAGCCAATTCATGTTTAACTACAGAATCTACCAATACCAGACGATAGCCTTTCGGATCGAATGGAAAGTATTGATATTCCAGTGAGCGGCAGTCCAGACGGATAAGACTACCTTGCTTGCCAAATACGGAAGCGAACTGGTCCATAATACCACAGTTTACACCGCAATAGTTATGTTCAGTTGCCTGACCTACTTTAGCCAGTTCGAACTTGTCTATCTTGTTGTCACCGAACAGATCGTTCAATGCATACGCATATGTACTCTCCAAAGCGGCAGATGAAGACATACCTGCACCTAAAGGCACATCACCGGAGAAAGCAGTATCGAAGCCCTTTACATCAACGCCACGCTTAATCATCTCACGGCATACACCGAAGATATATCTTGCCCAGCTTGCACGGGGAGCATCTTCTTCCTTCAAACCGAATTCCACATAATCTTTCAGATCGATGGAATAAGCTTTCACAATGTCTGTACCATTCGGTTTAATTTCAGCGATCATACCTTTATCGATTGCTCCAGGGAATACAAAACCACCGTTATAGTCTGTATGCTCACCAATGAGGTTGATGCGTCCCGGAGAAGCGTAAACTGCTCCTGTTGTTCCGTCAAAATGCTTGATGAAACGGCTTCTTACGTGTTCTATATCCATAATCTTTTCAAATTTATAAGTGAATAAATTAATTACCTATACCTTTTAATTGCGTTAATCCTCTACTGGGATATCTTTATTTACATTTTTGCAACCTACCAAGCCGTAGAACAGCAGATAAGCAAGAGCTGCGATAATCAGCCAGTAGCTGGCCATATAACCTACAGAGTCAGAGATGCTTTGTTGGATCAACGGCAATACACCACCACCAACAACCATCATCATGAAGATACCGGATGCTTGTGCTGTATATTTTCCTAATCCTTCTACTGCAAGGTTGAAGATACCACCCCACATTACAGAAGTACAAAGACCGCAAAGTACGAGGAACAATGCGCTGACAGGTACTTGTGCCATCATAAATCCTTCACCTACAGTGTAACCGGGCATTGAAACTGTTACATCTTTCGGAGTGAAGATAGCAATCAATACAAAAACAATAGCGGTAGCAGATACAACGATTAACTGTGTACGGCTGGAAACTTTACCGCTGATAGCGCTACTTGCAGTACGTCCTACAAGCATCAGCAACCAGTAGATAGCAGCAATAGCACCACCGATAGCAGCACCGTTCATCATAATTCCGGCACCCTTATCGCTTGCGTCGGCAAGATAGAAGTTCAGTGTACCCGGGATACCGATTTCGATACCTACATAGATGAAGATACCAACTACACCTAATACAGTGTGGCGGAAACTCCATGGACTATGAGAGAATTTTTCTTTCTTCGCTCCACTTTTCTGAAGATGTGGCTCAGGGATAGCTACAAATGAAATGATAATAAATGCAGCTACGAATACACCCATAGCAACGAAGAGGAGAGGAGCAACATCAGACATGGCTGTCTTGGAAGTTACCGTACCAATCAAAGCACCTACGAAAAGAGGAGTCAATGTACCGGACAAAGAATTAAGGGCTCCACCTGTTTGGATCAACTGGTTACCTTTGTTACCACCACCACCAAGGAGGTTCAACATCGGGTTCACCACTGTGTTAAGCATACAAACACAGAAACCGCAGATGAATGCACCAAGCAGATAGATAACGAAATTTAATTTGATAACATATTCGCCGAATGCGAAAACTTCGGCATTTGCTCCGAATAAACTGGAAAGGTATTGCGTGAACAAACCGAGGAAACCTACTGCCATTGCAATCAATGCAGTCTTTTTGTAACCGATCTTAACGAGCATGTTACCGGCAGGAATTCCCATAAACAGATATGCCAGGAAGTTCATCATATTTCCCATCATACCTAAAGTGTTCGAACCCGCATATTCGTTTCTCCAAATCGTACCGAACGGTGCGGCAAGATTGGTAACGAAGGAAATCATCGCAAAAATGAAGAACATGGTAATAATAGCGACAAGATTACCGTTCTGTTTTTGTTGTGTCATGGTTTTTAATTAATTAAATTAGTTATAAAATTAGGTTAGTTATATTCATTCTTGTACACCGAACTTGTAAATGGTTACTTGTTGGTATTCATCGTCCGGGAGCAATACGGCCGATGGGAAATGTGGTTTGTTGGGTGTGTCGGGGAAACATTGTGCTTCAAAGCAAACAGCGCTGCGTGCCGGGAAAGTAGCTCCGTGAGCACCTGCAAAGCCGCCTAGCCAGTTTCCGGTATAGAGTTGTACACCATTCTCTGTGGTATATACTTCCATTGTACGTCCGCTTTCGGGTTCCGTATAAGTAGCGGCAAGGCTTAATTCACCACTCTCTGTCTTATTCAGTACGTAGCAGTGATCGTAACCTGCACCATTCACCAATTGCTGGAACTTATCATCAATACGTTCACCAATGGTATGCGGTGTACGGAAATCCATAGGAGTACCTTCTACCTTCAGGATTTCTCCTGTCGGAATGGACACTTCGTCAATGGGAGTATAATGATCAGCGTTGATAGTAATGATGTGGTCCAGAACTGTAGGGGTGGGATTGGCAATACCTGCCAAATTGAAGAAGCCGTGGTTGGTGAGGTTGACAACAGTTGCCTTGTCTGTGGTAGCCCGATATTCAATAACCAGTGCATTGGTTTCATCTTCCAGACGATAGGTCATTTCTACTTCCAGATTACCGGGAAAGCCCTCTTCGCCATCTGCGGATGTATAGTTGAATACAACAGTCGTCGGATCCGGTTGGACTGCATCCCACACTCTGGCGTGGAAACCTGTGGGTCCACCGTGCAAAGAATTTGGTCCATTGTTGATTGTCAGATTGTGCTCTTCGCCATAAAGAGTGAATTTTCCTTTGGCTATACGGTTTCCGTAACGTCCGATAGTGGTATTGAGGAAAGGTTCGGGGCTGTTGACTACATGGTCTATACTGTCATGTCCCAAAATTACGTTAGCATACTTCCCGTTTTTGTCGGGGATCATAATGGAAAGGATAGCGCATCCGTAGTTAGTTACTGCAACTTCCATTCCCTGAGCATTTTTAAGAATAAATAAATCAGTCTTCTTGTTATTTATATCTTTTTGAAAGTCTTCCTTGTTCAAACCCGACAAGTTACTTTCCGTTGACACGGTGTTTATCATATCCATGGTATAAAATTAAATTTCTTGCAAATAAAAAGAAATTCTTCCGTACTCCCAAGGGTTTATCTTGAAATGTGAAGAACATTTTAGGAAAGTTTAGCGTTTAACATTTACGAGGCGAATTGATATTTTTTGTAAGTTTGTCGCGTTAATCTAAAAAAATGTAACATTTTTATTTAAAGCTCTAACAAAAACTACGAATGTATCCTTTGAAATTTGAGCCTATTCTGAAGCAGACGCTTTGGGGAGGCGACAAGATTATTGCTTTCAAGCAATTGAATGAAACGCTATCCGGAGTAGGCGAAAGCTGGGAAATCTCGGCTGTAGAAGACAACGAGTCTGTCGTCGCTAATGGGCCTGACAAAGGCCTTACGCTCCCTGAGATGGTGGGAAAATACCGTCATGAACTTGTCGGTGAAGCGAATTACTCTCGTTTTGGCACAAAGTTTCCCTTGTTGATAAAATTCATTGATGCCAAGTTGGATTTATCCATTCAGGTACATCCGGGAGATGAGTTGGCGAGAAAACGTCACAATTCTTTCGGCAAGAATGAAATGTGGTATGTGGTATCGGCAGATAAGGGGGCAAAACTGATTTCCGGCTTTTCTGAGCAGATAACTCCGAAAGAATACAAGGAAAGAGTTTATAATGGAACCTTTGCTGAAGTGCTGCAAACGTGCGATGTAAAACCGGGGGATGTGTTCTATGTGCCTGCCGGTCGTGTGCATGGTATTGGTGCCGGTGCTTTTGTTGCTGAAATTCAGCAGACTTCGGATATCACTTATCGTATTTTCGATTACAATCGGAAAGACAAAGAGGGTAAATCTCGCGAGTTGCACACTACTCAGGCTACTGAGGCTATTAATTTTGCTGATGTACAGGATGACTTCCGTACAGAATATGATCATCTGAAGAACGAACCGGTGGAATTGGTTGCCAGTCCTTACTTCACTACTTCTCTCTATGACATGACAGAAGAAATTACATGTGACTATTCTGAATTGGATTCATTTGTGATTTTTATTTGTGTGGAAGGCGCATGCCGTATCACGGACGACAGCCAGAATGAGATTGCTGTGCGTGCAGGTGAAACGATATTGCTGCCTGCGATTACGCAAGAAGTTACGATTGTTCCGGAAGACGGTGGCGTGAAGTTGCTCGAAACGTATCTGTAATCATTGGAATTGAATCAATAAAAAGAGCCGCGTCCCTCAATGGAAGAACGCGGTTTTTTTTGCTTTATGGCGCCTGTTTATCTTCTGGCTCCGAACATGCTTCTGACCTTTCTCATCATCTTTACTCCAAGCATTAGTCCGTCGAAGACAGCCATGCCCGTGTTGAAAGCGCGCATAATGGCGTTGCCCTTGTCGGCAGCGGGTGCAAGGGGTGCAAACAGTTCTCTTGCCGTATCCGTCATGATTTCTTTCTGTACATGCAATTTCTTCCGTAATTCTTTTTTTCGTAGCGCGATACTTTCCAGAGTCATGGAAGAGGAGTCAGGCATATTGTTCATGATGGTATCATTTTTCATTATCATTCTCAAAGAACAGTCCGGCAATGAAGTTCACCATTGGATTGATGATGAGTTTCTTGCGGAAAGTGATTACTAATAAAACGAGTAGAAGGTGGAAGCCGGCGATGATGCTGAAGCTTACCATAAGTCCGCCTACAAGCGGGTCTAGTATATAAGCTAATGCAAATGACAAATAAAACAGTGCCACCATGCCAAGAATGATGACTACCGACAAGAGGACCAAGGCGGAAAGCAGGATTGAGAGTTTTTCGGTTATTTCCAGCTTAGTATACTCCTTCTGTAGTTTCAGATATTTCTTAAACTCAACGAATAGTTGCTGGAGGTTTTCAATGCTTCTGTCATCTGCAAACATCATAGTGGCTCTGTTTTTTTTGTAGGTTTTGTTTTATTCAGCTCCTTCGCCTTTGATTTCGGCTGCGATCTCGTCCACCAGGTTTTCCATTTCGCTGCGATTCAGACGAATCCCTTTTTTGCGGAGTATCTCTGCAATTTTATGACGGGTGTCTTCTCCTTTTTCGGGAGCAAATAAGATACCAACTGCTGCGCCTACTGCCGCGCCGCCCAGGAAAGCTACAAGTACATTTAATCCTTTCATAATGTTCTCCTTTCTGTTTTAATGAGGGTTAATATTACAAAGTTAACATATTTCTTTAGTAAGTTGTTCGCTTAACTTCTTTTTTTTCGAAATATTTATTTTTCTGTTCCGGGCTCGGTACTAATCCGAGGGCTGTCCGGGATGTACTGGCTCCGTATCTGTTCCGCACTAGCTCCGTTCTGCTCCGTATTAGGTCCGTAGCTACTCCGTATCGGGTCCGTAGCTACTCTAAGCGTATAGATACGGAGCGGGTACGGCTCAGGTAATGCCCGTGTACGGTTCGAACCTGGTTTTGTCTGTTAGGAAAAGATACGTGATTAATTTAATTTAACTATAATGCTGCCCTTTGGATTGATTGTTCCACGTACATTTGTCTTATTATTCGGAATATTAGCTACATGAAGATAGGAAAGAGAAAGATATTTCTGATTATCGGGTTGATAGTGCTTGTGCTGGCAGCTTGTAGTAATGTTGACGGCGATTTGGATGATAAGTGGCAGTTGAGGCAATATCAATATGCCGACGGTTCAATTGAACGGCAAGATAGCATCTTTTATAATTTCCAGAAAGGTAGCTTTTCTGCCATTTGTTTGTTGAAAAATGGTAGCTATCAAACGTTTTTTGGAAATTATTCTTTGAAAGGAGATAAAATTTCTATTATTTTGCTGCCTCAAAGTATGGAAGACGAAAACTATTCATTCTATATGGGGTGGGAAAATGGAGAACGGACATTTACAATGGAAGAATTGACTTCTTCATCCCTTCATCTGGAATATGAAGGAGTTCGTTATATATTCCGCAGATATTGAGTATAGATAGATTGTAGAAATTACTAACAAAAACAATATGATTATGAAAAAATTAGCATTTTTAGGAATGGGATTGTGCATTGCATTGGCATTCTCTTCTTGTAAATCGAGTGAAAGCGCTTATAAAAAAGCATATGAAAAAGCAAAACAGCAAGAACTGGCAGAACCTCAGGTTACAGAACCGGTAGAAGTTTCTCCGGTAGTGAGTGCTCCGGTTGAAGCAAAGGTTGTGGAAAGTGTGCCTGTTGCAACTGCCGGTGTACGTCAGGAAAAAGTGGACATAATTTCTGGTGTGGGTGGTTTGAAAGATTACAGTGTGGTTTGTGGTAGCTTTAGTGTGAAGGCTAATGCCGAAAGCCTGAAAGATTTTCTGGATAAGGAAGGTTATAGTGCTGTGATTGCCTTTAATCCGGATGCAGCAATGTATCGTGTAATTGTGAGCACTTTTGCCGACAGAGCTTCTGCAGCTGACGCACGTGACGCTTTCAAGTCTAAATACTCTAATCGTAAAGATTTCCAGAGTGCCTGGTTGCTGTATCGTCTCAAATAACATTAGATTTTATTTGATATTTGATTGATAGAATTGATAGAAAGGAAAACTTCCCTTTCAAGATGAGAGTGTATTAAAAGAAATTTTAATACACTCTTCTTTTTTGTGAGATGAAAAAAGTCTCAATCAAGATTGATTATTCAACTGATTGAGACTTTAGGGGGAAGGTAGATATTGTGTTAGGCCAATTGATTGTGATATGATTAAAGGACGATATCAAAGGCTTTGGTAGATCCGGCATAAATGCCACTGTTCCGGTAATCACAATTGATTGTTTTTGATTGTTTTCGCATCCGAATGTCTATGGTTATATTGGATTGCGTCTGTCCCGGATCTGCTATATGAAGTTTCATTTCATTCTGACCCTTTATTTTTACCATTAATGCACAGGCCTTATCTGCCTTTACTGTTAGATCTTTGTATGTGAACTCTCCTGCGCAGTAAAATATCATTTGCAATATATCTGATTTATTACTTCTGACTGCTTGCAGGTTTTCTGTGTTGGATAGAATTTCAATGTTCTTTTTCTTCTGATACTTTTTTACCTCATCGGTGGTCTGCATGCCAGGAACGATAATGTAAGCATAAATTGCATCTGATGGCTGTTTGCCGTGGTCAAGGCATATAGTGAAGGCATCTTTCTGCACACTATCTTTGGGAGCAGTATGATTGATATCATACCAGCTTCCTGTCTGCTGCTGGTTGGCTACGAATACATTTCCTCCATTGGGGAATAAGTACCCTATTTTATTATGAAGGATCCACTCGGGAGAAGTGTAGTTGAAACTCCCCCGGACTATTTCAGTCTGTTTATTTTTGTGGCGTATTATCGCTTTTTCGGAAGTGGATAAGCACTGGTTTACCGTTGTATACACAGGATATTGAGATGTAGAGTGGATGCCTGCCCCCAGACATACTACCTCCTCATCGAAGAAAAACCATGCTTTCCGTGCACTGGTATTAATGTCGGCGTATGAATCAGTGTATGAATAGACAGATGCTCCATAAATGCTGTCGGATACTCCTCCGGCAAAAGTAGAAGTGCCGAGTGTTTGCCAGTCGCTGGCTGCTAAAGGTATTTGGGGAACTTGCGGAGCTGTTACTCCTGGGATGCGAGTCCAGTTCCAGACAGGGAAGATATTGGCATATTCATTTCCTTCGGTTACTATGTTGGTGCATCCGTCGGACATAAAGTAAGTTTTCAGATTCTCTCCATTGCCATATTCGCAACGGGCTGTGCGTGTAGATACCATCCGGACATCAAAAGTGTAGGCAGGACGTATATGCAAGGTATAATCTCCGCGAAAATAGTGGGTATGCTTGGGTGACAAAGCATAGTCGGCAGGATGCTTTCCACTTAGGCGCGAGATGATATCTTTGTATTCATTGATGTGAGCTGGATCAAGTTCAATCATGCGTTTGGCGAACAAGGCTGTATGAGACTTTTTAGTGACTTCAGGACGACTTACACCTCTTCCCAATACATCGAATAGCATGTATTGTCCGCGCATGGTGGCATAATAAGTTTCACGCATGAACTTGCTCAGTAATGCCAGTTTATCTTGAGGAATTGCATATTGGGTACCTTTGGTATACATGGCTATTTGGGTGACACCTTTCAGAATTTCGTCTCCATATCCACCGATATAGAGTTGTGCACCGTGCTGAAAATAGCTGTTGTCGTGCTGAAAACCTTCTTTGGTGGTATATACTACAGGACTGTATGCGTTTTCGAGTGCAATTTTCAGGTCGGTTTCATTTTCAGAAAGACATGCCCGGTAGATCCAGTGTAGTGCAATGTCGGTACGGTTGGCGCCGGTCCATTTGGCAGGATGCCCACCGTCCTTCTCTATTCGTTCCAAAATCTTCTTCTCAAGTTCTGTCGGGAGCTGTTTCTCGCCTGTACGCATTTGTATCAGTAATATGCCTAGACGTTGAGGTTCCGCTATTTGATTGTACCACCAATTGTGGCACCACGGGTTGCGTTCGTGCCAGTACTCCAGACCTTTTTGTATTTTGGCAAACAGGTTTTCGTCTTTATAATACTTGTTTTGGGGATTGGTATAGGCGAAAGCAAAGTCGGAGAGACGGTCAATATGTTTCATTGGTGGCCAGTTGGTTCGTTCAATACTGGCGTAATCCACATCTGTGAATGAACCGTCCACCTCATTGTAGGTCTTTAAATCTTTATCAATGGAAGGATTTTTGGCGAAGTCAAGCCTGATTTTCTGCATTAACGCTTCATACTCGTTATCAGCGTTCGGGATGTTCTGAGCAGATACTCCTGTCGACATCAGACTGCCTATGATAACTAATGCTATAAGCCGGATAGTGATCTTCATATTATTTTCAGTTTAATGTATTATTTAAGTTTTTATGGAACCATTTTATAAATCTGGTTGCCGGCCAACAGGAACGCTCCTGCGCCATAGACCTCCGTCATTTCACGAGTCACTTTCTTGGGATCTGCCCCAATGGGTTGTACATAGCCCAGCTTGCCGTCTTTCTCCACAGCTTTGACGAGGGCTTTCCAACCTTTCTCAATGGCGGGCATCATGACGGTTTTATCCAGCAATCCTTCATTGACACCATAGGCCAGTGCATAGACAATGAAGCCAGTGGCACTTGTTTCGGGTGAAGGATAAGAGTCTGGGTCCAGCAGACTTGCATGCCAATATCCGTCCTTGCCCTGCAACCGGACGATACGGTTGGACAGGGTGATGAAGAGATCCTGGTAGAATTGGCGGTGCATGTTATTTCGGGGTAGTGTCTGGAGGATTTCACAAAGTCCACCTAATACCCAGCCATTACCGCGTCCCCAGAAAACTTTCTTGCCATTGGCCTCTTTCTGCTTAAAGTAGCGGTGATCTCTGTAGAAAAGCTCTTCTTCTTTGTCAAAAAGGTAATCGTAGGTTGCCTTGTATTCCCGATTCATGAATTCAATATATTTCCAGTCATTCGTCAGCATATACATTTTGGCATATACGGGAGGAGCCATGAACAGGGCGTCACACCATGACCAGCGTTCCAGGCTTGCCATATTTCTATAATCCAGTTCCAGCGTGCTGGCCGAAGGATGGTTGATGACGAATTCGGTGCGTGCCAGGGTGGGAAACATCATATTGCGGTCGTTGTATTTCTGATACATTTCCAGGAAGACTTGTCCTACGGCGATGAAGTCTGCATGATACATGTATTTTCCCATTTGCCAGGCATTCCGCCGGCCTATTTTCAGGAGCCAATTGTAATATTGGCTGTCACCATCTTCTTTTTCGGTCAATTCGGCCCAGTCTATCATTCCCATGTACAGTGCGGCATAGGTCCAGTTCAGGTCGTCATGTTCCGCACCTGTTGCCGGATTGGCTATTTGCCAGTCCGCCACACGTTTCATGATAGATTTTATTTCCGTCTTATTAAAATTACTTTGTCCATAGGAACACAAGGTTACAACGGACAGGATGGAATAGATAATTAAACGTTTCATTTTTACTTTTTTTAGGTGAGTACTTCACGATATTTATTGCCGGATAATGTTTCTTCATAATGTTAGTAAAATAATTGATTTGTTAATCTTCCTATTGAATTCTTTATTTGATACATTTAAAGCGGGTAGAATCAATAGTGCTAAGAATAAGTATCTTTTCATAATCTTCTTTTCGCTTTACGTATATTTGAGACTGGAGCAAAGATATATGTTTTTTGAACTACTTTCGGACAGTATTTTCCATATAGAGGTAGATGGACAATATGTGCTGTAAAAACGGACGGATTTGACATGTTGAGGCACAAATAGAATGGAAGAGTCTATTGGAATTTGAACTCTTTTAGATATTTTTGCAAACACAATCTGTGTTTATATTATATAACCTTGAGAATTACATTACTATGAACCGACTTAAATACATATTGTTACTTTTTCTAATGCTGTCGCCTGCCAAATTTTACGGGCAATACTTTAAAAAACTGACAATGAAGGACGGACTTTCCAGCCCTTCGGTATTGGCTATCTATCAGGATACTTTAGGACGTATGTGGTTTGGCACAAATGAAGGAGTGAATGTTTACGATAGTAAACAGATTTCCAAATATAAATCTTATGATATCATAGATTATCAACATCGAAGAAAGAACCTCATCAACGGAGTGGTTAACCAGATTATAGGCGATTCAAATGGTGATATTCTGATGTTGAATAGCGGAGCTCTAATTAAATATGACATTCGCAAGGAAAGGTTTAAGGAGTTGGTTCCGGTTGGTGTCGGGGCTCTGGCGGCCTTAGATGGAGAGATATGGTGCACTGTGCGCGACACTTTATTCAGGTATGATACCGATACGGACTCATTATGCTTTTACCGAAAGTTGGATGTGGCTTCTGTCATGTGTATGGAAATGTCGGACAGGAAGATCTGGATAGGGACGGCAAGTGGGCTATATGTAATGGAGGGGGAAGAAGTAAAATGTGTACTTCCTGATATTGAGATATACAAATTGTTTGTGAGTAGCCGGAAAGAGCTATGGATTGCTTCGCGTATGCAAGGGTTGTATAAGGTGGGCAGAGATGGGAAGATCACGAAGGAAGAATACTCTCCGGAACGTGTTGTAAGTCAACAGATAAGAGGGTTTGTGGAAGATGAATGGCAGAATGTCTGGTTTGGGACTTTTGAGGGATTGCAGGTTTATAATCCTTATGCGGATACATATCGTGTCTATCGTCCAGATTATCATCCGGGATCTTTGGAACATCAATCTGTTTTCTCTCTTTATAAAGACAGGCAAGGTACTATATGGGTGGGCACTTATTACGGTGGCGTTAATTATTTCAATCAGTCGAAGGATGTATTTCTATATTATCCTTATGACAACACTAACAATCATTGCTTAAACTTTCCTATTGTGGGGCAGATGGTCGAAGATAAAGACCATAATTTGTGGATTGGCACAGATGGGGGAGGTGTGAATAGGCTGCATAGGGCGAGTGGAATCTTTACTTATTACACGTCTTCCGGGAAGAACTCTATTTACCATAATAACATAAAAACGATTAGTTATGATAAAAAAAATGACCAGGTATATATAGGCACATATACTGGTGGAATAAGCCGATATAGCAGAAAGCAGGACCGTTTTTATCATTATTTGGACCATTACAAGCGGACGGGAGAGGGTCCAAACCATATTATTTATCACTCTATATTTAAAGATGGATGGTTGTATGTAACTGCTCGTAATGGCTTTTGGAGAATTGATCCGGAGAAGAATGAATTTCAGTTGCTCAGTAAGAGGTCTCTTTTTTTGACGTTTGAGATTGACTCGCGAGGATACGTCTGGTTGGCTGCGGATTTTAAACTTTACAGGATAAAAATAGGTGACTGGAACCAGTTGGAATGTATCGAACTGAAAGGGAGTGCTATTACTAATGCCCGAATAACTCGCATCATGGAGGCTTCTGATGGAACGGTTTATGTAGCTACTTTGGGGGACGGTGTATATTCTTATAATCATGATACGGGAAACTGGGAACATTATACAAAAGAAAGCAGCCATTTGCTGAGTGATTTTTGCTATAACCTGGCAGAAACGCACATGAACAATATACTGATAACCGGCGATGAAGGCTTTTCCATTTATTCTCCTTTTAGTGACTCCATTCATTCTATAGAATTGGGACTTAAAGGAGGCATTTCGGCAGTAGCTGAAGGCGGTGGCATTTTAATGGCTGATGATGACCTGATTTATATAGGAGGGGTAGACGGGCTGATTGCATTCAGAGAGAAAGACTTGTATCAGGCGAGTGAAAGTAGGTCGTCTGAATTCTATTTTTCCGGTCTTTATGTCAATAACATGAAGGTTTCTCCCGATGACGGGTCGGGAGTATTATCCCAGGCACTGGCATTTACAAGGCACTTAGATTTATCTTCGGAACAGAACAATATAATGATTAATTTTTCCAATTCCAATTATGTGGAGTTGGAAGGAAAAGATGAATACCAGTATAAACTGGAAGGTTTTGATGAAGATTGGGTACTGACGAACCAGTTAAGAGTGAATTACACAAACCTGGCTCCGGGCAATTATATATTGAAAGTCCGTGATTTTGGAAATAAAGTGGAAAATGGGGAGCCTAAGGAAATAATGCTTGGCATCACGATACACAGTCCTTGGTTTGCCACGGTTTGGGCATTTCTGGTATATTTTCTTGTGGTTGCGAGCATTGTTTATAGTTTCTGGAGGGTAAAGATGGCTCGCAGGATGTTGGCATTATCTTTGGCAGAAGAAAAGAACGAGAAAGAGCGTATAGAAGAAGTGAACAAAATGAAACTGCGTTTCTTTACGAACATATCACATGAGTTCCGCACTCCGTTGACTTTAATAATAGGGCAGGTAGAGATGTTGTTGCAAATGGAGAAACTGGCTCCTGTCGTAAACAAGCGTTTGCGAGGAATACATAAAAATGCGGTAAATTTGCGCCTCCTGATAACGGAATTGCTGGACTTCAGGAAGCAGGAACAGGGATTCATGAAGTTGAAAGTGGAGCGCGTAGATGTAATTTCTTTCGTGAAGGACATTTATCAGCTGTTTGTCGACTTTGCCCGCAAGAGGAATATGGAATATACATTCGAGCATGTGGAAGAGGAAGTGGATTTGTGGTTTGATCCGGTGCAGATGCAGAAGGTGATCTTTAATTTACTGTCGAATGCTTTTAAGTATACACCGGAAGGAAAGGATATAAAGGTTACTGTCAGGAGACAGCAGCGGATGATTGAAATAGCGGTAGCTGACAGCGGTTGTGGAATTCCCCGGGATGTCCAGCAGAAGATATTCGAGCGCTTTTATCAGGTAGGAGACGAATACTCCAGAAAAGGGCTGTTGGGGAGTGGCATCGGGTTGGCATTGATTAAAGGGATAGTAGATGCCCATAAAGGAGAGATTAAAGTGGACAGTACATTGGGAGAGGGTAGTGTTTTCAGGATATACCTGCCCATTGGAAATGTACAGTTTACGCAAGAGGAACTGGAGTATGAAAAAGTTGTGAAGTCTTACTCTGATCATAGGAACATGCTTATGGATGAAATAGCATTGCTGAATGATGCGATGGAAAAAGATGAGCCGGAAATTGCGGAAGATAAGACAGGAATGCCTCGCGTGCTGCTTGTGGAAGATGATGAAGAGGTGTTGGAAATGCTGGTGAACATCTTTTCGCCCACATACACGGTGTATAAGGCTACCAATGGACAGGTGGGCTTTGAAATGGCGCAACAGTGGCATCCGGATATTGTGGTCAGTGACGTGATGATGCCAGTGATGTCTGGTAAGGAAATGTGCTATAAGATAAAGAACTGCCTGGAATTGGCATATATGCCAGTGGTATTACTCACGGCTCAGACTTCGGAAGACTGCACGATAGAAGGATACATGTTTGGAGCGGATGATTATATAACGAAACCGTTTAATGTGAAATTGCTCTTGACCCGTTGCGGCAATCTGTTGAAAAACAGAAAGAAACTGCTCGGTAAGATAGCTCAAACAGAAAAGATGACTACCCCGGAAACCGGAATCTTGAATGTAATGGACCAGGAACTGCTGGATAAGGCAACAACCGTTATAAGGCGTAACTTTGATAATCCGGACTTTGACATGAACATGCTGGCTGCCGAACTGAATATGGGGCGTAGTAAGATGTTTACCCGCCTAAAGGAGGTGGTTGGACTTACTCCTAATGAATTTACCCTAAAACTGAAATTGGAAGAGGCATTGCGAATGTTGCAGGAAGCACCTCAATATAATATATCGGAGATTTCCTATCAACTGGGATTTGCTTCTCCCCGGTATTTCAGTCGTTGCTTCAAGGACTTTTATGGAGTGTCTCCATTATCTTATCGGAAGGAAACCTCTAACGAGGCGGAATCGAAGTAGAATTAATAAATAGGCTAATAATCAATGTCTTATATTTACCTGCCGTTTACTTGAGGATGTAAAAGCATTTACTTCAGTATGTAACGGCCTTTACCGCCTATTGTAATGGTCTTTACCTCGGTATGTAACGGCTTTTACCTCGGCGTGTAACGAGCGTTCCCCTGTGGGGTTACGGCATTCCCCCTGTAGAGTTATGGAAGGTATCCCGTATTACAACTCCTTTCGCTCTTATGATTTCTTCAGGCAAGGAAAGTGGCTTATTGTGCTAATTTCGTAGAAGTGCCAGGGGTAAAAATGTCCGTAGTGTAGCACAGATTGTCCGATATACAATTAGTGCACATGTATCATATATGCAGGGAAAGTGCATGTGAGGGAATTAGACTTAGTTTGCACTGTGCTTATTGAACTCTTTTCATCGTAAGCACAGAGTTAATTAATATCAATCAAAATCTATTTTATGAGAAACAAAGTATGGTTACTTGCGTTGGCTTTATTGGTCGTGCACTCAGGCAGGGCTTGGGGGGATGAAAATCATTCCCGGTCAACAGCTATTACACAGCAAGCTAAAACAAAAGTAGTGAAAGGTGTTGTGCTGGACGATATGGGTCCGGTTATTGGTGCTACTGTATTTGTGAAAGGGACCCAGAATGGTATGGCAACTAATCTGGATGGAGAATTTTCATTGACAGTTCCGGTCGGAGCTACTATTGTAGTTTCATTTATAGGTTACGAGGACAAAGAGGTTGTTTATAAAGGAGAGCCGGAGTTGAAAATCACGCTAACAGAAAATGTCACTACTCTGGAAGAAGTGCAGGTTATCGCTTACGGTACTACTAAGAAAGTAACAGTCACAGGAGCACTTTCTTCGATGAAATCAGATGAAATCATGAAATCTCCTGTAGGCAGTATTGCTAATGCCTTGAGTGGAAAAATCCCCGGATTATCCAGTGTACAATCCAGTGGACAACCAGGTGCAGATGACGCTACGATCTATGTACGTGGTGTGGGGTCGTTGACAGAAGGACTATCTGCCCCTTTGATGCTGGTAGATGGGGTAGAGCGTTCGTTTTACCAGTTGGACCCGAACGAAATTGAAGACATCACGGTATTGAAAGACGCTTCGGCAACTGCCGTGTTTGGTGTGCGTGGTGCCAATGGTGTCGTTCTGGTTACTACTAAGCGCGGACAGGAAGGCAAAGCTAAAATCAGTTTTTCCACCAGTATGGCACTTCAGTTGCCTACCCGTATACCGGAGTTTGCCAATAGTTATGATTATGCAACAACTTACAATAATGCTCAGTTGCGTGATGGAGTGGCAGAAGAAAACCTGGCGTTTTCACCGGAAATGCTGGAAGCATTCCGCACCCATAGTAATCCGTTGATTTATTCAGATACTGACTGGACTGATATGCTGATAAGAAAGACAGCAGTACAGACCCAACATAACTTTAATATTTCAGGTGGCTCAAAGCGTGTTCGCTATTTTGCCTCGCTGGGTGTATTTACTCAAGACGGACTTTTTAAAACCTTCGATACGCACGGACATAAGACAGGTTTTAAATATAACCGTTACAACTACCGTGTGAACATGGATGTGGATGTAACCAAAACTACTTCCATGAAAATCAATCTGGGAGGGCGCCTGACTGACAAACGTGAACCTAACTATAATAACGGTACAGCTACAAATGTTAAAAGCTTGTTCAGGGATATATATTGGACACCTCCTTTTGCAGGACCGGGTATTGTAGATGGAAAGTGGGTTACGGTAAATGCACAAACATTTGGAAAATTCGGTACTGTATATGATGCATTGAACTCCTATTATGGAAAAGGTTTCAATACGTATGATAATAATGTAGTGAACTTTGACTTTGTACTTGATCAGAAGCTTGACTTTCTTACAAAAGGATTGAAAGCTCACGTGAAAGGTGCTTATAATAGTGGTGTGAGTATAACTAAGCGTCGTGAAGGGCGTGCAGATCGTTATGAAGCTTTTCTGGGAGAAGGAGATGAAGTCTTGCTGAAGAAAAACCAGGAGATGCAAACGCTGGGATATAGTGATGAAAAATACGGTCAATCCCGCGACTGGTATTTAGAAGCTGCCGTGAATTATCAGAGGAAGTTCGGCTCTCATAACGTGTCTGCTTTGTTTATGTATAATCAAAATATGAAATATTACTATTCTGATAAGTCGTTTCCCGGTATTCCACGTAGTTATGTAGGTCTCGTAGGACGCGCTACTTATGACTATAAAACCCGCTATCTGGCAGATTTCAGCATTGGATATAACGGTTCTGAGAATTTTGCGGAAGGCAGTCGTTTTGGTTTCTTCCCTGCCGGATCCATCGGATGGATAATTTCGGAAGAACCTTTCATGAAATCTTTAAAACCATATATCAGTTATCTGAAACTACGTGGCTCGTATGGTATTGTGGGTAATGATATTGTATCTGATGGTTCCAGATTCCTGTATCTTCCCGATGCATATACAATCAGTACTGAAAAATACGGTTTTGGTTCAATTGTCAATAATGTATTGGCTGGAGCGAAAGAATCGAGAATTGGTAATCCGAACGTAACTTGGGAAACAGCGGCCAAACAGAATTATGGTATTGATCTACACTTTTTTGACAGTCGCCTGAAAACGTCTTTCGATTACTTCATTGAACACCGTAAAGACATTCTGATCTCCCGTAATATCAATCCAGGCTATCTCGCCGTAAGTTTGCCTATCGTAAATATGGGTAAAGTTAATAATAAAGGTTTCGAAGTGACGGCTCGCTGGGAAGACCAGATTCAGAATGTAAGATATCATATTGGAACCAATTGGGGATATGCCAAGAATGAGATTGTGTTCAACGATGAAATTCCTCAGCCTTATGAATGGATGCGTCGGACAGGTCGTCCTGTCGGGCAACAGTTCGGATATATGTACGATGGTTTCTTTACCGAAGAAGAGGCTGCCAATTATGCTTCGCTGAAAGGAAAAGAAGGTGGCATTCCGGATCATGGTGAGGGATTTACTCCTTTGGCCGGTGATGTGAAATATAAGGATCTGAACGGAGATCATAAGATTGACAATAATGATGTTTCGGCTATTGGTAATCCTATTTATCCATTGCTTACAGGTAATTTGTCAATGGGCTTCTCCTGGAAAGGTTTGGATTTCAGTATGACGTGGGCGGGCGCATTCAAAACTTCCCGTCTGGTTGCAGACTTTTATCGTTATCCGTTTGGAAGTACCAATAATCGCTCTTTGCTGAAGTATATGATCGATGATGCCTGGACGCCGGAAAAAGGAAATTCCGCAAAGGCGCCGGCTATTTCGTTGACAAACAGTAAACCGAACAATTATAAAGATTCTGATTTATGGTTGCGTGACGCTTCCTATGTTCGTCTGAAGAATCTGGAAGTGGGATATTCTTTCCCTCAAGGTCTTTTGAGTAAGATGCATCTGAGTTCTTTACGCATTTCTCTTTCCGGTTATAACTTATTGACATTTGATGCATTGGGTTTCAGTGACCCCGAAAGTAATCCCAGTGGAGATACCTATCCGTTGGTGAAAGTTATAAACTTTGGATTAAAGGTTGGATTTTAACGCTTAAATAAAAGAAATGATATGAAAAATATAAAGAAACATTTTCATGCTATTGTGCTGTTGTTGGGATTGCTGATTTCCACCAACGCATGCGAGGATTTAGCTTTCGGAGATAAATTCTTGCAAAAGCCCCCCAGTACGGATGTTACGATTGACACGGTCTTTTCTACGGCTGAGTATGCTCGCAGAGTTCTGTGGTACAGTTATCGATATTTGCCGATGGGACTGGAAACATCGAATAGTTATTGGAATACGATGTGGCTGGGAAATATTGAAGGCCTGACGGATTTGAATCAGGATTATCTGGGGTATTCGGGCGTTAATAAGGTTTATTATGCCGGTAATTATAATGCCGGTACGGAAAATTCACCAAGAGGCACCTACATGGCTACCAAGATTCGTTTCAATGAGAATGAAACCCATATGTGGTCGGCTATTCGCAACGCCTGGCTGATTGTAGCCAACATAGACAGAGTGCCCGATATGGATAGGGCAGAGAAAGAACGTTTGAAAGCGGAAGCTAAGGCGATGGTAGCTGTATATTATGCGCACATGTTGCGTCATTACGGTGGTTTGCCCATTATAGATAAAGTCATTTCACCCGATGAAGCATCGATGCCTACCCGGGCCACTTTGCAGCAGACAGTCGATTTTATAGTAAGACTGTTGAACGAAGCTATTGATTGTCCGGAGTTCCCTTGGCATATATCAGAAGCGGAGATGTCTAATTGGGACGGACGTTTGACAAAAGCCGGTGCAATGGGGTTGAAAGCAAGAGTATTACTTTTTGTCGCCAGTCCGCTGTTTAATAATGATGAGCCTTACTTTCAGGGAGCTGCTTCCGAAGCGCTGATGACTTGGTTCGGCAACTATGACCGTGAACGTTGGAAACATGCAATGGATGCTTGTGAAGCTTTCTTTAAAGCTGTTGACAGCAATGGTTTCTATAAATTGGTCGAAAAAGAAGATGTTAATCCCAGTGGATACCGCTATGCCTTCCGTGCAGCTTATTTTGATCGTGGTACTACCGAAACCTTAATATCTGTCCGTAGAGAGAATTATTATAAGGCCAATCAGCAGCCCTATACCAACCAGTCTATTCGCTGGGGAGCAATCTGCCCGACAAAAGAATATTTTGATATGTTTCCGACTGCCGATGGAGAGAATTTTGATTGGAGTAATCCGGAACATACAAAGAATCCATTCATGAACAGAGACCCTCGTTTATCTGAAACATTCATATTGGACGGAGATCTTTTCCAGAACAGAACGGCTGGTGTTACACAAGAAAAGCCTGATGATAAGGAAAACTATCCGGCAGGAAGAGACTGGAATGTAGGACAAGTGACTGCTAAGTCTTTATTAACAGGATTATCTTGCAGAAAATGGGGATTGGACCGTGCAGGGGAATATAATGGTCATATTATTCAGTGGCCTCATCTGCGTATTGCAGAAATATATTTGAGTTATGCGGAAGCTTTGAATGAGTATAATAATGGGCCGAATGAGCTGGCTTATCATTATGTCGATAAAGTACGTGCTCGTGTCGGTATGAAAGGATTGAAGAAAGGATTGAGTAAGGAAGAATTCAGAAAAGAGCTTCTTCGTGAGCGTGCTTGCGAATTTGGTTATGAAGAAGTACGCTTTTTCGATTTAATCCGTTGGAAGATGAAAGAAAAATTCTCTACTCCTTTGCATGGATTGAATATCTATAAAAACAAGAATGACGGCAGTTATATTTGTGAAGAGTTTCCACTTCTGGGAGGAGAACAAAGTCGTTCTTGGTGGAATCCCGGTGGATTTTCGGAGAAATGGTATCTGAGTGCTTTCCCCCAGAATGAAATAAATAAAGGATATGGGTTGGTACAAAACCCCGGTTGGGAATAATACATCTGAAAAACATAGATAAAAAAGAGTATGAATAAAAAGATAAATATCATATTGGCAAGTGTGCTGTGTTCATTCAACCTGATGGCACAAGTAGACACATTGACGATTCATAAGGATAAAGTGGTGATAGATTACGGCCGCAATATTACTCATGATGCAAGAGAGGTTACCGGTGCCGTTTCTACGGCTACCAGCGATAAACTTTCGCATAAGAATAGCATTAATGCTACGAATCAATTGTTTGGTATGCTTCCGGGATTGCAGGTGTTGCAAAATGCCGGTGCGGTTTGGGAAGACGGAGCCACTTTGTATGTGCGTGGAATGGGGACTTTGAATTCCAAAAGCCCGCTTATATTGGTCGATGGTTTCGAACGCTCTCTTAAGGAATTGAGTTCAGAAGAAATAGAATCGGTCAGTGTACTGAAAGATGCGGTAGCTACCAGCTTATACGGTATTCGTGGTGCTAATGGTGTAATTCTGGTTAAAACGAAACGAGGTAGTCTGACTTCTCCTCAGATTAATTTTTCTTATGAGTTCAATATGGCTACTCCGAAGCGTTTACCCGATTTTGTAGATGGATATACTTATGCATCTGCGTTGAATGAGGCAATGAAGAACGATGGTTTGATGCCACGCTATTCGGTGGCAGAACTGGATGCTTTTAAAAACCAGACCAATCCGTTGTTTTATCCTAATGTAGATTGGGTAGACGAGACACTGAGAGGAGCCAGTTATGGTGATAATATAACCTTTTCGGCACGTGGCGGCGGTAAGTTTGTAAGCTACTATACGATGTTAAACTTTCTGGATAACCGTGGAATCTTGCAGCCTACCGGAGATAACGATGGCTACTCTACTCAACTTAAGTATTCCAAGCTGAATGTTCGTACAAATTTAGATATTGCGGCTTCACCTACTACAACTGTACAATTGAACTTATTGGGCAACTTCTCTGAACATAATCGTCCGGGAACAGGGGTTAGTGATATTTTTACAGCCTTATATCAGGTTCCTGCCGCTGCGTTTCCCATTAAGACGGAAAGAGGTATTTGGGGAGGTACTACGACCTATGGCAATAATCCGGTTGCTAATATTTCGGGTAAAGGATATGCGCGTTCTCAGACTCGTGCCTTGTTTGCCGATATACATTTGAAACAGGATCTGGCAGCTCTATTACCGGGTTTAACCGGTGGTATTAAAGTTGCTTTGGACAACACTGCTGCCTATTGGGATAGCAATACGAAGAATTTTGGTTACGAATCGGCGGTTTTGAATTTGGAGACAGGGGAGAAAGAATTTAATACTCATGCCAATGAAGGTACACTCTCTTATTCTAAAAGTGTAGGTTCTGTTACCACTCACTTCAACTTTGAGGCTTATGCTAACCTGTCCAGACAGTGGGGTAAGCATGATTTGAATGCTACCTTCATGTACTCCATGGATAAGATAAAGTCAAAGGGACGCAATACAGGACGGGCTTTCATGGATGTAATAGGTCAGGCACATTACGCATATAATAATCGCTATTTAGTGGATTTGTCATTGTCCGGTTCTGCATCCAGTATATTGGATCCCGATGATCGTTGGGGAATATTCCCGGCTATTGGTGCCGGCTGGATTCTTTCAGAAGAAAGTTTCCTGAAGAACGACTGGCTGAATTTCTTGAAATTAAGAGCTTCGTATGGTGTTTCCGGACGTGCTGATTACGCTGTGAACTTATTTCAGGATATCTATGGCAGCGGAGGCTCATACTTTTTTAAGAATACTCCTACTTCTATGAGTGGCATGAAGTTGACTCAATTAGGAGTTGAGGGACTTACATATGAAAAATCTCATAAGCTGAATGTCGGGGTTGATTTCAAGGCATGGAATAAATTGTCATTGGCTGTTGATGCTTTCTATGATCATCGTACAGACATCCTTGTTGCTGGCGGAAATGCAGTCTCAGGTATATTGGGTATGTCGGTACCGAATGCCAATGACGGGGTTGTTGACAATAAGGGTATTGAAATAGCTTTGAACTGGGACGATAAAATATCAAACTTCACATACCACCTGGGTGGGCAGTTTTCATTTGTACGCAATAAAATTGTAAATCAAAATGAAGAGTATCGCCCCTATGATTATCAAAAGCGTACAGGAGGTTCTTTAAATCAGATTTTCGGTTATGAAGTGATGGGTATTTATCAGTCTCAGGAAGAAATCGATAATCGTGAGGTTAAGCAATATCTGGGCGATGTGCGTCCTGGAGATCTGATGTTTAAGGATCAAAACGGAGATAACCGGATAGATGCTTATGACCAGGTAGCATTGGGATATAACTCTACATGTCCCGAAATATATTATTCTTTTGATCTAGGAGCGGAATATAAAGGTTGGGGTGTCTATGCTTTGTTCCAGGGAACAGGTAATTACAGCAAGTTATTGGATACAAGAAGTATTTATCGGCCTATAGTAGGCAATAATACGATCTCTACTTATTATTACGAAAATCGTTGGAGTGAAACGAATCCAAACGGTACCCTCCCGCGTCTGACTTATTCAGGATCAGATAATAACTACAACAATAATTCATTGTGGGTGGCTGATGCGTCCTTCTTGAAGTTGAGGACATTGGAAATGTATTACAGGCTTCCGGAAAAGCTATTGAAGAAAACCGGTTTTCTGGGTGGAGCTAAAATCTTTGCCCGTGCGCATGATTTGTTCTGTATTGACGGGATTGACATTCGTGATCCAGAGGCTATTGGTGCATCACATCCTACTATGACTCAATATGCATTTGGATTTAATTTATCTTTCTAAAAAAGTGGAATAATATGAAGCCAATAAATAAGTATTTAATAATATTTCTATCACTGTTCTTATTTGCAGCCTGTGATTTTATGGATTGTAACGAATCGGATTATTATTCGAAAGAACAGATTCAAGGGAGTTATGCACGCGTCAAGCAGTTTGTAACGAATGTCTATAGCTATTTGCCTCAAGACTTTTGCAGTATTGACGGTGCAATGCAAGATGCAGCTACAGATGATGCCATACATGTTTACAAAACATCAAACGTGCAGAGATTTGTTAATGGAACTTGGTCTGCCAATACTACGATTGATGACAAATTCTCTAACTACTATTCAGGGATTCACGACGCTAATTTCTATTTGGAAAATATGGTAGGACTGACTTTTGAAGACTGGAAGTATGGAGACGAGTATGAAGATTGGATGAAAGAATATCCGAATTATGAGTATGAGATTCGTTTCTTGCGGGCATTTTTCTATTTTGAGTTGGTGAAGCGCTATAAGAATATTCCTTTAATAACAAAAGTTGTTACTAAAGAAGAGGCGAATAATGCTGAGCCTGTGGCAGCCGGTGTGATCTTAGATTTTATAATTTCCGAATGTACGGAAATGGCGCAACTGCTTCCGGTGAGTTATACGAACTTTGGAAAAGAGCAGGAGACCGGACGTGTGACGAAGGGAGTCGCCCTGGCGTTGAAAGCTCGTGCCGCACTGTATGCTGCAAGTCCTTTGTTCAATCCGGATAACGATAAAAGTAAATGGATTGCTGCCGCAGAAGCTGCCTATGAGATCATTGGTAACCAATCTGCTTTGGGGTATACTTTGGATAAGAATTTTGCAAATCTGTTCGGAACACAGAATAATAGAAGTCAAGAGGTTATTTGGGCACGTCCTAACGGAGAGAATAATGGTTTTGAGGCTTCTAACTTTCCTATGGGAGTGACAGGTGGGAAAACGTCTACTTGTCCGACGGAAAATCTGGCAAGCGCATTTGAAATGAATAACGGTGAGCCTTTTGATTGGACTAATGAAGCTATGCGTGAGAATCCTTATGCTCAGAGAGATCCTCGTTTTTATCTGACCATCGTTCATAACAGTATGAAGTGGCCGGCAGATAAGGAAGTGGAAATATGGGAAGGAGGAAGCAACGGGCTGCCATTGACTAATGCTACGACGACAGGGTACTACTTGCGCAAGTATGTCAACAGTAGTATAAGTTTTGAGGCAGGTGCACCAACTACAAAAGCTCATCACAACTGGATATTATTCAGATATGCAGAAGTATTGCTAAACTATGCTGAAGCTATGGTCAATGCTTATGATGACATTACATTTACAAATGAAAAATGTGGCATGTCCGCATTACAAGCTGTAAATCAAGTTCGCGGCAGAGATGGGGTAAAGATGCCCGCATTGTCCGAAACTTTATCCCCTGCAGTTTTCCTGAAACGTCTGAAGAATGAACGTAGAGTTGAACTTGCCTTTGAGGGACATCGCTTTTGGGATCTTCGTCGCTGGAAAGAGCTGGACGCCTTAAAAGATATTTATGGAGTGAAGATAACGAAGGAAGAATCAGGTATAAATTATACAAGGCAATTGTTGGATACACGTTTGGTCGATGATAAGTTATACTTTTATCCGATTGCCAATACGGAACTTTTCAAGAATGACAAATTGAAGCAGAATCCGGGTTGGGATTAGCAAATGTGGTAAATATAAACAAAGGAAGGCCGTTGTTACATTAAAAAGTCAGAACGGCCTTTCTACTAATTATCCACTATGGGCTATAGACATAATAATAAGTATTTAGGTAAAAAGGATTAAGGATGAAAATAAATAAACTTTGGATATTGTGTTTGCTTATTCTTTGTTCGTGCAGCACAAAAAATGAGGAAGATATTGTGTCTCGTGGTTTTGAGAGAGCTGAACTGCAACTTTCTGCTCAGTTGAAAGTGGTACCGGAACCTAATGAGTATCCGCGTACCATAAAAGACGGGAAATTGAAAACTACGAAAAAGAATGATTGGACCGAAGGGTTCTATCCGGGATGTCTGTGGTATGTATATGAACATAATCACAATGAAAACTGGAAAGAGTCTGCAATAAAATGGACTGAAGCTCTCGAACCATTGAAAAAACTGACAAACCATCATGATATCGGTTTTCTGATGTACTGTAGCTTTGGTAATGCATATCGTTTGACCGGTAACGAAACCTATAAAGATATTCTGGTAGAGTCAGCCCGTTCACTATGTACACGCTTTAATCAAAAAACGGGTTGTATAGAGTCATGGAATTACCGAAAAGCGTGGAACGGAATAGATGAATGGTTTTATCCTGTAATCATTGATAATATGATGAATCTGGAACTTCTGTATTTTGCTACGAAAGTAACAGGAGATTCTGTTTATGCAAATATCGCTAATGCACATGCGGAAACTACTGCGAAGAATCAGTTCCGTGCAGATTACAGTAATTATCACGTAGTGAATTATGACGAAGAGACGGGAAAAGTACTTCATAAAGCTACATGTCAGGGATTTTCGGATAACTCTGCTTGGGCACGTGGACAGGCATGGGCTATTTACGGCTATACGATGGCTTATCGTGAAACAAAAAGAAAGGATTTCTTGGATATGGCGATCCATACAGCCGACTTCTGGCTGAATCATCCAAATCTGCCGGAAGACGGGGTACCATATTGGGATTTCAATGCGGGGCAGGAGGGATTTGTTCCGGATTGGAATTATGACCCTCAGATGTTTAAAGAAGTGCCACGTGATGCTTCAGCGGCGGCAATTGCAGCTTCTGCTTTTCTGGAATTGACGGATTATGTGGATGATGGAGAAAAGTATGAACAGGCAGCTGAACATATATTGAAGAGTTTGTCTTCTCCGCTCTATTTGGCAGAGCCAGGGACGAACTGTAATTTTATCTTGATGCATAGTGTAGGGAGCATTCCTCATGGAAGTGAGATAGATGTTCCTTTAGTATATGCTGATTATTATTATCTGGAGGCATTATTAAGGTATAGTAAGAAGCAAAAATAGTCTAGCTGGCGATAGATAGCTGGAGACGATAAAGGCTTTTCAGAGAATTTTAGAGATAGAAAAGAGTAAGTAACCAGAATTTATAGACTGATGTGTGTAATAATATTTTTTTTATTGGTGATTTTTACTTCAGGTATACAGGCCAGCGAATCACATTTTTCGACGGCAGGTTTTTATGAACTTGCTAACAGTGGTCGTGAAGTATATAATATGAATGTAGGATGGCGATTTTATAAAGGAAGTTGTCCGGATGCATGGCAGAGAGAGTTTGACGATTCTTCATGGGAAGTTGTGAGTATACCGCATGGTCTCGAGTTGCTTCCTGAAGAAGCAAGTGGTAACATTAATTATCAGGGAAGGGCGTGGTACCGAAAAAACTTTTCTGTACCTGCAAATCTGAAAGATAAGAAAGTATATCTGCACTTTGAAGGTATAATGGGTAAATCTCGGATCTGGCTTAACGGAAAGTTACTTAAAGAACATTTCAATGGTTATTTGCCAATCATAGCAGATGTAACGGAAGATCTAAATTTTGAAATGGAGAATACATTGAGCATATGTGCGGATAATAGTGATGATCCCTCATTTCTGCCTGGTAAACCCCAGCAAGCTTTGGACTTTACTTATTTTGGAGGAATTTATAGGGATTGCTTCTTGATAGCTCATAATCAAGTACATATTACGGATGCTAATTATGAAGATGAAATTGCAGGGGGCGGTGTTTTTATCCATTACCCTTTTGTTTCGGAAGATAAAGCTGAAATAGGTGTGAAAATTCATTTGCGTAATGAGTCGTCAGGTTTGTTTAAAGGAAAACTTATGCTGACGTTACGGGATATCTCGGGCAAAGAGATAAGCAGAGGAGTAAGAAATCTCTCGCTACGAAAGGACAAGGCAAATTATTATGATGTGAATCTGTATGTGGAGTGTCCGAAGCTTTGGACACCTGATTCTCCTATTTTGCATCAGTTAGAGATTAAGCTGGTAGATGGGAATGGTATCCTCATTGATGGAATGTTACAGAAAGTAGGAATTCGCAAAATAGAATACAGAGGGAGAGATGGTCTGTACCTGAATAATAAACCTTATCGGGATAAGCTGATAGGAGTTAATCGTCATCAGGAATTTGCCATTATCGGTAACGCGTTGCCTAATTCATTACATTGGCGTGATGCAAAAAAATTGCGTGATGCAGGAGTACGTATCATACGTTGTACTCAGTATCCTCATGATCCTGCTTTTCTGGATGCCTGTGACGAATTCGGTATTTTAACAGTATTGGCTGTTGCCGGATGGCAATTCTGGAATGATGAACCGGTTTTTTCAGAAAGAGCCTACTCAGATATTCGTGGTTTGGTACGTCGTGATCGTAATCATCCTTCTACTTTTATATGGGAACCGGTTTTGAATGAAACGCATTTCCCTGAGGAATATGCTCATAATGCGAAGAAAACTGTCGATGAAGAATACCCGTATGAACAAGCTCTTTCTGCCTGTGATCCGGGATCATTGGGAAGTGATTGTTTTCCTGTGATTTACACTCATCCTACATCTGTGTCCGGTGGTAAGAAATCGGTTTATAATGCCGGTACATTGAAAGAAGAAATCATGTACTTTACTCGGGAGTTCGGGGATAATGTAGATGATTGGAATTCCCATAATTCAAACAGTAGGGTACATCGTTCGTGGGGAGAAAGTCCTATGTTACAACAAGCTGTACATTATGCTTCTCCCGCTTATCCTTATACGTGCTTAGAGACACTCTACGCTTCGCAACTTGCACATGTAGGTGGAACTTTGTGGCATGCCTTTGATCATCAACGCGGATATCATCCTCAACCGTTCTATGGTGGAATAATGGATGCTTTTCGCCAGCCCAAAATGTCTTATTATATGTTCATGGCACAGAGGCCTTTTGACAAATTGGACAAACTTCCGGCAGAGAGTGGTCCTATGGTTTATATAGCGAACGAGATGACACCTTTCTCACCCGAAGACGTTACAGTTTATTCTAATTGTGAAGAAGTGCGTTTGACTGTTTTTGAGAATGGTAAAAAATACGTTTACCAACGTTCTACCGATAAGTGCAAAATGCCTTCTCCTATAATTACTTTCGAAGATGCTTTTCATTTTATGGAATTGAAGGCTTTGGCTCGTTCTGGAAAACGAAAAGAAGCATATATATTGGCAGAAGGGTTGATAAACGGTAAGATTGTAGCAACCAATAAAAAGTATCCTTCATGGCGGCCAGTGAGTCTGCGCCTTCGTGTAGATGATGATGGTTTGCCTTTGCGTGCTGATGGTTCAGATGTTGTTACGGTAATAGCAGAGATTGTGGATGAGGAAGGTACGGTAAAGAGACTGAATAATACTTCTGTACGTTTTACGGTTACGGGTGAGGCTACATTGTTAGGGGATTGCGATATTGCATGCAATCCTGTACCGGCCCATTGGGGAAGTGCCCCTGTCTTGATTCGTGCGACAACAAATGCAGGAAAGATAAATATCCGGGCAGAAGTATTGGGAGAAGGAGTACATGCTATTGCTCCTTGTGAGTTTGAATATAAGTCTGTGAAGCCTGTGATGCGCTTTATTTATAACCCGGCTGAGGTTCGGAGCAGTACCGAAAAAAAAGTTGAAATTCACGGGACAGACGATTTGGAACTTAATTCAATGAAAGAGGAAATTTTACGATTGAAAAGAAGGATTTCTAAATATGAATTGCGTGAAGTAGAATTACAACAGGAAAGTTTTGGAGAAAAAAAATAATATCTATATTTGGGACACGTTTGAAACATATCTGAAATGTGTTCACCTTGTATGCGATGAAATTTAATAATCTGATAGTATGAAAAAAAATATAATAAGTTTAGTTGCAGTATGTCTGTTAGGTGCTTTATTTACGGTAATGGCAGGTGAAGTGAAAGCTATTAAAACTCCGTATTGGCAGGATATACAGACAGTTTCGGTGAACAGGGAAGAACCGCGCACAGCTTTTATGACGTATGATAGCCGTCAGTCTGCACTTAGCGGGGAATATGAGAATAGTAAATACTATAAATTGCTGAATGGAACATGGAAGTTCTATTACTCGGACTCGCATCGTAGTTTGCCGGGAGATGCTGTTCAGGCTGTAGCCGATATGAATGGTTGGAGTGATATCCAGGTTCCGGGAAATTGGGAAGCGCAAGGATACGGTACACCTATTTATACGAATCACGGATATGAATTCAAAGCGCTTAATCCGCAACCGCCACAATTGCCGGAAGATATACCCGTAGGTATTTATCGTCGGGAAATAACTGTGCCGGAAGACTGGATGTCACGAGATATCTATTTGCATATTGCGGGCGCTAAATCCGGGGTTTATGTGTATCTGAATGGAAATGAAGTTGGCTATAATGAAGATTCTAAAAATCCTGCGGAGTTTTTGATAAATAAATATCTCCGGAATGGTAAGAATACATTGGTCTTGAAGATTTTTCGCTGGAGTACGGGCTCCTATCTGGAGTGTCAGGATTTTTGGCGTCTGAGTGGAATTGAGCGCGATGTGTTTCTCTATTCTCAGCCAAAAGTAGCTGTAAAAGACTTCAGGGTGATCTCTACATTGGATGACAGTTATACGGATGGCATTTTCAAGTTGGCTGTTGATGTTCGTAATCATGCTCTTGCCGGTAAAAAGATGCAAGTGTTTTATGAATTGATAGATAAAGTTTCCGGTAAGGTTGCAGTTAATGGTGTAAGTGATTGTGAGGTAAAGAGCTCAGAAACTCAAACGGTTACTTTTAATGCAAGTTTGCCTGGAGTAAAAACCTGGACTTCAGAAGCTCCTAATCTCTATAAGTTGTTGATTACGTTGAAAGAAGGAAATGAAGTGACGGAGATTATTCCTTTTAATGTTGGTTTTCGGCGTATTGAAATCAAAGCGATTGATCAAATTGCTAAAAATGGGAAACCGTATGTTGTATTACTTATCAATGGTCAGCCTTTGAAGTTGAAAGGTGTCAATATTCATGAGCATAATGAAGAAACAGGGCATTATGTAACGGAAGAATTGATGCGCAAGGACTTTGAATTGATGAAACGTAATAATTTGAACACGGTTCGTCTTTGCCATTATCCGCAAGACCGTCGGTTTTATGAATTGTGCGATGAGTTTGGGCTCTATGTATATGATGAAGCCAATGTTGAATCACATGGAATGTATTACGATTTGCGCAAAGGTGGATCATTGGGTAATAATCCGGAATGGTTGAAGCCACATCTGTATCGTACTGCAAATATGTACGAACGGAACAAGAATTATCCTTCTGTTACATTCTGGTCTTTGGGAAATGAGGCTGGTAATGGTTACAATTTCTATCAGACATATTTATGGATAAAAGGACAGGATAAGGAACTCATGAACAGGCCAGTGAATTATGAACGTGCACAGTGGGAATGGAATACGGATATGTATGTGCCCCAATATCCCAGCGCAGAATGGCTGAGGTATATTGGTGAAACTGGTTCTGATCGGCCGGTGGTTCCGTCGGAGTATTCTCATGCAATGGGAAATTCAAATGGTAATCTATGGGATCAATGGAAAGAGATTTATAAATATCCTAATCTTCAAGGTGGATATATATGGGACTGGGTAGATCAGGGATTATTGAGAACAGATGAGAATGGACGTAAGTATTGGACGTATGGGGGCGATTATGGTGTAAATATGCCGAGTGATGGTAATTTCTGCTGTAATGGACTTGTCGGTCCTGACCGCAAACCGCATCCTGCCATGGCGGAAGTGAAATATGTGCATCAGAATGTGATGTTTAGTGTTGTTGATGTGACTTCCGGTAAGTATCGAGTGTTCAACCGATTTTATTTTACTAATTTGAGAAAGTATACCATCCAATATGAATTACGTGCTAATGGTATGGTGCTGAAAAAAGGGAAGTTATTATTGGATGTCGCTCCTCAGGCAGAAAAGGAATTTACTATTCCGGTGAAGAATGTGCAGGGAAAAGCTGGAGTAGAGTATTTTGTGCATTTCAGTGTAGTCACTACTCAGCCGGAACTTCTGATACCGGTTGGACACGAAATAGCATATGAACAATTCAGACTTCCGGTAACAGTTGATAAAGCGGCATATAAAGCTGCGGGACCTGCCTTGAACTTTAAAGAAGAAGGTAATAATCTGATTGTTTCTTCATCTAAGGTTTATTTTGAGTTTAATCGTGATTCAGGTCTGGTTACTTCATATAAAGTGGATGGAACTGAGTATTTTGACCGGGGATTTGGAGTACAACCCAACTTCTGGCGGGCACCTAATGATAATGATTATGGGAATACAAATCCGAAACGTTTGTTGATTTGGAAAACTTCAAGTCATAATTTTAATATTAGTAATGCTTCCATAAGTATGGAAGGACAAAATGCAGTTCTGAGTGTAGTATATAATTTACCGGCTGGCAACCAATACTTGATGGATTATAGAATATATCCGGATGGAATAATAAATGTGAATGTGAAATTTACTGCAACTGATCAGGAAGCTATACGGACTGAAGTTCAGGAAGATACTCATCTTGCCACTTATACTCCCGGTAAAAAGAAAGAGAATAAAGATCAGCTCGAAGTACCTCGTATTGGTGTGCGTTTCCGTATACCGCAAAGTCTGAATGTAGTAGAATACTTTGGGCGTGGTCCCGAAGAAAATTACATTGACCGTAATGCAGGAAGTATGGTAGGACGTTACAAGACTACTGCTGATTTCATGTATGTAGATTATGTTCGTCCACAAGAAAACGGTCATCGTACGGATACACGCTGGGTAGCTTTGACTGATAAAAATGGTCGGGGCCTGTTGGTTCAGGCTAAACAGACTATAGGCTTTAATGTTTTGAGAAATACAGTGGAGGATTTTGATTCGGAAGAATCATCGCGTCCATATCAATGGAGGAATCGTTCTCCGGAGGAAATTAATCAGCATAATGTGGATGAAGCCAGAAATCTGATACGGAAAATGACTCATATTAATGATATTGTTCCTCGAAATTTTGTGGAGGTTTGTGTGGATATGAGACAGCAAGGAGTGGCTGGTTATGACAGTTGGGGAGCAAAAGTGCAGCCTGGCTATACGATACCCGCTAATCAAAATTATGAATGGGGATTTACATTTGTACCAGTGAGGGCAAAAGGCGATGTAGACAAGTCACTACGTTATAATTATTAATTTTGTAATGTTATGAATAACATATTCCTCTTATTAAGGGAATACAATAATAATTTATGTATGAAGAAATTTAAATTTTTATTGCTGAGCGCGTGTATCGCGCTAGCTGCGTGCACAACTAAAACATCGTCTGAACAACAAGTTTCAGACAAAGGGACAAAATGGAGTTGGGACAAGGGAACGATTGTTGTAGAAACTCCCGAGCGTCCGGCCGAACAAACAAGTGTAATAGGGCTGACGATACCTAAAATGGAAGTGGTTCGTGTGGGATTTGTAGGTTTGGGAATGCGTGGTCCCGGAGCCGTAGAACGTTTTACGTATATTCCGGGTGTAGAAATCGTTGCTTTATGTGACTATGAAAAGGAACGGGCAGAGAAATGTCAGAAGTATTTACAGAGAGCTTCTATGCCTAAAGCAGCTATATATTCAGGTGAAAAAGGATACGAAGAATTGTGTAAACGGGATGATATAGATCTGGTGTATATCGCAACAGATTGGCTGCATCATTTCCCTGTCGCTATGTGTGCGATGGAGAATAATAAAAATGTTGCCATCGAAGTTCCTTCTGCTATGGACTTGAAAGAGTGTTGGGCATTGGTAAATATGAGCGAGAAGACTCGCAAACATTGTATGATCCTTGAGAACTGCTGTTATGACTGGTTTGAAATGAATACTCTGAATATGGCGCAACAGGGTGTGTTTGGGGAGGTCGTTCGTGCCCAGGGAGCTTATATTCATAATCTGGAACCTTTCTGGGATCATTACTGGAAGAATGGTGAAAATGACAAACTGGGTTGGCGTCTGGAATATAATATGAAGCATCGGGGAGATGTATATGCCACTCATGGTCTTGGCCCTGTAGCGCAAGCGTTGGATATACATCGTGGTGACCGTATGAAGACACTCGTTGCTATGGACACCAAATCGGTAGTAGGTAAGTCGTTGGTGGAGGAAAGAACGGGACAGCCTTGTGAGAATTTCCGTAACGGTGACCATACAACTACGTTGATTCGTACGGAAAATGGAAAGGTGATTGAGATACAACATGATGTGATGACTCCGCAACCCTATAACCGTCTATATCAGTTGACCGGTACCAAGGGGTTCGCAAATAAATATCCGATAGCAGGTTATGCATTGGATGCAAAACAACTGAATGCATCGGGAGTTGCACCTGAGGTAGATAACTTGAATTCCCATAGTTTTATGCCTAAAAAAGATATGGAAGCTCTAGTGCAGAAATACCAGCATCCCATCCTGAAGAAATATGGTGAAATGGCAAAAGAAGTTGGTGGTCATGGTGGTATGGACTTTATCATGGATAGCCGTTTGGTATATTGCCTGCAAAATGGACTTCCTTTAGATATGGATGTCTATGATTTGGCAGAATGGTGTTGTCTGGCTGAGTTAGGCGAATTGTCTATGGATAACAATTGTGCAGCCGTTGCTTTCCCGGACTTTACCCGTGGCGAATGGAATAAAGTGAAGGGGTATAAGCATGCTTATGCTTCCCCTGAAGATGAAAGTGTTGCTATGGAGAAAGCTAAAAAAATCACGGCAAAGCTGAAAGAAAAAGGTGCCGTAGAATGGGCGGGTGAAGCTGTGGAAAATAAAAAGTAGATGTAAGTAGAGATTAGGTAAAAGTAGACGAAAAAGGAACTTCAACGTTTGGAGTTCCTTTTTTGATTTATTGATTGTGAAAAGTGCTTATAAATGTATTAGGTAGTTTAAAAGAAGTTATAAAACGAAGCTCGGAAACTTTTGAGGATGAAAAAGTTTTTAATTTTGCACACTATGTGTAAGTATAGATACCATATATGGAACAAAAATATATATTAAGCGCAATAGATGCTGCTCTGCAAGCCGGTGCAGACATTCTTTCCATCTATAATGACCCGGCATCGGACTTTGAAATAGAAAAAAAAGCGGATAACTCCCCTTTAACCATTGCGGATCGCAAGGCACATGAAACGATTACCGGTTTTCTGTGCGATACTCCTTTTCCCATTCTGAGTGAAGAAGGGAAACATTTACCCTATGCAGAACGCTGTGGATGGGATGCTTTGTGGATTGTAGACCCTCTGGACGGTACCAAGGAGTTTATTAAACGAAATGGAGAGTTTACTGTAAATATCGCATGGGTTAATCATTCAGTACCCGTAATGGGAGTTATTTATCTTCCTGTGAAACAGGAACTTTATTTTGCAGAAGAAAGCATTGGGGCATACAAACTCTCCAATGTAACTTCTCGCGGAAATGCTTCACTGGATGAATTGATTGCATCCGCTACCCGTCTGCCTTCTGTTACCGAAAGAGGTAAATTTGTAATCGTGGCTTCCCGTTCGCATCTAACTCCGGAGACGGAGGCTTATATCGAAGGAATGAAGCGTCAACACTCGGAAGTAGAACTTATATCTAGTGGTAGTTCCATTAAAATCTGCCTTGTAGCCGAAGGAAAGGCGGATGTATATCCTCGTTTTGCACCTACCATGGAATGGGATACGGCAGCAGGACATGCTATAGCACGTGCTGCCGGATTGGAAGTTTATCAGGCTGGAAAAGAAGAGCCGCTTTGTTACAATAAAGAGAATTTACTGAATCCGTGGTTTGTGGTGGAACCTAAGCAAATGAAATAGTAACAAGATACAGTATAATGTATGACATTTGAGATAATATTTGTGCTATTGGCACTTTTGGGCATGGTGGTGGCATTGGCATTGGATAAAATGCGTCCCGGTATGGTGCTATTTTCCGTTGTAGTTTTGTTCTTATGTGCCGGCATCCTGACACCCAAAGAGATGCTGGAAGGTTTTAGTAATAAAGGAATGATTACCGTAGCTATGCTATTTTTGGTCAGTGAGGGTATTCGTCAGTCCGGAGCATTGGGCCAGGTTATCAAAAAGTTGCTTCCTCAGGGCAAGACGACTGTGTTTAAAGCCCAATTTCGTATGCTTCCCACTATCTCTTTTATTTCTGCTTTTCTCTTGAGTTCAACTTATAAATGCAACTTTTTGGGTGCGGATAATAAGCAATAAAAACATTTATTTTTCAGAGAGGAAAGAGAGACAATGTCCCCCTTTCTCTCACTCTGAATGGATAAAGTTTGCTATCTTTGCTTTAATTGTCCGTCCAAAGAAAAAAAAGTTGCAGATGAGCAAACATATAACCGAG
>CDYU01047707.1_pt1 | contig 104583 bp, 68 predicted proteins | sample 480701 | NCBI WGS metagenome assembly CDYU01 (sample SAMEA3182105, study PRJEB8094) | gut metagenome | biome: human; feature: gut; material: Stool; isolation source: human stools | place: Canada | collected 2013-02-26 | reverse complement strand
GGGCGGGACCTTATGGTCCCGCCCGCTCCTTTTCACTGCGTCAGCCGCTTCAACGCCGCGGCTCCAAAAGCAGCAGCGGGATGAATAGGTATATGCCGAGCAGCACTATCCCCGCTGCGCGCCACACGCCGCCGCGCAGCGACCGCCGCCACAACAGCAGGTAGAGCGCCGCCAGCACGGCCCCCGCCCACAGCGCAGAGGGCGAGAACGCCGCAACGCGCGGCCGCACGAAGGCGTCGTCGACAGAGGTGAACGACAGCTCGAAGGGGAACGCGAAACGTGCCGCCCGTTCCCAGCGCGAAGGTTCCGCGGGGCTCTCGCGCACCTCCACGACAGAATAGTCGCGGGCGTCGACGGCAACGAGGCGTTCGGCGCCGCCGCTCTCGATGTTTACCGTCCAGTAGAACATGTCGCCTATGATCATCATGGACTCCGTCGTCGGGTCGAAGCCACCGACGGCGACCTCGTGCAGCGAGTAGTCGTCGGCCCGCATGGCGTAGAAGTGCCCTGCGGTGTCGGTCAGGAAGGCCAGATGGCGCCGGTCGGGATACTCGGTGACGAAGATTCGCCCGACAGAGAAGCCGTCGGGCAGCGGCACGGCACGGAAGAAGGGACGGCCGCGCATCTGCTTCATGTGGTAGAGGGCGCCGGCGGCGTCGACCACAAGGCAACCGTTGTCATACTCCTTCTTGGGCGTGGGGTTTCCGGCCACCATCCGCGCGGGGAAACGGAACCCCTTGCGCCGCATCACTTCGGTAAAGAGGCTGCTTTTGGCCTCGTCTGTGGTGTTGGTCTCCATATCGACAAACTCGATGCCGCTCTCCGTGATCCGGAATACGTCGCTCGGGGCGTCGAAATCGACACGTGCAGGCATCGACTCCAGAATCTGGTATATCCCCACGGCGGGGCGGTTCACATCCGAGGGCGAGGTGCGGAATATGAAGCCCGACCTCTCGGCGTCGCGCACGGTGACGGGGACGCCCTCAATCTGCGAGGGGAAGCGCCCCTCGGCGGCCAGCTGGCGATAGTAGAACATGGGCAGGATACTGTCGAACTGGCTCTCGGTGTATGTGTTGCCGCGCATGTCGCGGCCCTCGACGCTGCCGTCGTCGCCGTGGTCGAGCGAGGCGAACGAGTGCACCACGCAGCTGTAAAGGGTAAACGGCCGCCACGCCGGTTCCGCCGTGACGAACGAGAACAGCCACGGCAGGAGCCATGCCAGCAGCAGCGCCGCCAAGAGGGCCGTACCCGTTTTCAAGAATCTTATCATTTTATGCGAATCGTTTTTAAGGTTAATCCTGACATCCCTGCTTGAAACGGTCTACCGACAGCAGCGGCAGCAGCAGCGAGAAGAGCCACAGCACGGCCATCCACGGCAACATGCCGTCGTAGGCGCGGGGCACATCCGAGAGGAAGAACATGCGGGCCACGCCCGCCGTCATGAGGAGGTACAGGACACGGCGGCGCCATGTCGGTTCGAGGCATATCCACGCCGTGAGCATATAGAGCGTAAGCCCCGCGGCCCACCACGGCACGGCCGTCATCATTGCGCGCGCCGTGAGTTCGGGCGCCAACAGCCGGTGCATGTACCCCCACACCATCGCCGCCTGCGCGGCGAAGAGCACGGCGAGGGCCCCCAGTCCCGCGGCCGCCATCACGAGTATCATGCCCCGCTGCGGGAATGGCAGGTGGAGCGTGAGCTTCAACCGCCGCTGCGACATCTCGGGGATGAACTGCACGAGCGCCGTGGCGATTCCCGCCAGCGCAGGCAGCAGCCGCAGCGGCTCGATGAAGACGGTCTCCTTGTCGATCATTATCTGCCATACGTGCGCCGCGCCGCGGAAGTCGACGGCGCGCTCCACACGCAGAAGCGCGTATACGGTGAATCCGAGCACGGCGACAGCCGCCACGGGCAGCAGCGCCCGCATCTTGATCCACTCCTTGTACAGAATAGCTTTTATCATGGTACGATCAATATTTGCCCGTTAAACCTATGAATGCGTCCTCGAGATTGAGGCTCTCGCGCACAAGGCCGTCGAATACGATCCCTGCGCCGCCCAACGCCTGCTCTACCTGCCGCTGCGGCGCGAAGGAGAAGAGTTCGGCGCGGCCGTTCATCACGCCCGGGTGGAATGCCCCCTCGATGGGCGGCAGTTCCGCGGCTCCCGTCGTGAACGTGTAGCGCGCGAAGGAGCCGAGCAGCTCCCGCACGGGCATCTGCACGAGGATGCGTCCGTAGTCCATGACGATGCAGTCGTCGACGAGTTTCTCCATGTCCTGTATGATGTGCGAGGTCAGGAATACGGTCTTGGCGCCGTTGCGGGCGTAGTCGCGCAGGTATTCGACGAAGAGGCGCCGGTAGCCGGGGTCGAGCCCCATCGAGAAGTCGTCGAGCACCAGCAGCTCGGCGTCCTGAGCGAGGATCAGCCCCAATGCCACCTGCGACCGCTGGCCGCACGACATGCGCGATATTCGCTGGCGCGGCGCCACCTTGAGCAGCTCCATGAGGCCGTAGTATGCGTCGCGGTTCCAACGGGGGTAGAAGCGCGAGTAGAAACGCTCGATCTGCGCGATGGTCATGTACGAGTACTGCACATGTCCCTCGATCAGCAGTGCGATGCGCGCGCGCGTAGCGGGCGAAATGGCCTCCGACCTCTCGCCGAAGATGCGGCACTCGCCCGCACGGGGACGCAGATAGCCGCTCAGGATGTTGATGGCGGTGGTCTTGCCGGTGCCGTTCTTGCCCAAGAGCCCGAGGATTCGCCCGCGCGGAACCTCGAAGCTCAGGTCCTTGTATATCAGCCGTTCACCATAGTAATGCGTCAGGTTGCGGCATACGATAACCGAATCTCCCATGGGCCGTTACATGAGCGACGGCACGGCCTCGGGGGTGAAGTCGGCGGTCGAGTTGTTCGTATCCTTGAGTACGGTGCGGCCGTCGGGCAGTGCCACTCCGATGCGGCACACACTCTTGCCGTAGCGGGTCTGGTCGCCGTCGACCTTGCCGCAGTACGTCCACCCCGAGTCGAGCGAGGGATCGGTCACGATCCACGCGAACTGCTCCTCGATGCTGAGGTTCACGGCGTCGATAACCCACGAATTGGGGAACTTCCAAGCATCGGTATCCATGGGGAAGGAGCCGAAGCCGGGCACCACGAGCTCGTATTCGGGGGCGTAGTAGTAGTCGGCGGCGAAACTCTCGGCCGTGACGCCATCGCCCAAGCGGCCTATGGCGTAGGATTTGAAGCCGCGGTTGTGGAATGTCCAGTAGTCGCCCTCCTCGAGGAATGAACAGATGACGTTGGGCACCTCGGGGTTGTCGACATCCTCGTCATCGAGGGGGTTGAAATACTCGAAGTCGGCATTCGAGAGGTCTATCGAGTTGGCGTTGTACTGCGTGTGGTCGAGAGCCGTTATAGCCACCACGACCGATGCCCCCGCAGCCACGGGATAATCGGTGCCCGAGCCGGGGATCATGAGCGAGCTGTTTATCGAGAAATACTCGTCCATCACGTCGGGGTTGTAGTCGTACTTGTCGGTGGTCAGGAATGCCGACTGCATTATCATCAGCCCGTCGGCATAGAGCGTACGGTCGGAGTTGTTCGTGATCTTGATGTACTGGTCGCCGTAGTACTGCATACCCTCGGGCGTGAGCGAGCCGGTGAAGAATATCTCCTCGATGACGAAATCGTCGGAGGCGATCGTCGACACCGTGGTCTCGACCGTGAGACTGTTTTCTGACGTCGTTCCGCCCGCGGCGACCGCCACGCCCTCGCGCGAAGCCTCGATGTAGCTCTCCACCTCGGCGCCGCCCGACGTGTAGACGATGACTCCCGACATGTCCACGTTATACGACCCGGGCAGCAGCGACGCCGCCACGGTATAAGTCCCTTCGCCGGCCGAGGCGAACTCCGCCACGTCGGTCTTGCCGCCCGTAGCCACGTCGGTGAAGGTGACGCCGATACTCTTCAGCACGGGGTTCTCGACGCTGATGGGCATCCTTACCGTCAACAGAAAGTCCACTTTGCCGTCATCGGCACTCTCCTTGCGGCATGCGGCCGTCATGAGGGCCGCCGCCGCGATCATAAAGCATAGAAATCTTTTCATAATCGTTTTTTTATAGGTTTACACTCGGTTTACATGTTCTCCTTCGGCCGTATCTGCCCGCCCGCCCCTAAAAGGCGATCCCGACGCTCAGCGCCGCAGCGTGCGACAATGTCCCGTCGTTCCAGCGGCGGAGGCTGTAGCAGCCGGCGGCGAAGATGCCGACACCCCGCCGCAGCACGCGGTCGGCCCGCAGCGAGACGTGCGCCTCGGCCGCGCCGAGCGACATGCGGGCGAAGTCATGGCGCACCATCTCCACGATCGCGGCCTCGATGTCGGCCACTGGCAGCGCGAGACTGCCCTGCAGTACGGCATCGTACCCGCCGCCCGCGCTCAACCGCAGCCACATACGCTCCGAACCGCGCGTGAAGACCATATCGGCGCCTCCGGCCACGCGGTCCGTACGGCGGCTCTGCGCGGGGTAGACATACTCCTCGTCCATGCCGCGGTACTCGGCCCACGGCACCAGACACCATGCCCCGCGCCCCGCGAAGGCCTCGGCACGCACCGTCGCCAGAGAGTATCCGTACATCTTCAGATGCGCCAGCACGGCATATATGTTCGATATTTTCTCGCCCACGACGCTCTCCGTGCCGGCACGGCTGTCGTACTGCGCCCGCAGGGCGGCCCCCCACCGCACGGCGCCGCTGCGCGCCGTCCACGCCGCCCCGAACGAGACGCTCTGCGGCACTATGCGCTGCAGCGGCAGGTTGTTGTAGGCCACGAGGATCTTCTCCACCCGCTGCCGTACGTACTCGAGCGACAGGTACAATCCCTCGCCAGCATCGGCGGGGGCGAGCGTAAGCATAGCCGCGTACCCGCCGCCGCGGTAGAGCGACCCCGCGTCCACGCCCGTGAAACGGGCGAAATGGGCCCCCAGACCCGAAAGGTGGTACTCGCCCTTCACGCCGAGCGGGTTGTAGAAGTCGACGTCGCCCGTCTGTTTGTACACCTTCGCGGCGAAGGAGGCCCCGGCCATGTAGCGTCCCGCGCGCAGCGCCGCCCCCGCACGGAAGTCGAGGTCTATAGCGATGCTGCGGGGGCGGGGGTCGACCGTACGCCATTCGTGCAGGGCGCGCACGCCGCCCTCGATGCCCCACGCCGCGCGGCGGCCGCGGCGGCCGTAACCGCCGCCGAAGGTGTACTCCTCCGAAAAGAGGTCGCCGCCGATAGAGTCGGCCGTAATGTATGGGAATACCACGTCGTAATCGGCCGACGAACGCCATACGACATTGCGCACGGTACCGCGGCTGTATCCCGCCTCGCCCCACACGGCACCGCCGTGGCGCAGGCGCCGGTATGACTCAACCGCGAACGATCCCGACACCTCGCCGTCGCCCGCCGCCATGCGCTCCGCCACCTCCTCGCTCCGCAGCGCAAAGCCCACGGAGGCCTGCGTCAGGTCGCCGGCGAAGGCTCCGGCATGCAGTCCGGGATTGCGGCGCACGGCCGCAGTCATGTCCGCCGCGGGCGAGAGATGCTCCTCGATGGCGGAGATGAGCGCCGCGCCGCGGCGCAGGCCCTCTGCCGCCACGGTGTCGCGTGCGGGCCCAAGCTGCCCGGTACAAGGCGTCGCGGCTGCACCCGCCTGTAAGGAGAGGCAGGCGGCAAGCAGGATCGTTGCGGTCGTGGTGTGTCTCATGGCTCCGTCATTTCTTGAGTATCAGGCTGACGTCGACCCGCGCGTTTTCCGCGGTCAGATCCACGGGCGACGAGTCTACCGTAACGTACCCGAATCGGGTTGTGCCGTCCTCGGTGTATGTCATGCCGCCGCCCTCGGCTATGCTCAGACGGTAGAGGCCGCGCAGCAGGCGTATATCCAGCACCCCCTCCGTAAAATCGGATGTCGAGGTACGTTGACGGGTGTTGACGTTCTCGAAGACCATCGTGGCCTGAAAACGCTCCATCACGACGCCCTCGGGCGGGCATACCGTCACCTCGACCTGCGTAAAGAGCTCTTCGTCGTCCTTCCCGACGCATGAGGGCGCCGCGAGCGCAACCGCGAGCGCCAACGCCATATTCATTGCCTTCAATATCCTCTTCATCGTCACAATTTGAAATTCAGTTCCATACCGAAATAGGGCGTCACGCTGCGGCGCACGGTGACGCCGTCGACATCGTAGTCAGGGGTGTAGTTGAGCATCTGCGTCACGAACATCGCCGCACGCACGCGCTCGCCCCAAAGGCGTTTTGTTACCTTCAGGTTCGTGGTCATGGCGAACGGAACGCCGTGCCAGCGGAACGACGCCTCGTTGTACTCGACGATGAGCCACTTGAGGTATGTGTCCTCGGCCGAGGCGTCGGTATATGGGTGTACCGCCCCGTCAAGGTCGACATACGAGGTGGGGCGGCTGCTGCGGTGCGTGTTCAACTCGCGCGTGTACCATTGGCATTGGAACGTGAGCGAGAATCCCAGCCCCAGACGCGGGATGTCGGTGTCGACCATGAAATTGGTGTTGCACGCCTCGCGTATGTAACGCGAGTCGTCGTCATAGATGCCGACGTAGGGTATCTCGCGGCCGCCGATCATGGTCGACGGGTGGTAGTATATCGGTTCGCTGTTACCGTACTCCGAGCGGAACCACGCCCCCGTCACCGTGAGGCGCGTGCGCAGGGCCTCGATGCGCTGCGACGAGAACGTGAACTCCACGCCGCGCTTGCGCGTACGGCTGCCGTTCGTGGTGACGGCGCGCGACCGCAGCACGGTATCGACCTCGTAAGGCATGTCGTCGAGCGACGGGGGCCCCGTGAGCTGCGAGGCGTCCACGCCGCTGTAGTCGTATGTCTTATATGTGTATGTGTCGTACATTGCGGCCGAGCGGAACCCCGAACTCATATCCTCCTCGAAGTATGTCACCGAGAGGCGGTTGCCCGCCACGGCTATTTCGCCGCGCACCTCCCACTTGAAGTTGCGCGCGGGCTGCAGGCCGAAGTTCGTCGGATCGACCACATACGTGCGGACGTTGACGCGCCGCAGCGCGGGGTCGTTGTGGAAGTAGCTGAGCTGCGTGAAGTCGTAATACACTGGGGCGGGATATAACTGGTCCATCGTAGGGCTCTTGGTATGCCAGCCGACACCGCCCGCCACGGCGGTCTCGATACGCTCGCCGCCTATCGCCGCGGCGGGCAGCGACAAACGCACGTTGAGGCGCGGGTCGAGCCATACGCGCCCGCGCATGGAGTAGCCGCGCGACAGGTTGAGCATCGTCGCGGCGCGTACGCCGGCCATGGCGTCGAGATGCATGCGGCCCATCGCCACCGACGAGTTGGCCTCGGCGAATAGCGCCAGATCGTGCTGTGCGGGTATGTCGCAGTATGGTCTCGGGCGCGAGGCCAGTCCCGAAAACAGCGGGTGTGCGAGGTCGACCACCTGCCCGCGGCCGAAGTTCTTGTCCATCGACCAGTCGCCCCCCGCGATGAAGGTGTTGCGGCTGTTGTCGGTGGCCGCGGCGAATGTGGCCGCCGCCTTGACGTAGGCCGACATCGGACGTCCTTCGACCGTCATCTCCGCCGTATAGGAGGCGTCGAGAGGCACGGCGTCGAACTCCCCCGCTTCGGTGTTGACGGGTGCGGCCATGGGTTTCGATATGGAGACGAAACGGCGTCGGTCGATGCGGTCGGCCGAGTAGTCGAAGGCGGCCGTTGCCTCGAACGAACGGAAGAACCCGCCCGCCGCGGCCTCGTAGTCGAAGCCTACGTTTAGCGCCATGCGGTTGTACTGCGAGCGGAACTCGTCGGTATTTCCGTTGTTCAGGTCGGGGTCCTCCTTGCGGTTGTCGAACGAACCCGTATAGTCGAGGTTCACTCCCAACGTGGCGGTGCCCGCCGCCCCGTCCCATCGTTTGCCGCCGCGCAGCGACGCCGTCAGACGCTTGTAGTTCTCGAGGCTGTTGCGGGGGTCGGTGCGCGCATCCAGAAAGTCGATTCCCGCATTGAGCGTCAGCCCCCGCTCGGGCAGTTCGAAACCCTTGCCCGCATAGAACAGCTTGCTCGACATGTCGGCCTTGAAGCGGGCGTCGAGGTCGTTGCCGCCGCGGCGGCGCCGTATCTTGACCAGACCGCTCGTCAGGTCGCCATACTGCACCGAGGGTATGCCACGCACGATCTCTACCGATTCGATCTCGTCGGTGGCGATGGTGCGCATGTCAACGCCGGCGTTGACGAAATAGCTGTAGTTGACTATAGGGTCGTAGAGGCTGCTGCCGGCGATGTACTGCATGTTGGCATCGGTGCTGACAGGGGCGCCGTCGATGACGAACGAGGTTCCGAGCGACGAGGTGGCATAGTCGGAACTCGACACGCCAACCTCGCGCAGCCGTATCGTATTGGGCACGCCGAGCACGGGGGCCGAGGCGCTGCCTCCGGGCAGCAGCGACAGCAGGTCGGCGAAACTCGATGGCTGGAGGTGCTCCATCGCCTTGCGGTCGATCGTCGACGCGCCCGTGACGCCGCGGCTCTCCGACGCCGTTACCACCACGTCGCGTATGGCTACGGCGCTCTCGCGCAGCCGCACCGTGAGCGACATCTCCCCGCCCGCCGCTACGGCCACCCGCTGCCGCCGCGTGTCGTACCCTATATATTCCACGGCCATGCCGTACTCCCCCGCCGGCAGCGAGAAGAGCGCACGCCCGTCGCCGAGGGTCGCGGCGGCATATATGCGGCCGTCGGCCGCTGTGAACGACACCGTGGCATAGGCGAGCGGCCGTCCCGTGGTGTCGGCGGCCTCGACGACGACGCGGGCGCGGCCGTCGGGCAGCGGGTCCTCCGTCAGCGCGGCGGCCGACGGCGTCTGCGCCGCAAGGGGCGCAGCGAACATCAGTGCCGCACCGGCCGCAAGCGACAATATGAATATGTACAGACGGAACAAATACATCATTTACATTTCAGCATGGCAAAAGTAGGGATGGCGGAGACGGAGCGCAATCCCCAACATTCGGTATTTCGGGTGTCGCAAATCACCGTTTCCGGCAACCGGCACGCCTTTTCGCGGCGCGCCGAAACTCCGCCATGCCACACGGCCGCAAGGGATGAATATGCGGCAAAACAGGCCGCAATGGCTCTATTTTTTGCATTCGGCAGGGGCAAAACCGATTTTTTTACTTAATTTTACCGCATTGCAGCAATATCGGTTACGCCTAAACCGCACCATACCCGAAACCTGAATTACCAAACTATAAAACCTATCGTTACCATGAAAATTCCAACGAAACTCGTGTCAGCAGCGGCTGTCGCCGCCGTGACACTTATGGCCGCGGGTTGCGGCGGCAGCACCACCCCTGTCGAGACCTTCGCCGAGGCCGAGGACCCCGTAGCCGCCGACTCGACGGCGTGGGATGGCGTCCGCAAGGGCCTCAACGCCATGTGGGGCAGCACCGACTGCCTCTACAGCCGTTCGGTACCCCCCGCCTCGCAGGATGCCCCGAAGAGCATACGTCTGACGGCGTGGCGCGGTGAGCGCGTATCGGCACAGGCAGTTCTGTGGAGTGCCTCGGGCGCCCAAAGCGTCGTGTGCGCGACCGACGACTTCACCTCAGACGGTGCAACCCTCCCCGCCGAGATCGCCACGGCGCGATTCGTACGCTACACCATCGCCGACAAGAGCGACCCCAAGTGTATATGCCCCCGTCCGCAGAACCACCCGGCCGTACTGCAGCCCGACATGCTCGACTCGCTCGACCGCTTCGACATGGCGGCGTGCACGACGCGTCCGGTATGGATCACGGTCAACGTTCCGGCCGACGCCCCTGCCGGCATCTACCGCTCGCAGATAACCGTCACGCGCGGTGACGGCTGCGGCAAGATACGCCTGCCCTTCGAGCTGGAGGTGCAGGATCGCCTGCTTCCGCCCCCGACGGAGTGGCGCTACCACCTCGACCTGTGGCAGCACCCTGCGGCCGTAGCCCGCGCCGAGGGTGTGGAGCTCTGGAGCGACGCCCACTTCGAGGCGCTGCGCCGCACGATGAAGATTCTGGCCGACGCCGGACAGAAGGTCATCACCGCAACCCTCAACAAGGACCCGTGGAACCACCAGTGCTACGATGCCTATGACGACATGATCCGCTGGACGCTTGCCGCCGACGGCACATGGCACTACGACTACACGATCTTCGACCGCTGGGTCGAGCTGATGCTCTCGCTCGGCATCGACGGCATGATCAACTGCTACTCGATGGTGCCGTGGAACAACGAACTCGTATATAACGACGAGGCATCGGGTTCGCCCGTAACCGTCAAGGCGGAGCCGGGCACACCCGAATTCGAACGTATGTGGACACCCTTCCTCAAGGACTTCAAGCAGCACCTCGCCGCCAAGGGATGGCTCGAGAAGACCAATATCGCCATGGACGAGCGTTCGCCCGAGGCTATGGATGCCGCGGTGAAGGTGCTTGAGAAGTGCGCCCCCGAGATGGGATTCGCGCTGGCCGACAACCACTCGTCGTACAAGCGCTATACGATGATGCGCGACGTCTGCGTCAACATCAACCAGAAGTTCGACCGTGCGGACCTCGACGCCCGCCGCGCCGAGGGTTACAGCACCACCTTCTACGTATGCTGCGGCCCCCACTTCCCCAACACCTTCACCTACTCGAACCCGTGGGAGTCGGAGCTTCTGGGGTGGTACGGTCTGGCTGCTGGCTTCGACGGCATGCTCCGCTGGGCCTACAACTCATATCCGAAGGATCCGGCATACGACTCGCGTTTCAGCGGCTTCCCCTCGGGCGACAGCTACTTCGTCTATCCCTACGGCCGCTCGTCGATACGTATGGAGAAGCTCATGGAGGGTATCCAGAATGTCGAGAAGGTACGCCTTCTGCGCGAGGCCGACCCCGCCAAGGTCAAGGATATAGACGCCATTCTGGCCGAGATGATGACCATGAATATCCTCGACCCGCAGCAGCCGTGGCTCGACATCACCTGCCGCGCCCGCAAGGCTCTGGACGAGGCATCGAGATAAGCTGTAAAATACTGACATGAGGAGGCCGCAGCCCGTTCAATAAATAAATCTGTTTCGATCGGGACAACCCACCTCCACACCGTAGCGAAGGGACGTATGCTCAATTTACGCATACGTCCCTTTTTCCGTATGCCGCCCGACAACAAACATATCCTCTGCATGGAGTCTCGGCGGCATGATTTTCACTCTCACGGGACAAAAAAAGTTATGGTTGTTTACGATTTATCGAGTAAATTTGCAAAGTGGTGCCAGCCTCTGGCGCAGAGGCCAAAAACGGCAACTGGGGCAGCATAGTAAAACACCCCAGACGAAAACGGCAACAGCCGTTAAGTGCAAGAAAGGGAAAAGCCGCCGGGAAGGAAAAAATAAAAAGAATTCAATAAACCTACAAAATAGAATCCGTCAAACGGACAAAACACAACCAATTTATTTTATGGAAGAGAAGATAAGGAATATACTTTCGGGTGTGATCCACCCCGAGACGCAGCAGGATATCGTCTCGTCGGGCATCGTCGAGTCCGTATCGGCCGAGGGGGGCAAGGTGCTGGTGAAGCTCTCCTTTGCCAAGGCGCACGATCCCTTTGCGGCGCGTCTGCGCACGCAGGCCCAGCAGATGATCGAGCGGGCGCTGCCCGAACTTAAGGGCAATGTGACCGTTGTGGTGAAGGAGGCGGCGCCGCGGCCGCAGCCCCAGCCGCAGCGTGAGAGCACAACGCGACAGGTGCGCCACATCATCGCCGTAGCCTCGGGCAAGGGCGGCGTGGGCAAGTCGACCGTGACGGCCAATCTGGCCATCGCGCTGCGCAACATGGGTTACACGACTGGCATCCTCGACGCCGACATATACGGCCCTTCGCAGCCCAAGATGTTCGGCATCGAGGGTTACGTTCCCGACGCCGTGCAGAAGGATGGCAACGACTATATCGTTCCGGCGCAGAGCATGGGCATCGAGCTTATGTCCATCGGCTTCTTCATACGGCCGGAGGATGCGCTGATGTGGCGCGGGGCCATGGCCACCAACGCGCTGCGGCAGCTGCTGCACCAGACGCTGTGGGGCAAGCTCGACTACCTGCTCATAGACATGCCCCCGGGAACGGGCGACATACACCTGACGATAATCTCGGACCTGAAGATGGACGGTGCGGTCATAGTCTCGACGCCGCAGCAGGTAGCCGTGGCGGATGTGGTGCGCGGTGTTCAGATGTTCCGCCATCCGCAGGTGAACGTGCCGGTGCTGGGCATCATCGAGAATATGGCGTGGTTCACGCCCAAGGAGCTGCCCGACAACCGCTATTATATCTTCGGCCACGGCGGGGCGAAGCGTTACGCCGCGGAGTGCGATGCGCCGTTTCTGGGCGATATACCTATCATACAGTCGATTATGGAGGGTTCGGATGATGGCCGCCCCTCGGCGGCAACCGATCCCGATGTTGAGAAGTACTACCGCGAAGTTGCGCAGCACATTGTTGACAACACCCCGAAAAAGTGTTGACAAGGGTGTAGGAAATATGATGACAACTTTCGAAAACTTTTTCGGCCCGAAAATCTTGTTTCCGGCAAGTTGCTGGAGCAGAGCTACCATAGGCGAAAGCAAATTTTCGGGGCAAAAAATATCAAAAATCTGTCACACGTTTTTCAACCGAAAAGCGGCATCGGATTATGATATCTTTTTAGTGTCGATATGTGGAAAATTATTTCGACAATCGGCCTTCGGCTGTTGAAAACGGACAACGTCCCAACGCAACGACTTGATTTACATCCCGGCCGCACCCGCGTCGAAAGGTGAAGTTATCAAACACGGCGGCAGAGGTTGTGGATAACTCCGCGAGGAAAAAGTTTTCGACACTGTCAACAGCCTTTATTATTTATATTCTTTATTTAATTAATTAAATTAAAGTATAAAAAAATAAATAATCTTATGTTCACAACTCCGCCGCCTCCAGGGTGGGGGGATAAGACTCCGCAGGTGCCGAGCAAATGAGACGCGAGGTGCGGAGTAAGTAAGACATGGGGTGCGGAGATAGAGAGACGCTGTGAGCAGTGTAAATAAGATGCGAGGTGCGGAATATGTAAGACATGGGATGCGGAGAAAGTGAGGCGCGGGGAGTCGGGTAAGTAAGAAGGAGCGGAAGATTTGGCAGCCCACTATGCGAGGGGGGATATATTGGCTGGCCGGATCGGGCACACGTGGTGAGATATACCGGCCGTGCATTAATGTAATAAAAAACCTGAAAAAATATCCTGATATGAGAAGAGTGGTATTTATATTGGCCGTGGCGCTTTTGCCGATGGCGGTTTGGGGTCAGACGGATGACGATCTGCCCTACGTCGATGTCAAGAAGGATGCGGCGGGCAAGTACGGTTATTACTATGAGAATGGCGATTGTCTGCTGCCGCCGCTGTTCGACTGGGCTTTGCAGTTCGGTTTGGGCGACCGCGCCACGGCTGTCAAGTACATGGATCTCTATTATATTATCGACCGCGAGGGGTATCTCATCTTGCCGACGGGGTTTGAGGATATGCCCGACGTATATAAGAACTTTGCCGTCGTGGGGGAAGAAGGCAGACGTTACGTTATCGACCTTCAGGGCAACCGTCTCTCGCCCGAGGGTTGGAGTGTGGAGCCGCTGGAGCGGAGCCATGCCGACCCGCTCTTCTTTGCCATGACGCCCGAGGGCGACGAGACGGGAGGGGCATATCTTGCCGATTTCCGTTTCGAGCCTCTGTCGGAGGTGCGTGCCACCTCGTTCCGGCACATGATCTACTGTCCCGAGGTTTTCGAGTACATGATAAGTGACGGTGTGTTGAGTCGCTACGGTTTGATGAATGCCGAGGGGGATGTTCTGATCCCTGCCGACACCTACTATCTGGGGTTGAGTGAAAAGTCGCTGTGGAGCCTTGACGGCAGCTATGCGTTGGTCCATGCGGCGGGTATGGAGGGTCTCTACGATGAAGAGGATAAGGAACGTACGGTCTTCGTCGAGGCCACGAAGGGCAATATTACGACGCTCTATGACGTCACGGGCGAGGTTGTGGTGCCGGCGCAGAAGCACACCACCGAGTCGAAATACTACAAGCGCAACACAAAGAAGTACCTTGTACCCTACCTTCACGCGCTGAGCGGTAACAAGGAGCGTTACGAGGAGTGTGTGGATGATGCCTTCCGTCGCAGCACGTGGTTTGAGCCCAAGGCGGCGCCGACACCGCGCGAATACTCGATGGTGGCCTCTATCGAGCAGCACGAGCGGCAGCAGCAGGAGGAGCTGGAGCGCGAGCGCGAAATCGAGCGGCAGCGCGAGCGCGAAGCCTATTACGCAGCCGAGCGTGAGAAGGCGGCGCAGAGTGACACGTCGGATTCGACGGACGACAATAACGGCGGCGATGATTCGTATGCGGGTGTGGACGCTCTTGCCTCGGCATACGGGATACTTGGGGGTGACTTCAGCGGCGGCGAGCAGGTGAAGCTCTCGTCATACGTTCCCAAGGAGGGTACTCTGCCGACAAATCTGGAGATCTACTACATGAGCGAGCAGGGGGGATTCCTGCATATCGTGATCATGGATATCGGCGGCTATCCGTGCGTGTCGGTTACCGACATTGCGGGCAACGACCTGTTCATGAGCATAAAGCAGCCCGAGAAGCGGCGTGATGATTTCCTCTTTGCGGGTGAGGATGAGTACAAGTACAAAACCCTGTCGATACGCAAGGACTGGAGCAGCGTGACGCTGGGCGACAAGACCTACGAGATGGTGATGACGGCGGACGAGGTGCAGGGCATGCTCAAACTGCTGGGCCAGTGATGCGGCGTCGGTACAGATGAAAATTTCTTCCGGGGCGGTGTAATTCCGCCCCTTTTCGTGCGACCATATATATGCGTTGCGGCGGCAGGTGTCGGATGTCGGTATCGGATGCTGCGGCGGGGTAAACTTAATTTTTCAAGACGAGCAATCGTACATGCAAGGCTTCATATAGGGGACGATGGAACTACGGAGTGAGGAGGAGTTCGTGCAGATGGTCGAACGCTACAAGGGCGTCATATACAAGGTGTGCAACATCTACGCCGACGACCGCGACCAGATGGAGGACTACTGTCAGGAGGTGTTGATCAACATGTGGCGGGGGTGGCAGAACTTCCGCGGCGAGTGTGCGCTCTCGACGTGGGTCTACCGTGTGGCGTTGTACACGTGCGTGTCGTTCGTGCGGCGGAAGGGCTCGCGCCCGCACAATATCCCCCTTAAGGTCGACATGGCCGTGGAGGCGGAGGCCGAGCGGGGCCCGATGCTGCGGGAGCTCTACCGTCTTATAAGCCGTTTGAACCGTCTGGACCGCGCACTGATACTGCTGTGGCTCGAGGAGCGCAGCTATGCCGAGATAGCCGATATCATGGGTATGTCGAAGGCCAACGTGGCCATCAGGATCATGCGCATCAAGGGCCGCCTGAAACAGATGAGCGAGGAGTAGGGACCCGGGAACCGATCGGACGGGGAAAATATGGAAACAGAGTGATGGCCTGAAACAAGGAAAAGGATCGGACGAGACGAGGAAAATATCTGAAACAAGGAAAAGATCGAAAACGATATGTCGGAACTGAATATTGACGAGATACGGCGCGAGTGGTCGGAGTTCTCGCGGCGTGTGGAGAGTGCGACGAGCGTCTCGACGGAGATGCTGCGGCGGGCCATGCGCAGCGATTCGAGGGTTCTGCGCCGCTACGGCTGGATCAACATCATCGGCGGCGCGGCCATCATACCTTTTGTACTGTGGTATGTGGCGCACCATTACGGCTTCGGGGCCTTCTTCTGGCTCTTTGCCGCGGGGCTGGCCGTGGCGTTCGTATTCTCTATATACCAGATCGTTATATACCACCGTGCGGGACGTTTCGACAAGGGTGTTGTGCAGCACGCCGCTGCCGTTGTGCGCTACATGCGCGTGGAGAGAGTCATGACCGTCGCCGTATATGTCTATATGTTCTGCCTGCTGATGTACATGCTCGTGGCGAATATCTTCGGCGACGGCGGCACGGAGGATATGGCGGTATTTATAAGGTGCTTGGCGGCATCGGTGGCGATATTTGCCGCGGGTGTATTCATTTCGTTGAGGATCATGCGCTGGGAGCAGGGCAAATTGCGACGCCTGAGCGACGCGATGCGCAGCCTTGAGGAGTTTATGGACGAGCAGGCCGACGGCGAGGGTGCGGAGAGTGCGGACAAAGAGGATAATTGAAAACGTCTCAATATAAATACTATGAATGAAATACCGCCGCACCCGAAAAAGATGCGGCGGTAATTTCTATTTTATTGTATCCGAAAATACTATTTTCCTGCGCTCTTCTCGGTGCGTGATATACGCCATACAGTTCCCTCGATCATTGAGAGATATACCGTGCCGTCTGTGTCGCGTTCGAAACCGTTGACGGCGGAGCGTCCTATGCGCCGCACCCAGAGAAGCTCTCCCGAGGCGGCATCGACGGCGGCGACCGCACCGCGGCGCGAGGCGGCATATACCGTTCCGTCGCTCTCGAGCACGATGCAGGGTGTATGTTCATATCCGAACGTCAGGTCGGTGACCCACTTGAGGGTATATTTGTCTGCGGCGGCATCCACGGCGATAAGTTCGCCGTCCATGGTGCGGGCATATACGGTTGTGCTGTCGGCCGAGACGCCGAGGCTCTCACGCACGGTGCGGTCCTTGACACGCCACAGGGTCTTTCCCGTCGTGCGGTCTATGGCGGTCATGTAGCGGTCGGGGGCGACGATGAAGACCTTGTCGCCGATGACGGCGGGCGAGCAGTTTCCCGGGCTGTATAGGCGCACGGCGTTGCCGTTGTTCCAGCGCCAGCGTTCACGTCCCGTGCGGGTGTCGAGCGAGTGCAGGAAGGTGTCCCACGCCCCGAAGATGATGTCGCTGTAGGTTACCGACGGTGCGGCCTGACAGTAGTTTCCGATACCGTCAAATCGCCATACTGTCTGCGCGGTGCGTGTATCCACGGCTTCGAAAGAGCGGTATCCTCCTTGATATAAAATCCCGTTGCGGACAACGCCGTCGGCAACATACGGGCCGCGGCCGCGTGCTGTGGAGCGTATGCGTCCGCTGCGCGCCGAAACAGATACCAGACGTCCGTCCGATGCGGGTATGAAGACGCTCTTTCCGGCCGGTGCGGGGCGCGAGAAGAGCGGGCCGTCTGTCCGTATGCTCCACAGCTCGCGTCCGCTGCGCTTGTTGATGGCCTTTGCGCGGCCGAGCGAGTTGCCGAAATATATGCGTCGGCGGTCTATGCCGAGACGTGTGAATATCGAGGCCTCGTCGCGGTGCAGAAGCTCTATGCGGAAACCCTCGGGCTGCTGCCATGCGGTGTCGGCACGCTCGACGGCGGGTTTGATGCTGTCATCTATGGCAAATGCCTCGACAAGCGCCGCTTCGCCCTCGAGGGGTATGTTCCATTGCCGCAGCGAGTCGGCCGTAAGCTCGATAAGTGTATAGCCCTCGTCGCCGTACTGCTCGGAGGGCATGTGGAGCGAGCGGTTCATAAGTCCGTCTATGCCGTCGGTGCGGTAGCGGCGGAAGGTGTGATAGTGGCCGCACAGATGCACGGCGGTGCGGTGACGCAGGAGCACGTCGGCATAATCCTCCCAGTCGTCTATATCCTCTGTGAGGGGATAGTGGTTGACCGAGACCACACGCTTGCCCTTGTTGCTCACAAGGAGCGAGTCGAGCCACGCCAGATCCTCATGTTTGACATGCCCGTCGCCCATCTTCATGTAGGGGCCGCAGTTTATGCCCGCGAAGAGTGTGCCGCGTACCTCGAAGGCGAAGCGGTCGCGGCCCCAGAGCGCATCGAATGTGCGGCAGGCGCTCTGCGACCAGTTATCCTCGTGGTTGCCGGGGATGACGTATGTGGGGAGCTCTATAAGGTCGAGTATTGACTTTACGCATCGCAGCTCCTCGTCGCTGCCCTCGTTCGTGAGGTCTCCGGCGACGATGACCGCATCGGCATCGGTGGCGTTGATCTTGCGCACGGCGCGCCGCAGACGATCTTCCGACGGGGTGTCGGGCGAGACGTGCAGGTCGCATAGGAAAAGTATCCTTACGAGAGGGTTTTCCCGGGTCGGGGCTGCTTTGGCGGCCACGGCGGGCGCGGCCGTAAATGTTGCGGCGGCGGCAAGCGCAAGCAGCAGGGCTGAAAATTTCATATCGGAAGCAAAGGTTTTTTTCATTTGTGGCGGCGCTGAGGCCGCCGATACAAAAGTATTGTTTTTTTCTGAGGCGTCAAAACGCGGCAGACCATTCCAGAGGGGGCAGATAAGATATATTTTGCACATCGGCGGTGCGGAGGCGTTATTTTTGGGTTTCGGCTATTGCGATATGAAAAAATATTCATAACTTTATAATTCGAATATGAACCGTAAACCTAAAACTTCTATCTGATATGAAAAATTATTCAGCCAAAGAGATCAAGAACATCGTACTCATCGGAGCGCCGGGCTCGGGTAAGACTACCCTTGCCGAGGCGATGGCCTATGAGGGTAAGGTCATCGACCGCAGGGGTAGTATCGAGACGAACAACACGCTCTCGGACAATACGGATATCGAGCACGAATACAAACGCTCGATCTATTCGACTATCCTCTTCACGGAGTTCATGGGCCGCAAGCTCAACATTATAGACTGTCCGGGTTCGGACGACTTCTGCGGCAGCCTCTTCTCGGCCTTCAAGGTTGGGGATGTGGGCGTGATGGTTATGAACGCGCAGAACGGCTGGGAGGTAGGCGACGAGATACAGTCGCGCTATGCCCGCATACTCAACAAACCCGTAATCGGCGTTATCAACCAGCTCGACGGCGACAAGGCCAATTACGAGGCCATGTTGGAAGGCATACGCGCCGCCTCGCCCGTGAAGCCGGTGATCGTGCAGTACCCGGTAAGCCAAGGGGCGGGATTCTCGTCGTTCATCGACGTGCTGATGATGAAGATGTACCACTTCACCGACGAGAACGGCACGCGTGAGGAGCTCGACATTCCGGCCGAGGAGATGGAGCGCGCCCGCGCCCTCAACCAAGAGCTTACGGAGGCGGCGGCGGTCTACGACGACGCCCTGATGGAGCTCTATTTCGAGAAGGGCATGCTGACGCAGGACGACATACGCGCGGGATTGAAGCTGGGCGTTGCGAAGCGTGACGTGATGCCGATCTTCTGCTGCAGCGCGCGGCGCGATATCGGCACCAAGCGACTCATGGAGTTCATCATCAACGTCGCCCCGGGCCCGCAGGCGGCACCCAAGTTCCTCACGACGGAGGGCGAGGAGCTGGCGGCGGACGAGACGCAGCCGGCCGTGGCATTCGTATTCAAGAGCCAGCTCGAACAGCATATAGGCGAGATATCGTACTTCCGCGTCATCCGCGGCAAGATCACCGAGGGCACGGAGCTTGTCAACAGCCGCACGGGCAACAAGGAGAAGCTCTCGCAACTCTTCGCCGTTGCGGGCAAGAACCGCATCAAGGTGACGGAGCTGTCGGCGGGCGACATAGGGTGTACGGTCAAGCTGAAGGGTACGCGCACGAACGACACTCTGGCGGCAGCGTCGGCCGTGGTTACCGTCGAGCCGATAGTCTTCCCGGAGCCCCGCTACCGTGCCGCCGTCAAGGCCAAGGAGCAGAGCGACGAGGAGAAGCTGGGCAAGCTGCTCAACGATGCCAAGTATGAGGACCCGACGATTCTGGTCGAGTACTCGAAGGAGCTGAAGCAGACCATCATACAGGGTCAGGGCGAGCACCATCTCAATATCCTGAAGAGCCGCCTCGTGTCGGAGAACAAGATGGATATCGAGTATTTCGCGCCGAAGATACCCTACCGCGAGACCATCACGAAGGTTGCGCAGGCCGACTACCGCCACAAGAAACAGTCGGGCGGTGCGGGACAGTTCGGCGAGGTTCACATGGTCATCGAGCCATATTACGAGGGTATGCCCGAGCCTACGCGCTACAAGGTCGCAGGCAAGGATATCACGGTCAACGTCAAGGGCAAGGAGGAGTATGACCTCGACTGGGGCGGCAAGCTGCAGTTCTACAACTCGATCGTCGGTGGCGCCATCGACGCGCGCTTCATGCCCGCGATACTCAAGGGCGTGATGGAGAAGATGGACGAGGGCCCGCTGACGGGATCATACGCCCGCGACATACGTGTCGTTATATACGACGGCAAGATGCACCCCGTGGACTCGAACGAGATCTCGTTCAAGCTGGCCGCGCGCAACGCCTTCAAGGAGGCCTTCCGCAATGCCGGCCCGAAGATCATGGAGCCGATATATTCGGTTGAGGTGCTGACGCCGAGCGAGTATATGGGAGCCGTCATGAGCGATCTGCAAAACCGCCGCGCCATGATCATGGGCATGGAGTCGGACAAGGGCTTCGACCGCCTCAACGCCCGCGTGCCTCTGGCCGAACTGTACCGCTATTCGACGTCGCTCTCGTCACTCACGTCGGGCGCCGCAACCTATACGATGCAGTTTGCCTCGTACGAGCAGGTTCCCGCCGATGTGCAGGACAAACTGCTCAAGGCATACGCCGATACCGACGAGGATTGATTTCCAGTCTGTTCCGCGCAGCGTGCGTATAGTTGAGAGTGGGGATGGATATAAGGTCTTGGGGCTTTGATCTCGGGTCTCTTGCCTTTGGCCTTTGGTCTTTGATCTCTGATCATTGGTCTCTTGCCTCTGGTCTCTGGTCTTTGGTCACTGATCACTGGTCTCTTGCCTTTGGTCTCTGGTCTCTTGCCGATATGCATGCTTGCCGGGAAGGATATATTGATATGAAATATCCGGCGCGGGTTAAGGTTAATGCACAGGGGGTATTAAATTGATAACGCTTCAACGTCGGATATTTTCCTTGACGGCCGCGTCACCTTCGGGTGGCGCGGTTATTTTTTGTTTTGCAGCCTGTATTTCCGCCATTCCATATTTTCATATTAATATATTCCCATATTAATATCCTCCCTCCGCCACCCTCTTGACCGTCATATATTCTCATTAATATCCTCCCTGCCACCCCTTCCGCAATTCCATATTATTATATCCCCGCCACCCCTTCACTCGCCGAAAATCCATGTATAATACTCCTACTACTCCTTTCCCTGCCGCCCCTGCCCCCGCCGCGCCGATGGATACAATTTTTTCTTGTATTCATCTTGTATGGCCGTCCCTGCACCCCGATTTGTGGCGGCCGTAGCGTTTGCGGGCGGGAAAATTTCTCCGTTTCGGCGCTGCGCAACGCATTTCGGGCACGATCGTTGGATGTATTCGGCATGTAGGGAGACCCTGTGCCCCGCGTGGAGAAAGGCGGCCGACAGGACCGAAAATATTGTAATGCAGCGCTGGAGCCTCGGGCCGCGGCTGAGGGAGGATGCATGTAGAGTGAGAGAATAAAATTCCGTTCGGGGTTGCGCGAGGAGAAAAAGTCTTGTCAAGTGCGGCCGCAAATCGCAAAAAGGCATCATCCGCAGTCAAGGCGTTAAGGCAGAGAGAAGTAGGATTTTCGGGTTGATTTTGCTGTCGGGACCGTGATTTTTTAAGCCGCGGGATAGAAAAAAGAGACTTCGAAAGATGGTTTGACAAGTTTTTAAGATAATTATTTCAGTTTTTTATTGCAAAATCGCGTATTTTATTTGTGCATTTTGTTATAATATTATTATATTTGAAAAAGCAATGTATTGCAGGATAGGGATATTTACTTTTTTTAACAGCAATAAAAATGAATAAAAACGAGAATGCCGAGCAGCCCACAATTGTGAAATATGTCGAGGGCAATTACGGAGGCATACAGTTGATGAGCCTTTCGCGTTATGCTTTGGGGTATGTTGTTCGGGGGTCGAAGCAGATCTACTATGGCGACACGCACTATACCGTTTCACGCGGCGACGTGTTTTACATGGGAGTAGGCAACCACTATGTCGAGAACCTGCCCGATGAGGGTCGGCCTTTCGAGCAGATCGTTGTGTATTACTCGCCGGAGTTGTTGCAGCGGATCCTTCTGCAGTTGAACATGAGCTACGGCATGAACATCACCAACACCCATCATTGCGAGCGCTGCCGGCGGTTGAACCACGTGGCTGTGGCGGCGTCGCCGACGCTGCGCAGTTTCTTCATGCACACGGCGAGCTATCTTCAGGACGACAACTTCATGCACGACGAGACTGCCGAGAGCATCAAGATGACGGAGTTGATCTATCTGATCGTCTCGCACGAGGACGACTGTCTGAAGAGCAAGGTTCTGAGCAACGTCGACTCGTCGCACGACAACTTCGAGCAGATCATCCACTCGAACATCTTCCACGACGTCTCGATCGAGGATCTGGCGGCGATGTGCAACCGTTCGCTGACCTCGTTCAAGAAGGAGTTCAAACGCCACTATTTCGTGCCGCCCCACCGCTGGTTCATACGCCAGCGACTGATGCAGGCGCGGCTGCTGCTGATCTCGACGTCGAAGTCGATCTCGGAGATAGGCATCGAGTGCACCTTCCCCAATACGTCGCACTTCATCAAGCTCTTCAAGAAGGAGTACGGTTCGACTCCCGCGATCTACCGCATACGCCACTGTTCGGGCAGCGTTCAGGAGCCCGCGGCCGAGGGCGAGAAGCGTATCTCGACACCCGTCGAGAGCATGGCCATGTAGCGGCGGCGGGGTCAGATTCGGCGTGTTGGGAGGGTAATATGGAAATAGGGTGTATAATTTTTCACTTTTTCAGCGCCGAAAGGTAAAAAAACGGGTGCGGAGTTTGCCCACAAACAAAAAAATGTTATCTTTGTATAACGAAGTGTATTACTCACTTATTTTATAAACCTGACCAACCTGAAGCGACAACGGAATATCGTGAGATATTCCGTTGTTTTTTGTTGCGGCGGTAAGAAAATACCTGCATGTGGATGGGTGGCCGACGGAGGGTAACAACGTATCCATGCTCGCGGAGAATACCCTAAAGGCCGCGCGGGGGAAGACATCTCTGCTCGCCGGGTATAAACAAGCGGCCGCGGCAGACTGAATGACGGCTGTCCGCAGGTGGGTATAACGCGTCGTACGGATGGCCGTAAACGCTCTTGTACGGCCATATAAACGGGGGTTGCGGAGGCGGCGGGCTGGCGTACGGGGGAGTTTAGAACGGGTATCCTACACCGAAGTTGAGGGCGGTGTTTTTCCAGCGGAAGTTATGTATCCATCGTTCTCCTGCGGGGTTGTTGGGGTTGTGGAGCTGAATACCCCAGTCGAGTCGCAGGATGACGAACTTGATATCGAGACGCAGTCCGAATCCGGTATTGAAACCGAGCTGTTTGTAGAAACGGTTGAAGTGGAAGATGCTCTCGGCGGGGACCTGTGTCTTGTCCATGCCGAGATACCATACGTTGCCGAGGTCGAGGAACGTTGCGCCGTGGAACATGCCCCAGATGGGGAACCGGAATTCGAGGTTTGCCTCCAGACGCATGTCTCCCATCTGTACGGGGTATGGCGTATCCTCGACGACGGCGTTGCCGGGGCCGAGGGTTCGGGCCACCCATCCGCGCATGCTGTTGCTGCCGCCGACATAGAAGAGGCGGTCGAAGGGCAGGGCGCTGGAGTTGCCGTAGGGGACGCCGCAGCCGGCGAAGATACGGCCCGCGAGGGCGGTCTTCTCGCCGAGGACTATCTTGCGGCTGATGCTGATGTCGCTGCGCACATACTGCGAGTACCTGACGCCGAGGATATTGTAGTATCCGCCCTCGACCTTGTGCGAGAATGCCCGCTCGAAGAGGTTGAGCAGGTTGCCCGCCGACTCGAAGTTTATGCGCATGAGCGTGGCGTTGCCGTTGATGTTCTTGTTCTGGTTGTTGTAGACGTACGAAGCCGAAAGCCCGACTATGGCCTGTGTCTGGTAGCTCTGGCGGAGGTATTCGTTGCGGAGCGAGTTGAAGAAGCTCTCGTCGAGGTATCCGACATTGATCCAGTTGAGGTCTATGGGGCGTATCTGGTAGTTGTATCGTCCGTTTACCGAGCGCCACGAGTATGTCCACGTCGCGCGCGAGAGGTCGCGGCGGTAATATGGGCGGTCTTGGTAGTTGAATGACAGTTCGACCTTCGTGCGGGGCATGTTGACCTTGCGCGTGGAGAGGCGGAACGGCAGCAGGAAGCGCGGGAACGACAGCCCGACGCTGAGACCTATCTCGTTGGCCTGACGCTTGACGGCGTTGGGGGCCTTCATGTGCTCGTACCCTATTGTTATGGCGGTGTTGAGGGCCTCGACGCCGCGGAAGAGGTTTCGGTTCTGGTATCCTACCGTCGCGCTCAGACCGTAGAAGCTCGATGTGGTGCTCCCCTCAAGCTCGATATTGAATCCCTGCCGCAGCGTGGGGGTGCAGAGCACGTAGCAGCGCAGGTAGCCTTCGCGTATGTTCTCGAAGGTGGATGCGGGGGGCGTGACGCGGCCCTCGCCCGCGTAGTTGAGGTAGACGGTGTCGTCCTGCACCTGCGGCAGCTCCTCGAAGGCGATGCGGGCGCTCTTGAAGTATCCGAGCGACATGACCTCGTTGTAGGTGCGGTCCACGAGCGAGGCATCGTATATGCCGTTGGGGGTGAGGGGTATGGCCGTATAGAGCACTTCGGGGTTGACGTTGGGGCGCCCCTCCGAGATGATGTTCAGACCCTTGTAGTATGTGGTGTCGAGCATGCGCGCATTGCGCTGCACGCGCGCCACGGTGGGATTGTAGTCGGGCAGCACGTTGATCTGCGTGATGCGGTAGACGGCGTTGTTGTCGCGTATGGGGCGGCCGCGGTCGTCGTATCCCGTGAGGTTGCGCTTGATGATCATCTTGACGCCGACGCGGCGGTCGCCTCCCAGCGTGTCGACAAGATACTCGATGTTGTTGACCGAGAAGTTGTAGTATCCGCGGTTGTTGAGGTATGCGGCGATGCGTTCGCGCTCCTTGTCGAGCATCGTGATGTCGAATATGTCGCCGGCGCGTATGAGCGTCGAGGCGGTGTCGACGTCGATGACGGTCTTGAGCGAGCGGTCGCGGAAGTCGTACGAGACGGTATCTATACGGTATGGCAGCCCCTGCCGCGTGCGGTAGGTGACGTAGGCGCGGTGTCGGCGGCGCGTGGTGTCGACCTCGAACGAGGCGGTCGAGGCGTAGTATCCGCGCGAGTTCATGTATGTCTTGAGGTTCTGGACGCTCTTCTCGGTGAGCGACATGTCGAGTAGCACGGGCTCCTCGCCCACCTTGCGCTTGAAGTTGTTCCACCAGTTGTCCTTGTCGGGGTTTGCCAGATTGTATGCCCAGACGTAGAAGTTCGTGCCGAGGAAACGTTTGTTTGGGGTCTGGCGGACATACTGTTCGAGTGTGGGTGCGGTTATCCGCTCCTCCTTCGGGGTCTGCCCGTCGGTGTCGATGGTGACCTTCTGGAGGAGGTACTGGCCGTCGTTGAGGCGGCGCGTGACGCTGCACGCCGTGCAGAGTACGGCGAGGGCGGCGACGGCGGCCATGCGTGATATGCTTGCGCTCAGAGACACGTTGCGTGGGGGTATTTTGCGGCCGTGCGGCGCGCGAAACTCTCATACGAGGCACACTCCTGCTCCATGCGGGCCGTGCACTCGACGTGCGTGAGGGTCCGGCCGTCCCATGCGGCGCGGCCGAGCCATTCGTATGTGGCGTTTCCGCTCAGGCGTGTGGTTATGTCGTCGCCGTCGATGTGGCAGCGGCAGCGCACCATGCCGCCGCGGTTGTAGACCTCGATGTCGGCATCGGGGCGGCAGAGGCCCGTCATGACGGCGGCCGTGCTGCACGAGGTCATGGCCGTGCCGCACGAGAAGGTTATGCCGGCGCCGCGCTCGTATGTGGCGGCGTAGATTGCCTGCTCGGCGCAGCGGGTGTAGAGGCTGACGTTTATGCCGTGGGGGAATGCCCCGGGCAGGTGCTTGACAGCCTCGCCGAGAGCCTCCAGACGGTGCATGTCGATGCACCCGACACACGCCACGATATGTGGGTTCCCGGGCGAGAGGGCCGTGAATGCCAGCTCGGGGTCGAGTTCGGGTATGGGTTGTGCGACGAAGCGGCTGCAGCCCGCGGGCATGAATCCGAAGTCGCGGCTGCGGGTCTCGATCTTCATGTCGACGCCGAAGGCGGGGATCGCGCCGTCGATATCGGGGCAGCGCCTTATGGGGTACGTGCGGCCGCCGGAGCGGAGCAGAAAGTCGTCGGTCGAGACGTAACGCTCGCGCACCAGACGCGCCACGCAGCGTATGCCGTTACCGCACATCTCGGCCTCCGAGCCGTCTGGGTTGAACATGCGCATGGCATAGAGGTTGGCGTCGCGCACGACGTAGAGTACGCCGTCGCAGGGCGTGATGGCGGGGTGTGCGCAGAGGGCGCGTGCGAGCGCCGCCAGATCGGCGCGGGCGGCATCGGGATGTGCCGTGAGGTCGGTCATGACGAAGCGGTTGGCCGAGCCGTGGCACTTTATGATATCTAAAGTCAACATGTTTTTCAGACGGATATTCCTTTCGGAAAAACAAAGATACGGATATTCGTCCGAGATACAAAATATTTTCGCGCGCGCGGCCTTTTAGCGTCTATAACGCGACTTAGCGTTCATAACGCGGCGGCGGATACGCGCATTGCGGGAAAATTGCTAAATTTACGCATCCAAACGACCGACTTATGATGAAAGAGAAGTTTATTATGGCCGACGGCACGGCGCTGCACGTGGCCGACTCGGGCCGCGGCGAGCGGTGTGTGGTGTTGATCCACGGCTACCTCGAATCGATGTACGTATGGGACGACTTCGTTCCGCTGCTGACGCCCGAGGTGCGTGTGGTCACGGTAGACGTGCCCGGACACGGCATCTCGCAGGTTCTGGGCGAGGTGCACACGATGGAGATGATGGCCGACGTCATGCGCGGCATGCTCGACGCGCTGGGTATCGAGCGTGCGACGTTCGTGGGCCACTCGATGGGCGGATACATATCGCTGGCCTTCTGTGCGCGGTATCCGGAGCGGCTGGATGGGCTTGTGCTGCTGAGCTCGTCGCCCAACCCCGACGACGAGACCAAACGCGAGAACCGCCGCCGCGAGATCGCTCTGGTGCGTGCGGGCAAGAAGGACGTGCTGGCGCACGTGGCACCCGAGACGGGATTCGCGGTGCAGAACCGCGAGCGGCTGAAGGACTATATCGAGGATCTTGTGGAGCAGGTGCACATTACGGAGGATGACGGCATCGTGGCGCTTCTGGGGGGCATGATCGCGCGTGCGGACCAGAACGAGATGTTGCGTGCGAGCCGTGTTCCGCAGCTCTTCATCTTCGGCCGCCACGACAACTATATCCCTGTGGAGACGGCCGAGCGTATCGCCGCGGCCAACCCGCAGGCACAGGTGGTATGGCTTTCGGAGTCGGGGCACATGGGCTTCATCGAGGAGCCGGAGCGTTGTGCCGCGGCGATTCTGGGCTTCGTGCTGCGCGGCGACGCGTATGCCTTCGAGGGGCGCACCTTCGACCGGCCGCGCAAGGCGTCGCACCGGTCGCTGACCGAACGTGTGGCGGAAACGGCGGAAAAAGACGCGGAAAATGGGGCCGAGACTGAGAAAGGAAATGATGCCGAAGACAAGGCATAAAAAAGGAAATCATATAAAACCATAAAAGATATGAAACGCATAATGTTGATAGCCATGGCCGTATGCCTGTCGGTGACGGCATGGGCTCAGGACTGGACCAAGATGATGAGCCGCGTGGAGCACGGGACGATCCACAGCGAGGCATTGGGTTGCGACCGCAGCTATACGATTTTCCTTCCGGCGGGTTATGATCTGCAGAAGGACCGCAGCTACCCGATTCTCTACCTTCTGCACGGCATGAGCGACACGGACCGCAACTGGTACGACCGCGGACATGTGAAGGATGTGATGGACCAGCTTGTGGCCGGCGGGGAGGTTGAGCCTATGATCATCGTTACGCCGGATGCGGGCGGTGCGCCCGTCGAGGAGAAGCAGAACGGCTATTTCGACATGGAGGGGTGGCCTTACGAGAAGTTCTTCTTCGAGGAGTTCATGCCCTACATCGAGAGCAACTACCGCGTTCGCGCGGAGCGGGGCCAGCGAGGTGTTGCGGGCCTGTCGATGGGCGGCGGCGGCTCGACGAGCTATGCCGAGCGCCATGCCGACAAGTTCTGCGCCTGCTATGCGATGAGTGCGCTTATGCACCTTCCCGAGGCGAATGCCGAACAGCTGGCCGCAGGCAACAAGTTCGCGCTGCTGACCGATGCCGTACACCGTCTGAGCTGTGTCGATTACGTTACCTCGGCCGACGAGGAGCGCGTCAAGACGCTGCGCACGGTGGCGTGGTATGTCGACTGCGGTGACGACGACTTCCTGCTGGACTGCAACCTCGACTTCATCAAGGCGCTGCGTGCCGCGCGCATACCTTACAGCCTGCGCGTACGCGACGGCGGCCATACGTGGGAGTATTGGCACTCGGCGCTCTATAACGCCCTGCCCTTCTTCTCGCGCACGTTCCTCGCCAACGACCGCCGCGCCGAGTAGCGTGGCCGCGTCGGGGTGGGCTTCGGTGAGAGCCGTAAAGGATGTTTCTTTGAGAGGATATGTCTTCCGTTAAGAGACTTCGTGCAGTATGGTCGAAGCGCCCCACCCTGAATGGGAACGGAGAGTATCTTCAGTACCTGCTGTTAACAGAACATTCGGAAGCTGATCGAAGCGCCCACCATGAAGGGACGCGGAGAGTGTCTTTGCTTCCTGCTGTTAATGTAACATTCGGGAGGAGGAGAAGCACCTCACTCCTAGAAAAATGTTTGGAAGGGGAGGATATAATACCTATCTTTGCCGCCGAAAACAGAATACGAGAGCGTTTTGTAATCCTCATCGGAGGGCGTAAAAAGAGCCGGATAAGATGACTGGGTAAAACCAATCTGTCGATCCGGCTCTTTTTGCGTTCTGTCGGGGCGGTAAGGCACGAGTATATCAGGATGCGGGGATATCGAGGTGCGGGTGCATTGAGGTGCGGGGCGGCCAGCGTGTAAATAACGGCCCGTGTGTGGATACCCTGCCCGCATGTGGATAACAGCCCTTGCGGCCGCCGTGGGGGTAAAAATGAAAGACTATGGAGAGAAATTCGATTGATCTGGGTACGCTGGACGTATCGACACTTTTCCGCCGGATGTTCTTCCCGACGCTGTTCGGGATGTTGAGCATCTCGGCCGTGACGGCCGTCGACGGCATCTTCATCGGCCACGGCGTCGGCAGCGACGGCATCGCCGCGGTGAATATATGCGTGCCGGTGATGTTGCTGTTCACGGGATTCGGACTGTTGATGGGCGTAGGGTGTTCGGTGGTGGCGGCCGTGCACATATCGCGCTCGCAGGCGCGCGCCGCATGTATCAACGTCACGCAGGCGTTCGGATTCGTCACCGTAGTGACGGTAGCCGCAACGGCCCTTATCGTCATCTTCGCGCCGCAGACGGCGCGCGCCATGGGCTCCTCGGAGCACCTGCTGCCGATGGTGGTCGACTACCTGCAGTGGTTCATGCCATCGATGGTATTCCAGCTGTGGTGTTCGATCGGGCTGTTTATTATACGTCTCGACGGCTCGCCGCGCGTGGCCATGTGGTGTTCGGTGGTGCCTGCGGCGCTGAATGTCGTGCTGGACTATATCTTCATCTTCCCCGTGGGCTGGGGCGTGCGGGGTGCGGCCTTCGCCACGTCGCTCAGTGTCGCCACGGGCGGCGTGATGGTGATGGTGTACCTGCTCTTCTTTGCCCGCACGCTGCGGCCCGAGCGCGTCAAGCTGAGCGTGAAGAGCCTGCGTCTTACGCTGCGCAACCTCGGCTACCAGTGCCGTATCGGGTCGTCGACGCTGCTCGGGGAGCTGACGCTGGCGATGCTGATGTATGTGGGCAACGTCACCTTCATGCGATATCTGGGTGACGACGGCGTCGGTGCCTTCGGCGTGGCGTGCTACTATACCCCCTTCGTCTTCATGGTGGGCAACGCCATAGCCCAGTCGGCACAGCCCATACTGAGCTACAACTACGGCGCGGGCAACTTCGAGCGCGTATGGCAGGCGGGGCGTCTGGCGCTGCGTACGGCAGTGTTGTGCGGCGGCATCGTGATGCTGGTATTCATGGCCGTGCCTCGGGGGCTCGTCGACCTCTTCCTCGGCGGGGACGGCGCGGGCGGTGCGGCGGCACGCATAGCGGCCGACGGCCTGCCCTACTTCGCCTCGGGTTTCATATTCTTCGTGGTCAATATCGCCGTCATAGGATATAACCAGAGTCTGGAGCGTATGGCCGTCTCGACGTCGTTCGCGCTGCTGCGCGGGGCGCTGTTTCTGGTGCCGAGCTTCATCATCATGCCGCGCGTGGCGGGCGAGGCGGGCATCTGGGCGGCCATGCCCGTGTCGGAGTTCCTCACCACGCTGTCGATTATCGCCTACTACGGCGTGCGCCGCATGCGCCGCCGCGCATAAGACGCGTACTGTTTCCGTATTTGTATCTGTATAGATCATACAGATCATACAGATCGTACAGATCATATAGATCATATAGATAATCTCTTCCCCCTTGTCCCGCCCGAAGGCTCGCCCTGCGGGTGGGATTTTTTTTCGGGGGCTTGTATTGCCGGTATATTCGGAACTTTTATTGCCCTCGTGTCCGGTTTTTTATTGCCCGCGTGTCGGGAATTTTATTGCCCTCGTGTCGGGATTTTATTACCCTCGTGTCGGGACTTTTATTGCCATCGTCGCGGAACTTTTATTGCCCCCGTCGCGGGAGTCCGGCTGGAATGTTTGGCGGCCGTGCCGCCCCCGAAAAAGGCTCTGCGTGGAGTTGGCTGGAGACGTTATTAAGGCCGTAAAATTTCCCGAAAAATGCTTTGATTGGCGGTTACGGGAGACGATATAGAAGCCGTAAAAATCTCCTGAAAAAGGCTTTGATTGGCGGTTACGGGAGCGATATAGAAGCCGTAAAAATCTCCTGAAAAAGGCTCTGCGGGGCGTGCGGGGGAGGGCGCTGCGGGAATTTGTGCCGAAAATTTTTCCCAATCGCAATAAAATGTTGTATTTTTGGAACAAATTACGTTTTTGGGGGGGCGCAGGCTCCGCGCCGTCCGCCCCGTTTAATCTTCAAATAACTTATGGCCAAAGAGTTCAAACGTTATCTCATAACATCCGCTCTGCCCTACGCCAACGGCCCTGTCCATATCGGGCACTTGGCCGGCGTATATGTCCCCTCGGATATCTACACACGCTATCTCCGTCTGCGGGGCCGCGACGTGATCTCGGTGTGCGGCAGCGACGAGCACGGCGTGCCCATCACCATCAAGGCGCGCAAGGAGGGCGTATCGCCGCAGGTGATCGTCGACCGTTACCACACGCTTATCAAGGAGTCGTTCCGCCGTCTGGGCATCTCGTTCGACATCTATTCGCGCACATCGTCGCCCACGCACTACAAGACGGCGTCGGAGTTTTTCCGCAAGCTCTACGACGAGGGCAAGTTCATCGAGCGCACCTCGATGCAGTATTACGACGAGGAGGCACAGACCTTCCTTGCCGACCGCTATATCGTGGGCACATGCCCGCGCTGCGGCAACGAGCGCGCATACGGCGACCAGTGCGAGCAGTGCGGTTCGACGCTCTCGCCCGACGAGCTGATCAACCCCCACAGCGCCGTGTCGGGGTCGATCCCCGTCAAGCGCGAGACCAAACACTGGTACCTGCCGCTGGACAAGTATGAGGATTTCCTGCGCAAGTGGATCCTCGAGGGACACAAGGAGTGGAAGAGCAACGTCTACGGGCAGTGCAAGAGCTGGCTCGATCTGGGTCTTCAGCCCCGTGCCGTGAGCCGCGATCTGGATTGGGGCATCCCCGTTCCGGTCGAGGGTGCCGAGGGCAAGGTCCTCTACGTATGGTTCGACGCCCCGATAGGATATATCTCGGCCACGAAGGACCTGACGCCCGACTGGGAGAAGTACTGGAAGAGCGAGGATACGCGCCTCGTGCACTTCATCGGCAAGGACAACATCGTCTTCCACTGCATCGTCTTCCCGTCGATGCTCAAGGCGCACGGCGGCTATATCCTTCCGGACAATGTCCCTGCGAACGAGTTCCTGAACCTCGAGGGCGACAAGATCTCGACGTCGCGCAACTGGGCCGTATGGCTTCACGAGTATCTGGACGACTTCCCGGGCAAGGAGGACGTGCTGCGTTACGTTCTGTGCGCCAACGCCCCCGAGACCAAGGATAACGACTTCACGTGGCGCGACTTCCAAGCGCGCAACAACAACGAGCTTGTGGCCATTCTGGGCAACTTCGTCAACCGTGCGCTGGTGCTTACGAAGAAGTATTACGGCGGCCGCGTGCCCGCCTGCGGAGAGATGAACGACTACGACCGCGCTACTGTGGCCGAGCTTCAGGGCATACGCTCGGAGCTGGAGTCGAGCATCGAGAACTTCCGTTTCCGCGAGGCGCTCAAGAACTCCATGAACTTCGCCCGCATCGGCAACAAGTATCTTGCCGACACCGAGCCGTGGAAGGTCGTCAAGACCGACCCCGAGCGTGTGAATACCATACTGAACATAGCGTTGCAGATCACGGCCAACGTCGCCGTCGCGATCGAGCCCTTCATGCCCTTCTCGTCGGAGAAGATACTGAAGATGCTGGCCATAGACCGCCCGTCATGGGATGCGCTGGGATCGATGTCTGTCATACCGGCCGGTCACGAGATCGGCGAGCCGGAGCTTCTCTTCGAGAAGATCGAGGACGAGGCCATCGAGCGTCAGCTCGCCAAGCTGGAGGCCTCGAAGGCTGCGAACGCCGCCGCGGAGGCCGCACAGCATGTGGCCGAACAGAAGGCGGAGGTGTCGTTCGACGACTTCGACAAGATGGACATTCGCATCTCGACGATTATCGCCGCCGAGAAGGTCGCCAAGACCAAGAAACTGCTCAAACTCACCGTCGATACGGGTATCGACCGCCGTACGATCGTCTCGGGCATCGCTGAGTATTTCAAGCCCGAGGAGCTTGTGGGACGTCAGGTGCCGGTGCTTGTGAACCTCGCCCCGCGCGAGCTGAAGGGTATCCGCTCCGAGGGCATGATCCTTATGGCCGAGGATGCGCTGCGCGGTCTGGTGATGATGCAGACCGACGGTAAGGTCACCAACGGCTCACAGGTGGGATAATAGGCTTATTACGGATGTAAAACTGTGAAAATCAATATATTATGAAAGCGATTGATTGGAAGGCGCTGGGCTTCGACTACATGAAGACCGACGTCAACGCGCGCTACTACTACAAGGATGGCAAGTGGAGCGACATGGAGATCACCGAGGACGAGTATATCAAGATGCACATGTCGACGACGTGCCTCCATTACGGTTTGGAGGCCTTCGAGGGCTTGAAGGCATTCCGCGGTGTGGACGGCAAGGTGCGTATATTCCGTATGGACGCCAACGCGCGCCGCATGCAGTCGTCGGCCCGCAAGCTCTGCCTGCCCGTGCCTACGGTCGAGATGTTCACGAAGGCCTGCTATGAGGTCGTCAAGCGCAACATCGAATATGTTCCCCCCTACGAGTCGGGGGCATCGCTTTACCTGCGCCCGCTGCTGATCGGGTCGAAGGTAGGTCTGGGCGTGAAGGCGTCGCACGAGGCTATGCTGATAGTCTTCTGCTCGCCCGTCGGGCCCTACTTCAAGGGCGGAATGACGACCATAAAGGTCGTTGTCGACCGCGAACAGGACCGTGCTGCTCCACGTGGAACAGGTGACATCAAGGCTGGCGGCAACTACGCTTCGAGTATCCTCTCGGGCGAGAAGGCGCACGATCTGGGCTACGCTAACGTGATGTACCTCGACGCCCGCGAACATAAGTATATCGAAGAGTGCGGCGCCGCCAACTTCTTCGGCATCAAGGATGGCAAGTATATCACCCCCAAGTCACCCTCGATCCTCCCCTCGATTACCAATATGAGCCTGCGCCAGCTGGCCGAGGATATGGGCCTTAAGGTTGAGGAGCGCCCCGTTCCCGTCGATGAGCTGGATACCTTCGAGGAGGCGGGCGCATGCGGTACGGCTGCCGTGATCTCGCCTATCGAGTCGGTCTACGACCTCGATACCGGCAAACTCGTTACCTACGGTAAGCAGGTCGGCAAGACTTGCCTCGCACTCTACAACAAGTTGCAGGATATCCAGTACGGACGCTGCGAGGACAAGTACGGCTGGACAACCGTCGTCGAGGAGTAATCCTTGCTGCCCGCTCCGTACCCTGCGACTCTTGCCGCGGCGCGGAAAACGGCAATTTTGATACGCTTTATTTTTGGCGCCGTTCGTGCAACGACCCTCATCGGATAAAAATACCGCCTTCTCGGGTGGTATTTTTTTTGCCGTTTCTGGTCGGTTTTTTTCTTCTTCGCCTTACATTTTAATTGATTTTTCTCTTTCTTTCCCGACATTGTTCCGCGTGGAACATTTACGCCTTCCGCTACCCTTTCTTCTTTTATGTTCCACGTGGAACATCCCTCTTTCCTCTCTTGATTTTTGCTCCACGTGGAACATCTTTGTGCGGAAAATATATGCCGTGAGATTGAGCTCCTTGCGGGCGAAAAGGCGCGGCGCGGAATCCGCGGGCAAAATGAATGTGTATTGCCAATGCGGCGGGTGCTGCTTTTGTGAATAAAAGATCCCGCACTTCGTTGAAGGTGCGGGATAAAATTTCGGAAAATGATCCGGCAACGAACCGAAAAACAGGTTTAGCGTCCGAATGTTACGAGCAGGACATTTATATCGGCTGGTGAGACGCCCGGTATGCGGGATGCCTGCCCGATGGTTTGGGGACGTATGCGTGAGAGTTTCTGCCGCGCCTCGATGGTGAGGGCGTGCATCGACGCGAAATCTATCCCTTCGGGTATCGAGATATTCTCCAGACGGTGGAGCTTCTCGGCAAGGAGACGCTCGCGCTCGATATATCCGCGGTATTTGATCTGTATCTCGACCTGCTCCGCCACCTCGCGGTCAATGTTGTTGCGGCGTATGAACTCGGCGAATTGCGGCAGCGCCGAGGCCAAATCCTCGATCGTAAATTCGTTTCGGGCGATAAGATTATATAGTTTTGTGCCCTGTGCTGGGGGCTCGATGCCGCGCTCCTGCATGTACGGTGCGATCTGGGCGAGGTGTACGCTCTGCTTGCGGGTGTATTCGGTGAGGGCGGCGATACGTGTGCGTTTGCTCTCGAAAGCCTCCCATGCGGCGTCATCCACAAGTCCTATCTTGCGGCCGAGGGGTGTCAGACGCAGGTCGGCGTTGTCCTGACGCAGAAGTATGCGGTACTCGGCGCGCGAGGTGAACATACGGTACGGTTCATCGACGCCCTTGGTTACGAGGTCGTCTATCAGCACGCCGATATATGCCTCGTCGCGGTGGAGGACGACGGGCTCCCCGCCGCGGAGTTTGCGTGCGGCGTTTATTCCGGCCATGAGTCCCTGCGCCGCGGCCTCCTCATATCCCGTCGTGCCGTTGATCTGGCCCGCGAAATAGAGGTTGTCGACGAGTTTTGTCTCGAGCGTATGGCGCAGCTGCGTGGGCGGGAAATAGTCGTACTCGATGGCGTAGCCCGGGCGGTAGACACGGGCGTGCTCGAGCCCGCGGATGGCGTGCAGAGCCTCGATCTGTATCTCGTATGGCAGCGACGACGAGAATCCGTTCAGATAGTATTCGTTTGTGTCGCGTCCCTCGGGCTCGAGGAAGAGCTGGTGCTGCTGCTTGTCGGCGAAGGTGCGCAGCTTGTCCTCGATGCTGGGGCAGTATCTCGGGCCGATGCCGCGGATGGTGCCGTTGAAGAGGGGCGAACGGTCGAATCCGCGCCGCAATATGGCGTGAACTTCGGGCGAGGTATAGACCAAATAGCAGTCCATCTGCTCCTTAACGGGCTGTATGTCAGGAGAGAAGGAGAATTTGGACGGTGCGCTGTCACCCTCCTGCCGCTCGATGGCCGTGAAGTCGATGGTTCGGCCGTCGATACGTGCGGGTGTGCCGGTCTTCATGCGGCCGGCCTCGAAGCCCATGGCGCGGAGCGATTCGGTTATGCCGTGCGAGGCGGCGTCGCCTGCACGGCCGCCCTCGGCGTGGTGCTCGCCGCAGTGCATGAGTCCCGAGAGGAATGTGCCGTTGGTGAGGATGACGGCGCGGGCGGTGAACTCGACGCCCATGCGTGTGGTGAGACCCGTGACACGTGGATGCTCCCCCGAGGTGTCGAAGGTGAGGCTGACGGCGGCATCCTGCCACAGGGCAAGGCGGTCGGTATGTTCGGCCTCGCGCCGCCACAGACGCGAGAAGAGAGCCTTGTCGCACTGCGCGCGGGGACTCCACATGGCGGGGCCCTTCGAGCGGTTGAGCATGCGGAATTGTATTGTGGCACAGTCTGTTATGCGTCCCATACGCCCGCCCAGAGCGTCTATTTCGCGTACGATCTGGCCCTTTGCGACGCCTCCCACGGCGGGGTTGCACGACATGGCGGCCATCTTGTCGAGGTCCATCGTCAGCAGCAGCGTGCGGCAGCCCATGCGTGCGGCGGCCGTGGCGGCCTCGCATCCCGCATGTCCCGCCCCCACCACTATGATGTCGAAGTCGTTCCACGGCGCGGCGTCCGCGTCGGCCGCAACGTCCGGATTTATAGGGGCGGCAGTCGAAGTGTCGGCCGCGGTGTCCGAATTGGTCGAATCGGCGGCGGTTGTATTGTCGGCTGCGGTGTCCGAATTGGTCGAAACGGCGGCGGTTGTATTGTTGGCCGCGGTGTCTGAATTGATAGAGGCGGCAGTTGTGGCAGTCGGAGTGTCGGCCGCGGTGTTGTGCGCGGAAGGTGTCATTGCTGCTCTTTTTTGGGGAACTGCGCCAGATATTTGTCCTCCTTGCGGTGCATCTGACGCTCGGCGCTCGGCGTCTTGTCCTTCTGTCCGCAGAGGTGCAGAACCCCGTGCACAACCACTCGGCGCATCTCGGCGAGGCGCGTCGAGCCGTATATGCGGGCGTTGTCGGCAACCGTCGCGACGTCGATGAAGATGTCGCCGCTGACGGTATGCGTACCCTTGCGGTCGCTGTAATCGAACGTTATGACGTCGGTGTAGTAGTCGTGCCCGAGATATTGGCGGTTCATCTCGAGCAGCCGCTCCGACGAACAGAATATGTACGACACATCCCCGAGCCTGTATCCCTCCTGCTCGGCCACGCTGCGCAGCCACTGCGCCGTGAGCCGCTTGTCGGGCAGGCGGTAGGTGCATGAATCGTTGTAATATCTGACCATATTTCGTGTGTATATGTTTCGTGGTTTTACCTGCTTGCCCCCCCCCTCGGTCGGATGCCGTTCCGCCACAGCGCCGGCGCATGTATTGTCCTGCCCGCGGGCGGAAGGGTCTTGCCGTATGTGCCGACATCCCCGTCGGGACGGCTGCTCCGGCCGGCTATTTCTTCTTGAAGCAGTCGGCGGCGTTGAGCACCTCCTTGGGCGAGGGCGAGTAGATTCCGAAGACGAGTTTGTATTCGGGCTCCATGGTCGTCAGGTTGACCGACGAGCCGACGGTGCCCAAAGCCGCGTTTCTTGCCACTTTCTGGCCCTTCTCGACGCTTGTACTCTCGAGGTTGGCGTAGGAGGTTATATACTCGCCATGTGCGACGAAAACGTCGAATTTGCCCGAAATACGGTTTCTCCGCACCTCGACAACCTTACCCTCGTATATCGAGCGTACGGTAGCGCCGCGCGAGGCGACGATTTCGGCCATGTTCTTCTTGTATTCGCGCACGCGGCCGCCATCCACCGGAAGGTTCAGGTTCGACGTCGAGCGCGAGAACGAGGCGCCCTCCTTGTTGCCCTTGGTGAGCTTGCGCAGCTGGTCGATCGCGGCATCGAGCTGCTCCTCGCGCTGCATCTTCTCGCGCAGGGCCGCCTTCTCGCGCGCCGTGAGCTGGTTCATGGTCTTCTGCGCGGCCGTGACGTCGCTGTTGAGCTTCTGCCGCTGGGCCTCGGCACGGCTGCGGATAGAGTCCAGAGCGTCGCGCCGCGTCTGCAGCTCGCCCTGCTGCTGCTCGAGCGTTGTGGCCAAGGAGTCGATACGCCGCATGCGCTCGGCACGCAGCGCCGCCACGGCCCGTATGTTCGATATGCGCCGCGCTGCATCGGTGAAGTCACGCGATGCAAGCAGATATGTTATGTAGTTGTTCTGACGGTAGTTGCGATATGCCTCCCGCACCATCTCCCCGAAACGCTCACGCTCCGTGGCAAGCTCCCCGCGCGTGGCCGTGATGATGGAGTCGTTGCGGGCGATGTTGCGCGTGATGAGCCCCATCTCGTTCTCGGTGCGGGTGAGGATCTGGTTGCGGGCGTCGATCTGGCGCGTGATGGAGCGTACGCGCTGCTGCGCCGTCGACTTGTCGCGCTTGATACCCGAGAGACGTTTCTCCTCCTGCGCGATCTGCTCCTCCAGCTCGGCGATCTTGCGCCGCTGCGCCTCGATGCGCTGCTTCTCCTGCGCCGTCTGCGCCGAGAGCGTCTGCACCGTGAATACCATCGCCGCCGCCAATATTATGTAGACAAGTCTCTTCATGCTTTTTCTCTGTGCCCGCCTGTTCCTCCTTCTCAAGCCTTTCTCAAGCCTTTCTCAATCCTTTCTCAATCTCTCTCAAACTCCTCTCTCAAGTTCCTCTCTTAAGGCTCACGCCCTTCATGCTCCCTTTCAAGCCTCTCTTTATGCCCCTTCTTTCTTTTCCCATGACCCGCTATCCGCATGGGTGCCGTATGTGTTACGGAGATCATTTATCCGGCAGTCCGAACTCTTGCCTCGCGCCACGGGCGGGAAAGGCTACCTCTTCGACTTGGACTTTTTGGCCTTTGGGTTTTTGTTGTCCTTCTCTTCGTTGCCGCCCTTTGTCTTCTGCTGCTCGGAGTGTTCCTTCTGCTTGAGGCGGGCAAGACGCTCCTCGATCTGTGCGCTGTCGGCGCCCATGTCGAGCGCCTTGCGCCAGTAGGTCTCGGCCATGAAGTCCTCACCCAAGGCGTAGAGTATGTCGCCGTAGTGCAGTGGCAGGGCGGCACTCTCCGTGCGGTCGAGCGAGAGGGCCTGACGCATGCTTGTGCGGGCTTCGTCGTATCGTCCCAGCTCGTAGAGTATCCACGCGTATGTGTCGATGAATGTGGCGTTTCCCTCCTCGAGGGCTATCGCCCGCGACGACATCTCGAGCGCCCGCTCCAGATCGCGTTTCTCGAGCGAGAGGTAGTAGGCGTAGTTGTTGAGTACGGATGCGTTGTCGGGATATAGCCTGAGGGCTGTTTCGTATGCCTCGTAGCACCTCTTGGCGGCGGCGCGGGCACCCATACGGCTCTTTTCGGGGATCGAGTCGGGGCGTTCGCTGCGGCCCGAGGCGAACTCCGAGATCTGGTGGTAGGTGTCGCCGATGAAACCCCACAGCTGGCCGCGCAGAGAGTCGGTGTCGGCATATTTCAACGCCTCGTCGAATGCCTCCACGGCAGCGTCGTAGTCGCCCTTGACATAGAGGCGGTTGGCCTTGCGTATGTAGAGTACGGGGTCGCCCGGGAAGAGCTCGACGGCACGCTGGACATAGCGGTCGACCGAATCGGGACGCTGGAGATAGGTCTCGATGTCGATGACGGCCATGTAGTAGTCCATCTGCGGGGGCTGGTCGCCGAGGTGCAGCTTGAAGTGCCGCAGGGCGTTCTCGACGTCGCCGCCGGCGATGAGGTGGTCGCCGTAGAGGTCGACGACACGTTTGTCGTCGGGGTATTTTATGGCCAGCGTCGAGGCCAGAGCCCCGATGGCGAAGTAGTTCTCACCGTAGAACTTGCGGCTGGCGGTCAGACGGTTGAAGAGCGAGATCTTCCTCTCGAGCGGGAAGCGGTCGTTGGCGAAGAGCAGCTTCAGCGTAGAGAGGTATTGGGGCATGTCACCGCGCTCGGAACAGAAGTCGGCGTATGCGGCCAGCGCGTCGACATTCGTGGAGTCCATACTGACGGCCTCGCGCAGCGTGGCGCGGGCTATGGAGTCGCGGCCGGCGGCGGCGTATGCCTGCCCGAGCGAGAGAACGTTGCTCTGCTCGTAGGGGGCGGCGTCGTATGCCTGCTGCGCCTCCTCGATGGCGCGGTCGTACTGGCGTGTCGAGACCAGAAGGTGGCGTTTGAGCGCACTCAGATAGGGTATCTTGCCCAGACGCATGTCGGCCGAGTCGAGCACCGCGATGGCCGAATAGGGCTGTTGGCGCTGCTGGTAGAGTATGGCCATGATGCGGTAGTTGTCCGGATTGTCGGCATCCATACGTATCAGACGGCGGAATACGGGCAGGGCGCGGTCGTAGTCTCCCGTGACGATCAACGCCTGAGCGTATATGCTGGTGTACCAGCGGCTTGTGGTATCCGTAAGGTATGCGCGGCGGGCATATTCGACGGCGCGGGCGCCATCCTTTTCGAGATATTGCGACGCCATCTCGTAGAGTGCGGGCGCGAACTCCGAATCGAAGGCCAGCGCCTGCTCGTAGAGGGCGCGTGCGGCGGCCGAGTCGCCGTATATCGCGGCGCGCTTCAACCCTTCGGTGTATCTGTATGTGGCGCGCAGCGAGTCGGGCACCGTGAGGCGCGGCCGCAGCTCCTCGGGCAGCGAGTCGAAGCGGTGGCCCGTATCGTAGGGGTTGAGGGTGTCGGCCGGGACTGTGTCGGCGGCGCGGTTGGCCTCGAGGGCCCTTTGCAGGTCGGCCTGCAGGCCCGTGTCGACGGCATCCTGCCGGCGCGGACGTTGTCTCCGGTTACGCTCCCTGACGGCTCTGTCGCCGCCGTCGCGGCCGTTGTCGATGGTGTCGGCCGCAGATATGGCTGTCCTCTCCGCGGCTGAAGTGTACGGATGCAGCACCGGTGCGGCAAATCCCGCCGCCATGATCGTCACGGCCGCAGCCGTAAGCAGTTTGCGATATGTAGCGCCTCTTTTGACCATCTCATTACTCTCCCATTTAGACCTTACCGACCTGCCGTCCGATATCCCGAAACATCGGTTTGCAACCTCCTCTTATTCGCAGTCTCTCAATATTGCACGACATGCGGCTCGCTCAATATTTCGCGGGCATTTTCCATAACATGCTGCCCAATATCTCGCGGCCTCCATATTTCGCGGCCTCTCTCCGCAATATCTTCCTGCACGGGCCATCTCTTTACAACGTGCGGCGAAACCTCTACAAGCGGCCCTCTCTCCGCAATATCTCCCTGCACGGGCCTTCTCTCTACAACGCGCGGCCCCGATACCTCTACAAGCGGCCCTCTAATTAATTTCGCGGCCCCTTGATGTGGGCGGGTCGGTTATGGATATATAACGTCTGCGGGGGCTGATTTGTTACAGTACGCTCTCGAATTGTCGGAGGAAGCGCACGTCGTTCTCGAAGTAGAGACGCAGGTCCTTGACGCCGTACTTGAGCATGGCGATGCGCTCAATACCCATGCCGAATGCGAAGCCCGAATACTTTTTCGAATCTATACCGTTGGCCTCCAGAACATTGGGATCGACCATGCCGCAACCCATGATTTCGAGCCAGCCGGTACCCTTGCAGACGTTGCATCCCTTTCCGCCGCAGAGGTTGCACGATACGTCCATCTCGGCCGAGGGTTCGGTGAAGGGGAAGTACGAGGGTCGCAGACGTATCGATGCCTCCTCGCCGAACATCTCCTTTGCGAAGTATAGGAGCGACTGCTTGAGGTCGGCGAACGAGACGCCCTCGTCGATATAGAGGCCTTCGACCTGATGGAATATGCAGTGTGCGCGGTACGATATGGCCTCGTTGCGGAATACGCGTCCCGGGCAGACGATGCGGATAGGGGGTTTGCTGCGCTCCATGGCGCGCACCTGTATCGACGAGGTGTGCGTACGGAGCAGTATGTCGGGGTTCTTCTCGATGAAGAACGTATCCTGCATGTCGCGTGCGGGGTGCTCGGGCGGGAAGTTCAGGGCCGAGAATACGTGCCAGTCGTCCTCGATTTCGGGGCCTTCGGCGACGGTATAGCCCAGACGCGAGAAGATCTCGACGATCTGGTTTCGCACGAGCGATATGGGGTGTCGCGATCCGATGTTGTCGGCCGTGCCGGGACGGGTCATGTCCTCGACGGCGGCGGCCTTGAGGTCGGCGGCTTCGGCGACGGCGGCCTTCAGGGCGTTGATACGCTCCTGAGCGGCGGTTTTGAGGGCGTTGAGACGCTGCCCTATTTCGCGTTTGTGTTCGGGGGCGACGCTCTTGAACTCCTCCATCAGGGCGTTCAGCTCGCCTTTCTTGCCGAGGACCTTGATACGGAACTCCTCCACTTCGGCCGCAGCCTTGGGGCGGAACTCCTCGACGCGCTTCAACAGATCGTTGATTCTGTCAATCATGGCTATTTTGCGGTTTTATATATTTTCGTACATTTGTAGCGTGCACGGTGTTAATGTGCAAAGTTACTAAAAAATATGAGATTCATCCGTTTTTTCGCACTAATTATACTCTTAGCCGGGGCATGGGGCGGGGATGCCGCGGCCCAGCGCGCCCGGCGTGACGGGCGCCCGCAGCGCGATACGCTTCAATGCTATACGTCGGGTCGGGATACCCTGCGGCCCGGGGCGTGCGACAGCGTCGCGGATGCCGTGTCGATGCGTATCGGGCAGCGGGCCGCCGCAGATATCAACCGCCAGCACTTCGGCTCCGACGCCCGTGTAGGTCTGGTGCTTGCGGGCGGCGGCGCCAAGGGCCTCTACCACATAGGGGTTATCCGGGCGCTGGAGGAGAACGGCATACCCATCGACTACATCTCGGGCACCTCGATGGGGGCTATCGTGGCGGCGCTCTACGCTTCGGGCTACAGCCCCGAGCAGATGGAGTCGATCGTAGCCTCGGGGGATGTCGAGCAGTGGGTCTCGGGACGTATCGACGACAAGTACCGCTTCTACTATACGGAGCGTTCGGATGCCCCGACGATGCTGTCGATATACGCCGACATGAAACGCGACTCGGTGAGCAACAAGAACTCCATGTCGCTGGCCCTGCCCCACGCCTTCATCAACACGGCGCAGATAGACCTTGCGCTGACGGGGCTTTTCGCGCCGGCGTCGACGGCGTGCGGCGGGGATTTCGACCGTCTGATGGTGCCGTTCCGGTGTGTTGCCACCGACATGAACGGACACCGTGCCGTTGAGTTCTCGAAGGGCGACCTACCCTTCGTGGTGCGGGCGTCGATGGCCTATCCGCTGGCGTTCCGCCCCGTGACGACGGAGGACGGGACGGTTCTGGTGGACGGCGGCTGCTACAACAACTTCCCGTGGCAGGTGCTCGTGGAGGATTTCGCGCCCGACTTCCTTATCGGGTCCCAGTGCGTGGGCGACGACGAGTATGCCACGCAGGATTCGTCTGTCGAGCAGCAGGTCATGGCCCTCATCACGAGCCCTACGGACTACGCCCTGCCTCCGGAGCGGAGCGTGCTGATCAAGCGCGAGGTCGATGCCGGTATTCTGGACTTCGCCGCGGGCATGAAGATCATCGAGCAGGGATATGCCGACGCCATGGCCATGATGCCGGAGCTTCTGGCGCGGCTTGACGCACGGCGTACGCCGGCCGAGGCGGCGGCGCGGCGCGAGGCCTTCCGCGCACGGTGCCCCGAGCTGGAGATCAACGACTTCACGATCGAGGGTCTGCGCAAACGCCAGAACTACTACGCCCGTACGTTCATGCACTTCGACGAGCGCCCGGGCAGCGGCGACGAACACTCGGGTCCGTTCGATTTCGACGAGGTGAAGGAGAGCTACTACTCTCTGATGGCCACCGACGAGTTCACGGCGAGCGCCTTTCCGTCGGTGCGTTACGACTCCGTCCGGCGCAACTACGACCTGACCTTCTACCTCGAGAGCAAGCCTCGGTGGCGGTTCCTTGTCGGGGGCAACATCTCCTCTACGGCATTCAATCAGGCATACGTCGGCTTCAACTACTTCTCGGTGGGTCGCACGGCGCAGTATGCCCACGGGGACCTCTATCTGAGCCCCGTGTCGGCCATGGCGAGCGTCGGGGGGCGTACGGTTATCCTGAAGCGGCGGCCGATGTACGTCGATTATGAGATGGACCTGTCGCACCGCACCACGCTGCACGGCTCGTTCGGCAACATCACGCCCGTGCGCAACTCGATCGAGGCGCGCTCCTACGAGATATTCTTCCATACGGCGTTCGGCGTTGCGATGACGCGCAAGAGCATCGTCGAGGCGTCGGTTAATACGGGCTTCAACTACTACGGCTATCAGGCCGACTACGATCCCTACGACACGCCCCATACGCACGACCGGTTCCGTTTCGTTGCCGGGCGCGTGGCTCTGGAGCGGAGCACTCTGGACAAGGTGATCTACCCGACGCGGGGCACGCGTCTGTCGATATCGGGCATCGCGGTTCACGGCCGCGACACCTACGAGAATGCGGCCACACGCCTCTCGGGGCGGCGCGGGCAGGAGCTGCGTACGTGGTTCGGGGGCAAGGTCCAGTGGGAGCACTATCCGGGCGACTGGCGTCGTTCGTGGTTCTCGATGGGGTATAATATCGAGGCCGTATATACGAACCACCCGCGCTTCGGCAACCCCGAGTCGACGATCCTCTCGTCGCCGCGCTACGCCCCCACCCCGCACTCGAAGATGATCTATATGCCCGACTACTTCGCCGACCGCTATCTGGCGGCGGGCCTGATGCCGACGTTCGAGCTTATGCGCAGCTTCTACCTCCGTGCGAGCTTCTACGCCATGCTGCGCGACCGCACCACGGCGCGCGACTACATGCGCTATATCAGCGACCTGACGCTGGTCTACCATACGCGTATCGGTCCGGTGAGTCTGTCGCTGACCAAGTACGACCTCGACTCGTGGAACAACATGTACGTTACCTTCAACTTCGGATACCCGATCTTCGGCCGCAAGTCGCTATACTATTGATGCGTGCGACACTCGCGGCACTCGCGGGGCGTGGGACGGGATGGTGTGAAGGTGATGTCGGGACGGTAAATGTCATAACGGGAGAAGATCAGAAAAAATAACCCATATATGGAAAACATTACGGACGGGGAGCCGCTGATACGGCTTCGGGGCGGCATAGCGGCCGACCCATCGCGGCGGCTTGCGTCGCCTGCGGACTTCTGCCTGTGGCGGGGGCGGCATGCGGCCGTTACGGGCGCCAACGGCAGCGGCAAGAGCACCCTTGTGAAGATGATCACCGGGGGGCTTTATCTGCGCGAGGGGAGCCTCACGTACTCATTCCGCCGCACGGATGCACGCCCATACGAGGCTGTGCGCACGGTGAGCTTCAACGACGCCTACGGCACGACCGAGTCGCCATACTATTACCAGCAGCGGTGGAACGCCTCCGACCGCGGCATGTCGCCCTCGGTGGGTGGGCTGCTGACGACGGCGGCGGCCGCAAGCGAGCAGTGGCGCGGGCAGTTGTTCGATCTTCTGGATATGCGGCCGCTGTTCGACCGCGAGCTGGTTACGCTGTCGAGCGGGGAGCTGCGCCGCTACCATATCACGCGGGCGCTGCTGACGGCGCCCGAGGCTGTTATCCTCGAGAGCCCCTTCATCGGGCTTGATCCCCCGACGCGGGAGCTTCTGTGCCGCGTCATGGAGCGCGTGGCCGAACATCTGGGCGTGACGTTCGTGGTGACCGTAAGCTCGGCGTCGGAGCTGCCGCCGATGATCGCGGACGTGTATCAGATGGATTCGATGCGCTGCACGGGGCCTGTGGGGCGTGCGGAGGCGGTGGAGATGGAACAGCGTGAGACATCGCATAGGCCGGCGGTGCAGGAGCCCGTGCTGCCTGCCGCTACACACCCCACGCCGCTGTACGAACGGGTTGTGGAGCTGCGCGACGCCACGATAGGCTACGGCAGCCGCACGATATTCGAACATCTCGACTGGAGTGTGCGCTCGGGCGAGGGTTGGAACGTCACGGGCCGCAACGGCAGCGGCAAGAGTACGCTGCTGAGCCTCGTATGTGCCGACAACCCGCGTGCCTATGCTCTCGATCTGACGCTCTTCGACCGCCGCCGCGGCACGGGCGAGAGCATCTGGGACATAAAGCGACATATAGGCTACCTCTCGCCCGAGATGCACCGCGCCTTTGCCGACGACGTGGCTGCGGTGGATGTGGTTGCCTCGGGGTTGTTTGATGCCGTCGGGGGCGGGCGCCGCATCACGGAGGAGCTGCGCGCGACAGCACGTCCGTGGATGGCGGCTCTGGGTGCGGAGGCTCTGGCCGACAGGAGCTTCGTGCGGCTGTCGAGCGGCGAGCAGCGGCTGGTGCTGCTGGCGCGGGCCTTTGTCAAGGATCCCGACCTGCTTATTCTGGACGAGCCGTTCCAAGGGCTTGACCCGATGGTGCGGACACGCGCCAAGAGTGTCGTTGAGGCCTTCTGCCGCCGCGAAAACAAGACCCTGCTGTTCGTTACGCACTACCCCGAACTGCTTCCCGCAACTATAAACCGCACGCTGCATCTGGGCCGGTGACGGGGCGTATCATGGGTATCTGCACACGTTGCATCCGGGCGGGTAAGGTTATGTAATATCGGTATTTATACACTCCATCCGGGCCGGTGACGTGGGCATAATATTGATATCTGCGAGTTTGTAACGATAGCTATATGAATAAGAAAAGGAGGCCGCAAGCCTCCTTTTTTATTGACTTCTCGGTATATCCGATATCTCTTTTTTGAGGGGTTTGCCTCTTCTCCATTTCATCTTTCACCTGCCTCCCCTATCCTTATGCGAGGTTCGGCCTCCCCCGCTATTATGATTATGCGAGGTTCGGCCCCCCTCCCTGTGTTATGCGAGGTTCCATAGCATGCCACCCGCTATTATGCGAGGCCCGGCCCCACCCCACGTTATGCGAGGCTCTGGAGTTCGATCAGCTTGGCGTAGATGCCGCCGCGGGCGAGCAGTTCGGAGTGAGTGCCCTGCTCGGCGATGCGGCCCTGCTCGATGACCAGAATACGGTCGGCGTTGTGTATGGTGCTCAGGCGGTGGGCTATGACTATCGACGTACGTCCCTTGAGCAGGGAGGTGAGGGCCTCCTGCACGAGTTTCTCGCTCTCGGTGTCGAGGGCCGAGGTGGCCTCGTCGAGGATCAGTATCTCGGGGTTGCGCAGCACGGCGCGGGCGATGCTTATGCGCTGGCGCTGGCCGCCCGAGAGTTTCGAGCCGCGGTCGCCGATATTGGTATCGTAGCCCTCGGGGCACTCCATGATGAAGTCGTGGGCGTTGGCCACGCGTGCGGCGGCCTCGATCTGTTCGTCCGTGACGTCGGTGCGGCCCATGGCTATGTTGTTGCGGATGGTGTCGTTGAAGAGGATGGTATCCTGCGAGACGATACCCATGTGTGCGCGGAGGCTCTCCTGCGTATAGTCTTGCAGCGGGATGCCGTCGATGAGGATCTCGCCCTGCCGGGGGTCGTAGAAGCGGGGTATAAGTTCGCTTATTGTGGATTTTCCGCCTCCGGAGGGGCCCACGAGGGCTACGGTCTCGCCCTTGCGCACGGTGAACGATATGTCGTGCAGCACCTCGTGCGAGGATGTGTAGGCGAAGGATACGTGGCGGAACTCGATCGAGTCGCGGAAGAGGTCGAGGGTGCGGGCATCGGGTTTGTCCTCGATCTGGCTGCGGGCGTCGAGGATAGAGAATATGCGTTCGCCTGCGGCCAGACCCTGATTTATGTTTGCGAACTGGTCTATGATCGAGCGCAGGGGCCGCGTTATCTGCGAGAAGGCGGCGATGTATGCCACGAACCACGATGCGGTGAGCGAGCCGCGCATGACGAGCATGCCGCCGAAGATCAGTACCACGGATATTGCTGTTATACCGAGGAACTCGCTCATGGGGGATGCGAGCTGCTGTTTGCGAGCCATCGAGAGGAGCAGGTCGGACATGCGTGCGTTGACGACGCTGAACTTGCGGCGGACGTAGTCGAAGGCGTTGTATCCCTTGACGATCTTGACGGCCGAGAGCGACTCCTCCATTATGGTGACCATATCGCCCATACGCTCCTGCCCCTCGCGTGCGGGGTGCCGCAGACGCTTGACGACGGCGCCTATGACCAGCGCCACGAGCGGGAGGTAGAGTATCGAGAATAGAGTCAGCTCCCACGATATCTTGAGCATCATGACGATGTATCCGATGATGAGGAAAGGCTCGCGGAAGAGCACCTGCAGGGTATTCGTGATGCAGAACTGCACCATCATGACGTCGGATGTGATCTTGGACATGATGTCGCCCTTTCGCTGGTCGCTGAAGTACCCGACGTTCATGGCCATGGTGTGTGCGAACATCTCGTTGCGCATCTTCTGGAGTGTGCGCATGCGCATGGTCTCGACGGTCATTGCGCCCGCGTAACGGAATAGGTTACTCAGCAGGTTGGCCGCTATGAGTATTACCGACAGGAGCAGGAGCAGATATGTTATGTTGAACCTCTCGCCGAAGACGGCGGTGTAGGCGTAGAATATTACCTCGTTGAGACACTCGCCCGAGAGCCGTATGGGGGGCATGTGGTGCGTGGGGACGAACTGGAACCCATCGGAGAAGAGCGAACTGACGATGGGCATGATCATGGTGTATGTGAAGGTGTTGAAGACGGCGTGCAGCACCGAGTAGAAGAAGTACGGCACGGTATATCGGCTGAGGGGCCGGGCGAATGCCAGCAGGCGCCAATAGGTTTTCAACATCTGGTGTTTCATCGCGCGGGGCAGTTAGGTGTTGCGTTCATATCACAGGAGCCCTTGGGCGGCAAACTCGTCGACGGCTTTTTCGAATCGGGCGATGGTTTGGGCCATTGGCTCGAAGGACTTTCCTCCGGCGGCGTTTCTGTGGCCTCCGCCGTTGAAGTATCTGCCGGCGAAGAGGTTGACGTCCACATCGCCGCGCGAGCGCAGCGACACGCGGATGAAACCGTGGTGTTCGATGAATATGGCCGACATCTTCATCTTCTTGATCGTGAGGGGGTAGTTTACGAAACCCTCGCTGTCGCCCTGCTGGAACCAGAAGCGCCGCATCTCCTCCTCGGTGAGGGACATGTATGCGACGGTGCCGCGGTGGAAGATCTTCATCTTGCGGTTTATGACATACCCGAACAGCCGTGCGCGCCCCTCGGTGAAGGAGTTGTAGACGTTGTTGTAGATTACGGGCACCTCGATGCCGGTCTCTACGAGTGCGGCCACGGCGCGGAAGAGGTCGGGCGTGAGGAACGAGAATGAGAAGTTGCCCGTGTCGGTCATCATGCCGACGTAGAGCACTTCGGCCTGCGAGCGCGAGATGCTCGCCGTGCCCCACATCTCCTCGATTATGCGGTAGAGGAGGTAGCACGTACTCGACGACGAGGGATACGAGAACATGAGGTCGAACGGCTCGGCGGGGTTGAGGTGGTGGTCTATGAGCACGCGCTTGGCCGAGGTGTTCGCGGCAATCAGCTCGCTGAGGGCCTCGAGGCGCGAGAGCGAGTGGAAGTCCATGCAGAATATTATGTCGGCCTGCTCGACGGCGCGGGCGGCGCGGCCCTCGTCGTCGTGCTTGAATACGACCATGTCGTGAATGCCGGTCATCCAGTCCAGATAGTATGGATATTTGTTGGGTATTATGCAGGTGACGGTGTGGCCCATGCGTCGCAACGCCTCGGCCCACGCCAGAGACGAACCTACGGCATCGCCGTCGGGGTTGGTGTGCGAGAGGGTTACGATCTTGCGGGCCGGCATGGCGAGCATTTGGCGCAGAGCCTCTATGTCGGGACGAGATATTTCCATTGTCAGATGATTACCGAGAATGCAAAGGTAGTAAAACTTCGCCAAATCGCGCAATCGAGCGGCGAAATTGTCCTCCGCGCCGCCGTTTGGAGCAATATGCAGGTGTATTCGACCCATCCGTGCATGCATATTTTGATCCTGCCTCCATCTCTCCCCAACCTCCATCCCTCCCTCTGCCTCCATCCCTCCCCTGCCTCTATCCTCTTTTCTGCCTCTGCGCTCCATGCTTTCGGCCTCACCGCCTTTATTCCTCCATATTTTCATCCTTTTCACCCTGTATGCCCGACATCATTCCCCTGTATTTCCATATTTCCGCCGTTCTTGCGCGCCATGCTCCCTTCCGCTTAATGAGATGACACGAGTCTGACACGCGCGCTGCGGCGCGGCGGGCGGCGGAGGAAAATATCGCCATTTCGGGCGCAATGATGTCCCGTAAGGCCGTAAGTGGGCCCGGGGCGGGTGCTGGGTCGGCGGCGGCACGCGATTTGTACGTTTGAAGGTCAACTGCGGCACGTCAAGCAGTGCCGTAGCGAGGTTTCTTCATTTATTTAAGTTTGGGTTAGTAGTTTAAGGAACGTCTTGTTCCGAGGGCAGGCGGCAATCGCGAGATTCCCGCCTGCTTCTTTTTGTGTGCGTATATGCGGGGTCTCCTGCGAGGACAAAAATCGAACCTCTCGACACGGCGGGGCGGCTGCCACTCCACGAAAAGAGTGCGGCTGTCATTCCACGAAAAGAGTGTACGGAGGCCTGCTTTTCGACACGCAGGAGGGTGGAAAAAGGCCTTAAAAGAGATATTTGGATATATTTGGCGTGTCGGCGGCATGGGATTTCGGCGCGGGATTCATATCTTTGTCTTCAGCCCGTGCGGCACCAAATAAAAGTAGCCCTTGCGGCGTCGGCGTCGGCGGCGCGGGCTGGAAGCGTGCAAACGTGTGGTAACGTAAAGGAGATCATAAATGAAACGCAATATGAAGAGACTTTCGGGGATACTGTCTTATGTGGTGGCAGGTCTGTGTATTATGGGGACGGTGCGGGCGTCGGCGCAGGGCGGGGCCTATGGGCGCTGGCACGGCGACAAATATTCGATGTTCATACATTTCGGGCTCTACTCCGTTGCCGGAGGCGTATGGGACGGAGAGCCGGTGCGTGAGGGATACAGCGAGCAGATACAATCCTTTGCGGGAATCTTCAGCGACTGGTATGCCCGCATGGCCTCGACGTTCGATCCCCGGGCGTTCGATGCGGCGGCCATAGCGCGCCTTGCGCGCGAGGCGGGGATGCGGTCGGTCGTATTCACGGCCAAGCACCACGACGGCTTCTGCATGTTCCGCACGGCGACCACCGACTTCAACTCGTGGGATGCGACGCCCGTGGCGCGGGACTTCGTGGGGGAGCTGGCGGAGGCGTGCCGCCGCGAGGGGCTGCGTCTGGGCATCTACTTCTCGAATATCGACTGGCACTACCCTGCCGCCTACCCCATTTCGAGCCATAACGCCGACTTCATTCCGGCGGAGCACTTCGAGTACAACAAGGCTCAGGTCCGCGAGCTGCTTACGGCCTACGGGCCCATCTCGGAGCTGTGGTTCGACATGGGTTCATATACGCCCGAACAGAGCCGCGAGATGTACGCTCTGGTTCACGGGTTGCAGCCCGACTGCATGGTTAGCGGGCGTCTGGGCAACGACGCCTGCGACTTTGCGGTCATGGCCGACAACGCCCACCCCGACCGTGCGCTGCAGATGCCGTGGCAGATGCCGGCGTCGATGTTCCCGGAGACGTGGGGCTACCGTTCGTGGCAGGAGCGGGGCAGCGTCGGGGCGAAGGTCGAGGAGAAGCTGTCGAGCCTGTTGTCGGCCGTATCTCACGGCGGCAACTACCTGCTGAACATCGGGCCTGCGGGGGACGGGTCGGTCGTGCCGTTCGAACGTGACGTGCTGCTAGCCGTGGGACGGTGGCTGTCGAAATACGGCGAGGCGGTCTACGATACGGAGGCTTCGCCCTACGCGGGCGTGCAGTGGTGGCACTCGACGCGGCGCGAACATACGCTCTACGTCATGACACCCGACACGTCGGCCGAGAGCGAAATACGCATACCGGCGGCCGGCAACCGCCTTGTGGGGGCGCGCTCGCTGGGCGACGGCGCGGAGCTTGCGTTCCGCCGCGAGGGGTCGGAGTATGTGGTGGCACGCCCCGCTGCGGGGGATATATACGGCGTGGCGGCTCTGGAGTTCGAACGCGATGTCGAGATGGCGGCCACCGAGCCTCTGCGTCTGCGGGGCGGCACGCGCCTGACGCAGCTCAACGGAGAGGCGGCCTGCAGCTACTCCTGCTTCGACTATTACAGCAACTTCCTGAGCCGCGTGTCGCTGACGTGGAGCGTTGCGTCGCCGCGACGGCGTGGCGTGGAGTTTCTCTACCCCGCCTCGTATGAGGGACGGACGGTGGCCGTAAGCATAGACGGCGAGGAGAAGATCATACGCCTCGGGGGTGGCACGGCGGTTGCGCTCGATGAATCTGACGGCAAAGATCCGTCGGAGGATCTGTCGGGTGTGCGTATTGTGCGGCGCGAGTGGCACGGCCCCGCATTCGGGATCTTCGACAGCGCCGTGGCCCCGTGGGCGGAGCGTGCGGGACGCGGGATCGAGGCCCTGCACGGCGAGGTGAAGAGCCATATCCTCGAGAACTACTTCCTCACGCTGCACGTCGAGTCGGATGCGGCGCGGGAGGTGCTGTTCGATGTTGTGAGCGGCAACGGCGTGGAGGTGTGGCTCAACGGCCGCACATGGTGCAAGCACCTGAACCCGTACCGCTGCACGCGTCATGAGGAGCAGGTTGCGCTGCCGCTCGACGAGGGGGATAATGTGGTTGTCGTGCGCTTCTACAACCGCTTTGAGAAGAGCATGCCGTGGGGCTTCGAGCCCGCGCGGGAGCAGCGGCGGCAGCGGCAGGCGACCGGCATCGAGCTTCCGGCAGGCGTGCATACGGTCTCGGTGCGCGCGGCCGACAGGCCCTCGCCCCATGCCGATATGGGTCTCGACGACCTTGTTTTACGGGTATTGTAGGGGCAATGGCGGCGCGGAAACGCTAAAAATAGGTCTGTCGGGGAATAACCGAAAAAGATTTTTGTAACTTTGCGCATCAAACTAATAAAGAGTAACCGTTATGTTGACACTCAAGCAAATCAGGGACGACAAGGAAGCGGCCATCCGGCGTCTTGCCAAGAAGGGCGTTGATGCCGCCCCCATCATAGCCAAGATCGAGCAGCTGGACGACCGACGCAAGGCCATACAGGCCGAGTTGGATTCGTGCCTTGCGGAGCAGAACGCCGCGGCCAAGCAGATCGGCATGCTCATCGCTCAGGGCAAGCGCGAGGAGGCCGAGGAGAAGAAACGTTTTGTGGCCTCGCTGAAGGCGCGGTCGAACGACCTGACGGCACAGCACCAGTCGGTGAGCAACGAGCTGCAGTCGCAGATCGTGCTGTTGCCCAACTTCCCTGCGGATATCGTACCCGAGGGCAAGTCGTCGGACGACAATGTCGTGGTCAAGCTGGTCGAGAACTATACGAAGCTGTCGGACGATGCGCTGCCGCACTGGGAGCTGGCCCGCAAGTACGATATTATAGACTTCGATCTGGGTGTCAAGCTGACGGGCGCGGGCTTCCCCGTCTACAAGGGCAAGGGAGCGCGTCTGCAGCGTGCGCTGATAAACTATTTTCTGGACTGCAACACGCGTGCGGGCTACCTTGAGGTGGAGCCTCCGGTTATGGTGAACGAGGCTTCGGGCTTCGGCACGGGCCAGCTGCCCGACAAGGAGGGACAGATGTACCACGCCACGCTCGACAACTTCTACCTTGTGCCTACGGCCGAGGTCCCCGTGACGAACATCTACCGCGATGTCATCCTCGACGAGAAGGACTTTCCGGTTAAGATGACGGCCTATACGCCGTGCTTCCGCCGCGAGGCCGGATCCTACGGCAAGGATGTGCGCGGCCTGAACCGCCTGCACCAGTTCGACAAGGTCGAGATCGTGCAGCTGTCGTTGCCCGAGAAGTCGTACGAGGCTCTGGACGGCATGGTTGCACACGTCGAGTCGCTGGTCCAGTCGCTGGGCCTGCCCTACCGTATCGTACGTCTGTGCGGCGGCGATTTGTCGTTCACCTCGGCGCTGACATACGATTTCGAGGTCTACTCGGAGGCGCAGAAACGGTGGCTTGAGGTGTCGTCGGTATCGAACTTCGAGTCGTTCCAAGCCAACCGCCTGCACCTGCGCTACCGCGACGCCAACAAGAAGATGCAGCTGGCACATACGCTCAACGGCTCGTCGCTGGCGCTGCCGCGTATCGTAGCGGCGCTGCTGGAGGACTTCCAGACCCCCGAGGGCATACGCATACCCGATGTGCTGGTACCCTACACGGGATTTGATATTATCAAATAATTTTCTACATTTGTAATCGGCTACGGCAAACTTTTAACTCTTAAAACAAACGAAACTATGGCTTACAAGATTTCCAATTCGTGTGTCGCTTGCGGCACCTGCATCGACGAGTGCCCCGTAGAGGCTATCTCGGCAGGCGATATCTATGTTATTGACCCCGACAAGTGCATCGATTGCGGCACCTGCGCAGGCGTATGCCCGAGCGAGGCCATCGCCCCCGCGGAATAAGCGGCCGGCACCGGCAAAAACGGGGAATGCCTCACGGGGTGTTCCCCGTTTTCTTTATGGGAACGGGGGCTTATGGGGAGGGGGCCTTATGGGGACGGATCCTTTATGGAGACAGATCCTCTATGGAGACGGAGACGGAGCGGAGACGGGGGCTTTATTAAGAGGACCCTTTATTGAGACGGACCCTCTATGGAGACGGAGGCTGGGCTGAGAAGGACTCTTTATTGAGAAGGGATTCTTTATTGAGACGGGGGCCGACGGAGATGTGCCCTGCTGTGGGCCGAGGGCTTTTGTCTGTTCTCGTATATAAAAAAATTCACCGTATCGAGACGGGGCGTCGGGTTGAGGCGCGGCGCGAGGCAAAGGATACGATATAATACGATATAAATATATTATGGAACTAAAGGAATTTTTGGAACATGTGAATCGTCGGGAGATGTTGAACACGCCCGAGATATATGAATTCATGAACCGCATGAGCGACACGGCGCGGCGCATCACGTGCCGCATCAACGGCGAATACCACACGCCGGAGCAGATACGCGATCTGGTGTCGGAGCTGTTCGGTTACCGTGTGGACGAGACATTCCGTCTCTTTCCGCCCTTCTATACCGACTTCGGCCGCAACATACATGTCGGCCGCAACGTCTTCATCAATGCCGCGTGCCATTTTCAGGATCAGGGCGGTGTCACGATCGGCGACGGCTGCCTTATAGGGCATGCCGTGGTCTTTGCGACTCTGAACCACAGCATGAACCCTGCGGAGCGTGCGGCCATGATGCCCGCGCCGATAGTTCTGGGCCGGAACGTATGGGTAGGCTCCAACTCGACCATATTGCAGGGTGTCACGATCGGCGACAATGCGGTGATTGCGGCGGGTGCGGTGGTTACGAAGGACGTGGCGCCGGATACCATCGTCGGGGGCGTTCCCGCACGCTATATCCGCCATATCTGACGGTTCGGGCGGCCTTCGGTAACGGAGACGGATCGGGAGGCGACGAGAGGGCCGGAGGCCGACAAAACCATAAATGAAGGGTATAAAACAGGACGGGAGACGACATCTGCTTTGTCGTCTCCCGTCTCTTTATGCCGCAACGGGGGTATATGCGGCATGTCTGTCTTGCGCGGCTACTTCTCGGCCTCGGTTGCGTCGGCGTCGCGCTTGATTGTCATGTTGCGGCGCGGGTCGTTCCTGACATCGATCGTGGGGCCCTTTTTGCGCATGGGTGCGGGTGCCATGCCGTCATTGTCCATGCCTGCGTGACGCCCCATGCCGAAACAGGGCTTGCCGTTGTTGTTTGGCATGCGGCGGTGCATGCGTGCCGACTGCAGCTGCTCGTAACGCTCATACTGCGCCTCGTTGAGTATGCCCTTCATCTGCTGCGACATCTCCTGCTGCTCCTTCTTCATCTGCTCCATACGTTTCTGCTGCGCCTCCGACTGCTTGAGACACAACTTGTAAACCTTGTCATACTGGTCATCGCCGAGCAGCAGCTGCTGCTTCATGCGGTCGGCCTTCATCTTGGCCATCTGCTCGACCGTAGGCGCCTGCTTGGGCTGCTGCTGGTTGTCGGGCTCCTGAGCTGCGGCGGCCCCCATGACGAGGGTCAACGCCATCATACAAAGATACTTTTTCATAACAGGTCTATTTTAGTGTTGTACAATATATAATCAATGCCTTTCGGTGTATTGCAAAGATAGGGCCCGAAACGAAAATTTAAGCATCGTGCGGCCGTGAAAAACCCTATTCGGTGTGCGAACCGCCGCAGCGGCGGGGGTGAAACAACCCTTTCCGCCCCGCCCGTGTTGTAAAAATAACGTTTTTCGGCGTAATTTTCTTGCGCGGCCGATAATCCCCGACAGCAATTCACACGCCGCGAAGAATCCCGCATTGCAAACAATCTTCGGGGGAGCGTGGCGGCCGATAATCCCCGACTGTAATCCACAAGCCGTCAGGAAATCCCGCACGGCAAACAATTTCGGAGATAGACGCGGGCCGATTTTCGCGTAAAAAACCGAAGACCTTTTCACGGAGTAAAAGTGCGAAGCATTCGGTTTAGGGAAAATCGGGCAGCGGTCCGAAATTTTTGCCTTGCGGCAGTTTTTGGGGATACCTTTTTGCTGCCAAAAAGGTATCGAAAGCTATTTCATTATGAAGGTCAAAGAGAGTAGGAGGGCGATTGCCATTGGACAGGGGAAATAAAGTAGGAAAGCAATTTTCATTATGAAGGGCAAAGAGAGGGGAGGGCTATTCCCATTGGACAAGGTCAAAGAGAGGGGGCGTAAAGATCCGAAAAAGAAAATCCCTGCCCGCACAATGCAGACAGGGACTCTTCGTATCGGGCGGGATGGTGCGTCAGTCGAGGGTTATCTCGTCGACGAAGAGGAATCCCGGATAGCCCTTGGCGCCGTGCCATTCGGGTATCGAGTGCTCCGAGAGGACCAGAACCTTGACATAGCGGCAGGTGACGGGATCGAACTTGAGGGTGTGGGTATATACTCCGTTTCCGTCGTTGCTCTTCATTGCGGGGGATGTCTCGGCGGCCACCTCTCTGAACTGCGTGCCGTCGTCCGAGACCAGCACGGTTGCGCCGCGCGAATCGAATATCCAGTCACCTTTCTCGACACATGTGCGGAATCCCGCGGACGATATCTCGGTCGGTTTGCCGAGGTCGATGACGGCCTCGAGGTCGGTGCCGCAGAAGCCTATCCAGCGGCCGGTCTTGTAGTTGCGGTCGCCCGTGAGGCCGTCGGCGAGGGTCGATGCCCCGTCGAATGTGTAGCTCGGGTGCGATGCCTGCAACAGCTTGACGGGCTTGGCGGTGGCCTTGCTGAAGTGTATGGCGTCGGTCGTGGTGCGCGAGACGGCGCCGTTCTCGCGCAGGGCCACCGTGCGCAGCACCGCATCCGACGATATGGCTATCGTATCCTCGATTACGGGCGAGTCGGCCGTAGGCTGCGAGCCGTCGAGGGTGTAGTGTACGGGCGCGTCGTCTATGGTCGAGGCGGTTACGGCGATGGTGCCGTCGGCGGTGTCGGGGTGTATGTCGAGCTCCACGTCGAAGATATGCGTGGCGTAGTTCCACCCCTTGACGTCATATATGCGGCAGAGGCGTGCCGTGCGGCGCAGGAACTGCTCGTAGACCTTCTTTTGGGGGGCGCACCACTGCGTCTCGGCGAGTGCGGCCATGCGCGGCAGCACCATATACTGCACCTGTGCCATGTCGGGGATATATTCGGTCCAGAGGTTTGCCTGCACGCCTACGATGTACCGCTGCTCGTCGGGAGAGAGCGAGCGGGGCATGGGCTCGTAGGAATATACGCGCTCGATGGGGAGGTATCCGCCTATGGCGAGGGGTTCCGCGGCGGTATCCTTGGCCTGATAGTAGTCGAAGTAGTGGTATGTGTTGGGTGTCATGATGACGTCGTGGTGGAGGCGTGCAGCGGCTATTCCGCCGCCCTCGCCGCGCCATGACATGACGGTGGCTCCCGGGGCGAGGCCGCCCTCGAGGATCTCGTCCCAGCCGATCATGCGGCGTCCGTTCGCGGCGAGGAACTCCGCCGCCTGAGAGATGACGTAGCTCTGGAGCCGCTGCTCCTTGGTGTGGGTCTCGTCCGACTTGAGTCCGAGCTGGGCGATGCGGGCCTGACACTTGGGGCAGCTCTCCCACCGCACCTTGGGGCACTCGTCGCCGCCGACGTGGATGTACTCCGAGGGGAATATGTCGATGATCTCGGCCAGCACATCCTTGATGAAGGTTATGGTGGCGTCGTTTCCGGCGCAGAGGACGTCGTCCGAGATTCCCCACTGCATCCATACGTCGTACGGGCCGCCCGTACATCCGAGGTCGGGATATGCCGCCAGCGCGGCCTGCATGTGGCCCGGCATGTCGATCTCGGGGATGACGGTGATGTAACGCTCGGCGGCGTAGGCGACGATGTCGCGCGCCTCGTCCTGCGTATAGAATCCGCCGTATGGCTTGCCGTCATACTCGCCCGAGTTGCGGCCGATGACGGTCTGCTTGCGCTGCGACCCGACCTCCGTAAGGCGCGGGTACTTCCTGATCTCGATGCGCCAGCCCTGATCGTCGGTCAGGTGCCAGTGGAAGCGGTTTATGTTGTGCAGGGCGAGCATGTCGATGTATGTCTTGACCTCCTCGACGGTGAAGAAGTGGCGCGAGACGTCGAGGTGCATGCCGCGGTATGCGAATCGCGGAGAGTCGGTGACCGTCACGGGCGCCATGCGGCATTGGCCCTTCGTGACGCCCACGGCCTTGCGCATGGTCTGTATGCCGTAGAATACGCCTGCGGGGGTGGGGGCGGTGATGGTTATGCCGTCGGCCGCAACCTCCATGCGGTAGCCTTCGGGGTTGTCGGTGACGGGCCCGAGGGCGAGGGTCACGGCAGGGCCTTCGGCGCTGCCCTCGGCGGGAGTGAGCTTAAGGCCCGTCTGCTCGCCGATATATTCGGCAAGGAAGCCGGCATTGCGGCGCATGGCCTCGTCGCCGGCGGGATAGATTATGGCGGTACCGTTCTTGAGGAGGAAGGGTTCGCCCTCCGCCGCCGTCACCTCGAGGGGCGCGGGCACGATGTCGTAGTCGGCCGTGGCGGCGGGACTGCACGACACAAGGGCGGCCGCAGCGGCGGCGCAGAGGGCTGTTGTGAGTAGTCGTCTTTTCATCTTCTGTAGGTTTTGTTTGTTTTTCGGACTCTTCGCGGGCAGGCGCTGCGCCTCTGATGCCGCCGCGTGAGGGCGGGCGCGCAGGCCTCGGGCGCGGCGATGCCGGCGCCTTGTCCCGTAGATCCAAAGATACGTAAAAAAAGCGTACGTACGACATTCCGCCCGCCGCCGCGCGAAAAAAATATCGCGTAGGCGTCCCGCCCCGCCGCCGTGCGCGTCATATCGCCCGTCTCTGCGCTGCGCGTCCGGGCAGGATGCACCCCGGCAGTAAAATCAGGCAAGCTTGTTTTACTGCTCTCGGCTTTCACTATCTTTGCATCGGCATAACATCTTCCGACATGACGACAATACTCATAGCCATACTGTTGCTGGCCCTGCTGCCCGACATCTACATCTGGCACCTGCTCTCGCGTGCCGGCGTGGCCGCGGGATGGGAGGATTTTCGCTTTTGATTTCTGCGTTGTCGTGCATGGTTTTGTTTGGCGTTCTGATAAAATTTTCGTATTTTTGGAATATTGTATCAATTATTTGCTTCCAGATATGGAAAATCTTGACTATCTGAATGCGTTTCAAGATCTGTTTCGTGACCATTATGTGGCGTTGTGTGTGCGTGCATTTGGGTATGTTCATGATCATAAGGTTGCAGAGGATATAGTTCAAGATGTCTTTCTGTTACTCTGGGAGCGCCGCCAGCAGATCGATTTTGACCGTTCTATTTTCCCTTTGTTGGTAGTCTCGGTGCGTAACCGTTCGATCGATTATTTACGCCGTTTGAAGAAACGATCATGTGACGAGCGCAAGGCCGCAGCCGAACTTGACGAGTATGTTCGCATGCTGATAATTTGTGATATCGGCTCTGATATCGAGCTTGTCCAGTTACGCGATGAGATTCATGAGGGAATATCTCAAATGCCTGAGTTAAGTCAGCGTATCTTTCTGCTTAGCCGCGAGTCGGGCTTGAAAAACCGCGAGATCGCCGATCAACTCAACATCAGTATCAAGACTGTGGAGAAACATATCACCTCTGTTCTTGCCAAACTGCGTCTGCGGCTTATGCGCAGCGACTTTTTCACTTTTTTCTTTTGGTAAAAAGTGGATATTGTCGGAAATTGTATGCGGTAAAAAAGAGGTGACGTAGCGTTGTCCTTTTGAGAAGAGCTGCGTCACCAGTTGGATTCTTTACCTTCAATCCATTCAACGTATCTTAAATTCGTGCGTGTGAGTCGAGCCTTTCGGCCCTACGATCTCGGCCTTTATCTTATCGGCCGTCACGTTGCATCGGATATAGCTTTGGTTGTCGTTTATCAATATCGGGAAGCGGACTTTTTCGTTGGGCTCCCTGAATCCGTACCGGTGCGTGTGCCCGGAAAACATCACATCGATTCCGGCCTCGTTGAGTATAGGCAGGAATAGTTCTTCAAGGTGGAGATTGCCGTGCCAGCTGCCGTTTCCAAGTGGGATATGTAGGAATACGATTCGGGCTGCTGCGTTGCGGAATGACTCGGATGCTACTACCTGGCGAAGCCATTCGCTCTCTTCGACACGGTAGGCATCGTAGTCTGCCAGATTGCCGTATTCGATGTCGTTATCGGGTTTGTCCTCTCCGCAGTCGAGCACGAGGCATGCAATGTCACCGACCATGTATAGTTGGTAGAAATTCTTTGAGTTGGTGGGAAAATATTCGGCGAGAAAATCAGCATGGCGTCCGCGCGTTTCGTGATTGCCTCGGTTGTATATCAGAGGCAGCTCCGAGGCGTAGAGCGATACTGCAGTGTCGATATAGTCTTTGAAGAGTTGATCGCTGTTCTCTACGCTGCTCGACATGTCGCCGTTGAATAGCACGAAGTCATGGGTGGAGAAATCTTCGTTTTTTACCAGTTCGGCCATGTAGTCGGCGCGTCCGTGGATGTCATTGAAGACAAGGAACGAGATGTCGGATCCCTTCTCGGGAAAAGTCGTGAAGCGCAGGGGTGCTCGCGAGAATACGTTTGTGGCCGCTACATCTCCGTATTTTACTGCGTCGTTATATTTCCATTCTACTACTTCTTGGGAGAAGATCCTGTAGTTGTATCGAGTCCCGGGCTTGAGGTGTTTCAGACGCACGGCATGTACTCTCTTATGGGCCTGCCGGCGTCCGGCGACGGTTTCGTAGTGGCGTTTGTGCTCTTTTTGATAGAAGCTATTTCCGTTGTCCTCGGCGATCTCTACCCACGAAAGAGCCGGTTTGTCGGTTGTCCATACTACGGTTACGCCCGTTGAAGTCATGTCGCAGAGCCAAGGGCCGTGGGTTATTTTGATCTGCGCCGCGAGGAATATCGGGGCAGCAACCCCAAGAAGGGTCGAAAGGAATTTTTTCATTCGGTTATTGTTTTTTGGAAATTGTTCTTTAGACATATCATTATACGGATGTTCCGGGCCCTTCGGCCCGGAACATCGCGCACGAGGAGGAGAAGAGTTACTCGTCGGCGTCGATTGACGTGTCGGTGTCGTCCTCTGTCTGGAAGCGTATGTCGGCAACCACAGGCAGGTGGTCTGAGGCATCTATGCCGTTGACCTGTTGGTCGCTGCGCGAGACAACATGGCATTCCTGTACGCCAAAGTGGTTGATCGGTGCATACATGATATAGTCGATCTTTCGTGTAGGGTTATCCGACGGGAACGTGTAGTGGTCGATTGACCCTGCTGAGGTGAGAAACGAAGTCATCGTGGAAATGACATTCGAACTCGGAATAGCATTGAGGTCGCCGCAGAGGATGATGTCTCCGGTAAGTTCTGTGCTGCAGATGGTACGTATCTCCGCAGCTTGAACCATACGGCTGGCATCGTCCGATAGGTGGTCGAGGTGTGTGGATGCTACATAGAGGCTTTTACCGTCGATCTCCACTCGTATGACGCTTAGTGCACGGTCTTCGCCGGGCAACTCGGCAGCACAAGGTAATGTGTAGCTTATTCGCTCTAGGATCGGGTACTTGGATAGTACGGCATCACCGTATTCGCCACCGTCGCGGTCAATGGCTTTCGAGAAGTGCCACTCCATGCCAAGCTTTTCGGCGAGGTCGCGTGCTTGGTGCACGTCTTTGCCCGAACGCTCGGTGAAGACGTCTACTTCGTTGAGGGTTACGAAATCGGGGTCTTGACGGCGTATAACCTCGGCAATGGCGTCGAGATCGGCTGCGTTGTCGGGGCTCGTAGCGCGTGCCCCGTAGATGTTGTATGTCATGACGCGCAGAGCCTTACCCTGAGGCGGTATGACCGCCTTGTCACCGTAACGGTCGTTGTAATTCGAATCTTTATCACAGGCCGCAACGGAGAGTAGTGCCGCCGCGAGTATCAGAATTTTTTTCATAGTGAACTGAGTATTAGCTGTGGTTTGCAATTGCCGGGATTAAAATGCCTTGAGGTCGGCCATCGAGGCTTGGTACATGTCAGCCTGCGTCGCTGTAATGGTCATACGCAGGTAACGTCCCGAAGAGCGGTGGTCGAAATATATCTCGTTTTCGATCCTGTTCTCTACGGTAAATGTTCCTATGCGTTTCCATGTGGCATTGTCGTCGCTCATGTCGATGTTGAAGATACGGGGATTTCCGCTGCTTTTGGGCTTGTCGGAGCCCCAGGCGTCGGCACGCCCGCGTATACGCAGTCCGTGTACCGTTTCTGTTTTACCCATATCGACGGTAATCCAGTGCGGCGGTCCGGGCTTTGCCGTGCGCCATTGCGTACCCCAGAACGTGTCATTACTTTGGTCTATGATCGAGATGGCGGTACCGTTGTAGTCGATTCCCTCCTTCGGCTCCTGTTCTTCAGTGGAGAAATCCTCGATTGTCCACAAACTGCGGTCGATTATCGGGAACGGGTTTTCGGTGTAGACGCCATTGATCTTCAGATAGGCAGTGTTGAGCGTAGGGTTGACGGCAATGTCAGGAGAGACGCTTTCGATCTGCAGAGGCAGCAGGAATACCCCCACTCCGTCGAAAGCCTTGCTGTTGAAGGTTATCTCCACGGGCGATGAGGTGTATTGGCCTGCGGGAATTACAGCCTCCAGCCGATCTATCGAATAGCACGATTCGGGCATGGCGGCGTATGATGTCTGATTCTTTTCGTTGTAGGCATCGGTCAGTTCGGTTGCAGTGCGGAACTTTACGACAATCTCCTTGTCCGGATTCCTCAGGCTGCTCAGGTTGGCGAATACCTTGAATGTGGTGTCACGCTCGAGGGGGAATGTCAGCGTGTTTTTAGACGCGTCGCTTACGGCATTGATGGTGTATACGAGCGTGTATGCGTCGGCATTGTCCACATTGTAGGTGTCATTGACTGGACTCTCGCAGGCGGCCATAAGCATAACGCTTGCGAGGGCCGCCGTATATGCAGTAGTGTATTTCATGTCAATCGTTTTTGATGGTTACGAACATGGTTTACATATTACCAGCCGGGATTTTGTACGATTTGTGGATCGCGGTTTATTTCCGACTGCGGAATGGGGAAGAGGTAGAACTCCGGACGGAAGACACGTGTTTCGAAGACGGTTCTTTCATAGAACGCCTCGTCTGTGAAACTGTTGCCGGCATCGACATTCATTCCGTAGAACGGTCCACCGTCGGTTTCCTCGGCGATGAGCCATCGTCGGGTATCGAAGTACCGCAGTTGCTCGAAGCAGAGCTCTAAGCGGCGTTCCAGCCGTATCTGCTCACGCATGGCGTCCTGTCCCAGACCTGTCTGTACGGGGCCCAGTCCGCCTCGTTCGCGAATCATGTTGAGGTATTTTTCGATGTCTGGGTTTTTCGGATCGTATTCGTTCAGAGCCTCTATGTAGTTAAGCAGAATCTCAGCATAACGTATCATGACGAACGGTCGTTTGATGTAGTTGTTGTTAAGAGGATTCGATGAGGGATGCACATTCTTGATGGCAATGTAACCAGTACGGGGGTAGTCCCATGTGCCCTTCTTGCCCGAACCTCCGGTGTAGTAGAGCTGGATACGGGTTTTCTGGTCGCCGATCCAATAAGCGCCGCTGAAACATATATTAACATAGAATCGCGGCTCGCGATTGACGAACATGTTGTATGTGCCGGCTGGAGCGAATACCCATCCTGATTTTTCGTCTTTGTAGTCCTTGGTCGAAAAACCTTTTTCGTACTGGGTAGAGTATGCCGAGCCATCGGCCATACGGAATGCGTCAACAAGCTGCTGTGTCGCACCCATACTCTCGTATCCGCTGAACTGACGGGGTGAAGCCGAACGCTCCCATCCCGAAAGACTGTTGGCGTTGCGCACCATTATTAACTCACAGTTCCAATTGTCGAGGAATACGTTACGGCACGAGAGGTAGGGGTCGAGCGTATCGTCCGAGTGGTAAACCTTGTATAGGTCGAATATGCCGAGGTCGATGATGTCCTTGGCGGCTTGGGCGGCCTTATGCCACTTTTCGTGGTCGTAGGTTGTGGCAAAGAGAGGTGTACCGTCCGAGTTCAACGTATTGGCGTAGGCGGGGTTGCCGTTGAACTGGGGACTGGCAGCCAGTAAAAGCACACGGCTCTTGAGGGCCATGCACATGGCCAATGTTGCACGTCCGTAGTCCTTGTCACCTTGGGTGGTGAAATGCAAGGGCAGCCGCTTATTGTCAATGATGTCGTCCAATTCTCCCACGATGTAATTTACGCATTCGTCGTATGAACTTCTCGGAAGGTTCATTTTTACGTCGGTGCGGTCAAGATCGCCGGCGAGAACTTCGTCGCCCAGCAGTACGCATGGACCATACTGTCGTAGCAGGCAATAGTAGAACCACGCTCTCAGAAAACGAGCCTCGTTCTTGTATTGCTCTACGACTAGAGGTCCGCGTGTGGGGTCATTCAGCATTTCTTGATTGTCTCCGATATGCTGTATGAAGTATGTTGCAGAGCGTATGCCACGGTAGTAGTGAGTCCAGAATTCATAATAGTTTGATGATGCGCTCCAGTTTCCGAGGTTGATCTTGTAGGAATTGTAGTCCTCGCGGTCGTATGTGACATCGAGGTCGTCCGAACAGGGATCCCACGGAATGGGGCTCGTACGGTGCGATTCGTCCTGTATGTAGCCGTAAACGGTGGCGAGGTACTTCTCGGAGTATGTTGTACGCTGGAAGACCTGTTCGATTGTAATTCGGTCATCTGGCACTTGGTTGAAGAAGTCGTCGTTGCACGATATCATGACACCTCCGAGGACGACGAGCAGGGGCAATGTTATTTTGAGTCTCATAGTGGATCGTATTTTTAGAAGTTGAAGCTCAGTCCGAGACTGGCGGATGAAATATTTGGATATGCGGCGCCTCGGCCGTCACCTAGTTCGACATCCCAGATGTCGAAAGGACTGAAGGTAAGCAGGTTCACGCCTTGAATGAAAATTCGGGCGTTTTCCAGGCGTATGTGTTTCATCCAGCGGTCAGGCAGCGTGTACGATAATTCGACGTTCTTCAGGCGCAGGTAGCTGGTGTTTTTGAGCCACCATGTACTCTTCTCGTAGTTCATGTTGATTGTGCCTATCGAGAGGCGCGGGTAGAAGGCGTCCTGACGCGGATTCTGCTCGGTCCAGCGGTCGGTGATGTTACTCAGCAGGTTGCCACGGCCCGAGCCCTGAGCGAAAGGCAGCACACCCTCGCCGCTGAGCATGGCATCAACGTGTGCGGCACCTTGGAACATTGCCGTCAGCGAGAGGTTTTTCCATCCTACCGAGAATCCCACGCCGTATATTATTTCGGGAACGTTTCCCCAGCCGATTGGTACCTCGTCGTATTCATTTATCAAGCCGTCTCCGTTGATATCCTTGTACTTGATATCGCCCGGGCGCGTATCGCCCGTCTGTACGGGGGATGCGGCGATCTCCTCCTTGCTCTCGAATAGTCCAAGCGCGACGAGTCCGAATCGCTGTCCCACCTTGTTGCCTATGGTGCTCTGCCATGGATAGGCTGCGGTACTGTCGTCCTCGAGTACCTTGTTGCGGTTGAACGAGTAGTTGCCCATGACGCTGAGCGACCAGTCGCCCCACGTATTGGCGTAGTTTAGGGCAACCTCTATACCCTTGTTCTCCACCTTTCCGATGTTGCCATAGGGGTTGTTGATCATACCGAAGTATGACGGTATACTTTTACGGCGCAGGTATATGCCCTCGCGAGACTCTTTGAACAGGTCTACCTGAAGGCTGAGTTTGTTGTTCAACAGACGCATGTCCAAACCTATGTTGGTCTTGTCGGCGACCTCCCAGCTCACGTCAACGGCATACTCGTTGATGGCCGTTGTACCGTAGTTTTGGTCCATGTTCTTTCCGAAGTTGTATGACGTCGAGCCGTTGTCGGTCACGGTCGCTAGATATGCGAAACGGCGTCCGCTGATTTGGCTGTTTCCGACCTGACCCCATGTCCCTCGAAGTTTGAGGTATTGGATTATGTCGGTTGCACCTTCGAAGAATGGCTCGTTTGAGATCACCCAGCCCAGACCGAACGACGGGAAGAATCCGTATCGTTTATCGGGAGCGAAGTTCTCCGAACCGTTATATCCGAAGTTGAATTCGCCGAAGTAGCGGTTGTCGAACGAGTATGTGAAACGTCCCGAGAGTCCGCGGAACCGATATGGCAGGGCCTCCTCGACATTGGTTGCCTTGGTGTTGATTTCGTCGCTCTGGTTGAAAAGCAGCATGCCCGATACGTCGTGTCGGCCAAAGGTGTTCTTGTAGTTGAGAGCGGCTTCAAGGTATATTGTGCGGTCTCCCTTGGCGCTGAGTCCGTAGGCGAGGTTCTCGGTACCTTGGCGGGTCTGTTCAAAGAGCAGGTTTCCGTTGGCGTCGCGTCCTGTGGCATGATAAGTGTTGGGCGATTTGGTGAATCGGTTGCTGGTGTAGTTGTATGTGTCGAACGAGAACATACCTGTTATCGACAGACCCTTGTACAACTGTTGGGTGACACGCAGGTTTGAATATATCTGGCTTCTCCACTGGTTTGCATATCCGGTGGCGCCCAACTGTGCCACAGGGTTGAGGTCACCTCCCGAGAAGGCGCCGAGCTTGCCGTCGGGATACATCGGGGCGATGTATGTTGGCGGCGTGAAGTATGCCGATGAGAATATTGTTGACTGCGCTGCGGCCGGATAGTTGGCGTTGGCGAGGTATCCTTGGATTCCCAGCTTGATCTCCGTCGAGCGGAATGGGTTGAGTGTTAGACTTGTCGTGGCATTGTATCGACGGAAGAAGGTGTTGGAGTTGTAGTCCGCCAGTTTGGTGTCCTTGTACATTCCGTCCTCATCGTAGTATGCCAGTCCGATGTAATATACCGCCTTGTCGGAACCGCCCTGTATATTGATGTTTGCCGAGCGGTTGCGGCTGAAGTCGCGAAGAATCTCCTTCATCCAGTCTACGTTGGGATAGAGGTAAGGGTCTTCGCCCGAACGGGTCTTCTCGATTACCTCGCGGCTGTAGAGCCGGTTACCACCACGTGTGGTCGATGCTTCGTTTGACATTTCCATATAGACGGCGCCATCGACGAAGTCGGTGATCTTGGTGGGTTTGGTGAAGCCCTCGGTGTAGCGGACGCTGAATTTGGGGCTACCCTTCATGCCGCTCTTGGTGTTGATGATGATGACGCCGTTGGCTCCGCGTACACCATATACGGCCGTTGCCGAGGCATCTTTGAGAATGGTAAAGCTCTCGATATCCTCGGGGTCGACGTTGGCGAACGAGCGAGGTACGCCGTCAACGAGCGTTAGGGGCGTGCTCATGCTTGCCGTCAGGGTCGATATACCGCGTATGTATATCTCGGCGTCGTCGAATCCCGGCTCGCTTGTACGCTGTACCGATACCAGACCCGAGACGCGGCCGATGAGACCTTGGGTGAGGTTGGCAACGGGGGTTTTGAGGTCCCCGGCTTTGATGGTCTGCTGCGATCCGATGACGCTGATTTTTTTCTGCACACCGTATCCTACGACCTCTACGGCATCAAGTATGGCGTCATTGGGCTGTAGTTCGACATCTATGATACCGCGGCCCGAGACAGGTACATCTTGTGATTTGTAGCCTACATAACTAAACTCGAGCACTTCGTCGGGATATACGTCGAGCAGGTACTTGCCGTTGATATCCGATGCGGTTCCTACGGTTGGACGTGTCTTGCTCCACACGGTCGCGCCGATGAGCAGCTCACCGTTTGCGGCGCGTATGGTACCGGTAACGCGGCTGAGTTTAGTGTTTTTTTCCTTGTTGCCGTTTTCGGTGGCACTGGCTTTTCCGATGACGATCTGATGACCGGATATCTCCCATGTGTTCTGAGTCCCGGCAAAGAGAATCTTTAGGGTGTTTTCAATGGTCTGCTTGGTGACGTTGAGTGATACGAGATGAGACGCATCGAGTATGTCGTTGCGGTAGATGAAACTGTAGTCGCACTGTTGCTCGATCATGGCGAATACCTCTTTCATCGGGACATTCTGTACGCTGATGGTTATGAGGCTGCTCTTTTGATCCGATGTTTGTGCCGTTACGGGATGTGTAAGTCCGATAATGGCCATCAAAAACAGTGTCTTTATCCATAATGAGTAGGATAATTGCCTATTATCAAGACGATATGTCTCGATCTTGCTATTTTTGTTGTACATTTGCAAAGAATTGAAGTTTAAAGTTAGAAGCTTGAGATTCCTTTTCGCGCCGGGCAATGTGGGGACATTGTCCGGCTTGTTTTTTGGGAATGGTTAGTAGTTGGTTTTTACATAGGCAGGTGGTTTAAGTTTAGGTTGATTATTCTATGAGTGAGATCATGTATTGTCCGTTTCCCGATTGATGTATTCGTATTGGGGCAGTCAGCGAAAGAATACGTAACACGTCATTTACATCTGGTTGAAGCTCAAGTTTGCCTGAGATGGGCAGGTCGGCGACTGCATCGGTGTGGTCGATGTGGCAGTTGTAACGTCGCGCTATTCGCTCGAGAATGCTATTGAGAGGTTCGTTATCGCAGTTGATATATCCGTCTATCCACGAGATGAAATTGAGCGCGGATACCTTGTGTATGCCAATTTCCCCGTCTTTGTCTAGTATAGCTTGCTGGTCTGGAGCTATCTGTATCTCGTGCTCGGGCATCAATGTTGAGGTGACGCTAACGGCACCTGAGAGCAATACAACTTCGTGGGTGTTTTCCGGGCCATAGGATGACAGATAGAATTTCGTTCCCAGTACACGTACGTTCATATCCCCCGAATGGACGATGAACGGGTGTGACGGATCATGTGCAACCTCCATATATACTTCGCCCTCGATGTGTATTTCTCTTGTATCTCCGTTGAAGGTCGTCGGATATACAAGTTTTGATCCGGCATTGATCCAGATACGGGTTCCGTCGGAAAGCGTTAGGTGTGACTGCCGGCCGAATGGAACAAGCAATTGATTGAAAGGAGTATCGCCTTTGGCGGCGGAGATGGCTTCCTCTCGACCGTTGATCTTGATGCAATTCCCGTCGTATATGATGGTTGGATTCGTTTCCGAAAAGAGAATATTTTTTCCTTCAGGCAGCAGCAACTCCACATTTTCCCGAGTGAAGTCCGGGGAAGTGGTTAGCTCGGTGAAAGTCTTTATGTCGATTTCGGACGAGTCGTAATTCCATAACCTGATGGAGTATATCATAATACAAATCATTGCGGCTGCAGCGATTCGTATGCCGATGGTTCTAAGATTGTTGCGAGCAGTGGGCTTGGCCACAGAAGGGGTAATGCGAGCCTTGAATGTATGGTATGCTTGTTCAGCGTTGTAATGTGATGAATTGGTGTGTGAGTTACCCCACTCTCGGTATATGCGCGTGAACGTGCGGCGGTGTGTTTCAGAGGCTCGAAGCCAGTCGAGCAGATTCCGGCTCTCGGATTCAGAGAGAGGGCTACCATTGAGCAGTCGGTGAATCAACTCTTCCATATAATGCGGCGTTTTTAGGTTAACTTCTATATTTAGTACGCAAAAATTGGTTATTACCCTACGTAAATTCTTGCTTTTTTGCTTTGGAAGGGCATTTGTGAGATAAATATGCTGTTTGGTTGGGGTGCTTTTGAAACTTTTAGAGTGACGGTTTCTGTGGCGATTATGGCGCAGTTATAATAGTTGGGAACTCTACTATTCGATTATATTGGTTGAAAGAGATGTATGTCCCGGTATGGATACCGATTGTCATGGGGTAATATTGGCCTTACTTTTTGTAAGCCAAATATGTTATCGAAAAAGGGGCTTGATTGGTATGACCGTGAGTTATAAGTTCTTTTGGATAGATTGCGATGGTTGAAATATTTGCTGTGTTACATTGAGGTGCCGTAGTGTCTCGTGCGCTCTGATGAGGTGAAATCACTGATGGTATTTTCGTCGTTATTAGGACTATGATGTGCGTATCGCCCGTCTCTGTGCTGCGCGTCCGGGCAGGATGCGCCTCGGCATTAAAATCAAGCAAGCTTGTTTTACTGCTCCCGGCTTTCACTATCTTTGCATCGGCATAACATCTTCCGACATGACGACAATACTCATAGCCATACTGTTGCTGGCCCTGCTGCCCGACATCTACATCTGGCACCTGCTCTCGCGTGCCGGCGTGGCCGCGGGATGGGGCGTTGCGGCGCTGCTGCCTACTGTGCTGCTGCTGGCCATGGCGGCCGCAGCCGCCGCGGGGTACATGAACCCCGCCACGATGAAGACCTTTTTCGGCGTGCTGCTCTGCGTGACGCTGCCCAAGCTGCTCTTCACGCTGGTATCCGTTGCGGGGCGCTGTGCGGCGCTGTGGCTGCCCTCGGCGGCGCACCGTGCCGACGTGGCGGCCGCCGTGCTGGCCGCGGCGCTGGCGCTGGCCTTCCTCTACGGCTTTGTCTTCGGCTGGCGACGCATCACGGTGCGCCATGTCGAGGTGGTCTCGCCGCACCTGCCCGAGGCCTTCGACGGCTACCGCGTGGCCCATATCTCCGACCTGCATGTGGGCACATGGGGCGACGACACGGCCTTCCTCGGCCGTTTCGTGGGGCGGGTGAACGCCCTGCATCCCGACGTGATACTCTTCACGGGCGACCTGGTCAACATGTTGGCCTCGGAGGTCGGGCCCCACATGGGTGTGCTGTCGCGTCTTGAGGCCCGCGACGGGGTCTTCTCGGTGCTGGGCAACCACGACTACTGCGAGTACGGCCGCTACGATACGCGCGACGGCGCCCTGCGCCAGCGCGACACGCTCATCGCCCGCGAGGGTGAGATGGGCTGGCGGTTGCTGCGCGACGGGAATGTGGTCTTGCGGCGCGGCGGCGACTGCATGGCCCTCATCGGCGTCGAGAACACGGGGCGCCCGCCCTTCCCCGCGCGCGGCGACCTCGGCAAGGCGCTGGAGGGGGTGCCTGCCGAGGCTTTCAAGATACTGCTCTCGCACGACCCCTCGCACTGGCGCAGCGAGGTGCTCCCCGCGACGGACATCGACCTCACTCTCTCGGGCCACACCCATGCCGTGCAGCTGCGCGTGGGTGGCTTCTCGCCCGCCCGATGGGTGTATCCCGAGTGGGGCGGCCTCTACCGCGAGGGCGACCGCGCGCTGCATGTCTCGGTGGGTGCGGGCGGCACGGTGCCCTTCCGTCTGGGGGCGTGGCCCGAGATTACGATACTGACCCTGCGGCGGCGGTAATCCCTGCCCCGCGATATGCGAAAAGCAGCCTTGCGACACCGTGTCGCAAGGCTGCTTCCGTAATGTGGCCGTGGCGGCCGCTATCGGCGGCAGCGGCCCGTGAGGTTCATTATACCCTCGATGAAGACCATCGGGTGCGTCGGCGCGCCGGGCAGCCACAGGTCGACCCTGTGGCGCTCGAAGAACGAGCGGTCGACGGCGCGGCTTTCGGCGAAGAGCCCGCCCGAGCAGGCGTCGGCGCCGCAGGCGACTATGATCTTGGGGTCGGGCACGGCGTCGTAGCATATGTCGAGCGCGGCGGCCATGTTGCACGACACGGGGCCGGTGATGACCACGCCGTCGGCATGGCGGGGCGAGGCGGTGAAGTCGACGCCGTAGCGGCCGAAGTCGAAGTTGACGTTGCCCGTGGCGTTGAGCTCCATCTCGCACGAGGCGTCGCCGCCGGCCGACACCTGTCGCAGCTTGAGGGCGTGGCCGAAGAGCCGCGGTATCTCCTCGCGGACGCAGTCGTGGCGGAACGCTATGGCCGTGTCGCCGGGGCGCACGACGAGCGCCTCGCGTGAGGCCGAGCCCATGCGGTAGTCGTTCGTGAAGCATATGTTGCGCGGGGCGCGCAGGGCGCACTCGCCGCAGAAGAGGCAGCGCCCGAGGTCGAGCGTGAAGGGCGCCGCCGTTATTGCCCGCGTGGGGCATATGGCGGCTGCGGCCTCGACGTCCGACATGTCGTCGGTGGCGGTGAGCTCGGGGCGACCGCGGAACTCGTCGGTGAGCGTTACGTTCTTCAGGTCGGGTATGTATTGCGTGCCGTGGCTGCGCAGGACCTTTATCTTGGGTAGTATCATGGCGTAATCGTTTTGTGGCGGCTACAGGTCGTGGCCGCAGTACGACAGGTTGAAACTCTTGTTGCAGATGGGGAAGTCGGAGATGCCCTCGCCGCGCACGGCCAGCGCCAGCGCCAGCCAGTTGTGCAGGCTGGGGTCCTTGACGCGGTAGTCGGCTATGCGGCCCCGGCCGTCGGTTACGGCTACGTGGCACAACTCCCCTCGCCATGCCTCGACGAGACCCACGGCCAGCGAGTCGGGCGCGAGACCTTGTTCGTAGTCGGGACGGGGCATCTGCGCCGCGGGGGCGTATGACTCCAGCATGCGGTCGATGTATTCGGCCGACTGCAGCACCTCGCGGCAGCGCATCATCAGGCGCGCCATCACGTCGCCGTGACGCTTGACGATGCTCTCGTGTGCGATCCCGCGGGCGAATATTCCCGAGGGGTGCGACACGCGCAGGTCGCGCTCAACGCCGCTGGCGCGTGCCGCCATGCCCACGCCCCCTATGCGCAGCATCTCGGCGCGCGGCACCACGCCGCACTGCTCGTAGCGTGCCAGCAGCGTGGGCGAGCTCTTTATGTCCTGCCGCACCTCGTTGTAGCGGCGCGCTATCTCGGCCACGTTGCGGCGTATCATGGTGACCTTCTCGGCCGTCAGTGGCTTGTTGGTGCCGAAGGGGCGTACGAGGCCCTTGCCGAAGCGGTTGCCGCACCACGCCTGCGTGGTGTTTATGGTCATCGTGCGCAGCGCCTCGCACGCCACCTGCCCCAGCTGGTAGCCCACGTCCATCGACAGGGCGCCCGTGTCGGCTATGTGCATGGCCATGCGCTCGAGTTCGAGCGCCACGGCGCGTTCGGTGACCAGGGCCTCGGGCGCGGCCTGTGCGGCCAGCTTCTCCACCGCCTCGGCGAAGGCCGTGGCGCCGGCTACGGCCGTGTCTCCGGCTATGGACTCGGCCAGCGCCGACTGCCGCAGGCGGTTGCCGGTTGCCGCCATCAGCTTCTCGATGCCGCGGTGCTGGTATCCGAGCGCTATCTCGAGGTGGAGCACCGTCTCGCCGTTGCAGATGAAGCGGAACGCGCCCGGCTCGATGATGCCGGCGTGGATGGGGCCCACGTTCACCTCGTGGAGCGAGTCGCCCTCGATGGTGTAGAACGGGTAGTTGGTTATGTTGGCGCGGCGGTCGCGGCGGTCGGCGGGCAGGCGCAGGGGCTTGTCCCAGGGCATCGAGTCGAAGCGCACGCCGTAACGCTCGGCTATGTCGCGCTCGAAGGGGTGCGCGGCGGGGCGCAGCGCCGTGAGCGAGGGCAGTGGCGCCTCGTCGTGGTATCCCATCGCGAACGACGAGACGAGTATCTTGTGGTCGGCGTCGTCGAGCAGTATGACGTAGAAACGCAGCCGCTCGCCCTCCTCGCGGGCGAAGTAGTGTGCCAGGTGGTATCGCTCCTGCGCCAGGCGGTCGGCCAGATCGTCGTACAGTTCGCCGTACGGCAGCTCGGGTATGTCGGCCAGAGGTACGGCCGGCGAGGTGTTGTCAGTGGTGAGGTATCGGGCCATGGTTACATGTTTGCTATAAGGTCAATGATGCGTCGCAGCGGTTCGGGCTGCCAGAAGCCGGCGACCAGGGCCGCGGCCAGCAGCGTGAGGGCGCTGTATGAGAGGCGCGAGTCGATCTTCGACAGGTGCAGCTCGTCCTGGTTGGGCTGGTAGCACAGCTTGATTATGCGGTAGCATATCGAGTAGATGACGATGCAGAGCAGCAGCACGATGACGGCGGCGAGCCACCATGCGCCGTCGGCGAGTGTCTGCGAGAGTATCATCAGCTCCGAGACGAAGAGCGGCGAGGGCGGGAATGCCAGCACGGCCACCATGCCGACGATCATGCCTATTGCTCCGATGCGGTTGATGTTGATGTAGTCGCCGATGCGGTTTATTCGGTAGCCGTTGTATATCTGCCTTACGACGGCCATCTGCAGGAAGAGGCTGCTCTTGATGAGGGTGTGGCATGCCACGTGCAGTATTGCGGCCCAGGCGCCTATGCCGCCCACGCCGAGGCCTATGGCGGCGATGCCCATGTTCTCGACGGTCGAGTAGGAGAGGAAACGCTTGTAGTTGTTCGTTCGGCGCAGGAAGAGCGCGCCCACGGCCAGGCTCAGCACGCCGATGAGGATCATCACGTGGCGCACCCAGTCGAATACCTCCGAGGCGGCGAAGAGCCGGTATATGCGGAATATGGCCAGGAAACCGGCGTTTACCAGTCCCGTCGATATTAGGGCCGATGCGGGGGCCGGCGCGGCGAAGTTGGCGTCGACGCCTATGGTGTAGAGCGGGAAGATCTCCATCTTGCAGCTGTATCCCGTGAGTATGAGCAGGAAGGCGGTCTTCAGGTAGAGCGGGTTGCCGTCGGCCACCATCGTGCGCAGGGCGGCGTAGTCGAGCGACTGGTTCTGCACGGCGGCGCTGAGCATCAGTATGCCGAGGTAGGCGATGGCGATGCCCGTCGAGCATACGAACAGATACTTCCACGTGGCCTCGAGCGACGCCTCCGAGCGGCGGTGGTATATGATTCCGGCGGCGCTGAGCGTGGTGGCCTCCATGAGGATCCACGTCACGGCCATGTTGTCGGCGAAGTAAACGCCCGTGATTGCGGTGGTGAGCATCATCAGCAGGGCGAAGTATACGCGGTAGGTCTTCAGGTCGTCGTCCCTGAGGTATCGCTCCGAGTGCAGGGCGACGAAGGTGGCCACTACGGCCATCAGCAGGTAGAAGAAGGTGCCTGCGGTGTCGAAGGTGAAGAATCCGCCCGACGAGGTGCCGTAGAGTCCCCCGCCGAGGAGCATGGCGGCGAAGGCGGCGTGCACGGTGAAGTGCAGCGTGCAGAGCAGGTGTACCGTGCGGCGGCTGCGTGCGAAGAACGCGGCGGCGGCAGTGGCGGTCCACAGTGCGAAGAAGAGGTATATCATTGTTTGGTTCTTTTGCGTGTTAGTCCTTAACGTGAGTGAGCGAGTCGCTGTCGACGGAGTGTATCTTGTCGTCGACCTTGGTCATGAACATGCCGAGCATGAGCACCGAGATGAGGATGTCGAGCAGTATGGCCGTGTTGATAAGTATCGGCATCTCGACGCCTATGGCCATCGAGAAGAGGAACACGCCGTTCTCGATGACGAGGAATCCCACCATGTGGGTGAAGATGCGCGAGCGCAGCACGATGAGGATGAGCCCGCTGAGCAGGGCGTAGAGCGCCACGCCGAAGAATATCATGTGCACCGACTGGTCGGCCACGTAGTAGGTGGTGACGGCGCTGGCGGCCAGTGCCGCGCCCGAGAGCATCAGGGCGTTGAAGTGGGTCGATCCCGACTTGCTGACGCGGTTGATCTTCGTCTTGCGGATCACGCGCATGAGGATGGCGGGCACGATCAGGGCCTTGAATATGAGCGTCTCGAGTATGACGAACGACAGTTCGACCCAGTCGAGCGAGTGGAGGCGCAGCAGGGCTATGCCGAGCAGGATCCAGCCCTGGAAGGCGATGATCGAGGCATAGTTGCGGAAACGCTCGACGATCGACAGATAGATGAGCGTTATGACGTATAGTATTATGAGCGATAGAAGCATTGCGTCAGATGTTTATGTCGAGTTGCAGCAGGTATCCTATGAAGAATATGAGGGCGGCCAGCGCCGATATGGTCACCATGAAGGTGGTGTTGCGCGAGAGCTTGTTGCGCGCCTGTGTCGATTCTACGATGCCCACCGACACTCCCGTGAGCAGTATCGCCACGGGGGCGGCGAACCACCACTTGAAGCAGCTGACGGTGGCGATGGCGTTGGCGGCGATCATCGAGAATGCGGCGGTCTTGAGCCAGCCGCCGATGCGTATCATCAGCATGTCGATGCCGCCGTAGTCGAGGCACATGACCTCGTGTATCATCGTCAGCTCGAGGTGCGTGCGCGGGTCCTCGACGGGGACGCGGCCCGCCTCGACGAACGTTATGCGCAGGAAGAGGTATGCCGCCAGCAGCATCACCAGCGTCAGATGGAGGTCGAACGACTGCTTGACGGCGAAGATGTCGGCGAAGGTGGTGTATCCGCAGAACATGGCCAGCGTGGCGAAGCCTATCATCAGCGCGGGCTCGATCAGGGCGCCGTAGAGCGCCTCGCGCGAGGCTCCCATCCCCTCGAACGACGATCCGGTGTCCATTGCGGCCAGTATGAGGGCGGCGCGTGCCAGCGCCAGCGTGTAGGCGAAGCAGATGATGTCGCCCTCGAACGAGATTATGGGTTCGAGGTCGGCCACGGGTATGAGCAGCGTGGCCGTGATGGCGGCGGCCAGGTATACGGCCGGGGCCACGCGGAAGAGCAGCGTTGTGGTGTGCGAGTAAACGGCGCCCTTTGCGGCCAGCAGCCGCGCGTCGCGCAGGTGCTGGAAGAAGCTGACGCCCTTTCGCCCGGCCAGGCGCGCCCGCAGGCGGTTGATTACGCCGGGGATGGCTATTGCGACGGCTGCCATGAGCAGCGTGTTGAGCAGTGTCTTGACGATCATGGCCTTAAAGTATGTTGAAGAGTGAGAGTACGAACACCAGCACCAGGAACATCAGGGCGAAGAATATGTAGTTGTTTATCTTGCCCGTTCGCAGGCGCATGATTCGCTGGTTTATCATGCGCAGCATCTCGATCCACCACGCCGAGAAGAGGCGTCCTACGCGGTCCTTGTGGCGCACGTTGTAGTTGCGGACGGCCGGGGGGAATATCTCGCCCTTGTCGACGACGCGGCCCTCCACGATGTCGCTGTTGAAGGTCGAGGCGAGGCTTTCGAGGCCCTCGGCGAACGATTCTCCCGTGTACTGCATGCGGGCGTCGGGGGCGGTGAAGCCGCATCCCCACGTGGGTCCCTGCGTGACGTTGCGGCGGCGCTGTGCGCGCACCTTCACGGTGTAGAGCAGTGCGGCGAGGATTATGAGCAGCGCGGCGGTGAGCGACACGCGCGTGAGCGTGGGCGCCACGTCGGCCTCGACCAGATATACGGCCGCGGGCGAGAACTCGGCCGCGGCGGCCGACACCACCCTCACGGCATACTGGGGCAGCAGGCCCGCCATTATGATGCCGGCGGCGGGTATGGCCATGGCTCCGAGGCGCAGGCCCTCGACCTCGCGTACGCTGTTCATGCCCTCGTGTCGGGGCGAGCCGAGGAATATCACGCCGAAGAGCTTGGCGAATGCCAGCAGCACGATGCCGCCGATGAGGGCCAGGGCGGTTATGCCGCCCACGGCATAGAGCACGTTCACGCCGTTGCTGACGCTGTCCATCATGCCCAGGTATATGAGGAACTCGCCCGCGAAGCCGTTCAGGGGCGGCAGGGCGCATATGGCGGCCGTGGCCAGCAGGAACAGCGCCGCCGTGACGGGCATGCGCTTGGCGGCGCCGCCGAAGTGGTCGAGCAGCGTGGTGTGCATCTGCGAGTAGAGGTTGCCCGCGCCGAAGTACAGCAGCGACTTGAAGAGCGAGTGGTTGAGCGTGTGCAGCAGGGCGCCGCAGAGGGCTATCGACGCCACGACGGGGTCGTCGGCCCCGGCGCCGAGGGCGGCTACGCCCAGGGCGATGAATATGATGCCGACGTTCTCCATGCTCGAGTATGCGAGCAGCCGCTTGGCGTCGTTCTGCGCGGCGGCCTGCACGGCGCCCCACAGTCCCGTCACCACGCCCACGGCCAGCAGGATGATGCCGGCGGTGTGGAGCTGCCCCACCTCGGTGATCTCGCCCGCAACGCGTATGATGCCGTAGACGCCCGTCTTGATCATCACGCCCGACATGAGGGCCGAGACGTGCGACGGAGCGGCGGGGTGAGCCTCGGGCAGCCATACGTGCATGGGGAATATTCCGGCCTTCATGCCGAATCCGATGAGGAATATGACGAAGAGCGAGAGCGTGTGCCGCGAGGCGTAGCAGTATGGCAGCGCGTCGAAGTCGGCCGTGCCGCACACGGCGTCGATGTCGGCGAAGCCCGCCACGAGGAACACGAACCCGACGTGCATCATTATCAGGTAGGTGAGGGCGGCGCGCAGCACCTCGGGGCGCTGGGCGTCGAAGAGAATGAGCAGGAACGAGGCTATGGTCATCATCTCCCATCCGAAGAGGAACGAGAATCCGCCGCTCGACGTGACGACCATCATCATCGAGACGACGAGCGCCACGAGCGAGAGGTAGTGCAGCGAGAACTGCACCGACGACTTCTTGCCGTAGTAGTGCTTCATGTACCCGCACGAGTAGAGCGATGCGGATACCGACGATATGACTATTATCAGGAGGAAGAGGGCCGACAGCGGGTCTACCGTGAGGCTCTCGGGGCCGAACAGGGGTCCCTGCATTCGGGCCAGTTGCAGCGTCTCGCCCGTGGCGAGGCACCTTGCGGCTGTTGCCGCGGCGGCTACCGCGGCGGCTGTGGTTGCGGCGGTTGCGGCCCAGGCCTTCCAACGCACGGGCAGGGCGAATATTATCGCCGCCAGCAGTGCGAAGGCCAGTAACAGATGGAGATACATGTGTCTACGATATGTTTGTCAATCAATGGCAATTGTGGCCGTATTCCGTGCGCCGGGGGGGGGTGTCCGCGGCGGCGGAGTGCGGTCTTTACTGTGTCTGAAAACGGGCGCTACAGGGCATTTGCCACCGACGTCATGACCACGGCGGCCACGGCGGCGGTTTCGGTGCGCAGGCGCTGGTCGCCGAGCGTTACGGCGGTGAAGCGGTTTTCGAGCGCAAAATTAATCTCTTCGGGCGAAAAATCTCCCTCGGGGCCGATTAAAATTACCGCTGGCGCGCCTTTTTCGATGGCGCGGGGCAGGTATGCCTTGGGCTGGCCGGTCGCGGCGCAGTGGGCTATGAGGCGCACGGGGGCGACGGTCGCGGCGACGAACTCCGCAAACGGGGTCATGGGGTCGAGCTGCGGCAGGAAGGCCTTGAGCGACTGTTTCATGGCCGAGACGACAATACGGCGGGCGCGCTCGTCGTTTATGGAGCGTCGCTCGCTGTGGTCGCACCTGAGGGGCACGATGCGCGTGACGCCCACCTCGACGGCCTTTTCGAGGAACCACTCGAAGCGGTCGATATTCTTTGTGGGGGCTACGGCCATTGTGAGCGTATATGGGAGTCGTTCGTAGTCGGGGATTGTCTCCACGACCTCGACGGTGCAGTGTTTGGGTGCGGCCTCGACGATGCGGGCGCGGTAGAGGGTGCCGCGGCCGTCGGTCAGGTGGAGCGTGTCGCCCGCGCCCATGCGCAGCACGCGGACGCAATGTTTCGACTCCTCCTCGCCGAGCGTATGCAGGGGCGGAACGATGTCGGGGGCGTAGAATAGTTGCATTGCTGTTGTGGATTGATGCTTGTTGCGGCAAAGATAGTGAGGCGTGATTAAAAAGCAATAAGAAGTTTCGATATAAGTCGATTTTATTAGGCTTCAAATATTATGATAAATGGCACAATATTAATTAGCAGAAATATTGGTGATAAATGTATATTTGTAATCGATAGCTTAAATATTTGAATTGTTCTTGTTGTTTCGTATTTTTGTATCCCCAATTAGGATGTTGTAAGTATGTATAAATCAATTGAAATATGCGCTGGTGCAGGTGGGCAGGCTTTAGGCTTAGAGATGGCTGGGTTTTCTCATGTCGCATTGGTTGAATATGAAAAGGACTATTGTGAGTGCTTAAAGAGAAATAGGCCTCAATGGAATGTATGTTGTATGGATGTACGTCATTTTGATGGCACACAATATTATGGACAAATAGATCTATTGTCTGGAGGGGTTCCTTGTCCTCCATTTAGTGTGGCAGGAAAACAATTGGGGGCAAATGACGATCGTGATTTATTCCCAGAAATGTTGCGTTTGGTCAAAGAAATCAATCCTCGGGCTGTGATGATTGAAAATGTGCGAGGATTACTTGATCCTAAATTTGATTTGTATAGGAATTGGATTCTTAAGTCGATTGAGGATCTAGGGTATCGGTCGTATATTAGGTTGTTGAATGCTTCTGATTATGGCGTTCCTCAGCTTCGTCCGCGTGTTGTTATAGTTGGTATACAGAGAGATCTGACCATGGCGTTTCAGTTCCCATTGAAAAAAGAAGAGGATACAAAATCTGTTGGAGATGTATTGTATGATCTTATGTCGGAGAATGGATGGGGTGAAGTGGATGAATGGAAGAATAAAGCGAATAAAATCGCCCCTACTATTGTGGGAGGTAGTAAAAAGCATGGAGGCCCAGATTTAGGACCTACAAGAGCAAGAAAGGCATGGGCAGAGATAGGCATAGATGGAAAAGGAGTTGCGAATGGGGCTCCGGAGGCTGGCTTCCATGGGATGCCTCGCCTCACGACTCAAATGTTGGCAAAACTTCAAGGATTCCCAAATAACTGGGATTTTGGGAAAAAGAAAACAACTGCTTGTCGAATGATTGGAAATGCATTTCCTCCACCGGTAGCATATAATGTAGGTTTGCAGATAAAAAAAGTATTGGATTATGAAAGTTCTTATATCGGAGGCTCGAAAAAAATATCACCAAGCCTTGCTGTCTAATGGTGTTCTGACTATAGACAAGAGAGGCATTCCTAGCAATGCCGATAGCTCGTCAAAATTGTCGATTAATATAGCACATGGTATCGCAGAACTGTTGATGGCTGAGGTACATGAGAAGGCTGTCGGACAAACCTCAGGTGCTAAGTTTGAGCAGATAAATATGAATTTTCTTTCGGATACGTTCCCGTATCTGCAGAATCTTCGTCCGGGTAAATGGCATATAGCAAAATTGGGTAATAGAAATGCTATTAAGACAAGTAGCTTTTCTCAATACGAACATTTAGAGTATTTGAGCGAGTTGACTAAGAATGATGCCCGCCTTGCTGCAAGTATGGGTAATGATTATATGGTTGCTCCGGATGTCGTTATTTACAGAGAACCAGAAGAAGATTCTGTTATAAATGCAAGCACAACTATTATAGATGATACTGTATGTAATTTGACCGACATACGTAAATGTAATTGGGGCTTGCCTATTTTGCATGCTTCTATTTCGGCTAAATGGACTATGCGTAGCGATCGAGCTCAAAATAGTAGAACAGAGGCATTAGGGTTAATTAGAAATAGAAAAGGTCGTTTGCCGCATATTGTTGTTGTTACGGGAGAACCTATGCCTGCACGTCTTGCTTCATTGGCTTTGGGGACAGGTGATATTGATTGTGTCTATCATTTTGCCCTTTATGAACTTGTTGAATCGGTAAAGGCATCTCAAGCGGAGGATTCAATAGAATTGTTAGATATATTAATTCAAGGGAAAAGATTGAAAGATATTAGCGATTTGCCTTTGGATCTGACTGTTTAATAATCATAAAGATCATTATGAAAGAGACTATATATTGTCTATAAAAGAGCCAACAATTAATTGGCTCTTTATTTTTATTTTAAGGATTATACACTAGTAAGATGTATTATTGAAATAGAAATTGTAATACTATATTTTTGTATTTTTGTAGTCGGGCCGCGCTGCCGGCCGCAAAAAAGTGTATCTATGAGAGGAATATTGGGATTATCGTTTACATTGATTTTGGCCATGACATTTACTTCGTGCAACCGTAAGGCGACCGAGACGGAGAATCAGCTTCTGGTCGAGACGTGGGATACGCCCTTCGGGGTGCCGCCCTTCGACCGTATCTCGACGGGGGATTTTGCGCCGGCGCTGGAGCAGGGCATGTCGCTGCACAACGAGCAGATCGACGCCATTGTCACGTCGAAGGAGCGCCCGACTTTCGACAACGTGATTGCGGCGTATGACAATTCGGGCCGTATCCTGTCGCGTGCGTGGACTATTTTCGGCATGCTGAACGCGGCCGACACCAATGAGGAGATGCAGGCTGTGGCGGCACGGATGTCGCCGCTTATGACTGCTCACTATGACGCCATTATGATGAACGACGCGCTCTTTGCGAAGGTGCGTGAGGTTTATGATGGCCGTATGTCTGCGGGGCTTACGGCCGAGCAGCTGCGGCTGACGGAGAAGACCTACGACGGGTTCGTGCGGGCGGGGGCATTGCTTTCGGCGGAGCAGAAGCAGCGCCTCAAGCAGATAAACTCACGCCTTTCGGAGCTGTCGGTGACCTTTGCGGAGAATCTTCTGGCCGAGAACAACGCCTATACTCTGGAGGTTGCCGTTGACAGCCTTGTGGGGCTTCCGCCGACGGTGCGGGATGCGGCTCTGGATGCGGGCGAGGCCCATGGCCGCAAGGGACGCTATATCTTCACTCTCGACAAGCCGAGCATGATCCCCTTCCTTACCTATGCGAAGAACCGCGCGCTGCGGCGCGAGATATACGAGGCCTACCTTACGCGGTGCAACCACGACGACGAACACGACAACAAGGCCGTGGTGTCGGAGATGGCGCGCCTGCGCAGCGAGAAGGCCCGTCTTCTGGGCTACGACAGCTATGCGGCCTATGTCACGGCGGACGAGATGGCGGGCACGCCCGAGGCCGTCTATGCCGTTCTGGATGAGATCTGGACACCGGCTCTGGAGCGTGCGCGCGCCGAGGTGGAGCGTATGGAGCCGCTGCTGCGGCGCGACGAGGGCAGCGAGGCGACGCTGGAGCCGTGGGACTGGTGGTACTATGCCGAGAAGGTGCGCGAGGCCGAGTATGACATCTCGGAGAGCAAGGTGCGCGACTACCTGTCGCTGGACAACGTCAAGGGCGGTATCTTCTTCCTTGCCAACCGCTTGTACGGGATTACGTTCCGACCCGTTACGGTTCCCCTCTACAACGAGGAGTGCGAGGCATACGAGGTGCTCGATACGGACGACACGACGCTCGGCATCCTCTATTTCGACTTCCACCCGCGTGCGGGCAAGCAGGGGGGCGCGTGGTGCGGCACCTTCACCGAGCCCTTGTACGACAGCGAGGGGCGGCGTCAGGGCCCTGCCGTGAGCGTCGTATGCAACTTCACGCCGCCGTCGGGACGCACGCCGGCGCTGCTGTCGCTGGACGAGACGCAGACGCTCTTCCACGAGTTCGGGCATGCGCTGCACTGCCTCTTCTCGGAGGTGCGCTATCGCGGCCTGTCGGAGGTCGAGGGTGACTTCGTGGAGCTGCCGTCGCAGATAATGGAGAACTGGGCGCTGTCGCCCGAGCTGCTGCGACAGTATGCCGTCAACTACCGCACGGGCGAGGTGATGCCCGAGGAGATGATCGAGCGCATCGAGCGCATCCGCCTCTTCAATACGGGTTTCACGACTACGGAGCTTGTGGCGGCGGCGCTGTCGGATATGGATATCCACTCGCTGACGGACGGCGAGGTGGGCGACGTGAACGCCTTCGAGCGTGAGGCGCTTACGGTAAAGAGGGAACTTATCCCGCAGATCGCGCCGCGCTACCGCTATCCCTATTTCAGCCATATCTTCGACGGCGGCTATGCCTCGGGATATTACTTCTATATCTGGGCTGAGGTTCTGGACAAGGATGCCTTCCAAGCCTTTGTCGAGAGCGGCGACCTTTTGAGCCGCGACGTGGCGGAGCGTTTCCGCCGCGAGATCCTCTCGCGCGGCGGCAGCCGCAGCGGTATGGATATGTACCGTGCCTTCCGCGGGGCCGATCCCGACGACAAGGCGCTGCTTCGCGCCCGTGGATTTATCGAGGACGTACCTTCGGCCGGGACGGATACACTCCGACTGGATGTGGGCGTCGTGGATACTCGTGCGCAGGCACGGGCACGGGCCGAGCGGTCGCGCCGCGAGCGTGCCGAGGCGCGTGCTGCCGACTCGCTGGCACGCCTGCGCGAGGCCGACTCTCTGGCGGCTTTGGGCCTTACGGCAGAGGATGGGGCCGAGATGGGTAACGAATAATATGAAGAGAATATGAATTGCGACAACGACAATAATATGACAGAGGGTGCGCAGCGGCGCAATCCCCTTCTTGAGGAGTGGCATACGCCCCATGCGACGCCTCCCTTTTCGCGTATAGGCGTCGGGGATTACCTTCCGGCCTTCGAGGCGGCTATCGCGGCCTCGCGTGCCGAGGTTGCGGCCATAGCGTCGAATGCCGCGCCCGCGACCTTTGAGAATACGGTTGCGGCGCTGGAGCGTCAGGGTGCGCTTCTGGAGCGCGTCTCGGGCCTCTTTTTCAACCTGCGCGAGGCCGATACCTCGGACGAGATGGAGGAGGTGGCCGAGCGTGTGCAGCCCGCGCTGACGGCCCTGAGCAACGACATAGGGCTCGACGCGGGGCTTTTCGCCCGTGTGAAGGCGGTGTGGGAGTGCCCGCGCGAGGGCCTCTCGGAGACGGATATACGGCTTCTGGAGCAGACATATAAGGGTTTCGTCCGTTCGGGCGCGGCCCTCTCGGAGGAGGATAAGGCCCTTTACAGACAATATACCGAGGAGCTCTCGGCCGCGACGCTCCGCTTCGGCCGCAACGCTCTGGATGCGACGAATGCCTTCGCGGTGAACATAACCGACGCGGAGCAGGTAGCGGAGCTTCCGGAGTTCGTGCGCGAGATGATGGCGGCGGATGCCGCGGCGCGCGGCGAGGAGGGGTGGACGGTGACGCTCAAGACCCCGAGCTACCTCCCCTTCATGACCTACTCGTCGCAGCGCGAGATCAAGGAGCGGCTCTACCGCGCCTATAATTCGCGTGCTCTGGGGGGCGAGTGGGACAACGGGCCCCTTATCGAGCGCATCGTGACGCTTCGCGGCCGCATAGCGCGGCTGCTGGGCTACGACACCTATGCCGACTATGTTCTGGCGGAGCGTATGGCGGGGTCGACGGCGGCGGTGCGGTCGTTTCTGGAGGAGCTGCGCACGGCGACGCTCTCGTGGGCGCATCGCGACGTGGAGACGGTCGCGGCCTATGCGCGCGAGCAGGGGCTGACCTCGGAGATGATGCCGTGGGACTGGGCCTACTATACCGAACGCTACAAGTCGGCGCACTACGCCGTGGATGATGAGCAGGTGAAACCCTACCTGCGTCTGGATAATGTGGTGCGTGGCGTCTTCCTGCTGGCGGAGCGGCTATACGGACTCCATTTCACCCGCGCCGAGGGTGTCGATGTCTACCATCCCGACGTGGAGGCCTACGAGGTGACGGATGCCGACGGGAGCTTCCTTGCGGTGCTGTATCTCGACTTCTTCCCCCGTGCGTCGAAGCGGTCGGGGGCGTGGATGACCGAGTTCCGCGGCACGAGCCGCACGGCCGACGGCGTCGAGACGCGGCCTCTGGTGTCGCTGGTTATGAACTTCACGCGGCCGACGGCCTCGACACCCTCGCTGCTTACGTTCGACGAGCTGACGACGCTGCTGCACGAGTTCGGACATGCGCTGCACGGGATGCTGGCACGCGGGGAGTACGAGTCGCTGAACGGCACCAACGTCTGCCGCGACTTCGTGGAGCTGCCGTCGCAGATGATGGAGTATTGGGCGACGGAGAAGGAGTATCTCGACCTCTGGGCCGAGCACTACCTGACGGGCGAGCGCATACCCGCAGACCTTGTCGGGCGCATCGTTGCGGCGAAGAACTACCTTGCGGCCTATGCCAACGTGCGTCAGGTGTCGTTCGGGCTTATCGACATGGCGTGGCATACGCTCCGCGGGGCGTGGAGCGGCTCGGTCGAGGCGTTCGAACGCGAGGCGGCACGCTCGGTGCAGGTCATGCCCGCGGTGGAGCATACGGCCATGAGCACATCCTTCACCCATATCTTCGCCGGGGGCTATGCGGCGGGTTATTACGGTTACAAGTGGTCTGAGGTGCTGGCGGCCGACGCCTTCTCGCTCTTCCGCGAGCGGGGCATCTTCGACCGCGCTACGGCCGCAGCCTTCCGCCATCTGCTCGAACAGGGCGACCAGCGCCCCGCGATGGATATATATGTCGAGTTCCGCGGCCACCGTCCCGCCACCGAGGCCCTTATCCGCGAGATGGGCATCGGCACGGAGAATGAAGGCACGGAGGATACGGAAGCGACAAAACCCGAAAAGAATTAAAACCCAAAAATAAGTGTATAGAGAGATGAAAATCAGAGCAAGAGTGATTCTGGCGGCTGCGGCCGTGTTGTGTACGGTGGCCTCATACGGGCAGAAGCGGAGCGGCAACCCCATATTCGAGGGGCGCTATGCCGACCCCGAGGGTGTGGTCTTCGGCAACACCTATTGGATCTATCCCACCTATTCGGCACCATTTGACGATCAGCTGTTCTTCGACGCCTTCTCGTCGAAGGATCTGGTGAAGTGGACCAAGCATGAGCGTATCATCGACTCGTCGCGTATAAAGTGGCTGCGGCGTGCGTTGTGGGCCCCCGCCGCCATAGAGAAGGATGGAAAGTATTATCTCTTCTTCGGTGCGAACGACGTGCACGAGGGCGAGATCGGCGGCATAGGCGTAGCCGTGGCGGACAACCCCGCAGGGCCGTTCGAGGACTATCTGGGCAAGCCCCTTATCGGTGAGATCATCAACGGCGCGCAGCCCATCGACCAGTTCGTATTCAAGGACAAGGACGGCACGCTCTACATGTATTACGGCGGCTGGCGCCACTGCAATGTCGCCAAGCTGCGTGACGACCTGCGCGGGTTCGTCCCCTTCGACGACGGCGAGACCTTCAAGGAGGTTACGCCCGAAGGTTATGTCGAGGGGCCGTTCATGTTCATCCGCGACGGCAAGTATTACTTCATGTGGTCGGAGGGGGGCTGGACAGGCCCCGACTATCGTGTGGCGTATGCCGTGTCGGACAACCCGCTGGGCCCCTTCGTGCGTAAGGGCGTGATCCTGCGCACGGATGAGAATGTGGCTACGGGTGCGGGTCACCACTCCGTGATTCACAACCCCCGCAGCGGCAAGTATTATATCGTCTATCACCGTCACCCTCTGGGTTCGACCGACGGCAACGACCGCGTTCCGTGCATCGACCTTCTGGAGTTCGACGAGAACGGCGATATCCTGCCCGTGAAGATGACCTTCGAGGGCGTCGGCCGCGACAAACTCAAATAGGGAACTCAAATAAAGGAGTCGAGTCGCGTACTCGAACAACGGAGCGACCCGTCAACAGGAAACAAGCCGCAGAGTTTATGCTCTGCGGCTTGTTTTTATTCTTTTCTACTCTACGGTTCTTGTATCAACTTCTTCACACTCACTTATACACACTCTCTCTTGTCCATTTATCGAGCCACTCTTATTCGGCCCACTCTTATTCGGCCCTCTCTTGTTCGGCCTTCTCTCACTCGGTCCCTCTCTCTCGTCTCCTTCTCTCTCTGCTCTCCTTCGCTCGGCCCCCTCGCTCGGCCCCCGTTAGGCGTTGCGGTTGTAGCGGAAGGTGTTCTTCACCACGCCCGCATGCTCGAGGAAGTAACGCTGGGCCTTGAGCAGGTTGCGCGCCTGCAGGATCATGGTCTTGGTCTCGCTCAGGACGGTGAGGTAGAGCATGCTGGCCTTGGTGTTGCCCTCGCCCTCGTTTATACGCATAAGCTCCGACTTGATGGTGGCGGCGATGCGCTCGAACAGGTCGTCACGCATGATGAGCACGGTGTCTATCTCCGAGAAGTCGTTGGTGGTGAGCATGCGGTTGATGCTGCCGTATATCTCGGCCACCTCGTCGTTTATGCGCATCAGGTCGGATGTCTGCTCGCGCGAGAGACCCTCGTGGTTGTTGTCTATGTGTTCGTATGCGGGGCGTGTGATGTGTACCAGCGCCTTGGCTATCTCGCTCAGGTAGTCGACAACCTGCACGTAGTAGAGCGAGAGTTCGAGTCCCGAGCCCTTGAGGCGGCGCAGCGTGGGCATGAGCGAATATTTGAGTTTGCGGCTCTGCTCGTATATGTCGTCCGACTCGCGTATAAGCTCCTTGAGGGCCTTGCGGTTCTCCTTGAATACGGCGACAAGGGTGCGGTCGTAGATCTGCGTTGCGAGCTTCATCATGCGGCACACCTCCTCGACGATGGTGTCGACGGCGTCGCGTTCCTCGACCTTCTCCTGCTGTACGGGCTCCTTCTTGGCCTTGAACGAGAAGTTGCTCTTGAGGAGCATGTAGAGGCATACGACGGTTATGATTACGAATGCCACGTTGCCGCCCCAGATGAGCAGCAGGCCCGTTGCGAGGGCTATGATGAATCCGCCGATGGCCGTAGAGAACCATCCGACGATTACGGTCATGACGCCCGTGATGCGGTATACGGCGCTTTCGCGTCCCCACGCCTTGTCGGCGAGCGACGATCCCATCGCCACCATGAAACATACGTATGTGGTCGAGAGGGGTAGTTTGAGCGACGTTGCGAGCGATATGAGCAGTGCGGATGTGGTGAGGTTTACCGTTGCGCGGATCATGTCGTAGGGGGCTCCGCTGTGCTCGATGTCGGTGTATTCGAATCGCCGTGCGACGAAGCGCTTGACGAAGTCGGGCGTGATGCGGTCGACGGCGCCCGAGACGTTGAGGGCGGCGCGGACGATGCTGCGCGAGAAGAGGTTCGATCCGTAGCGCGACTCGTCCTCATTGGCCTGCGAGGAGAGCGATATCTCGGTCTCGGTTACGTGCATGGCCTTGCGCGAGGTCCAGAGCGTGAGTATCATGATGACGCCGGCCGAGAGCATGAAGAGCATGTTTGCGGGGATGTTCTCGTTCAGGGCCGACATCATTATGTCGGTCGAGCCCTCGGCGCGTGCGACCGAGTAGGCGTCGAAGCCCGCGATGGGTACGCCGATGAAGTTCACAAGGTCGTTTCCGGCGAATGCGAGCGCGAGGGCGAATGTTCCCGAGAGGATCGTAAGGCGCAGGATGTTGATGCGGAAGAGCTGGAGGAACGCCAGCAGCACGGAACATGCCACCCAGCAGAGGAATATCGCCAGCAGCAGGTTGCGGTCTATCCACTCGACGAAGGGCGTGCCGTCGATGACGAACTTGAGGGCCTTGAATAGGGCGAAGTAGACGATTGCGGTGAGCGATGCCCCGCACCAGAGGGCGCCGAAGCGGCGGAAGACGGCCATGTACCGGAACGAGAATATGAGGCGCGAGATCCACATCATGATTGTTCCGCACGTGAAGGCTATGACTACCGAGAGGAGTATGGCCGATATTATACCCATCGCGCGTGTTGTGTTGATGAACTCGCCGATGTCGGTGAGCAGCAGCTGGGGGTGTGTCGCTATCTTGTAGCCCGATACGGCCACGGCCGAGCCCAGAAGGCAGAATATGAGCGATACGGTTGTGGATGTAGGCAGACCCATCGAGTTGTAGATGTCGAGCAGGATGACGTTTGCGAACATGACGGCTATGTAGAGTGTCATGACCTCGTGGAATGTGAACATCGAGGGGTTGAACATTCCGTTTCGGGCCACCTCCATCATACCGCTGGAGGATATTACGCCGAGGAGTATGCCGACGGATGCGACGGCGAATATGACCTTCATTCCGGCGACTTTGGAGCCGATGGCCGAGTTGAGGAAGTTGACGGCGTCGTTGGTGACGCCCACGTAGAGGCCCGAGATGGCCAGAATTGCCAGAATGACGATGGCGACAGTGTATATTTCGCTCATAGCTGAGTCGTTTAATATGGTCGTGGAGGCTCGCGCGCCCCCGCGAAAAGCACCTCAAAGTTACGACTCATGATCCACAAGACCTCGGCCGCGGCAAAACATTAACGTAAAGGTAACGATCTGTTAACGTAAATTTAATACTGCGGCGCGGCGGCGCGACCCTGTAATGCGCTGTCCGTGCGGAGGATGCCGGTCGGGGCCGTGCGCGGGGTCATCCGTGAGGGGGTTGTTTTGGGGCTTTGCGGCCTTTGGCCGTATTTTCTCCTGACTCTGCCAATTTCATGCCTTCATTTGGCTGCGGCGGCCGCGCGGCGGGAGTTACGGATACTGTGCGTGGAGGGGATTTGTTCCCTCCGCCGTAAAAAGGGCCGATACCATCCGGCCGAACAGAATAATATTCCGAACGTAATACTGCGCGCGGCGGCGGGGCGTGACAAAGAGGTTAAGTTTCGAAACAAAACGCCGTATTTCGTAAAATAATCCGTATATTTGTCTCTACTAACAGCCCGAATCCTCTTGAGGGTGCCGTTTGCGGTTTGGGCCGCAAGACGGCGGCGGAGGGAGCGGGACACTAACTCACCTTGACCATGAAACGTGTAATCATTGCGGCTATGGCCCTGATGCTGGCGGCGTCGACCGTGACGGCATCCGACCGCGGCGGCAGACGCCGTGCGGCAAAATCACCCGAGTACCATGTTGCGGCCTATATCTGGCCCTCGTGTCACGATGATCCCGTAGGGCGGCGTGTGCTCTGGGGCGAGGGTGACGGCGAGTGGGAGATCATCAAGCGGGGCACGCCCCGTTTCGACGGCCACTACCAGCCCAAGCAGCCGCTCTGGGGCTATGAGCATGACGATGACCCGCGTGTTATGGAGCGGTGGATCGACGCGGCGACCGACCACGGCATCAATGTCTTTGTCTTCGACTGGTACTGGTTCGACGGGGGCCCGTTTCTGGAGGGGTGCCTCAATGACGGCTTCCTGAAGGCGCGCAACCGCGACAAGATGCAGTTCTACGTCATGTGGGCCAACCATACCGTTGCGCGCAACTACTGGAACTGCCACCGCTACGGCGACGATACGTCGACGCTGTGGCGCGGGGCCGTCGACGAGGAGAATTTCCGCAAGGTCGTGGACCGTGTGATCAAACAATATTTTTCGCAGCCCAACTACTTCAAGATCGACGGCTGCCCTGTCTTCGCCATCTTCTCGATGGACGAGCTTCTGGCCTCGTTCGGCGGGAGCGTGGAGCGTACGCACGAGGCTATTGAGTATTTCCGCAGCAAGGTGCGCGAGGCGGGCTTTCCGGACCTTTGCCTGCAGATGATGAACAACGATACGCGTGAGGTGGCGGCCGAGCGGCTCGAGGGCATCGGCGTCGACTGCACGACACAGTACGGTTGGGGCACGGCGCGCCGCGAGGATTACCTACGCTGGGCGAAGGAGGGCTACGAGGCTACGGAGCGTCTGGGCGCGCTGATCGACAAGCCGCACTTCCCGTCTGTATCGATCGGCTGGGACGATACGCCGCGCTTCCCGGCCAAGGGCAAGGCCGACGTGGTGCATTACAACGTGACGCCGCAGGCCTTCGCTATGGCCCTGCAACGTGCAAAGGAGTATTGCGACGCCCACCCCGAGCAGCCGCGTATAATCACCATCTACGCCTTCAACGAGTGGGTCGAGGGCGCGTATCTGCTGCCCGACATGCGCTACGGATTCGGTTATCTGGAGGCTGTGCGGGATGTCCTCTCGGGCAAGTATGACCGCTACCGCAAGTGATGCCCGCGGGGAGGGGATAAAGGATTTTGGATAAAAAAGAAGAAAGACATAGGTGCGGCGGGATGAAATGTCGCGTCCGCGCCGCATAAAAAGCACAAGGTATAAAAAGCTGAAAAAATGTCCATGACAACCGAACAGGCCAAACGATTCAAGTATTGGCAGTATCGCACCATCATCGCCACGATGATCGGTTATGCGCTCTTCTATTTCGTGCGCAAGAACTTCTCCTTCGCCATACCGGGCCTTGCGGCCGAGTATGGCATCACGAACACCAGCTTCGGCCTTATAATGACCGTCGTGGGGTTGATCTACGGTCTTTCGCGCTTTATGAACGGACTGATCGCCGACCGCATGAACGGCCGCTGGCACATGTCCCTCGGACTGTTGCTGTGTGTGCTTACGAGCTTCGCCTTCGGCTTCAGCCCCCGCATCCTCGGCATCGAGGTAGGAGTTGCGCCGCACTCGCTTGTGGTGCTGTTCGGTGTGCTGCTCGTGGCCAACAACATCTTCCAAGGGAGCGGGTTCCCTCCCTGCGCGCGACTGCTGACACACTGGATCCCGCCCACGGAGCTGGCCACGAAGATGTCGGTGTGGAACACCTCGCACTCGATCGGGGCGAGCCTGCTGGCCATACTGTGCGGTTACATCATGGGTACGTTCGGCCGTGACATGAGCGGCGACGCTCAGGTCGTGGAGGCCATCCGCACCAACGTGCTGACGCTGAACCCAGCTCTGGCGGACGATCCCGTACGGCTCGGGGAGCAGGTGACGGCGGCGGTGACGCACGTGGGGGCATGGCAGTGGTGCTTCTGGATACCGGCACTCTTCGCGCTGGCGGGGGCCGTGGGTCTGGCTGTGTTCCTGCGCGACACGCCCCGCTCGGTGGGGCTGCCCGAACTCGAGGGTACGCACACCAAGGTCGAGGACAACACCGACTCGGCCGAGTATAAGGCCTTCCTGCGGGAGAAGGTCTTCCGCAACCCGCTTATATGGACGCTGGCCGTGGCCAACTTCTTCGTCTATATCGTACGCTTCGCGGTGCTCGACTGGGGCCCGAAGTTCCTTCAGGAGGCTCGCGGCCTTACGTCGGCCGACGCCGGGTGGACGGTTGCCGTCTTCGAGATCTTCGGTATCCTCGGCATGCTGGCCGCAGGGTGGGCCACGGACCGTTTCTTCGGCGGGCGGGCACACCGCACGTGTGTCTTCTGCATGCTGGGCGCGGCGCTGTTCATGACCGTCTTCTACCTGCTGCCGGTGTCGATACCCATGCCGGTGCTGGTGTGCGTGCTGGCCATGGCGGGCTTCTTCATCTACGGGCCGCAGGCCCTGATCGGCATCGCCGCCGCTAATCAGGCTACCAAGAGCGCCGCCGCTACGGCTAACGGCCTGACCGGTATCTTCGGTTATGCCAGCGTCTTTGTCTCGGGTCTGGGTATCGGCGCCATGGTCGACTGGATCAACCGCATCACTCCCGGCCACGGCTGGAATTATGTCTTCCTGCTCATGATAGCCATGGCGCTGGTGGGCATGTGCATCTTCCTTGCTATGTGGCGCGCCAAGGCTACGGGATACGACGAGCAGAAGGTTTGACGGGCGTTAAGCCGCATAAGATTAAGATAAGATATGATCTGCGTGGTCGGAGCCGGTGGAGCTCCGGCCACGTTGTTTTATGTCGGCGCGGAGAGTGGGACGGTATGCGTAATATGGAGTAATGGAGGGGAAGAGTATGCGATTTTCGGAACAGGAAGCGAAAATAGGCGCAAGTTTGTGTGCGGGGATAATTCGCAGTTATATAGTATGTTATATGTGTATATGTGCGATATGTACGGGAAAAGGGCCGAAAATAAAAATCTCTGAAAATTTTGTTATTTTATAAAAATCGACTACTTTTGCCGCGCAAAACGGACAATGATCCGACAGTTATGGCAGATCTTCTGAACACCATATTTTACCGCTACGCGAACAAGATCCACGACTTCCATGCGTGGGGCGTAGCCGCGCTGATATAGAGAGCGCGGACCACCCGAGGGGCATTCGAATAGGGGGTATCCGAATAAATGGGCATCCGATTGGAATCTTCGAGGCTGGCATCCGAGGGGGCCGAATAAAGGGGTCACCCGAACCGAATCTTAAAGGGGCCGCATGTACTGAATCATCAAGACGGGCATCCGAATAGAATCATCAAGGAGATACGAATTGGGTCTTCAAGGGGCTGAATGTACTGAATAATCAGGGCGGGGCATCCGAATAGGATTTTCACGGCGGGGGCCGAAGAAAATCATCACAATCGAACATCCGAAACTTTTTTTGATATGAGCAGAATCCTCAGGCTCATGGCGCTCTGTTGTGCGGCTGCTGCCGCTGCTGTGGGCCGTATGCTTCGTGGAGGGGATGTGCAAGATACAGGGTACATTCGAGTGCATGTCGACCATACAGCTGTGGATTACGCCGCAACGCGACTTCACGGCCTTCTTCCCCGTGCTGCATATCGTGATTCTGGGCTGCATGCAGCTCTCGACCATCATCACCACGGCCCTGATGCACCACTACCACTGGGTGTGGATGCACCTTCTGGTCTCGGCGCTGATGGCGGTCGACCTGCTGATCGTGCGCCTCTGCACGCGGCACTTCCGCATCGTGCGCAAGATGCCGCTCTACGGCATCGACTGGCTGGGGGCGCTGTTGTGGGTGGCGCTGCTGCTGCAGGTGGCATACCTGTTCGACTACGGCGAGTGGTACGACTGGTGGTACAGCCCCGTTATGCGGCGTCTGGCCGTGACGTCGGTGGCGACGCTGGCCCTCTGCCTCTGGCGCATGAACACCATACGCCACCCCTATATCGAGCCCCGCATGTGGAGCTACCGACACCTCTTCCCCATATTGATACTCATCACGCTGGTGGAGATGCTTCTGGCGACGGAACACGTCCTCGAGGGGGCCTTCTACGAGCAGACGATGCACTACGACGCGACGGTGAGCGTGCTGGTCACGCGCTGGGTGCTGGTCGGGGTGCTTGCGGGGTGCGGCTTCGCCTACTGGTGGATGCACGTGCGCCGCATGAGCTACGTGCGTCTGCTGACGGTGGGCATCGCGGCGCTTGCGGCCTACCTTCTGGGATACTACTTCACCGTCTCGGCCGACATACACGTCTCGCAACTCTATCTGCCGGCGGCCTGCCGCGGCTTCGCCTACGCCATCCTGAGCGCGACGTTCATGGTCTGCCTTGAGGAGATCATGACCTTCCAGCACTTCTTTCAGGCACTGAGCGTATTCAACATGCTGCACATGGTTGTTGGGGGTGTCATCGGCGCGGCCATCTATACCGAGGCCTTCACATACTATACGGCCGACAACATGGCGCGCTACGGCGCCGCCGTGGACAGCGTGGCCTTCACGCGCGCACCCTTCGACATGGGGGCCTTCATGGAGGGCTTCGCGGGCCGTATGATCGAGACGAGCGTCAAGCAGGTCTACGGGTGGGCGGCCTACGCCTGCATCGGGCTGCTGTTGCTGTTCCTGCTCTACGACGCGCCTGCGCGCCGCGCACTGAAGCCCATACCCATGTGGCGGACGGTGCGCTCGGATGTGGCGCGCTCGCTGCGCCGTATCGTCGTGCGCCGTTAGGCCGCTTGCCCGACGGCACGACAAAGGCCGGGCCCCGAAAGGGTTCCGGCCTTTTTGGTTTGGCGGCGCCGACGGCTACTTCTTGAAATATTTGTCGGCGAAGTCCATGAACCGCTGCCAGTCGTAGGCGAGGATATCGTGTCCGCCCTCGCGCAGGTGGTATGCCACGTCGCCGTCGATGAATGTTGAGCCCGCCGGCGGCAGCTCGCTCTGCTGCCACGTGAGGGGCTTGCGCCCGTAGAGACGGTAGACCTCGCCGCACAGCTGCGCCGAGCGCATCTCGTTGCGTGGGTCGGCCCACGCGTCGAGGCTCGCGCTGGCAACATATAGGGGTCGCGGCGCCACGAGTGCGAGCAGCATGTGCTGGTCGAAGGGCATCTGTGTCTCGCGGCCGTTGTAGCGGCTGTATGTGTCGGTGAACCAGTAGGGGAAGTGTGTGGTTATATCCTCTACTGTCTCGCCGCGGTTGCCGCGTGCGAGGGCTGCGCCCGTCGATCCCGAGTCGTTCGAGACGGCGATGGCTATGCGGGGGTCTGTGGCTGCGGCCCAGAGCGACGTCTTGCCCAGACGCGAGTGCCCCAGAACCATGATGCGGTGCGGGTCGATCTCCTGCATCGTCTCCAGACAGTCTATGGCGCGGCTTATGCCCCACGCCCATGCCCCGACGGCCTTCATCCGCACCGAGTCGGGGATCTGGCTGTCGCGGTAGAGCATCGGTAGCACGCTCTCGGCATATCCGTCTCGGCGGTCGGGGAAGAAGTCGTCCTTGCATATCGTCGCTACGGCATATCCGCGAGCCACGGCCTCGGCGTAGGGCCAGCGGCGGGCGTTGTCGCCGCGCGGGGCAACCGTCGTCGAGCTCTTCGGCTCGGCGGGCATGATGACGGCAGGGTCGGTCGTGGTGCCGTGGTTGCCCTTGAAGTTGAGCCCGAAGATTACGGGTACGGGGGCGTCGGCTCCGTTGGGTATGTACAGGAGCATGTCGGCCGTATGCTCCTCGCCCGCGTCTGTGCGGAGCGTTATGCGCACCTGACGGCGTGTGGCCGCGCCGCCGATAGCCTCACGCTCCTCCTCTACGGTACGGTATGATGTCTCGACGCGGGTGTCGGGTGCTATGCCGTAGACTTCGGCCGAGAGCATGCGCAGGATCTCGGGACGGCGCTGCCGCTCCCATTGGCGGGCGTTCCTTACCGTGCGTCCGCCCTCTGTGCGCAGCAGCGCGGGGAGCGTCGTGTCCGAGGCGGCGCACAGCAGCGCCGCAAGGGGCGCCAGAAGCAGCAGCTTGAGCGATGGTATCTTCATGTCTCTATTTATATATGTGTCAGCGGCAGAGGAAATCGATCTGTTTCTGTATTGCGGCCGTGCAGACGGGGCAGAAGACATCGATCGTATGCAGGTTGTTCATCATGCAGTTGGGCCACGGACGGTAGACACCCTTGTCGACATATCCTCCGCCCTCGTATACGCCCAGACGCCGGGGTTGGTTCTCGTCGACGGGGGTTGGTATGGGGGTGCCCTTCTCTATCATGCCGTGCCAAGCCTTGCGCTCGAAGTCGACGAGCGTGGTGAGGTTCTCCTCCCATGGCTCCACGTCGGCCGGGTACATGTCGTTGTACGAGACGCCTCCGACATACTCGTCACCCAGACCCAGAAGCACGTGGCCGAACTCGTGGACATAGATCTTGCCCGTGCGGTTGGGGTGGTGCGCGGCGCTTATGCCGTAGAAGTTGTAGATACCGCCGCCACCGTATTTCTGCGTGTTGGAGAGTACGTATATGTGGTCGTATGGTACGTGCGCCGCGATGTCGCGCAGACCCTGAAAGTCCTCGATCATCTGGTATCGCTCCGAGTCGAAGGTGTAGTATTGGGCCTTCGTTGCGGTGTTGCGCCAGACGTGTTCGCCCGGGATCGTCACGCCCGACTCCATCGACGGCGCCCACACGGCGCGTATGTTTATGCGTGCGGCGTTCTCCTTGAAGGGCGAGTAGCTGAGCAGCTCCTCGGCGAAGACGCGGCACGCCTGCTCGAATTTGGATTTCTCCTCGGCGGTGTAGCCCTCGGGTATGAGCACGATGTCGATACGTGTCGAGGGGTTGCCCGTATATGCCACCTCGAAGGTGTCGTAGCGGGGCGTGAACTTGCGCACGAAGTACGATGCGGGGTTGATCTCCTGCTCGAACTTCTTCTCCATTATGCCCTTGCGGTTGCGGGCGTAGATCTCCACGCGCACGGGCTGCTTCGGGTAGGGGAATACGACCGATTCGGGCATCGCCTTGCGTACGCTCTGCGCCTCGGCCGTAGTCTGCCACTCGTTGAAGAGGGTGCAGTAGCTGCGCGAGTAGATCTCGCGGCCGCTGGCCAGATCTATCACCTTGAAGAGCTGCCCGCCGTATCCCGTCGTGTCGAGGAGCGTGACCTTCGAGCCGGCCCAATATGGCTCCTCGCGCAGCTCGTCGAAGAAATACTCCTCCGACGCGGCGTCGCCGCAGTGGTAGAAGTCGAAACGCATGGTCTTGTCCTCGAAGTAACGGTCGAAATCGACCTTCTCGTCTGCGGCCCCTTTGCGGGGAGCGTTGTCCGCGGTGTGCGCCTGCACGCCCTGCACGGCAAGGACCAAAAGCGCCGCGGTAAGAATCGTTGCGGTAAGTTTCATTTTTTCGTATCTCTGTTTTGTCGTTATATGTCTTTATGGTTATATATATGTCTGTGTCCTGCCCCCGTCACGGCGCTATTTGACGCTCCACTCGAACACTCCGGACGAGTTGTCGGCGGGCAGCTGCACCTCGAGCTTTATGGCCGACGTGCGCACGGGCTCGAAATCGGCGGTGCAGGGTGCGTCCTTCATGACGGGGTAGCCGTTGCGCGGCTCTATTGCGACCCACTCGCCGTTTGCGTCACGGTAGTAGAGACGCCATGCGGCGGGTACGCGGCATCCGCCCCACGGCGAGTCGTCGAACCAGTAGACGGTCGATTCCGATATGCTCTTCTCCTCCTCGAACTCGTATGCTATCCACTGCGTCGAGGCCTTCTCGGGCCACCAGTGGTAGTATGGCATCGATCTGTCGCCCGCCTTCTTGGGCATCATGCCGTCGCTCACGGCGCTCAGCGCCGCCGTCGGGGTCGATGCCGTGACCTTGGCCTGTGACGCTATGGTGGGGGCGGCAACGGGATTCGCGGCCGTGAGGTCCGACGGCAGCCATACGGTCATCTCGCCCGCACCGCGGTGCGCCCACGCATAGTAGGGTATCATGGTGAGGGTCACGTCGTCGGCGACGAGGCGCCCCGACTCGTCGAAACGCAGCGTCTGCGCGCGGGTCTTGACGGTCTGTATGCCGTAGAGCATGTCGCCGCGGAATTCGGTCTCGAACTGCGGCGTGCGGTTCATCAGCACGCTGCGCACGCTGAAGTCGTTGTCGGGCCACTCGGCACAATATACTATCGGGCCGCGCTCCACGGCCACGCGCCCGCGGTCGGCCTCCACATTGGGGTTGGCCTCCACAACGCGCGGCTCCATGTCGAAGTGTATCTCGACGCGGTCGCCCTTGCGCCAGCGGCGCTCGACGGTGAAATAGCCCTTGTCAAGGTCGCTCTCAACCTCCTGTCCGTTTACCGAGATCGAGTATGAGAGATGCTTGCCGTCGGCATAGCGGTAGAGGTCGCTCGGGACCACGTCGCCGCGCACCCAGCCCGGGATGCGGATCCTCAGGGCGAAGTCTGTGGCGCGGCGCGGCGTCACGTCGAGCGTGATGTCGCCCTGCCACGGATATGATGTCGTCTGCCTGAGGCCGACGCGCGTGCCGCCCACCTCGACCTCGGCCTCGTCGGCGATGAAGAGGTTGACGTAGAGCGAGTCACCCTTGACGGCATAGATATATCCCGGTACCGAGGGTATGAAGCGGCAGGCGTTCGAGGGGCAGCATGCACACCCGAACCACGGCGAACGCTGGTGCTGTCCCATCGACTCGAGGGGGTTGGGGTAGAAGAACGAGCCGCCGTCGAGCGATATGCCCGAGAGTACGCCGTTGTAGAGGGTGCGCTCCAGCACGTCGTAATATTTCGACTCGCCGTTCATCAGGAAGAGACGGTAGTTCCAATAGACGTTTCCTATGGCGGCGCAGGTCTCGCAGTAGGCCGACATGTTGGGCAGCTCGTAGTTTGCGCCGAAGGCCTCGCCGTTGTTGGTGGCGCCGATGCCGCCCGTGATGTAGAGCTTCTTGCCCACGACGTTGTCCCAGATGCGCTCTATGGCGGCGACGTATGCCGTGTCACCCGTGAGGGCCGCCACGTCGGCCATGCCCGAGTACATGTATGCGGCGCGTACGGCGTGGCCTACGGCCTCGTCCTGCTCGACAACGGGCTTGTGCGCCTGACTGTACTCGTCACGGCGCTCCGTGCGCCCGCGCATGTCGAGGAAGAACTTCGCCTCGTCGAGGTATTTGCGGTCGCCCGTGACGACATATAGCTTTGCAAGGGCCATCTCGGCGATCTGGTGCCCCGGCACGCGTACCAGCTGGCCCTCGTTCGGGCCGATCTCGCGGCAGACGCAGTCGGCATAGCGTATGGCTATGTCGAGGAAGTTGCGTTGTCCGGTGGCTTGGTAGTGGGCTATGGCCCCCTCGATCATGTGGCCGAGGTTGTAGAATTCATGGCTCAGCTCCTCGACCTTCTCCCAGCGCTCGGAGCCCGCCCACTCGTGCGGATGGTCGGGGTTCATCGTGCGGGCGGTGTAGAGGTATCCGTCGGGCTCCTGCGCCGCGGCCACGATCACGAGCACGCTGTCGATGTAGCGTTTGAGCTTCTCGTCGGGATATGTCTGGAGGAGGTAGCTCGCACCCTCGATCGTCTTGTAGACGTCGGTGTCGTCGAACGAATATCCCGTGACCTTGTTGTCGGGACTGGGGTGCGCCGCCATCTGGAAATTGCGGTAGCGGCCCGTCTCCTCGCACTTCGAGAAGGCAAGGGGTATGGTCACCTCGCGGCTGGCCTTGAGACGCTGCCCCCAGAACGAGTCGGTCACCTTGACCGAGGTGAAGGGTACGGGCGATATGGGATATCCCGCCGAGGAGTTGTCATGCTGACGCTGCGCGTTGGCCGTAACCCCCGCAAGGATGCCCAACGCCGCCATAAGGGTGATTGTATGCTTCATCGGTTGTCTGTTTTACGGTTGCTCCGCGTACGGTCTGACAGCTTCAAGAGGCTGAGACCGTGCGTATTTACACAAAAATACAAAAAATGGCGGATATCAAAAAAGGTATATTCTTTTTTGGATCCAATCTGCATACCGATACGAACCCCGTCCCTCCAAAGCCTGTTAAGGCATGGAGGGACGGGGTGTTTTGTGTGGCCGGCGGGCGGCGTATGGTGTGCGGATTAGGTCGGCAACGGAAATATGCCGTGACAGTCCGCTTTGGCAGCATGGTAATTTATAAGTTACCTCCGCAACAATATATATGTCATTCCGTCGGCTTGGGATATGTCCTGCGGCCTACTTGAGCGACTTGAGGCATGCGGCGACGTTGCGTTCGATGCGGTGCAGGATCGACTGCGTGTCGGCAGCCTCGGCGCCCTTGATGAAACGCTCGCCCGTGATGTTCTCATACAGCTCGATGTAGCGGTCGGTGATGCCGGCGACGATCTCGGGTGTCATCTCGGGCACCTTCTGTCCGGCCTGTCCCTGAAAACCGTTGGCCATGAGCCACTCGCGCACAAACTCCTTCGAGAGCTGGCGCTGGCGCTCGCCGCGGGCCAGACGCTCGGCGTATCCCTCGGCGTAGAAGTAACGCGACGAGTCGGGCGTATGGATCTCGTCCATAAGGTATATCGTGCCGTCGCTCTTGCCGAACTCGTACTTCGTGTCGACGAGTATGAGGCCCATCTTGGCGGCTATCTCGCAGCCGCGGGCATAGATGGCGCGCGTGTAACGCTCCAGCTGCTCGTACTCCTCGCGGCCGACCAGCCCCGCAGCTATGATCTCCTCCTTCGAGATATCCTCGTCGTGGCCCTCGGCGGCCTTCGACGTGGGGGTGATGATGGGCTCGGGGAACTTCTGGTTCTCGACCATGCCCTCGGGCATCGCAACACCGCAGATGGTGCGCTTGCCGGCCTTGTACTCGCGCCATGCGTGGCCCGAGAGGTAGCCGCGGATCACCATCTCGACCTTGAAGGGCTCGCACTTGCGCCCTACGGTGACCATCGGGTCGGGCACGGCGATCTTCCAGTTGGGGAGGATGTCGGCCGTGGCGTCGAGGAACTTGGCCGCGATCTGGTTCAGAACCTGTCCCTTGTAGGGTATGCCCTCGGGCAGGACTACGTCAAAGGCCGAGATGCGGTCGGTGACGACCATCACCAGATAACGGTCGTCGATGTCGTAAACGTCGCGGACCTTGCCGGTGTACTTGCCGCGCTGGCCCTCGAAGGTGAAATCGGTACGTGTGATAGCGTTCATTGTGTTTGCGGTTTTAACGATTGCAAAGATAATGTTTTTGCGCGAAATAACAGCCTCAGTGCATGTTTTGCGTCGGGGTTTGTATGCGCACCGCGCTTTGCGGCGTACGGCGGCCGCCGGCGCGGCCATGTGCGCCCCTCGGCACTATGTGTACCGGATATCTCCGGCGCGCCGTGCCGGTATCTTCGGTGTGGCTGCGCGCGCATTTGGTGTGGCTGCGCGGGCAGGGTGTCGCGGCGTGTGGGCGGATGTGTGGCGGCCGCCGTGTGAAAAGAAAATTTGCCGTATGGAGATATCGGGTATGGGGATATCGGGCCGTATTATGGAATATCGTGTCCCGAATGTGGCAAATCGTGCAGTCGGCAGGCCGTTTCGAAAAGTGTGAATATAAAAAATCGGTCAAATCTCGGAATTTGTTGTTTAGGCAACTGTGTCAGGTGCGGATTTCATAAATTTATGGAAAATGGCTTTGCAGGGGGTATTACCGCCGGCAGGGAGGCGGCGTGTGGGCGGAATCATCGGAGTATTTTCGGCGTGCAACAAGCCTGTCACATTAAATATTAAATATGGTGGAGCCGCAGTGGCTCGGCCGTGTTATTATTTTTATTGTCTGATTACAGCCTGCCCATAATAAACGGGAAGAGATGAGAAACATAGATCGAACCGATACCCTGCGCCGCTACACGGCGCCCCGATGCCACATGACGGAGATACGCGCCGGGCGCGGCCTCTGCCTCAGCAACGGTGCCACCCATGGCGGATTCTCGGAGGAAGAGCATTCCGGCTGGCAGAACTGACAGCCGGCATTTGACGGAAATTAATAAACCAATAAACCCTCATACACATGAAGAGACCGAGACACATATTATTGGCAAGCTCGCTGCTGACGTTGTTGGCGGCGGCGTGCAGCAAGGATGACCTTGTGCCCGAGGCCACGCAGCCGACCGACGGAGCGGACGGCCTTGTTGAGATGACCTTCACCGCCACGGCGGCACCCGCGACGCGCACGACGCTGGGCGAGAAGGGTGCGGACGGGGAATATCCCGTACTGTGGACGAGCGGCGACGAGATCGTAGTGATGCCCGCGTATGGAAGATTTGAAAAATCCGAATTGGAGGAGATGAAGTTCACGACCTCGATCGAGGGGGGCACGGCTGCGACGGCGACCTTTACGGGCAGCACTCAGCCGAGCGAGAATGGATATATTGCATTCTATCCCGCCGACAAATTGGTCGAATACTCCGGTCAGGATTTTAACTACAATATAGATTTTACCCTCCCGACGAAGCAGCGGGCCATAGCGGGCAATTTCGAGTCGGGCATCGCCCCTGCGTATGCCACGACCGACCAAGAGGGCGGTGATTTGGAGTTCAAGCCAATGTGCGGCCTTGTAAAGTTCTCTCTTGCGGGCGATGTCGGTAAGATTAAGAGTGTCAGGTTCGAGGCAGGCGGGCAGGTTCTCTCGGGTACGTATAGTTGCAATTTATGGTTCAGTACCTCGTATATTACCGGCTCCGAGAGTTCCGAGAGTCATGTTATCCTGACGGGGCCGTTTGTGGAGGGAAAGGATTATTATATGGTGGTGGCGCCGTGCAGCCTGTCAGGCGGTTTCTCATTTACCTTTACCCGCGACGACGACTCGATCCATGTCAAGAGCGGTAAGATCGAGGATGGCTATATCTACAGTTGGGATATGGAAAATTTCGGTACGATAGATCTGTCGGATGCGACATTTGGCAAACCCTTGGAGACGGATATAACCGATATGGCCTTTATCCAGATGGTTGAAGAGGCCGCAGGTATCTCCCTGACGAGGAATGCTGTCGGTACAGTCTCTCTGACCGAGGAGAATCTGGCGGAGATGGCCTCGGTTACGGAGTTGAATATCGCGGAAAGGGGGCTTACCGATCTGTCTGCATTGAAGTATTTCACGGGCTTGCAAACTTTGGATTGCAGCAGAAACTTGCTGACGACGCTGGATGTAAGCGCGCTGACGAATCTGACATATTTGGATTGTTCCGACAATGCGCTGACGAAGCTGAATGTAAGCGGGCTGACGAATCTGACATTTTTGGATTGTTACCGCAATGAGCTGACGAAGCTGGATGTAAGCAATCTGACTCTTTTGACGGAATTGGATTGTGCCTACAATCAACTGACGACGTTGGATGTAAGCGCGCTGACGAGTCTGACATCTTTGGATTGTTACCGCAATGAGCTGACGAAGCTGGATGTAAGCAATCTGACTCTTTTGACGGAATTGGATTGTGCCTACAATCAACTGACGACGTTGGATGTAAGCGCGCTGACGAGTCTGACATCTTTGGATTGTTACCGCAATGAGCTGACGAAGCTGGATGTAAGCAATCTGACTCTTTTGACGGAATTGGATTGTGCCTACAATCAACTGACGACGTTGGATGTAAGCGCGCTGACGAGTCTGACATCTTTGGATTGTTACCGCAATGAGCTGACGAAGCTGGATGTAAGCAATCTGACTCTTTTGACGGA
>CDYU01021687.1_pt1 | contig 107440 bp, 93 predicted proteins | sample 480701 | NCBI WGS metagenome assembly CDYU01 (sample SAMEA3182105, study PRJEB8094) | gut metagenome | biome: human; feature: gut; material: Stool; isolation source: human stools | place: Canada | collected 2013-02-26 | reverse complement strand
TTTTCAGCCGCGTCAAGATCTTCCTTAGTGCCGGTTATTTCCAATTCAAGGCTTTTAATGAGCATATAGGTGGTAAGGTCGTTGATATAAGGTACGGTTACCGAAAGCACAACGTCGGTCATACCGGATTTATCTTCTTCGGACCACTTAGTTCCGCTGTTAATATCAGCATAATCCTGATAGCCCCACGCGCTAACCTTTGCAACGCCGGCAACAGGTAGTGTGTATTCTAATTCGGCTTTCTCAATCGGTAAGGTCTTATCACTGATTTTTGAATAATCTGTCCCGTTGGTAAACGCTAAAAGGAAATAAGGAGCTAATAATTCTTTCTCTCCCCAGCCTTGGAACAAATTAGACCTATTTTCCATTGAAAGCTTCACGCTGTTAATATATGGACGGTAAGCCGCAGGAATTGAAAACTTAAAATCATAGTTTGCAATATTAGCAAGGTCACGACCTTTCGGAGCTTCTGCCTGCTTTTTATCAAAGGCAAGCTTTAACGCCTTTGTTCCGTCTTCAAGCCCTACTACCGAGCGTGTGCCGTAATAATCGTCAAAATCACCTACGGACATACCTTTAGGCCAATTGGTCAAATTCTCCTTGGAAAGAGTAGTGCCGGCGGCGGTTTCCGACAAATCAAGCAGATTGATTGTTCGGGTGATAGCGTTCGCCGCTTTTTCAGCCGCGTCAAGATCTTCCTTAGTGCCGGTTATTTCCAATTCAAGGCTTTTAATGAGCATATAGGTGGTAAGGTCGTTGATATAAGGTACGGTTACCGAAAGCACAACGTCGGTCATACCGGATTTATCTTCTTCGGACCACTTAGTTCCGCTGTTAATATCAGCATAATCCTGATAGCCCCACGCGCTAACCTTTGCAACGCCGGCAACAGGTAATGTGTATTCTAATTCGGCTTTCTCAATATTTAAGGTCTTATCACTGATTTTTGAATAATCTGTCCCGTTGGTAAACGCTAAAAGGAAATAAGGAGAAGTTAATGCCCAGTTGTTAAAAAGATTGGAATTATTCTCCAATTTAAGCTTCACGTTGTTTAAATACGGACGGTAAGCCGCAGGAATTGAAAACTTAAAATCATAGTTTGCGATAGTAGAAAGCTTTCGGTCGGTAGGTTCGCTATTCTGCTTTACGTTGAACGCCAGCTTTAACGCCTTTGTTCCGTCTTCAAGCTCTACTACCGAGCGTGTACCGTCATAATCGTCAAAATCACCTACGGACATACCTTTAGGCCAATTTTCCAAATTATCTTTAGAAAGAACCGTTCCGGCGGCGGTTTCCGATAAACCAAGCAGATTAATTGTTCTGGTTACTGTCTCGCCTGCGGCGGCTGCCTGTGTTGCGGGAACTGCAATAAGTCCCGCAAGCATAACCGTGCTTAGAAACATTGCGAGGGTCTTTTTAAACAGTTTCATACTTTTAAAACACCTTTCATTTAGTATTTGTCCCCCCGCGGGACAGGGATTAATCTTTTATAAGCGCCCCTAAAACAGGTGCAATCCATTCCCCCTTTTCCAAATCGTATGCCTGGAACGAATAGCAGAATTCCCAATAAGCCCAGCCAAAGCCGCGTTCTTCACAAAGCTTTACAAGGTATTCGGTCCATTCTCTGCGGCATTCCGGGTCTGCATGGCGCATTGCCCCGAATTCGCCCAAATGAATGTATCTGCCGTAATAATCCGCCCAGCGCTTAGCCATATCGAAGCGGTATTCAAGCAGTGCCTTCTCCTTTTCGGTTCCCCATTTAACGCCTATAGGCCAGTCTCCCTGCATCCAATCCGCGCCCTGATGGGTAAATTTCATAGGAGTGTATTCGTGAATTGTAACGAAGATATTTTTGTCATCCTCGGGCAATTCAAGGTGCATAAGGTTTTCAATGGTATTGCAGTGCGCGCAAGCGGCGGCAATCCATCTTGTCGGGTTGGTTTTTCTGATAACCGAAATTGCCTCGTTCTGAACCTCGTTTAAAATTGTATAGTTAAAATCATTGTCCGGCTCGTTATATATCTCAAAAATAACGGTATCGTCCATATCCTTAAGATAATCGGCAAGCTCGCCCCAAAACTTAATAAAATCAGCCTTGGTGTTTATCGGGTCTGCCTGCATACCTACAAAGGGGTGTATATCTACTATTGCGTAAAGTCCGCAGTCAACGGCGGACTGTGTAACTCGGCGGATAACCTCGTAGAACTCCTTTGTCGGAGCGCACTGTGGGTCGTCCCTGTCTACCGTAAAGGGAAGTCTTACATGGTCGAAGCCCGCTTCCTTTATTATTTTACAGTACCTCTTTCCGTTTTCTTCCGCCTCGGGTGTCCAAGGTTTGAGGTCAATATTCATTCCGCGTTTTAACTTTGTTATATCCATTGGGTTGTGCTCCTTGCCGCACAGCCGATTATTTCGGCTGTGCATTATAAAAAATTTTTGTTAATGAAAATAATTTATTACGAAATCCTTAAAGGTACCGGCAGTTAAGTCATAAATGCCGTAGCCGGAACAGAATTCCCAGTAACAGTACGCAATCTCTAATTCCTTGCATACATTTGAAAAGTAATCTACATATGCGCTTATATCCTCTTTATCCGCAATGCCCTGATATACTCCCCATTCGCTTATCCATACCTTACGTCCGGTTCGTTCCTCATACGCTTTGCAGTAATCCATATGCTCCTTAATCGCATTCCTTATTTCATCGTCAAAATGATCCTTGTTAGCAAATCCGTCACCGATCCACGTAGCGCCCTGGTGGGTAAAGCTCATTGTGTCGTAGTTATGTATGGAAATAATGATATTTTCATCACCTACCGGAACCTGAGTATTAAACAGGTTCCATGTTCCGTTATTTTCGTTTGTCGCAAGGGCGATAACTCTTGTGGGATTAAGCTTTCTTATGCGCTTTACCGTTTCCATTTGAAGCTCGTTTAACTGTTCGTTGGTAATCGGCTTGTTAGGCTCGTTTACAAGCTCGAACATAAGCTCCTCGGGATAGCTCTGATACCTTGCGGAAACCTGCTGCCATATTTTATAAAAGCATTCCTTGTTGCCGTTAAAGTCAGAGGCAAGTACTCCTGTCCAGCCATGGAAATCCAGCACCACGCAAAGCCCCGCGTCAAGCGCGCAGTTTATTGCAAGATCAACAGCGCGCAAAAACTCGGTTTCAATATAATAATCAGGTGCCTCGCCGATAAAATTACCGAAGTTTACGGGCAGACGAATATGGTCAAAGCCCTTTGAGGCGAGCTGTGCATAATAATCGGGATTAAATATCCAGGAATCATAATTAACATCAGCAGATTCTAATGGACCCGACATATTTATACCGCGCTTTAGCTTATCGGTAACCTTTACGGTCTTTTTTTCGGTATCGGCGGGCGTTGTCTCTCCGCCGGACTGATTATTATCCGTCTGGGTGTTTTGTGAATTTGTTTTATCATTGCCCGACGATACGCCCAAATTCGCTTCGGAGCTTGTCGAAGTGCTCTGATTATCTCCTGAGCTTATATCCGAGCTTGAGGAGGACGGGGTGCTTGAAGTTACCTTTTTGTTTTCATCCTTCTTACCGCATCCCGCAAAGGAAACGGTAAGGCAGACAGCACAGATTATTGACAACAGCTTTTTCATTTTGCCTTTCCTCCCCTATTGCGTTTTTTAACGAGAATTACCGTTGTTACGGCTCCGCCGCCTATAACTGCCGCCGAACCTGCTGCTATCAGAACGATAGTCCATACCGGTAAACCATTATCCCGCTTCCCCTTTTTGCGGACGACCTTGCGTATAATCTTCTTTTTAACCGTGGTCGTGGGTGTATTCTCGCCGCTGTTATCGGTATTATTAAAATTTGTCCCGCCAGTAAAATCAACTTGATTACCGGCGCTCTGGATATTATCCGAAGTATTTTTATTCCCGGTACTTTCGTCAGGTTCTTCCTTAAGCTTGCCCCTTGTTATTAAAAAGCTGCCGGTAGTAAAGGTGTTAATAGCAATAGCACCATCCTCAGCCGCATAACGCTGTTTAATATAAGAGCCGTCAAAGAAAACCTTATAAATTGATATTTCACTTAAATCTAAGCTTGGGTCTATCTCAAAGCTAAGCCAGATTTTGCCCGTAGGCTCGGTTACGCTACCGTTTACCGTATACAGGGTAATAGTTTTAAGCAGAAGCGGAGTAAGCTCTGCCGGGAGTTTAATTCCGAAATTTTTTACAGCGGACGCCGCCTCCTCGGACTCAACTACCGTCACGGTATCCATCGGCAGGTAGTCGTTATATGCGTCAACCGTAACGCCGTTATCGGAATAATGATACCCCGAATAAACAACCGCGCTGCCAATCTCCATTGTCCAAATTGAAAGACCGCTTAACATAACCGTATCGGGCAAGCCGTCCTCGGCTATGGGCAATACTTCAAGGAAACGAATATTAGAAATATCGAAGGCACCATCCGGGTTCTCCTCGTAATATTTATTTAAAATATCCTTAAAAACAAGCTGATATACAGCGTATTGGGAACTAATCTCAGGAGGAGCGGTAGGCACAGTAATACTCAGCTTCTCGCCCGCCTTGTCCTGTAGTGTAATCTGCAAATCAAGCGGCGTATCCGCCTGTAAATAAAAGCCCAATGTCGCGCTTTCCGTAAAGTCGCTTAAATCGGTATAGTAATTTGTATAGGTGTTGATGAATTTTAAGGGCTTCGGCGTTTCCGCATTATTTATGCTTAGCCTCCACGCGGAGGTGAACATAGCATAATTGGGGTCTTTTTTGGCAATTTTCACCTGTTCTGCCGAAATAAAGGAGTTTTCCTCGCCCGAAACACGGTTAGCCTTAACCGCACAGCGGGTATCGGTTTCATAATTCTGCGCCGCGTCTTCATAATAAACATCAATATAGTTTATATCAAAGCTCCAGCCCTCGGTTCCGTCGCAGGTCGGTGCGGTGATATATACCAAAATTGAAACAACATCGGCAAGCTGTGACGACGTCCAATATTCGGTAGAACCGCACCAAGCGGTGAGACCGCCTTCAGTTCTGCGCATTTTATCAAGCGGAATTTTTATTTCGGTAAGAGCGCCTTTATCAGGTGCTTTATCGGCATTTTCTGCGGTTTTGCCGTAATATCCGCCGCCGCGTATTCCTACAACCTGATAAATATTCGAAACCCCTGACCAAGTATCGTCGCAGCTTACCGCATTATTTGTCATACCGACCCTAATTTCCGACGCGCCTTTAAGGGAGGTTTTCGGAACGGTTATACTAAACGCTACATACTCTCTCGCTCCGATTTGATTTGCGGCGGAGGCTTCGGTCTTAAGGTCATAATTTATTCTGTATGCTTTACCGCCGTTCGCTGTTTGCTCTATGCCCATATTTCCGCCGTATTTATCGGTAACAGTAAGGTTTTCGGGGAGTGCGCCTCCAACCTCGCAATCGTCGAAGTCGAGCATACGCCTTACAAGCTCCTCGGGCTTCGGAATATCCTCATCGGTAATCAGCCTAAAGGAGTCGAACAATACTCCGGCGTGATTTGACTTCATATAAGGAATTCTTATTCTTAGAACTTGAAGTCCGTCAATTTCGCTTGCAGTCATTGAGTATCCGCTTGATTCTCCGCCCCAGAACTCATCTCCGCCAATGCCGACATCGTTAAACAGAATTCTTATTCTTATATACTCGGGAGCCTCATCGCATTTATTAATATCTTTAAGATATTGATATTTCTTTGTGTTGCTTCCGACTTTGGTATCAAGAAAGCAACGTATGGAAGCTCCGCTTGACATATCAAGATTTTTAACATAAAATTCAAGTCCCACGCACCCTGCCGCACGCTTTTTAAGGGATATGACGAGAGAAGTCTCATAATTGGTCTCATCGGTTTCAGACCTGTATAGCAAAGCGTGGGTTCCGGTTTGTGCGTCATCGGAAAGGCTGAATTTTCCCTTTCCGTCATTAGGATTGACTGCACCCTCAGAAACAATTTGCTCCAACGAATCGGCAGAATCAAAGTCCGCTAAATCCTTGTCAATATCGTCTATTGACTCAATATCCTTCCGATCACCCTTTAAGGTAATGCTTATATCGCCTATGCTTACGCTGTAGCCCTCTGTTCCTTTACATTCGGGAAGTGTTATGTATATAAGAAGCTGCTTTACCTCGGCAAACTGCCTTATATGCCATTTTTCTTTGATGTTCGTAGTACCGAGAAAGGAGCTTTGCGCCGATATTCTAATCATATCGGAAGCGTTTTTTGATAAAACTCCGTCGGCGTTGTAGGCAAGCTCTTCCGCCCCGCCGGAGGTTTTACCGTAATTTCCGTTGAGATCTGTAATACCTACAATATAATAGGATTTTTTCTTAGGGTTTCTTTCCTTTTTTATGTTGTTTTTAACATCAACGTTAATCAAACTTAAATACTCTGCGTATTTTGCAGGTACTGCAACCGAAAGAGCAATATACTGTCTTCCTGTAACCGTGGCGGAGGTTGCACTGTTAATTATCCTTTTATCCATTGAAACGGTGTAAAGCTTATTGCCGTCCTGATCCTCGGCTATACTTGCAGTTCCGCCGTATGAACCGTCAAGTACCGAAACACCCTCCGGAAGAGGATTTTCCGTACTGCTCACCTTACCTGTTCCGCATCCGTTAAAGCTTACAAGAGTGCGCTCTGCGGTTATTATATCGTCGCTTTTCTCTTTGAAAATATACTGAAAATCATCGAAATAAACGCCTTTGTGATCCTTGCCTATATACGGCATACGGAGGCGAATTCCTGTAAGCTTACAAATCTCGTCATACGACACACGGTTGCCGGATGAAGTTCCGCCGTAACATTCTTGACCTCCGAAAAGACCTATATTTTCAAAATCAACGGTTACGGTTTGCCAGCCGTGCGACGGCGATACCGTGACCTCGCACTGATACTTGATCGGTTTATTACTGTCGCTGTTTATCAGAAGACAGCGAAGGGCTGCGGACTTTTCGGTATCGGTATTGTAAACCTTAAAGGTTATACCGTAAGCGTTTTTCACCGATTCGTTAAGATTTACGGTCAAAGAAGTATCCCAATCCGTCTCTGCGTCCTTTTTAGGACGAAAAATCAGAGAGTTATTACCGTCGCAAACAAAAGTCTCATCGGTATTAACGGTTATATCACCGCCAAAATCGATTATTTTTTCATTCTTAAGCTCTTGGGTATTATCTGCCTCTTCGAATGAAGTTATAAGCGGATTTTCAAGCTCTGCCGCCGCCGTCCAAAGGACGGTCGGCAGAGCGGCGCTTAAGACAATTGCAAGACAGACAAGACACGCCGAGTATCTTTTAAAATTTTTGAAAAGCATATTGCCTCCTATTTTAATGAACCTGTGTACTTGATGTTTTTCATATTATCATTAAGATTCGTCTGGAAAGTTTTCTGGTAAGTATCTACAAACGCGCCTACAGTTACGTTTCCTTCGAACAGGTTGCCCAAAGCCGCCATATATGAGGTTTTGCTGTTGCCCATATCAACCTTAAAGGAGGCATCCCAAACCTGCTTTACGCTGCCGTCGTGGAGAGTTTTAAACATATTGTAGGCTTCCTTGGACTTAAAGTATCTTATCCATTCATCTCTGAACTGGTCGTCATAGGTATAACCCTTCGGATACTGATAAAGCTCGTCTAAGAGGAGTAAGAGCTCGCTTGTCATATTGGAATATGCGGCGGGAACAACATAGCTGTATTCATCGATAAGAAGCGAAACATAATTATTTGCATTCGGTCCCATAGGCAGATATGCTATACCCCACTCGTCCTTGAGGTTTGTATATGCCGCGCTAATATCGGCATGACCGCCGAACAGCATAGCTATTTTTTTATTGCTAAAGTCGGTGCCGAGCTGGGTCCAGTTCTTTTTGCCCCAGTTGTTTTCCGCAACCTTATCAACATGTATCCAATTATAAATCTGTTGAAGCGCCGCACGGGTTCCCTCGCTTGAAAACTGAACCGTGAAATTACCGTTTGAATCGGGGAAGGCTACATGGCTGTTATTGCTTACGGCTAAGGCTGAAACTGCATCTCCTCCGAGACCTAAACCGTACTGTGTAGTCTCGCCCGAAGAATTTTTGACTGTGCATTTCTTGGCTATTTCGGTCATCTTATCCCAAGTCCACTGTTTCTTGGAGATAAGGTCGTAAATATTGTAGCCCGCCTTTTCGGTAAGCGTCTTATTGAATATTACTACGCTGGGAACACGTGCAAAGCCGTAGCCCGCAGTGTACTGCTTACCGTTGATATTATTGAGCTGAACGTTGAATTTATTGAAAATCTGAGAATCCATTTTGATTCCTGTTTTCTCCATTGCGGAATTGAAATCGGCAATGTATCCGTTCTTAGCATAGTTGTAAACCGCCGACGTTGATACCTGATAAAGCTGACCCTCCGGCTTAACGCCTGAAAGCACCTCCTGTGCAAGGTCTACGCTCCATTTCTTTTCGACGATGTTTACATTAAATTCCTTTTTTACACGGGCAACATTATCGTTCCAGTTATCCCAAACGGTTTGCTGTCCGCGCGGATAACCGCCCCATTCTCTTAAAATGGTGATTGTCTTGCCCCCGAAATCAAGCTTTTTTTTCGCTTCGGTTGTTTTCTTGCCTTCGGAAACGGTACCGCTCTGCGAATTATTGCCTGACTGAGAGCCACCCTTCGTGCCGCTCTGAGAACCGCCGCCCGAAGCCGTAGTATTTCCTCCAACCTCTTCCTCAACTATGGTCTCGATGTACGAAACCTCGTCGCTTTCGGTTCCGCCCTTACTGCAGCCCGCAAATGCGGCGACCATGGCAAAAGACAAAACCAAGCTTAGTGTGCGTTTGAATTTCATAAAAAACACTCCTTTTATAAATTTTATTTATCCGACTAAACCGCTGCGCTCAACGCTTTGAACGAAGAAACGTTGCGTAAACGCATAAAGTATAAGCAAAGGCACTATTAAGAACAGTATTCCCGCATAGGCTATTAGGTTACGGGTAACCTCATCTGCCGCGCCGCCGGTGTACTGTCCGTTAAGCCCCATTACCATATTTGAAAGAACCTCTGTCTCGCCCATAAAGTTAGGAACAAAATCGGAATCAAGCCAGGTCCAAACAAAGGCGAAAAGGAAGACGGTAATCATCATTGTAACCGAGCTTGGCACCATAATTCTTACAAACGCCCCAAAGGGTCCCGCACCGTCAATGTACGCCGCCTCCTCAAGCTCGGCGGGCATAGTCCTGTAATACTGCCGCATTATAAGAATATAAAGCCCGCATCTGAAACCGCTCGCCGTCGCCGCAAGAAAGATCGACGGTATCTGGGTATTTATGAAGGATATTCCCTCCCCGCCGTTTATGAGCGGGATAAGCCCGAACAGCCTGAAGTTGCGGAACAGTGTGTAAAGCGGTATTTGAAGAATTATAGGCGGAAGGACAAGTCCTACCACCGCGATTATCAAAAGCGGTGTTGCAAGCTTAAACTTAAATCTTGCAAGTCCGTAGCCTACCAGCGTACAGCTCACCATTTCAAGCAACGCCACAACCGCAACAAACTCAAGCGATAGGAAAAAGGATTTTCCTATATCAAGTAATTCCGCCGCTTTTTTTACATTGTCAAATGTAAAATGCTTCGGTATATAAGATACCGAGAGGTCATAAACATCCTCAGAGGTCATAAACATTGAGGTTATCTTGGTGAAAAACGGATAAATAACCACAAATGCAAGCAATATAAAAAGTACTGCGCGCGCAATGCTTATCAGTATTCTAAGTCCGTGCTTTTTCGCAAAATCCTTTGCTTCAATTTGTTTTTTCATACTGCCGCCCCCTTAATCCGAATATGAAACATAGCGGTTGACAATAAGGAAGACCGCCCCTACAATCACCAGTACTATTGACAGATACGCCCACGCCATTGAGCTTCCTATACCGAAGTTAAGATTAGTAAAGCACTCCTCCTTAACTCGGGAAATTACCGAGTTTGATACTCCGGTAAAGGAATCTATTATGCAATAAATTGCAGATACGAGTATCATAGGACTTACTATCGGGAGACTTATTTTCCAGAAAACCTCCCACGCCGTCGCGCCTTCTACAAATGACGCCTCGTAAACCGATTTCGGAACCGACTGAAGCCCCGCAAGCATTATAATTATCGGGATTACCGACATTGCCAAAATATTGCTTATATTATCAACCGAGGATATGAGCAGATTGCTTACGCCCTCGCCGATATTTAGCTGTTCAAGAAATTCCGAAAACACTCCCGAAAACGCTCCGACCTGTGCCGAGCTCTTGCTTGCAAGGTTGTCTTCCACCGCGTCTGCTCCTAATATCTGCATTACGATATTTGAGTTCATAATAAGCGGAAGAAAAAGTATTGTTCTTGCCGCGGCTCTGCCTTTAAATTCGCCGTTTAGTACGCTTGCTAAGAAAAAGCTGAAGACTATAACCACGGGGACGTCTAAGAGGGTGCTTTTAAGGGTGGAAATAAGCGCGCGCTTAAAGTATGGGTCTACGCCAAATATCCATTTGTAGTTGTCGATACCCAAAAAATTAAGGTCATAGCCGCTCGCTGTTGCTTTAACCTCGCTTACGCTGTAAATCACCGATATTAATATCGGGTAGATTATAGCAACCACCGCGCCGAGAATGAACGGAGCTGTAAAGAAATAACCGTATTTGCGTCGTTTTGCTTCAAGCGAAGCCGTTTTCTTTTTCATACTCGCTCACCTCTCGCCACTATATAGTCCTTGCTTCCGACCGTAATTCCGCCGAAAGAATAGGCAGTGTCACCGGTATTTACAATAACTCTCACGCCGTTTTCGTAAATGGTCTGCGACACGCCGTCCGCTAAATATTCAAAAGAGCTTATTGTCTGACCGAGAGTGCAGGAAAGCTCGCTTTGATAACGCTTAAGCTTATCCCCGACAGAATTAATAACCGAATTATAATCTGTGGAATACAGTTTTTCATAATCGCTGTCAATAATGCCGTCGGCATTTTTTGCGCTAAGCCTTAAATAAAGTCCCGTTCCGGTTCTTGCCGACCGGAGAATAATATCGTTAGGATCGCCCGCAAGATTAAGCGCGCTTCCGTACAAAGAGATATAGCCGTGGGTAACCTGCTGTAAAAAGGGTACCGAATAATCGGTAATATCATAGCCGTTCGAGCTGAGCGGAATTTCCGCCGCAGCCTTTATGTATGGCAAAACATAGGCATTAGCGCCGTTGGTCATTATGTCGGCATTTGCCGATAGCTTTTTGGCGATACCGGTCATTTCCTTAACCGCTTTATCCTGAGTGCAGGGATTGCTTTCGTTAAAGTCCGCGTTAATGTCTGAGCCCATGCTCCTTACCGACAGAGCGGAAAGGTTATTTTTATTTGCGTATGTAAGCAATGAATCTGTTTCCTTGGCTATTGTCCCGATATTGTTAATAAGCCTTTCTATCTGTTCGGGCTCCTTAGCAAAGGAGGCAAGATTGAAGGTGCACATTTTCCCGACAGATTTATTTATCATTCTTACCGCAGTTGAGGTTTTAGACGAAACGGTGTACTGAACGTCTGCGTCGGGGTAAAAAGCTATCCCCTTTTCATCAAGCTTTTGGGCGAGGGACAAAAAGCCCTTTTCACCGCCCAGCTTTTTCTCCGCCTTAAGCGACGCGGTAGAGGAATGTGCGATACCTCCACCGAACCAACCCGTCAGTCTTACCGCCATATCGGTTAAACCGTCACCGTAAAGCTTATCGGTGATTTCGTATGCCTCGTCAAATTCGGTCATCACGACCTTGCGGTTATAGCTTATGCCTAACCTCTGCGCCTGCTTTTCAAGCATTCCTATATAATCCACGGTTAAGAGAGCGCCTGTGATTTTTTCACTGCCACCGAAAAGGCGCTCGCGGTAAAGCTGTGCCATACCGTTATAATCTGCCTTATCGCCCGTCAAGAAGCTGTAGCTCAAACAGAAATCACAAACGGCGCGTTGCTTTTGAACAACGGCGGAGGATTCTTTCTTGCCGGAGGAAAGGAAAGATGTGTAGGTCTCGCGCATAATAAATTCGGCAAATACATACGGTACTTCGCTTTCGTCACCCGTGTAGGCGTTAATCTGCGCCGTACTGTCGCCCGAGGTTATCTCGGCAAAAACTGCCGAGTCGCCTCTCTTTATTCCGAAAACGGGAAGCGATGAATTCATATAATCCGAGGTTTTCTCGTTAGGTGAAAGGGCGTATCCCGTGCCGTATACCCTTGAGGAATAGGGATGTCCCTTTCCCTTTCCGTTGCGGAAATTCATTACCGAGCCGCTGCCGTCCGGCAACAGAAAGTACCCGCTTTCACCCTCCTTAGGAGAGCCGAAATATTTGTTGAGCGAAATGTTAAGGAGCAGGAAATCGTTATACATTTCAATCTTTTCGTTAGGAACGGTAACGGTAAAGCCCTTATCCGTCAGTCGGTACTCTACCGTAATATTAAAGCCCGCCTCCTTGTTTTCCTGTGTGGCGCCGCCGAAATTCGCCTTGTCCTGCTCGTACATTTCCTCTGTATAGCCCGCCGCCTCAAGAATACCCGCAAACTCGCGTTTAACATTGGCGGAATCCAGAACCGATTCGTTAACGGCGTACATTGCCTTGCTTTTGAGTATAGGATAGCGCTTGACGTAATCGCTGTCCTCCCCGTTCACCTTTTCGGGGTCGATGAAATAATAGTAGTTTTGAAATTTCATTCGGTCAAACTCATCGGTTAAATTATCACAAAGCTCGTCATAACGCTCCTTAGAAATAACCTCCGGCACCAAAACCTGCGCGGAAAAGCTTCCGATGCTGTAATCCACGCTTACCGCTTCCCCGTTGCTCTCGATATTATACTGACCGTCCGCAACCGAATTTTGAAAGGAGTTAAGCTTACCGATACTGCCGTTTGACTCTAAATACGACAGCTCCAAAACCGCCCTTGAGGACTCGCTCCCGCTTCCTGTTCCGACAGAGCTCCAGAAAGAACCGTCCTCCTTGTTTACAAGATAATACTCGGTGGTGTCGGGATTCATATAAAATTCAACGGCGGCGTTTTCAAGATAAAGCTCATAGCCCTCGGAATCAATATTGTTTTCGGTTGTTTTCTGCCCGCGTATATTTGATTCGCTTATCTTTTCCGCCGCTTGACTGCCGCAGCCCGAAAGCGTTAAGGAAACGCACATAACAAGCGCGGCGGCGCAAATCAGCCTTTTGTTCATTGTCATTCACCTCTTAATCTATACACGAAGCTGTACCTCGTTAATTAAGTCCTTAATAAACGCCGTAAGCTGCTGACAAAGCGCAAACACTAACATTCCGATAAAGGTTATAAGGAGTATAACCACCAAAATAATTATAATAACCAGCACCGTTTTGCCAAGCGAATAGTTATGGGTCTGCATAAGACCCGCCACAAGCAGAGCCACAGTCCAAAGAAGCGCCAGCGCCGTCAGCACATAGTAAAAATCTCCCTCGGTCTGTGAAAGGACGTTACTTAACGCTATTGCAACAAGGCTCAAAATGCAATACGGTCTAAGCGCATAGCAGGTTGCTATAAATATATCCTTAAACTTACCCTCCCCGTCCATAATCGAGGTCACACACCACTGGGCTATGCACCACAGCAGCAGAGCCGCCGTAATAAAGGCGATATTTCCGAGCATATTATAGGTATCAAGATTTGTGGTATTGAAAATAAAGCCAACGCAAAGACTGTTTGCAACAAGCACAACCGCAGCTGCCGCAAACCAAAAAATACCCATTCCGACCGTCCCGCGTCCCTCGCGCTTTAAGTCCCAAAAGCCGTCAAGCGGATGGAAGCATACATATGAGGAAAAATGCTCTCGGCTTAAAAAGGAATTTCTGTCCGCCGCGGCAAGTCTCTTTTTATAAAGTCTTCCCAACAGAACTGCCGCTGTTATTACCAAGGCTACAGCAACCAAAATTATATAAGCGTTTCTTTCAATCCATTCGCGCCTTACAAAGGTATACGCCTTTGAATAATCCTCCCTGTCGCCCGCCTTTTTGTAGTACTGCATAGCAAGCCGCATATCGTGCTTTTTATATGCCGCGTCGCCGAGACCCTTAACCGCAAGCAGACAGTTTTCGTTACGCGCCATAACCTCATTCCAGAGAGCTGCCTCGCTTTCAAAATCTATCTCATCGCGCGCCTTGGCTATAGAGGCGAAAAGCCTGCCGTATTCCGTAAGCTCAAACACGCATACCGCGTTTTTACTGCTGTCGGTTATATAAAACCTGCCGTCCTTATACTCCATAGCCGAAGCTACCGAAAGTCCGCCGCTATAGGCGCCGGGACCGCCGAAGGCGTAAAGCATTTCGCTTTCCTTGTTGTATACGAATATTCTTGAGCGCTTGCGGTCAAGAATAGCGTAACAGCCGTTTTCCATTGCGCAGAAATCGACTATCTGCGAACTGCCCTGATAGGTAACGCCGCCTGTTACAAGATCTCCGAATTCGGAATTATCCGACGTTAAAATATCCGAACCGTTGGCATTAAGCTTTCTTAGCGGTGATACGTCGTCCGATGTCGATTCACTTGTTACATATATAAATCCGTCGGCGTTGACATACAGGTTGGAATATTCCGTAGGAACAACCGACTGAGTACGCTCCTGCTGAGCCTTGGTCGAAAATTTGCGCCAAATCTGCTCGACAACCGAAAGACTTACCTTAGGCGCGCCGAATGACTTTAAATATGTACCCGTACCGTCAAACTGCATAAGACCCATATTGTAGCCCGCCGAGATAACAAATACCCGTCCGTAACCGTCAACCGCAACCTTTGTGGGCTTAAAAAAGAAATCATCGGGCAAGGCGCTGTCGTCGGGCGTGGTAATTTCAAGCAAAAAACCGCCGTCAAGACTAAGCTTTATAACCCTTGCATTTCCGGTATCGGCTATATAAACCGCGTCATCCGTAACGCAAAGCCCATTAGGCTCCGAAAAGGTTTCCCGCTTTCCGCCGCGCTCAAAGGAATCGATTATTGAAGCGACTGTAAAGCTTGTATCTGTTACAACGATTCTGTTATTTTTGGTATCGGCTATGTAAAGCTTGTCGCCGTGAATACAAATATCCTGCGGAGAGGATAAGCTCCCGCCCGCAAAGCTGTCGCCGTAAACGGTTTTTACGGGCAACGCCCCGTCGGGAGACGCATTTGCATTGCCGTCGTTATCGTAGCTGTAGCTGTAAAAAACGGCGGCTTCTGCAACGGTGGAAACCGCGCACATCAGCGCCAGAACGACAGCGCCCAGCCGAAAAAGCCTCTTAAATGTTTTCATTAAATGACCTCCCGAAATTCAAAACCGGTGTTGTCTGTTCATCATTCTTTTATACCGGACGACATCATTGTTTCCATTACGTTACTTTGAGTAACAATAAACACGGTAATAGGAACTATCATCATAAGGCAGGAAATAGCGGCGCTCTCACCTGTTCTTGAAATGCCGGCTGTAACCGCCTGTGACAGCGCATAAGGCAGAGTTTTAAGCTGTTCGCTGTAAATGGTGCCGCTGCCGGTAATTCCCCAAAGACTTTGGAACGAAAATATAATAAGCGTAAGCCACGCCGACTTTACGGACGGCATTACAATAGTCCAGAATATTCTCTGCTCGCCGGCTCCGTCAACTCTTGCCGCTTCAAGAATAGTATCGGGAACATTAACCATAAACTGCTTCATAAGAAAAACGTTAAAGGAGGAGCCGAAAACCGGCAGAAAAATCGACCAATATGTATCCACTATTCCGAGCTTGGACATTACAAGGTAGTTAGGAATAGCCGTAACCGTCGCGGTAAACATAAGCGCGGTAACAACAAGGCTGAATAACGCATTTTTACCGGGAAAGCTCTTTTTTTCAAGAACATAGCCCGCGGCAGAGGCAATGAAAATCGAGCCTACGGTTCCGCCGACCGTTATGAAAACCGTATTTGATACATACCTTGAAAAGGGTACCATTGTTTCCGTAAAAAGCGCCGATATACCCTTAAAATTATCAAGGGTAGGATTTCTGACAAAAAATCTGGGCGGGAATACAAACAGCTCGTCGAGCGGCTTAAAGGCGTTGCTTATCGCATATACCATAGGCAGTACCATTACTGCGGCGAACAAGCAAAGAAACACAAAATTGATTATGTCGCCTGCAAGCGATCTTCCCGCGCGCGGTTTAATAAGCTTGAATTTAAAATGCTTCATATTCGTTACACCTTTTAGCCTTATTATTTACCCACGCCCGAAAGCACGCGCTGGATAAGCTTGTTTGTTCCTACCATTACGGCAAAAAGTATCGTCGCTATCGCGCTGGCGTAGCCCATTTCAAACTTCGTACTGCCGTAATCGGTAAGATGGTTTATAATGGTATGCGCCGCATAATCGGTACTCGGAAATCCGCACAGCGCAGAGGTTACGTCTCCCACGCTGAAGGACTGGGTAATGCTCATAACCGCACCGAACATAAGCTGAGGCTTCATTGACGGAAGGGTTATGTACCAAAGCTCCTGCCAGCGGTTGCGTATGCCCTCGATATAACCTACCTCGTAGTAGGAACGGTCAATACCGCGAAGACCCGCGACAAAAGAGAGGAAGCCGGCACCCAAGCTCATCCATATAACAACAATAATTACAAGAGGAAGCATATACGAAGGATCGGTAAACCACTGTATAGGCTCGTCGATAAGATTGAAGTAAAGAAGCAATGAGTTAGCGTAGCCGTAAGCGTCGCCGCTGAACATTATCTGCCATATCATATAAACGCCGCCCGAAATTGAGGGAGCATAGAAAAGTAAAACCATAAGCGGGCGGATTTTAGGGTTAAGGTCGTTAATAAACCACGCCACAAACAGCGAAGCGAAATATCCGATAGGTCCTGTTATAACCGCAATAATCAAGGTGTTCTTAATCGCAATCAAAAATTCGTCGTCGCTGAACAGCAGGTCAAGATAATTCCTTAAAAAAACGAAATTCGGTGTTTGAAAAACGTTATAATTGGTAAAAGAAAGGACTATTGAAATACCTACGGGCAAAATTGTAAAAAGCGAAAAGAGAATTACGAAGGGTCCCAAATAGCAAATAGAAAAAATCTTGTCCTTGGTGCGCCAGCCCATGGTATGGCTCTTATTCTGTTTTGCCATATCATTTTACCTCCTTGTCTTCTAACGTAGGCAATCCGAATTCCTTGCGCTTTTTAGTGAACTCGGAATTAATTTTGTAGGTGTATTCGTACAAAGCGTCGGTTGCGGATGCGCCCTTGTAAACTACGTTTCTGAATGCGTTGTTAAGGTTACGTGCCAAATAATATCCGCCGGGCATAGGCGCTACCGCGGTGGTGTTTGCCTTTTGCGCGTTTATAATCGCCTTTTCCTTTGAGCTCCAGTTGCTGTTTTCAAAGGCTTCATTGTTCGCCGAATTGTAGCGCGCGGATTTACCGAGAATACTCTCAACCTCGTCCGCAAAATCGGTCTGGGCGTCGGTATCGGTCCACCACTTAACAAATTCCCAGCTTTCATCGGGCTTATCGGTGTCGGCAAGAATCATTACCGCGCTCGAACTCGCAAGCGCCGTGCGGTTTACCGAACCGTCCTCCCTGACAGTGCCCGGAATCTCTACCATTTTCCAAAGTCCGTTAATTTCAGGCGCGGCTATCTGAAGCGTGTTATACAGACCGAAGGAAGCAATTCCGATCGGCATTTCGCCGCTGCGAAAACGGTTTTGAAATTCAAAGGTAAGCGGGAAGCCGTAGCTAACGTATAAGTTTGTGAATTTATTAAACACATTTATTGCGGCAACCGAATCAAAGGTTGTATACATACCGCCCTCGGCATATATATCAATTCCCGCCTGCATAAGCATAGTAAGAAAGGTATTCGCGTCGGACGAAACGCCGATTTCCATATTATTATTTGCAAGAACCGAGGATATTTCGATTAAATCATCCCATGTTTCGGGAACGGAAACACCTAACTCCTCTAAAATATCGGTTCTGTAAAACATCATATCAAAAGCAATCGCCTCGGGAAGACCGTATAGCTTATCTCGATAACGCAGAGTAATCAAAGACGATTCGGGGAATCTTGAGGTCACGCTGTCAATGTCCTTAAAGCCGGAAAGCGGATATGCCGCCTCGCGCATCGCGTAGTTAAAAACGTCGGGGCTTGACAGGGCTACAACATCGGGACCCATTCCCGCAACAACCGCAGACATAAGAGAACCTGCGTCGACGTTTTTAACGGCTGTAGCAATACCGCTCTTCGGGGTAAAGGATTTTGCCGAAAGGTTTCTTACGATTTGTGCCTGATCTCTTCCCGTTCCTACCCAAACGGTAATCGCGTCCTTATTATCCGTAACCTCGGCAGCGCCTATCAATTCATAATCGGTCATATAGGAAGACAGATACTCGCCGACCGAAAAAGCCAACTGCTTGAAGAAGCCTGCCGAAACTTTAGGAAGCTCCTTGCCGTCACCGATAACTAAAAGGTCAATTTCAAGCGGCTGTTCGGTAGCTGAGGCTATCCAGGTGCTTAAAGAACCTATATTGCTCTTAAAATATGAAAACTCGCTCGGAACAGTATCGGGGTCTTTGTTCATTTTTTCAAGCTGTCTTATAAAGCTTTTTATAAGCGCCGCGCCTGCGTTTCCCTTACCGCAGTACTGCTCGATAAAATCGGCGCAGACCGTAAGCTTATCCGCATAAGTGCCGAAAGCGGCTATCTGATCGGGATAAAGCAGATCCAAGCGGTAATCTCTGAGCAGGTCGGGGGTTGCGCCAATCGTCATAAGCAACTTGCGGTAAATCGCGTTAAAGCCGTCAACGCAACCGTCAAGAACCCTGAGAACAGTATCAAGCCTTCCCGGAGTCGCACGCATTTTAATTTCGTTGTCGCCCGCATCAAGATAGAAAAGGTAATCTTCACCGCCGCCGAGATTTGCCGACTGCCACGAGCTGTCAAAGCCGAAGGTTATCTCGGCCGCCTCCTTGAACTGAAGCTTGTTGTTGATATAAACCGTTCTTGTTGACGCCTGACCCGGCGAGGAGTTTTGACGGAAGCGCAGGCTTATTTTATAAAGTCCCGATTTGTCAACCTTAACATTCCATTTAATGTACTGACCCGCAATGCTCCAATGGCCGGCGCCTATTGTATTGAGCATTATTTTTCCTGCTTGAGAGGGGCTTGTTGCGGCAGAGGTTCTGTCGGAAATCGGATAAATAGTGGTCGAGGACTTTGCCAAGCATTTTTCCGCCTCTACGGTGACCGAGCCGCCCGCCTCTGAGACTCCCGCGGCTTTTCTTTCGTCCTTGAGCTCTGCATAGCTTTTTACATTTCCCGCAGGTTCAAGAATCAGCTTTTGAAGCTTAACCTCACCCGCAAGCTTATAAACCGTAACAATGTTTTTACCAGCGTTAAGGTTTACCGAAAGCGGCACGTTATAGCTGTATGAATAATCGTATATATAATTGGTAACAGGCGCTTCGGACTGTTTTTGCTCGGGTCGAATCTCATTCCCGCCGAAATCCTTTTTCGGCTCGCCGTCATCGTAATACTCGCGTTCTAAAATAAACTCGGAAAGCTCTCGGTACTGTGTCTGTCCGTTAACTCGTATTCCCCGCTCTATCTGCTCTCTTCCCGAAGCGGGAACGGTATATTCAAGCTTTAAATAATATCTTCCGTTTTTCGGAGCCTCAAGCGCAAAATCCAAGCACTCGGTGCCATCGGCGTCCGAATATTCGGTTGCGGCTGTTATTACTATATCATCTCCGACTGCGTCCTCAAAAGCACTGTGGGTAAGGAAATAAGAATAGCTGTCCTCCGCCGCGCTTTCCTGCTCTATTTTTTCAAGCAGAGGGAACACATCCTCCTCCGTCTTCTTTTCCGAAGACTTCGCCGAAGCAAAGGTCGAACAGGAAAGAATCAGAGAAGCAGCCAGTAAAAGCGAAACAGATTTACGCATATTATTTCCTCCGAATTAATATTATCATCATTCATAAAAATTACTGTCAAAACATTATTTCCGTTGATTATAATTTATAATAGCATACAATCAGTATTTTGTATTGTAAAATCCGAATACAAAATGGTAAAATCCAACTTTTTCTAATTTTTACTTAAAAGTCCAAAATAAGGAAAAGACATATAAAACACCTATTTTTTTCACTAATTATAGTGAATTTATATGCGTTGATAAAAATTATTTCGTTATATATATATAACCAATTAGTAAATTAAGGAAAGAACAATAAAAGTAAAATCAAATATTGAAATAAGCGTCAACCTATGCTATAATGCACATCAAGGAGGTATTTCGCCTATGGAAGAGCTTACTATGCTGGATTTTGATTTGGATTCCGCCCCCGATATATATGCCGATATTTTGTGCGCCGAAATAATAAGTCTTGACGAAAAGCGCATTTTTGAATACAGCGGCTGCCACGAATTTGTTATAACCCTTACGGATAATACTGTATCGGAAATGTATTCCGATGAATTGTATCCGTACCGAACGACCTATCCCGCATATACCTTTACTTCAATTGACAATAAGCACAGCTATATCTTTTCTCCTAAAAAAGACGCCCTACTCCTGCATATCAAAGCCAACATATACGCACTGCAAGAGTCAAAGGAAACGCCTTTGGAACTGAACCGCAGCTATTTGCCCTTAACCTTCAAGGTTGATGTAATGACTCCCGAAAATTATAAGCATTTTTATCCTTATATTAAGGAAGCTATAGCAGACATTGCCGAATCGCTTGAAACCGAAAACGCTTTAAGCGGTATTTTGCAAAGACAGGTTGAAAGTATCATCATAATGCTTTTAAGCATTAAGCTTTCAATCTTAAAAACGGTTATGCAATCAATTTCGGGAATTGCTTTAACCAATATCATGCCTCTCGGCAAGCAGCCGTTTGAACTATCGGTAAGCAATGTGTATATATGGTCGGAAAATCCCGAGGCTCACAGTGATGCCAAGTTACTTCAAACCAATAGCACACAGCATAAATATATTGAAATTCCGCGAAAATCGGATGAATATGTATATGAATACAATGAGCTGTCTCAGGAAATTCACAACAGCTTCGGCAAACTTACCGTAACCGAAAACGACGATTTTAAGCTTTGGCTTTTCCCCAATGCCGACACCAACCCCCTGTGCCTTTCCAAGGACCGTTACAAGGCTGTTGTTACCTTCAAGATTAAATGCAGTCAAGCCTGCGATCTACTGCTTCATTTGTATTCCATACCCAACTACTTTAGCATTTCCTATCCTTTAACCGTAGTCAAACCTAATATATGGCAAAGCTTTATAATACCTATAATTAACAGCAGCACTTCAAATATCTTTCATCCGTTGGTAGTACGCGCAATCAACTACATAAAGGATAATTACGGTACTAAGCTTACAATTGAAAACATTGCAGAACCGCTTCACATTCACCCATCATATCTTTCTGCGATATTTAAGAAAAGCACAGGACTTTCAGTAAACAACTATATAAACAATTACCGCATCACCATAGCCAAACAACTGCTTGCGAACACCGAAAATGATATTTCCACAATCGCAAATATGACCGGCTTTTACGACAGTCAGCATTTTCTTAAAACCTTTAAAAAAGTTTGCGGAACAACTCCAAAAAATTTTCGTAAAAATTTAACCGTATCCTCGCCATTACAAGATTCCTTCCGAAAAGGGATTCATCACTGATTTTAAGCCTTATAATAATTCCTTCTTCGGTTTCGTCGATACCGCAAAGCTGAGCGGGAGTATTAGAGATTGTACCGTGTAACGGCAGCTCCTCGCCCTCGTCCGTACAGGGCGAGCCTACCTCCTTTGCCGCAAGGGCGGTTATTTCGGAATTTAAAATATCCGCCTTAATTTGCAGCCGAATGTCCGAGGCGGCACCGCCGCCCGAAGCCCTGATTTCATCAATTTTGCCCGTAAGCGCGCTCATTTTGTTGAAATTAAGAAGCATTTCATAAGAAGTGCCCTCTATTAAGGCTTGATACAAATCGTACTTTGTGGTTTCAAGCGTGACGCCGACAAACGCCGCCTTTGCCGCATTATCCATATAGGGCGTGGCGGCTCCCGCGAAATGCGGAAGCACAAGTATCCCCGTAGGGCTGTCGCTTACCATACTGTCAAGCTCGGCATAGACGTTTTTTTCCTCTTTTTGAGCCTTACTATGCTCAAGCTCTGCAAACAACCGGTTTTGACATTAAATTTACATCAATATCAGCAACGGAAAATGCCTCATTAAACCATTCTTTTTTCTCAATATCAAACGCACCGGTGCGTGCAGCAAGAGAATAATCTATTTGTGCGTTTCCTGTAAGAATGTAGACGATAAAATCCTCACCCAACAAAATCCTTTTGCATTTTGCAAAAATTTCGGGTTTGTTATTTTTGAACCACATTATTTTAAAAATACTATACATTGGATGTGGCTTAACACCGGAAATTAATGCCAACCTCTCCTCGCCTATTGCCTCACAAAGTGATTTACATTCTTCTCCCCTTGGGTCGGTTATACAGCATTGATAAAGCCAGAACATTACCTTACTCATTAAGGTTGCAAGGGAAACATCCAACTCGTCCGGTCTTTTGATTCCGAGACTGATGGAAAGCGAGTCTCGCCTGCCGGCTCGGTCGGTGCTTCTGCCTACGGCAGAGGTGTCCACCGGACACCCGCACCCCTGCGGATCGGCGTCAATAAGCAAAACCTTTTTGCCTTTCATTTTAAGACCGACGCCGAGGTTCAACGCCGTAGTAGATTTGCCCGTACCTCCTTTTTGATTTTCGATTGCAATTACTTTACAGTTCACTTTTTCAAGCTCCTTTCTTTTATATTTGCCTTTTGAACCACCTAAGCGCATAAACATCATTTATACGCTTAGGTCGTACATCCTATTTGTCCTCGACACCCCGGATGTAATGGGAACAACACAGACGGCTACTGCAAGCAGCTCCATGGGAGTTTCACCCTCGCCCCTTCTTTATGGACCGACCGCGAATTACGGAAGTATCATTATCCCCTGTAAGCGTCATCGCCTTTTTGTCTGCCGACAAATAACAAAGTGTAGGTGTTTCTCGCTCCTTTCGGAAGCTCTTGGCGCGCCCACTTTACGGCTCGGATTACAGGTAATGTACCTGTGTGCTGTATATTCAATTTTCAAGGTTCTCGGAAATTGCTTTCCTCGCCTAACGTCGAAAATCGCGAAAAATATGCATAGTTTTCAAAAAATAATTTCAAAAAAATTTTTTGAACCCAAAATGCAAAAAAGCGGAGCCTGATTTTATCAAATCAAGCTCCGCCTGAAATCACCTTTTCAACAGGCATATAATCTCGCATAAAACAAAAAATCAGAACCCGTATAAGGCACTGATTTTTTCTTACTTGTTTTCTTTTCTAAGAATTACTTTATCATCGTCGACTTCTACCAAAAGATTATCGCCGTCATTGATACTTAACTTCTCGCGAACCCATTTTGGTAAATGTATCATTCCATCTGAAAATACGGTTGCATTCCGCGTATATAAACTTTCTCTCGTTACATTTGGGATTAAGCCTCGGTCTATTGCGGTATATATGGTAGTTTTCGTAGGCACTTCTGTATAGCCATCTTCTTTAAGCCGCAAAATTGCCTGTTCAGGAGATAATCCTTCTTTTAGAATAAGCTCGGAAATGACCGAAGCCATTTCTTTGTTTTCTTCCAAACGAGGAGATTTGCCTTTATCGGCAAGATTGCTTTGGTATTTGTTTTCCGAGAACTCCGGTTCGTATTTATTCGTATCAGGGTTCTTTCCTCTTTCTATTTCTCGATAAACGGTTGAAATGTGAAGGCTGAGAGTGACAGCAATGTCTTTCGCCAACTTGCCTATTGCAAGGGAATCTGCAATGACCTGCCGCTGTTCCCGGCTCAAATGCGAATAACTTCTGCCCATTTTATCCTCCGTTTATTACAATTGATTTGAAAGGGATTTTAGATATTCCTCGACATTCAAATAGTATATAGCATCCGATACAGTCTTTTCTCCTCTGTATATTACAGCCTTATTCGTAATTGTACCGAAACGATGCTCGGTTTCAGCACACTTTTCACTGTTTACAAGATGTCTGTACTGTTCGGGTACAACCTTTTCGCTGTACTTGATTTCAAAGATTTCACAGGTTAATGCTTTTGGATCGTGAATAACCATATCAAATTCGCCTACGGCAAATTGAAGCTGAAAAACCTGCTTATCGGGATTTGCAAGCTTTGTTTCAAGCAATACAATATCCTCCATCATTCGCCCTTTGATTGTGCTCATAACACGCTCGAGAACGCGATTGCGTTCTACAATAGAAAGCAAATTAAATTTTTCATCAAGCAGCAAAGAACTTACAAGGGCTTCCGTTTGCGCATATCGCAGTCCGGGCTGAGTAATAACGGTCTTTTTGCCGGCATCACTTACATCCGGAAAATGGAGCTGGTCAATTTCAATAAGCAAGTCAAGCAAAGACAAATACTCCTTGACCTCATATGCGTGGTCATCATCAACTTCAACCGTTTGTTCCTCTTTTTCAAGAATATCAAGCATAGTATTTAACGGTGATCTTCCGATACTGTTTTGATAAAAGAGTCAGTTCTCGCCTTAAAACGGCAATTTCCTCATTTTCAATACTTTTCTGTTCGGGAGTTTCCCAGTATACACCGCAAAACTTTTCATTAAATTCAATTTGCGGAGCTTTTTTCTTTCGGATATACTGTTTAAAAACATTTTCGGCAATTCTCCACATATAACCGTAAAATACGGAATCGTTTTCAAGACGGTCTACCGAAGCAAGTACCTCGGTGATAATATCTTGGGTGAGGTCTTCTGCGTCTTGTTTATCGTAAACCTTAGAAATAGAGAACGCAAAAATATCCTTCAAGCATCCCTGTAATTTTTTATAAGCCGTTGCCTGTTCCATTTATTCTACCGTTCCTTTTGAAAGCTTTCGATAATATAGTGTAAATACCGCTGACTTGGTTAATTGAAAATCAAAAATTTTCTAATCTCTTTTTTATAGCAACAAACTCTTCATTCTCCTTTAACCCTTCAAAACAACTCTCATTCAAGTTCATGAACAATTCTTCGCACAATGTTTTATCAGAGTTAGTAACTATTTTTTGAGGATTCCAAGTCAGTCGGTTTAAAAATACAGATTTGAATTTTTGCTCTCCCAAATTCAAATTGTTATCAAATACTTTAGCGTGATTTTCGGAAATCAGCAGATTTTTCATCGCCTCTTCAAATTTATTTTCGTAACAATAAAGCTTTGCAATCATTAAGTAATAGTGAGAAAGGCTGCAATTATATATCGAACTGTTTTCATCCTTTTCATAAATCATTTGATACAATTTGATTGCCGTATTAAGCAAATGAATCCTTTGTTCATTAGAAAGCCCTTGCTTCAAATCACTTCTGCAAGCCATTTCGTAAATAATTCCCGTACACCAGTCAATCATATTTGACAGATTTTGTTGGTCTTGTTTCAGGCATTCTTCACCTTTATAAGTTCTTGAAAGCAACGCTTCGCGGGATAAAAGCATATCGGGCATACTTTCAGCTAAATGAATTGCTTATGCCTTTTTGCCGATATAAGGATAATTGTAGCAAAGTATTTGTATGGCACCGTGTCTTATACTGTCGGTTGTGCAGTCCTCCAATACTTTTTCGCACAAATTGATTGCCTCTTCTGTAAATTTGTGTTCTTTGCTGTATTCTTCCTGCTCTTTTGTTGCGCAGTAAGAAACCAAACCGTAAGCGAGATTTAACATCCATTGATAATTGCGGGGATATTTTTTTAAAACCTTACGGCAAAGCGCAATTTTTTCTAAAACTTTTCCTTCCCGTCCGAATTTAAAATATTGTTTTTCATATTGAGTTAATTCTTCCGATTGCTCAGGCTTTGTTACGCCCAACAACTCATCTACCGTCACTCCGAAAAAGTTTGCCAGTTGCGGAAATAATGTTATATCAGGCAGAGCAAGACCGTTTTCCCACTTAGATACCGCTTGATAAGAGATGTTCAAATAATCAGCCAACTTTTCTCGGGTAACATCCTGTGCCTTTCTTAATTCTTTAATATTTTCGCCGATTTTCAACATTTTGCTTCACCTCATTTTTTATTAGAAAGCGCTTTCTAATTATATTATAAAACCTTTTGACTATAATGAGTATAACATATCCGTTTACTGCTATACAACCATTGGTTGAGTAAACGGTTTTAAAAATGTCACCCACGAATATAGGCGGCAAATTGTTATTTTTGAATGATCGGCAGCCAAATTTCAATAAACCGTTTTTCTCTTTTGTCCTTCGGAAACCAGTGATAAACCGAAATTTCAGGCGCGTTCGCAATTTCAAAATCATTTGCTGGCAACCACTCCGAGACAATACGTTTTCTTATATCCGTATAGTCTGCAACCGGATACGATTGATTTTCGGTTGTGAATACGGCATAATTTTGTTTCGGAACGGTTATGTTTTTAAATCCGAACTCTTTCATATATTCAAAGCCCGTAACTGCTGTGTTATACATATTTTCACGCTCGTATTTTTCGAGCTCGGCGGCATAATAAAAGTCATACCCGTCATCCGAAACATTTGTTATAAGGCACATATCCGTTCCCGTGTCGCTGGAGGCACCCTTTGCTCCCCGCAAAATCCATTGCTTTGCTCTTGTCGTTTCAAATAATTTGCCCTCTTGCTTTTCGCGTTCTTTTCCGTACGGTACACCGTAAAAATGTGATTTAAAGCCTGTTAGTACCATTTCGGGTTTTTCAAGAATTTTGTAATTCATAAGCGTTCCGCCCTCCAAAGAAATTTTTAAGACAAGACGGGAAAATGATTTTAGATTACCGCCACCCTTTTTAACCTCAGACGGTAATATACCGTGAAATTTTTTAAAGGCTTTTGCAAAGCTGTCCGGACTTTCATAGCCGTACTTCAACGCAACGTCAATAACCTTTGCATCACTTGTAGCCAACTCCGTACCTGCAAGCGATAACCTGCGATTACGGATATACTCTCCGACAGTAAATCCGCAAAGAATACTGAATACACGCTGAAAGTGATGGCTTGATGAAAAGCTTTGTGACGCAACTGATTCGTAGTCAATAGTTTTGGTTAAATGCGCCTCAATATAGTCGATAGACCTCTGCAAGCCTTTTATCCAATCCACGCTATCCCTCCTTGTCTGTCTGTATTTTATCAAAAGGCGGTTTGTTTTTCCCGATGTTCAGTGCTGACTGTTATCGGATTGTTTTTTGAAATGGGCAATTTCAATTAGAAACACTTTAACAAATCTCAATTTTCTTTGAAGGACATAACAGCCGATATCCCTTCCTTTGTTGTTATATGCCGCATAATTTTGTCCTTCATAAAAATAATTTTAACATAATATAGCAGGCTATACAACAGCGAGTTTTCATTCAACCTACAATTTTTCTTATCTGACTATTAAAGCGAAATCGTATTTATAAATAACACAAACCTCACAGAGCTATATCTCTGCGAGGTTTGTGTTACTCTCAATCGGTCACTTTTTGAAAGTATCCTTATGTGAGCCTGCCTTTCTCAAGGGCTTTCGGCTTTTGTGCTTTATAGTCGCACAGGTCTGGCCCGCCCGAAGGGATTCGAACCCCCGTTCTTCAGAATCGGAATCTGCTGCGTTATCCAGCTGCGCCACAGGCGGATATAAGGGGACGGATAACCGTCCCTCAATTTTATTTTTCAAAGCCGTTGGGGTTATTTTTCTGCCAACGCCAGGTGTCCTCGCACATTTCCTCAATGCCGTATTTAGCAGTCCAGCCAAGCACCTTTTTCGCCTTATCGGCATTCGCATAAACCTCGTCGGGATCGCCGGGGCGGCGCGGATCTATAACATACGGTACATCCACACCCGTAGCCTTCACAAATGCGTCACGCAGCTGCAAAACGCTTGTGCCGTTGCCGGTGCCGAGGTTAAACGGCTCGCAGCCGGTGTTTTTAAGCACCCATTCGATTGCCTTGACATGGCCGAGTGCCAGATCCACAACATGGATATAATCACGCACGCCTGTGCCGTCAATCGTTTTATAATCATTTCCGAAAACATGAAGCTTATCAAGCTTACCGACTGCAACCTGCGAAATATAAGGCATGAGATTGTTCGGAATTCCTTTAGGATCCTCGCCGATAAGTCCGCTCTTGTGAGCACCGATAGGATTGAAGTAACGCAGAAGCGCCACGCACCAGTCCTTATCGGCCGCGTAAAGGTCGGTAAGAATATGTTCGATAAAGAGCTTTGTTCTGCCGTAGGGGTTAATGGCGCCGAGAGGCATTCCCTCCACAAGCGGCATTTCGGTTGCAACACCGTAAACCGTGGCAGAAGAAGAAAATACGATCTTCTTAACGCCGAACTCGTTCATGGTTTCAAGCAAAACCAAGGTGTTTATAAGGTTATTATCGTAATACATGATCGGCTCACGCACTGATTCACCGACCGCCTTGAGACCGGCAAAATGGATAACCGCCTCAATGCTGTTCTCGGTAAAAATTTTACGGAGGGCCTCCCTGTTGCGAACATCTTCCTTATAGAATTTTACTTTTTTACCTGTTATTTTTTCAACGCGATCAAGAGATTCGCTGCTGCTGTTATCAAGATTATCAACAACGACAACATCATATCCGGAGTTGAGCATTTCAACGCAGGTATGACTGCCGATAAAGCCCGCTCCGCCTGTTATAAGAATGGACATAAAAGGTCAACCTCCAAGTCAATATTTGCCTCAATTAATAATAATGCAAAAGAACCGTTTTGTCAAGTATTTTTCTAATGCCTTCCGCACAAAAACCCCCTTAAAAAGGGGGTTAGAGCATTAATCTCAGCTGCAGGAGCAGCATCCGCCGTGACATTCTGCGCAATCGGGCAGTCCCTCGGGCTTTTCAAGCTCGGGGTGACGGTTGTAATAATCAAACAGCGCCGCCTTTACTGCCTCCTCCGCCAAAACAGAGCAGTGAATTTTATGCGCCGGCAGACCGTCGAGCGCCTCTACAACCGCCTTGTTTGAGAGCTTTAACGCCTCTGTTACGGGCTTGCCCTTTATCATTTCAGTCGCCATTGAGCTGGTGGCAATAGCCGAGCCGCAGCCGAATGTATTGAATTTAACGTCGGTAATAATGCCGTCGTCAATTTTCAAATACATTTTCATTATATCGCCGCATTTCGCGTTGCCCGCCTCGCCGATTGCGTCGGCATTTTCAATTGTGCCGAGGTTGCGCGGGTTTCTGAAATGATCCATTACCTTTTCACTGTATAACATATTGCTTCTTCCCTTCTTGTAAATCCTTCCAAACAGGCGACATTGAACGCAAATATTCAACCACCTGCGGAACCTCCTTTATAATATGCTCTGCTTCCGCCTCGGTATTGTATTCTGAAAGCGAAATTCTGAGCGACCCGTGCGCTACCTCGTGCGGAAGCCCCAGCGCCAGCAAAACATGGCTCGGGTCAAGCGAGCCCGATGTGCAGGCAGAGCCTGACGAGGCGGAAATACCTCTGTCGTCAAGCAGCAGCAAGAGCGATTCGCCCTCAATTCCCTCAAAGCACATATTAAGCGTGCCCGCAAGCCCTCTGTTTATATCGCCGTTTATTTTTGAATGAGGAATATGCGACAGTTCCTCGGCTATTTTATCACGCAGCGCTTTTACATATTCAAAGTTTTTATCAAGATTCTCGGTTGCGTATTTCAGTGCCGCCGCCATACCCACTATTGCAGGAACATTCTCTGTACCCGCGCGTTTGCCGCGCTCCTGCGCGCCGCCCTCAATAAGAGTATACAGCTTAATACCCTTTTTGGCGTAAAGCACGCCCGCGCCTTTCGGTCCGTGGAATTTATGCGCCGAGAGCGAAAGCATATCAATATTCTGCTCTTTAACGTCTATTTTAATATGCCCCGCTGCCTGAACTGCGTCGGTGTGGAAAAGCACGCCTTTTTTATGACATAGCTCGCCTATTTCGCGAATGGGCTGAACAGTGCCTATTTCGTTATTTGCAAACATTATGGTAACAAGCGCCGTGTCTTCCCTTATTGCGTTTTCAAGCTCATCAACACGTACAAAGCCGTCTGAATGAACGGGCAATAAAGTTACCTCAAAGCCCTGCTTTTCGAGCTTTTCAAGCGTGTGCAAAACGGCGTGATGCTCAAATGCAGAGGATATTATGTGCTTTTTACCCTTTGCCGCGCCCAAATACGCACCGGTGAGTATAGCCTGATTATCAGCCTCACTCCCGCCCGAGGTGAATGTAATTTCTTTCATATCGCAATTAAGGCATTTTGCAACCGTTTCACGGGCTGAACACAAAGCCTCCTGCGATAACTGACCTAACGTATAAAGGCTTGACGGGTTGCCGTAAAGCTCCTTAAAATACGGAGCCATAGCGTCAAAAGCCGTATCGCTTATTCTGGTTGTTGCGGCATTATCCGCGTAAACTTTCATTTATCGCTCACTTCCCTTTTTCTTTGTGACTTTATTCTAACATATAATTCCTACAAAGTCAATAGGATTTTAAAAAACAATAATTTATAATGCGGAATTAATAAAGTTACAGCCTGTTGCTATCTTCATAATCGGTAGTAACAGGCTATTTTTAATAGTCTTATTGTAAAATCTCTGTTTTTGCTGAAATATCGTTTTCTATTCCGCATTACGCATTCCGAATTCCGCATTAAATATGTTATTCTTTTGAAATCAGGTCGGAAAGTGATACGCTATCAAGATAATCGTATATAAGTTTATCGAGCTTTTGCCATACGGGCAGCGACGGGCAAAGCCCCGAGCGCTTGCATTCCTCGCCTTTTGTAAGGCAGGCGCAGTTTACGGGAACAAGCCCGCCCTCGGTCACTTCCAATATCTCGCGGACGGTGTATTCCTCGGGCTTGCGGTTCAGCCTGTAGCCGCCGCTTTTGCCGCGCTGGCTTTCAATAAGCCCGGCGCGCGCCAAAGCCGACACAATAGCCTCTAAATATTTAAGTGAAATTTCCTGCCGCTTTGCTATATCGGACAGCGGAACAGTCTCGCCGATATGCTCGGCAAGATCCGCCATAACCCGCATAGCGTAGCGCCCTTTTGTTGAAATCATCATAATGCGTTTACCTTACGGGGTGTAAATTTCCCCGTTTTCAAGCCTTTTCCAAAGAAATTCGCCGTTTTCAAGCGTCATATACCCGTGCGGGCTTTGCTCTTTGGGTATAGAAACAGAGCCGGGGTTTAAATATCTGAAAGTACCCATATCCTTATCCGCCGGAATATGCGTATGCCCGTTTAAAAGTATATCTCCCTTACATAACGGCGGCGGATTATCGCAGTTAAACTTATGCCCGTGCGTTGCGTAAATTACGCGGTCGCCGAGCGGAAGAACCGCATAATCAGCAAGAATCGGGAAATTCAAAACCATTTGATCTACCTCTGTATCGCAGTTACCGCGAACGCAGAAAAGCTTTTCCTTTAAGGGGTTAAGCATTGCAATAACCTCTTTCGGCGCGTAATCGCGCGGCAGGTCGTTGCGCGGGCCGTGGTAAAGAATATCACCGAGCAGGAAAAGCCTGTCGGCTTTTTCCCGCTCTAAGGTGTCAAGCAGCATTCGGCAGTAATACGCAGAGCCGTGAATATCGGAAGCTATAAGCAATTTCATAAAATCACCCCGTTATAAGGAAATACGTTATAACCAGCGCGCCGAGCGCTATACGGTAATAACCGAACAGCGAAAAATCGTGGCGGCGAACATAGCTTATAAGGAATTTTATTGCGATAATTGACACAATAAACGAGGTAAGCGTTCCCACAGCCAAAACAGCAAGCTCCATGCCCGTAAACGTAAATCCGAATTTCAAAAGCTTTATAAGGCTTGCGCCGAACATAACAGGAACTGCCAAAAAGAAGCTGAACTCAGCCCCTGTAACGCGCGAAACGCCGAGAATTATAGCACCCAAAATGGTGGAGCCGCTGCGCGAGGTTCCAGGAATTAAGGAAAGCGCCTGAAAGCAGCCTATTAAAAGTGCTGTTTTATAGGAAAGCTCGGGTATGCTGTTTACTTTCGGTTTGCGGCTTTTGTTTATTTTTTCTATTACGATAAATAAAACACCGTAAGCTATAAGCGCAGCGGAAACCACCTGCCAATTGTGGAAGTGAGCCTCAAAATAATTATCGAGCGGAATACCTACGATTGCCGCCGGCAGCATTGCCGCAATTACCTTGAACCACATATCCATAACGTCCTTCTTAATTAAGCCGTTACCCTTTGTTATGTAGTTATAGCCCTTAGATTTATCGGCGGTGAAAGGCCACATTTTGTTCCAGAAAATAACCACCACGGCGAGTATTGCGCCGAGCTGAATAACAACGTTGAACATCTCCATAAATTCATCCGTCATTCCGAGCTTTATGAACTCGTCGGCAATAATAAGATGTCCCGTGCTGCTTATCGGCAGCCACTCGGTAATACCCTCAATAATTCCTAAAATAATCGACTTAATAATATCCATAATTCCCCCAAGACACACCGGTTATATAATCAGTTTACTTGCCCGCAAGCTCCTTATATAACCTGATATACGCATTTGCGGAAACGCCCCAGCTGTTATCGCACCGCATACCTCTTTTGCGCAGAATATCCCATCCCGCCTTATCATCATAGCCTGCAAGTGCGCGCCAGACAGTGTTTTCCATATCGTGCGCGTTATAGTTTTTAAAGGTAAAGCCGTTGCCATCACCGTCGCCGCTGTCAGACACGGTATCGTTAAGACCGCCCGTTTCACGCACTATCGGCACCGTGCCGTAGCGAAGCGCAACCATTTGCGCAAGTCCGCACGGCTCTGTTTGGCTGGGCATTAGGAACATATCCGCTCCCGCATATATTTTATGCGCAAGCTGCGGGTTAAAGCCCAATTTCAGCGCGACCTTATCGGGGTGATTTTGCGCAGCGTTATGGAAAAATGTTTCAAATTCCCACTCGCCAGAGCCTAAAATGACGAATTTTAAATCCGCCTTTAAAAGCTCCTCAAAAACGCATTTCACAAGGTCGAGCCCCTTGTGCTTTACAAGGCGCGTTACAATGCCTATAACGGGCGCGTCGGTTTCGGGCAAGCCCATTTCCTTTAAAAGCATTTTCTTATTATAAGCCTTATTCTTTAAATCGTCAACAGAATAATTTTTATAAATCAAATTATCCGTTTCGGGGTTGTAAACATCATAGTCAATTCCGTTTACAATGCCTGTCAGCTTATAGGTAAACTGCTTTAAAATATTATCAAGCCCGTTTGAATAGTAAGGCTCTAATATCTCGCGCGCATAGGTGGGAGATACAGTGGTAACCTTATCGGCGCACTGTATTGCGCCCTTCATAAGATTAACACAGCCGTCGTACTCAACAAGGCTTTCCGATTCATACGGAAGCCCCAAAACATCGCCCGTAAGCTCGTGACCGTACTTGCCCTGGTACTGTATGTTGTGAATTGTGAAAACGGTTTTGATATTGCGGTATATATCGTTATCGCGGTATATCGTATCAAGATATACCGGCACCATAGCGGTCTGCCAGTCGTTGCAGTGTATAATATCAGGTGTAAAGCCTATGTGAGGTATAATATCAAGCACCGCGCGGGAGAAGAACGCAAAGCGCTCGGCATCGTCGTAATGCCCGTAAAGCCCGTCGCGCTTGAAATAATACTGGTTATCTATAAAGTAGTAAATAACGCCGTCCATATGGGCTTCAAATATTCCGCAATACTGCCGCCGCCATGCAACCGAAACGGTTATACTGCAAATAAAATTCATTTTTTCGCGCAGCTCATCGGGAATACAGCTGTAAAGCGGCATAACTATGCGGCAGCCCACAAGCCTTTTTCTGAGCGCCTTGGGCAGCGCGCCGGCAACGTCCGCCAGTCCCCCTGACATTGCAAATGGATAAGCCTCGCTCGAAGCAAATAATACTTTCATTTCTTTCTCCTATCTGTTTTAAAGCGCTTGATTTTTCTTTATAAAGAAGCTCTTTGCGGCAGTGCCCTTAAGCACCATTCCCGCCCCTACCGAGGCGTTTTTATCGGCAATAACGTTCACAAGCTGCGCGCCCACGCCTACCGCGGTTTCCTGCATTAAAATGCAGTTTTCAACAACCGCGTCCTTTTCAACTGTAACGCCCCTGAAAACAATGCTGTTGCGCACAGTGCCTTTAATAACGCAGCCGTCGGCTATAAAGCAGTTTTTAACAACCGCCTTTGTGCCGTAGCGGGTGGGCATATCGTCACGGGTCTTTGTAAATATGGGGCGCTCCTTATTGAAAAGCATAGAGCGAACGTCCTTATTAAGCAGGTCCATACTCGCCTTGTAGTAAGCCTCGGTGCTGTCAAGCACGGCGGCGTATGCCTTGTGTTCGTAGCCGTAAATTCTCAGCTTATCAACCTTTTTCGCTAAAACGTCCCTTGCAAAGCTTATCTCGCCCTCATCATGCGCATCGTTAATAAGGGTAAGCAGCAGCTCGCGCGAAATAATTATAAGTCCTATGCAAAAATCGGTTTCGTCGGCGCTTTTAATATCAAAGCTCAGCTTGTTTATTCTGCCGCCGCGCCCTATTTCGGGGAACATTGTATCGGCGCAATTAACAGGCGGATTTGCAAAGCGGTAGGCTAAAGTAACGTCCGCGCCGTTATCGATATGTTTATCAACCGCGGCGGAAATATCAATATTTGAAATAACGTCCGCGTTGCATATTACTATATAGTCCGCCTTGCAGCGATCTATATAATCCCTGGCGCCGTAAAGCGCGTCCACCGTGCCGTGGTAGCGCTTAACACCGCTTGTAAGATACGGCGGCAAAAGATACAGTCCTCCGCTTTTGCGGTCTAAATCCCAATAAACTCCGCTGCCGACATGGTCCATAAGCGAGCGGTAATTCTCCTTTGTAATTATTCCGACGCTCGAAATACCCGCGTTCACAAGGTTTGAAAGCGGAAAATCTATAAGGCGGTAGCGCGCACCGAAGGGTACTGACGCCATTGAGCGCTTTGAAGTCAGCTTTTTAAGCAGATCGTCGTTAATATTTGCGAAAACAAGTCCCGCAACTGCCGATGCTCTCATATTTTCTCCCCCTCCTTAACATTTTCGGTAATCATTTTATCGGGGTTTACCACGGCGTTTTTTCCGACCGCCAAATTATCGCCTATAACGGTGATTCCCCAATTCTCTGCGCCGACGACGGCAGGGTCTGCGCCGACGACGGCGTTTTCCTCAATTACCGCATTTTCCGCGATTATGGAGTAGCAAACCCTCGCGCCTTTTTTTATCACAGCGCCCGGCATTACAAGCGAATATTCAACCGTTGCGCCCTCTTCAACCGTAACATTTTCAAAAAGAATTGAATAGTCAAGCGTTCCGTAAACCTCGCAGCCGTCGGTTATAAGTGAATTCTCCACCATAGCCGAATCGGAAATATACTGCGGCGGCATACCGGTGGTTCTTGAATAAATGCGCCAGTTCTGGTCGGCCAAATTAAGGTCGATCTTCGGATTTAACAAATCAAGATTTGCTTCCCACAGCGAATTTACCGTGCCTACATCCTTCCAGTAATCGTCAAACCTGTATACACGCATATTTTCGCCTGCATTAAGCATTGCGGGAATGACATCCTTACCGAAATCGTTTGATGAATCGGGCTTTTGTTCGTCCTCGGTAAGGTATTTTTTAAGCTTATCCCAGCTGAAAACATAAATACCCATAGATGCTAAGTTGCTTTTAGGATTTTTCGGCTTTTCCTCGAATTCGTAAATAGTGCCGTCCTCGCGTGTATTCATGATTCCGAAACGCGAAGCCTCTTCATGCGGCACCTCAAGCACGGCTATAGTGCAGGCGGCTTTGTTTTCGATATGCTCGTTTATCATTTTCGAGTAATCCATTTTGTAAATATGGTCGCCTGAAAGCACAAGCACTACCTCCGGGTCATAGCGCTCTATGAATTCAAGATTTTGATAAATCGCATTTGCGGTGCCCTTGTACCAGTTGCCGCCCTGCTGACCCTGATACGGCGGCAGAATATGTACTCCGCCGTTCGTGCGGTCAAGATCCCACGGCTTGCCCGAGCCCACATAATCGTTAAGCTCAAGCGGCTTGTACTGGGTAAGTATTCCAACCGTGTCAATTCCGGAATTTACGCAGTTTGAAAGCGGAAAATCAATTATGCGGTACTTTCCGCCATAGGGAACGGCAGGCTTGGCTATTTTAGCGGTAAGCACACCTAACCGGCTGCCCTGGCCGCCCGCCAAAAGCATTGCTACACATTTTTTGCTGTTCAAAGAATAACACTCCCTCACCGATAATATATAATTGAATTTTTAAAGATTATTACTTTTTATCTCTGCCTGCAGGCACTCGGAAATAGCTCACCGACATTGCAGGAATGCTTAAAGCAACCGAATTTTCATAGCCGTGCATGGGTATTTTTTCGGATCTAAAGCTCCTTGCGGTCTGCGTTTTTCCGCCGAATTTTGCATCGTCCGAGCAAAAAATACGCCTGTAGCTACCCGCGCGCGGTACGCCGATGCGGTAATCTTCACGATCCACCGGTACAAAATTGCAGACCGTTATTATCTCATTGCCCGATTTGTCGATCCTTCTGAAGGAAATGATACTTTGGCTGTTATCGTCATTCGATATCCAGCTGAAGCCGTCCCACGAATAATCTATTTCCCAAAGCTCCGGCGATTTAAGGTAGAATTTATTAAGCTGCGCCACATAATTCTGCATATTTTTATGTGCTTCATAATCGAGCAGCAGCCAGTCGAGACCTTTTTTGTAGTCCCACTCTATAAACTGCGCAAACTCCTGCCCCATAAACAGCAGCTTTTTGCCGGGGTGGGCCATCATATAAGTATAAAACGCCTTGAGCGAGGCAAATTTCATATCGTATTCGCCCGGCATTTTTTCTATCATGGAGCATTTTCCGTGCACCACCTCATCGTGCGAGATGGGAAGAATAAAGTTTTCGGAAAACGCATAGAAGAACGAGAAGGTGAGACAATCATGATTGTCCTTTCTGAAAAGCGGATCAAGCGACATATAGCGGAGCATATCGTTCATCCAGCCCATATTCCACTTGAAGTTAAAGCCCAGTCCGCCCGTGTGCGGCGGCTTTGTTACCAGCGGCCACGCCGTGGATTCCTCGGCGATCATCATGATTGAAGGGTCTGCGCCGAACGCCGCAGTGTTGACATCCTTTAAAAACTGCACAGCCTCAAGGTTTTCTCTGCCGCCGTAGGAATTAGGCACCCATTCGCCGTTCTGCCTGCCGTAATCAAGATAGAGCATTGACGCAACCGCGTCTACCCGCAGCCCGTCAATATGGTATTCTTTTATCCAAAAAACGGCGCTCGAAATCAAAAAGCTGCGAACCTCAGGCTTTCCGTAATCGAAAACCACTGTCCCCCATTCCTTATGCTCACCCTTGCGGGGGTCTGCGTATTCATAGCAGGGCGTGCCGTCAAAGCGGTAAAGCCCGAAGCCGTCACGCGGGAAATGCGCGGGAACCCAGTCAAGAATTACGCCTATTCCGTTTTCATGCATAATATCGACGAATTTTTTAAAATCATCGGGTGTGCCGTAGCGCGAGGTCGGAGCGAAATATCCCGAGACCTGGTATCCCCATGAGCCTTCATACGGATATTCCGTTATCGGCATCAGCTCAACATGGGTATAATTCATTTTTTTAAGATATTTTGAAAGCTCGCGCGCCAATGTGACATAATCGTAGGTGTTGCCGTCCTCAAAGCGCCGCCATGAGCCTGCATGAAGCTCATAAATATTAACCGGAGATTCATAGATATTCGATTTACGGCGCTTTTCCCGCCACTCATCATCTCTCCATTTATAATCGGAAAAATAAAGCTTCGAGGCATTCGCGGGGGCGGTCTCAAAATGCCGCGCATACGGATCGGATTTTAAGACCGTAACGCCGTCCGTCCCGGTTATCGCATATTTATAAGAGGCATAATTATCGAGCGCGGGAATTTTCTTTTCCCAAATACCCCCGTCCTTTTTGTTCATTGGGTCGGCGGATTCGTCCCATTCATTAAAGCTGCCGACTACCGAAACCGCCGCGGCATTCGGCGCCCAAACCCTGAAAACGGTTTTCCCCTTTTCGGAAAACGAGCCTAAATATTTATAAGCGTCCGAAGCGCCCGCCGACGAAAAAGCTTTTAAAAATTCCTTCATAATGCACCTCTTAACGAAATTGACACAATATCACGGGAAAGAATTTGTTTCTTTTTGTGATTTATTATAATCATTATAGCATCAAGAAAGACAATTATCAAGTCATTTTTGTTAATTCTCCGAAACAAATATAAAAAATATATGCCGGTATTTGTTAATACACAACAAATATCGACATATATTTACACATAAAGAAAATTTTACTTTTTAAGTGCGACCGCCTTTTTTGCCTTTTCGGCAATATTTGCGGCGCGCAGGCCGAACTCATCAAGAAGCTTCGGCGCAGGGCCTGAATGACCGAACACATCGTAAACGCCGAGCTTCAGCACCGGAACGGGGTAATTTTCACAAAGCAGCTCCGACACGGCTCCGCCGAGTCCGCCTATAACCGAATGCTCTTCTGCGGTAACAACAGCACCTGTTTCCTTTGCTGCCTTTAAAATAATATCGTTATCAAGCGGCTTGATTGTATGGATGTTTATAACGCGAGCGTTTATACCCTCGTTTTTGAGCAGCTCATGAGCCTCAAGCGCTTCGTTTACCATAAGTCCTGTGGCAACAATGGTGACATCGTTACCCTCGCGCAATTCTACGCCTTTTCCGACCTCGAATTTATAATCGTCGTCAAATATAACCGGGACGGCAAGTCTGCCGAAGCGCATATAAACGGGTCCGTCAATTTCGAGCGCAGCCCTTACCGCCTTTTTAGCCTCGATTTCATCCGCAGGGTTTATAATGGTCATACCCGGAATCGTGCGCATAAGGGCTATATCCTCGCAGCACTGGTGGGTAGCGCCGTCCTCACCGACGGAAATTCCCGCGTGGGTAGCGCCTATAATAACATTAAGGTGCGGGTAGCCTACCGAGTTTCTTACCTGCTCAAAAGCCCTGCCCGCCGCAAACATTGCAAACGAGCTGCAGATAACCTTTTTGCCCGTAGCCGCTATACCTGCCGCAATGCCTATCATGTCAGCCTCGGCAATACCGCAGTCGTAAAATCTTTCGGGATATGCCTTTTTAAACATACCTGTCTGCGTGGCGGCGGCTAAGTCCGCATCCAAAACCACAAAATCGTCTCTTTCGGCGCCGAGCTCAACCAAAGCGCTGCCGAAGCCTGCGCGTGTTGCAACCTTTTTAATTTCTGCCATTATATTCCCCTCCTCAATTCAGAGCGGCAAGCGCCGCGTTAAGCTCTGTCATTGCCTGCTCATACTGCTCGTCGTTCGGGGCGGAGCCGTGCCAGCCAACTGCGTTTTCCATAAAGGAAACGCCCTTGCCCTTTACGGTCTTAGCGATTATTGCAACCGGCTTGTCCACCGTTTCAGCCTCTTTCAAGGCGTTCTCGATTTCTTCAAAGCTATGCCCGTCAATAGTGATAACGTGCCAGCCGAACGCCTCAAATTTCTTATCTATGGGGGCTGCCGAGTTTACCTCTTCAATAGTTCCGTCTATCTGCAGATTGTTGTAATCCACAAATGCGGTGAGGTTGGAAAGTCCCTTGTTGCCTGCGAACATAGCTGCCTCCCAAACCTGACCTTCCTCAATTTCGCCGTCGCCCAAAACGGCGTATACCTTAAAGCTATCACCGAAATGCTTAGCCGAAAGCGCCATTCCTACAGCGGCGGAAATGCCCTGACCGAGAGAGCCTGTGGACATATCAACGCCCGGTATATGCTTCATATCGGGGTGACCCTGTAAAATACTGCCTATTTGACGCAGCGTTTTAAGCAGTGATACGTCAAAATAGCCGCGGTTTGCAAGTGTTGCATAAAGCGCGGGCGCGGCGTGACCCTTAGATAACACAAAGCGGTCTCTGTCGGCTTTTTTCGGGTTAGCGGGGTCTATATTCATATGCTTAAAATAAAGATATGTGAGTATATCGGCACACGAGAGCGAACCGCCCGGGTGACCCGATTTAGCACTGTGCACCCCCTCAATAATACCCATTCTGACCTTGCACGCCGTTATTTCAAGTTGTTTTTTTTCGGCAGCGTCCATCAAATCATTCCTTTCCGAATAATATATTAAACCCTATCGGACTTAATTTCTGTTAAATAATCTATAAAATCCGCAACCGCTCCGTTTTCGCAGCTGCCCGCCGTAAAATCGGCATATGCCTTTATATCGTCGGGCGTATCCTGCGGCACGGCGGAAATATCGGCGCATTTTATCATTTCTAGGTCGTTATAATAATCCCCCATGGCAAAAATTCCGCCTTTTTTTATGCCTAAAATTTTCGCCAGCTTTAAAAGCTCTTCAGCCTTAGAAACGCCCGCGGGGAACTGCTCGTAATAATTTCGCTTTTTGCCCGCAATTACCGCCGCAGTATCGGAAAAGGCAGAACCTGCGCCGAGCGCGGAAATAAGCTTTTTAACCTTTTGCAAAACTTCAAGGTCGTCAAAAAGATAAACTACCTTGTTCCATTTATAATTTTCCGCCTCTTCAAAAGAGACGTTGCGGCTTTTAAGACGCTCGTATTCCTGATGAATTTTCGTTTCCTCTGTTTCGCGTATTGTAAGAATATCCGCGCCGCAGTGCACCTCAATTCCCACGGGCAGACCCGTATCAAGCACCGCCTTTGCAACGCGGTAATCTCTCTTTTCCAAAAACAGCTCGTCCAATACTTTTTCGTTTTTATAATCGTATATCATACAGCCGTTTGCAACGACCGAGGGTGAAATATTTTTGATTTTTTCAAGCACGGGTCCCACCGCCCCTACCGTTCTGCCGGTAGCAAGCGAGAAATTCCCGCCCTCGCTTATAAAATATTCTATTTTTTCAATATTGCGCGGATTTATAATGCCGTTTACAAGCAGTGTTCCGTCAATATCGCATCCGAAAAGACAATCGGAAAAAAGACCCATTTATTATACTCCTCATTTTACAATTCCGAATCAAATCAATTTACAGCGGATTTAATTTATTTAAAAAGCGTGTAAAATACTCAGGCAATGGCGAAGTGAATTCCATATACTCGTTTGTTCGCGGGTGAATAAAGCCTATTTTGCCCGCGTGCAGGCACTGCCCGCAAAGCTCGGTTATGACCTTTTTAGGTCCGTACACATCGTCCCCCGCCACCGGGTGACCGATATACGCCATATGCACCCGAATCTGGTGTGTTCTGCCCGTTTCAAGCCGCAGTGATAGGTGGGTAAAGCCCTCAAACCGTTCTGTAACGCTGTAGTGCGTAACGGCGTTTCTGCCGCCGGCAACCACCGCCATTTGCTTGCGCTTTACGGGGTGTCTGCCTATAGGCGCGTCCACCGTGCCGCCGTCTGTATGAAAGCCGCCGTAGACCACCGCATGATATTCCCGCGTAAAGGAGTGAGCCTTTATCTGCTCTGCGAGAGATATATGCGCCAAGTCGTTTTTGGCAACCATTAAAAGGCCGCTGGTGTTTTTATCTATCCTATGCACAATTCCCGGCCGCATGACGCCGTTTATCCCCGAAAGGGAATCGCCGCAGTGAAACATAAGCGCGTTTACAAGCGTGCCGCTGTAATTCCCTGCAGCGGGGTGAACCACCATACCCTTAGGCTTGTTTACAACAAGCAGGTCGCCGTCCTCATAGACTATATCAAGCGGAATATTTTCCGGAGCAATATCATAAGCGGCAGGCTCGGGCACCGTTACGGTGACGGTATCCCCCGACTTTACCTTATCGCTTTTTGAAGCTTTTTTGCCGTTTACCGTCACACATCCGTCCGCTATAAGCGCTGCGGCGCGCGAACGCGTCACAGCGGCGATTTCGGATGTAAAAACATCGATTCTTTCGGGCGCTTTATTCTCGCCGACCGTTTCGGTTATTTTATTCATCTGCTTGCTTCTCTTCCGCCTTTTTCTGCTTTGATTCCTTAACGGAATCCAGAATGAAGTAAAGTATCAAAAGCCCTGCGCCCACAACTATCGCGCAATCGGCGACATTGAAAACGGGGAATGACGGGAAAAACTCAAAATGCAGAAAATCGATAACGTTGCCGTCCCTGAATACGCGGTCGATCATATTGCCGACCCCGCCCGAGAGCACAAGCATAATAGCCCAAAAAAGCAGCTTATTTTTCTTGCCGTACTTTTTGTAAAGGATTATGCAAACCGCCATTACAATAACGGTTATTGGAATTAAAATATAGGTTTTTCCGTAAAGCATGCCCCAGGCGCCGCCGCGGTTGTGGATATATGTAAGGTCGATAAATCCCTTTAAAAACTCGCGCTGTTCGCCGAGAGCAAACTCTGTTGAAACCGAATATTTTGTGAGCTGATCCGCACCGAGCAGCAGCACGGCGGAGATAACAGCCAGTATGTATGAAATCAAAAGGTTATCCCCCTGAAAAATTATTCCTCTGTTTCAGCCTTTTCGTCAGACTCGGCAACCTTAAAGCCCGCAGGCTTTTCTGCCTTTTCCGCCGTGTTTTCTTCCGCATTTACAGGCTCTGCCGCTTTTGCCTCGGCTTTTATAAAGCTTTCAGGCGCAGGTGCTTTATCAACCGCTGCAGCTACTACCTCAGCCATTCTTTTCGGATCCATGGGAGCTGTATCGGGCAGGGTCTTAAGCATTTCGAGATGTTCCTTGTATTTCGCGGAGAGCGCCGCCTTGAAAGCGGACATTTCCATTTTCAGCTTATCGTAAAGCAGCTGCTGGCGCGCAACGCTGTCCTCTGCGGCGGCTTTCATACTGTCAGCCTTTATCTGCGCGGTTTTAACCATATCGTCAAGCTCTTTTTGAAGGTTGTTTTTACGCTCCTGCGCCTTTAATTCAAAGGCGGTTGCAAGCTCCTTTTCGCGTGCGGTCATCACCTCGATATTGGACTGCGCGTTATCTATTATCTCCTCGCTCTTCTGCTTTGCCTCGTCAACTATCTGGTCGGCAAGCTTCTGTGCGCTTAAGAGTACATTCTGAATGCTGTTCTGTGAGCTTTTAAGGGTCTCGATTTCCTTATTCATCGAATCGATCTTCGCCTTGTATTCCTTGAATGCGCGCTCAAACTGGGTATAATCCGCCTCTATACGGTCAAGCAGAACATCAACCTCCTCCTGCTTGTAGCCGCCCATAGCCTTTGTAAATTTTACATTCCTTATTTCGGCAACGCTTAACATTTCTTTACCTCCTGAATATACTTTTTATATTTTATTATAATTCTGTCCTTTTTAGTCCTGCCGTCAAGCGAGACGGCTATGTACCTTCCTTTTCCCCTGACGGATATAACATCCCCCGCGGCTATACTTTTTGTGGGCTTTGAAACGGAAACGGAATTGACCGTTATAAGCCCCGCGGCTATAAGCTCGCATATTTTCGACCGTGAAAGCCCGCATAAAGCTGCCGCAATGCAATCGATTCTGTCGGACGCGGCTGTAGTGGTAAATTCCTCTAATCTGTCGCCCTCCGGCAGCGGAAAAGAGCAGCCCTCCGTCATATTAACGCCCACTCTGCCGATTTTTTCGACCTGATTTAAAATATACTCTTTAACATCGCCGCACACAAAAACAACGGCTCTGCCCTCTTCAATCAGAATATCCCCGACCGTCTCGCGCTTAATGCCGAGCGCCATAAGACTGCCCAAAATATCGCGGTGGGAAAGCACGTCCGCTTTCCTGAAGAAAACGGTCAACGGCGATATGGGGTAGGGAAAATCCTCCGCCCAATCGGGAAAGCAGCCTAGCATTACACGCTCTGCCCCGTCATAGCCGCCGAAAAAATCAGCTCTGACCCTTGCGTTTTTTAAAATATTCCGTGCAAGGGCGGCTTCCGCCTGAGTTAAAAAACCTAAAAATTTCGGTGTGCAGGTTTGCTCACAAAGCTTTTCTGTATCGTTGATTCTTGCCGGGAGCAGCTCTGCGTCCATTAAAAGTACATCTTGCTTTCGTCAAAATCGTCGAGCATAAGCTCGCCCATCACATCAACATCGGTCGGGACAATTATAAATGTACTGTTCGCAACCTTACGGATATTTCCGTTGTTGGCATAGGCAACACCGCTTAAAAAGTCGATTATTCTGCGGGAAACATCGCGGTTGGCAGCCTCCAAATTCAGCACTACCGTCTTTTTTGCATTAAGATGGTCGGCAATCGAGGTGACATCCTCAAAGCGATCGGGCTTTACCAGCACCACCTGCATCTGCGACTGACTGAAGTTAATGGTCTTTGCCTTTCCGCCGCCTACTACTCTCGGCGCGGGCTCACGGCGCTGTGCCGCTGCGGGCTGCTCATGTTGAACAGGCTTGCGGCGCTCTGCCGGCTTTTCCTCCTCAACATCCTCTATTTCCTCATCGTAATCGTCTTCCTCGGGTATGCTCATAATGTTTTTAATGCTATCAAAAAAACCCATTTTTTCCGCTCCTTTTATATTTATTTATAAATGCGCTTGCCGAAAAGCGCCGTTCCCACACGGACTATGGTCGCGCCTTCTTCGGCCGCAATATCGAAGTCGTTCGACATTCCCATCGACAAAACGCTCATACTACTATTATCTATGTTTTTGGCTCCAATGTCAATAAACAGTTTATACATATTACGGAAATATTTTCTCGTATTCTCATACAAAGGGTCGATTGGGGGTATTGCCATAAGTCCCTTAACGGAAATTCCCGGCATTTCTGCGATTTTTCTTACCGCAGCCTCTGTCTCCTCGGGGGCAAAGCCCGATTTGCTTTCCTCGTATCCTATATTGACTTCAAGCAAAACATCCATTATTATTCCCGCCTTGCAGGCTTGCTTTGAAATTTCGGCGGCAAGCTTTTCTGAATGAACCGACTCTATCATTTCCACCTTGTCGATTATATCCCTCACCTTATTGGTCTGCAAATGCCCTATAAAGTGATTGTGCACAGGCTTTATAAGCCCGTTCTTTGAAAGCAGCTCCTGCACCCTGTTTTCCCCTATATGGGTGATTCCGAGCTCAATTGCGCGGTTTATGGTTTCGGGGTCGACCGTTTTTGTCGCCGCAAGCAGCGTGACCTCATTTTCCCGCCTGCCCGCTCTTTCAAGAGCTTCGGATAACCGTTTTCTGACAGCGCCGTAATTTTCGGTCAGCTCGCTAACCGACAATTTTTCCGTCATAAAGATTTTTCCCCCTTGTGACGACCTCATCGTAAAGTCTTAATACATTTTCATCATCCGTCTGCTTTTCGCAGATCATATAGCTGTCGTTCGAGAAAAGCACATTGACCTCTACAAACTTTATCTGCATACCCGTAAGCACATAAACGCCGCGCTTTGAATCCACCACACGCAGAGCGCTTTTCGGCACCTTAAGCCCGCTGTATTCCTTTTTTACCACCGTCATAGGGCCGGTGCGCATAGACGCCAACTCGCTGTTCATATCGCTGCATTCAAAAATCAAAACGGCAGAGGATGAGCTTTCGGATATATTTATCTTCTTTACCGTCACGGGCATCTGCGGATATGATTTCACAGAGGTATAGACCGTAAGGCTGTCGCCCTCCTTGTATTTCAGAGATTCGTTAATACTCACTCTTGCCGCAATATACCATTCGTAATCGGAAACAATCTTTCCGATTACATCCGCCGGAGTTTGAGCCGATTTTACCGAATCAAGCTTTTCGGGAGTCAGCGCATCTAAAATGTCGGCGGTAAGCGTCTGCTCATATCCGTCGGTTTTTGAAACAAAATAGCCTGATTTTTCCGCCCTGATTGTCCCCTTTGCCGCAGGCAGAGAGGAGGAAAGGGACGCAAGCTCCGATTTCAAAGCGGCAAGCTGTGACGAAAAGTCAGCCGTTTCGCCCATGGCGATCTGCCGCCTGTTAAGCGCCGACAGAAGAGCCTCGCGGCAGTCCGAATAATTATCGAAATCACCGCCCGAAACGCTTATTATCATACTGTCCAGGCTCTTTTGCACCCTTGTGTTTATCATATCAAGGTCTGCCGCCTCCAAATCGTTATAGCTCATCATTTCCTCAATATCGGCGATTTTGGCATTCACGCTGTCCATCCGGCTCAAGGTGATTGAGGCGGTCTCATTATCGTAAATATTGGCTATGATGCCGTTTTTCGCAACACGGTCGCCGTCGGATGCTATAAAGTGCATAACGCCGCCGCTCTGTGATTTTACAAGCGTTTCGTTTCTGATAATAAGCCCGGTTATGTTAAGACCGTCAGCCGCGGTGTAATAAGACGCACTTTCGGTGCTTATCGGCTTATATACCGCCGCTGCCGCCTGATGAACGAAAAAAACCGCTATAAGCAGCACAACAAAAAATTTAAGCACCCTTTCGCTTCTCACTCGGCTTCCTCCGTTCCTAAAAAATTTTCGGTAATTTTCTCCGCCGCCGAAAAAACATCCTCCGTTTCATCGGCATATATTCGGTTTATTCTTTCATCCCGCCTGAACCAGGTGAGCTGGCGCTTGGCGTACCTTCTTGTTTGCATTTTAAGCTTTTCGGCAGCCTCTTCCAGGCCCATATCTCCCGAAATATAGCCTGACAACTCCTTGTGACCTATCGCCTGATACGCCCCGCCCGCAGTATTTCGGAGCGCTGCTCTCGCTTCCTCTGCCAGCCCCGACTGCAGCATTTTATCAACCCTGCGGTTAATTCTGTCATAAAGCTTTTCGCGGTCGCGGTAGGTAATTTCTATTATGCAGGGATCAATAAGGGCATCCCCCTGCTTGGAAAGCTTATTCTGCTCGGTTACGGTCTTTCCCGTAAGCCTGTAAACCTCAAATGCGCGGATTATCCGCTTTTTATCGTTTGAATGAAGTCTCGCGGCAGTCTCGGGATCGATTTCTTTAAGCTCCTTAAGCATTTGCTCTGCGCCTATATTTTCAAATCTTTCCTCCAGCTCGCGCCGCAGCTTACCGTCGTTTTTTTCCTCGATATAGCTTATATTATCCGCCAAAGAATTAATGTAAAGCCCCGTTCCGCCTGCCACGATCGGTAGCTTGCCGCGGCGCGCGATGTCCTTTACATACGCGCGTGCTTTTTCAACATATTCTGCGACCGAAAAGCTGTCATCGGGCTTTAAAAATTCAAGCATATAATGCGGTATTCCCTGCATTTCCTCCGTATCGGGCGCGGCGGAGGCTATGTGAATTCCCTTGTAAATCTGCATTGAATCTGCGGAAACAATTTCGCCGTCAAATCTTTTGGCAAGCTTAATTGCAAGCTCTGTTTTTCCGGACGCCGTGGCTCCCGCCACAAAAACAGTTTTGATTTTACTCATTGTATTCGTCCGAACTGCTTTTCCAGCTCCCGCCGCTTTATTTCAAAAGCAACCGGACGACCGTGCGGACAGTACATAACATCGTCGGAATAAAGCACCCTTTCTGCTAATTTTTGCATTTCGAGCGGACTTGTTCTGCTTCCCGCCTTGATTGCCGCCTTGCAGGCAACCGTGTGGTACATATCATCAAGCCTCTCTGAGTCGGGTGCTTTACCCTTTGAAAGCTTCCCGGCAAGCTCGCTTATAACCGAGGGGATATCCTCTCTTGTAAGGCTTGCCGGAACGGCGGAGACCCTGACCGACGAATTGCCGAAATCCTCAACCTCAAAGCCTGCTTTTTCAAACGCCTCGGTGTTTGAAATTGCGGCGTTATACTCATCTCCCGTTAGCGCAACAATAACGGCGGTAAGAAGCGTCTGCGTTTCGGTCTTCTGCTCCTTTTTAAGCCTGTTGAATAGTATCCGCTCGTGCGCCGCGTGCTTGTCTATCATAAACACGCTTTCTCCCATTTGGACGATAATATAGGTCAAAAACGCCTCGCCTATTAAGGTTATCGGCGGTCTTTCGTCCTCAACATCTCGCATTATGTCAACCGAAACTGTTCTTTGCGGCTGCGGTGCCTCCTCTGCCATAGGGGGCGGATTGATTATTCTTTCCGGGATGTAAACGGTATTATTTGTTTTAGAAACATTATAATTCGCATCCCGCAGTACCGTTTTTTCCTGCGGCTTATACGCATTATGTAAACTCGGCCTGTTCTTGTATATTTCTTCGGCGACGGTCGGCTTCATAATCGGCTGCTGTTTGTATTCGGCGGTCGTCATCCGTTCAAACGGGTTGAAAACAGGCTCGTGCAGCTTGACCTCGGGGCGCGTGTCCCCTCTTGCAAGCGCGTTTTTAACCGATGAATATACCGCATCGAAAATTCGACGCTCATCGGAAAAGCGCACCTCTGTTTTCGCGGGGTGCACATTAACATCCACCGTGTTGAGAGGTACGGTCAGATAAAGCACAAAGCCCGGGAATTTGCCCACCATTGCGCTGTTTTTGTAAGCCTGCTCAACCGCCGCAGTCACTGTGCCTGAGCGGACAAGTCTGCCGTTTAAAAACACAAATTGATAGTTTCTTGTAGGTCTGCAGGAAACCGGCTTGCAGGTAAGGCCCTTAACGCCTATTCCGTCAAGCCCACCGTCTACCTCCATAAGCGTTCCCGCAAATTCCCTGCCTAAAACGCTGTAAACCGCAGTGTTTATCTTACCGTCGCCCGGGGTCATAAGCGATTGCTTGCCGTCCCTTATCAGCTTAAAGGCAATTTCGGGGTGGGAAAGCGCTATTCGCTCCACCACTGCCGCGGCGGCGTTCGCCTCGGAAACATCCTTTTTGAGAAATTTCATGCGTGCGGGCGTGTTGAAGAAAATATCGCGGATAACTATGGTAGTGCCGTCGGGGCAGCCCGCCTCCTCGCAAAGCTTTTCAACCCCGCCCTCAATCTCATAGTGCGTGCCGAAAGCCGCGTCCCTCGGCTTTGTGAACATTTCCACCCTTGCGACCGACGAGACCGCCGCAAGCGCTTCGCCGCGAAAGCCCAAAGTACCTATTGCGTTTAAGTCGCCGCTGTTTTTGATTTTGCTCGTGGCATGGCGCAAAAACGCCGTGGGAACATCTTTTTTTTCTATTCCGCAGCCGTTATCTGTTATGCGCATATATGTAATACCGCCGTGCTGAATTTCAACCGTTATATTATCCGCTCCCGCGTCAATTGAATTTTCAACAAGCTCTTTAATTACCGAAGCGGGGCGTTCCACAACCTCGCCTGCCGCTATAAGCTCGGATATTTCCTTCGGCAATACTTTGATTTCCGGCATTTTTGCACCTCACCTTTTTTTATATTGATTTAGCCTTTGTCACCATTTCAAAAAGCGTTTGCATGGCTTCAATGGGTGTCAGCGCGTTAACGTCTATCGTTTGCAGATCGTGCAGAATATCCTGCGCGCCCTGCATTTCAAGAGGCAGCTGCATATCGGGACTTTCCACGGTGCGGTAGGTGACCACGCCCTCCTCCTCGGTCTTTTTGAGTATCTGCTTAGCTCTTCGGATGACCGATTCGGGTATCCCGCTGAGCTTTGCGACCTCAATACCGTAGCTGCCGTCCGCTTCGCCGGGGATTATGCGGCGCAAAAAGGTTATATCGTCTCCGCGCTTTTTAACCGCGACATTATAATTTTTAACGCCCTGCAGCTCATTTTCCATTGAGGTAAGCTCATGGTAGTGGGTCGAGAAAAGCGCCTTTGCGCCGAGGGTCTTTTTATCGGCGACATATTCGAGAACTGCCCGAGCTATTGACATTCCGTCAAAGGTCGAGGTTCCTCTGCCTATCTCGTCAAGTATTAAAAGACTGTGCTTTGTGGCGTTTTTAAGTATTTCCGCAACCTCGCTCATCTCCACCATAAAGGTTGACTGCCCCGCCGCCAAATCATCCGATGCGCCGACGCGGGTGAAAATAGCGTCGCAAAGGCCTATTTCCGCCGATTCAGCCGGAACAAAGCTGCCCATTTGCGCCATCAGCACAATTATGGCAGTCTGCCGCATATAGGTGGATTTACCCGCCATGTTAGGTCCTGTTATTATGGCGCAGCGGTTATCCTTCATATTAAGAAATGTGTCGTTCGCAACAAACGGAGTATTTATTACCTGCTCGACCACAGGATGCCTGCCTGCCTTTATTGCAATGCTGCCGCCGTTGTTTACAAGCGGTCGGCAGTAGCGGTTGCCGACTGCGACCTCCGCCAAAGAGCAAAGAGTGTCAAGCGTTGCAAGCGCGGACGCCGTTGCCTGAAATCTTTTAAGCTCCGCGGCGACCCTGTCGCGTATGCCGTCAAACAGCTCGAATTCAAGCTGTTCTATCCTGTCCTTCGCGCTTAATACCCTGCGCTCAATTTCCTTAAGCTCCTCGGTAATAAAGCGCTCGCAGTTTGTAAGGGTCTGCTTTCTTATGTAATCCGGCGGAACCTTATCAAGGAACGAGTTTGTAACCTCAATGTAGTAGCCGAAGACCTTATTGAAGCGCACCTTGAGATTTTTGATTCCCGTGCGCTCCTTTTCACGGTTTTCAATATCGGTCAGAAAATTGTTGCCGCTTGACATATCGCCGCGGATAATATCTACCTCTTCATTGTAGCCTCCCTTTATTATGCCGCCCTCCCTGACAGATACGGGTGAATCGGGATCTATGGCTTCGTCAATGAGCGATACCGTCTCTTCAACCGTGTCAATGCCGTCGTGAATTTCCTTGAGCATTCGGCACTTTGCGGATGAAAGCAGATTTTTAATTGCCGGGAAGCGGTGTGCGGTGGCGGCTATTGCCAGTAAGTCGCGCGCCGAGGCAGTTTTGTAAACCACCTTGGTCATTATTCTTTCAATATCCCTGACAGATGAGAGATAATCGGATATCTCCGCGCGCAGTATCGTATTTCCGCAAAGCTCCTCAACGGCGTTCTGCCTTAAGGATATTTCGGCGATATTAAGCAGCGGCTTTTCGATCCAGCTTCTTATAAGGCGCTTGCCCATTGCAGTTTTGGTGCGGTCAAGCACCCACAAAAGCGAACCGCGTTTGGACTTTGTGCGCATGGTTTCGGTAAGCTCCAGATTGCGCAGCGCCGTCATGTCGAGCCGCATAAACTGGCTGTCGGTATAAACATCGATTTTATTTACCGAAATACTGCCCGTTCTGCCTGTTTCGTAAAGATAATCTATAACCGCACCGAGCGCCGCCGCCTTTGAGGAAGCCTTATCTATTCCGCGCTCTTCAAGCTCGGATATACCGAAATGCTTCACAAAAAGCTCCTCTGTTTTTTGCGGCTCAAACGCCTCCTCATTCCTTACGGTGATTCCCGCCTTAAAATTCTCCTGCAGAAAATCCCACAGAGCGGCGGATTTCGCCTTAAGACTCTCCGCAACCAGTATCTCGCGCGGCGCAAAGCGCAGAAGCTCGTCCGATACGGCGGAATTATAATTGCCTGCCGGGAAGCTTGTTAAATGGCACTCGCCGGTGGAGGCATCGGTAAAGCAAAGCCCCACGCCGTCCCCTGTCAGCGCAACGGCGGCAAGATAATTGTTTTTGCCCTCCTCGAGCATCATATCCTCAATCACAGTTCCGGGGGTTATAACCCTTATGATATCGCGGTCAACCAGCTTTTTCGCCGTTTTCGGGTCTTCGGTCTGTTCGCATATCGCAACCTTATAGCCCTTTTGCACCAGCCTCGCAATATATGATTCGCAGCTGTGATACGGCACTCCGCACATCGGCGCGCGTTCTCCCATTCCGCAGTCCTTACCCGTCAGCGTCAGATCAAGCTCGTCAGACGCTTTCTTCGCGTCGTCAAAAAACATTTCGTAAAAATCGCCGACTCTGAAAAATAAAATACTGTCTTCATTTTGCGACTTGATTCTCAGATATTGCTTCATCATAGGAGAAAGCTCTGCCATTTTTACATCCTCTTTCATTCTGACTTTTTAAATTTAAAGCGCTTAATGGCAGCCGCCGCAGCTTGAGCAGCTTCCGGTGCAGCCGCTGTGAACATCGCAGGTGTCGGGATCTTCGCCGTCTACGCATTTGGAAATTATTGTGTTTATCTCGTTCATCATGGTATCTAAGTCAGCCTTTGCGGTGTTGTACTCCACCATTGAGGGAGAGGACATTATCTCACTGTAAATTCCACGCAGCTTTTCGTTAAGCTCCTTGATTTTGTCATCGCTCTTGGTTTCGGAATTTGCCTCCCTGTCAAGCTCCATTCTCACAAGATTAAAATTACCTATCGCGTCCTGCAGCTCGCTGTTGTCGTCGTTTGCAAGGCGTGCCTTTGCATACCTTAAAAAGCGCGGGTCGCTCTGAATTGCCTTGCCTAAATTTCTTGCCTCTTTAATTACGTCCATTTTCAATTTTCCTTTCAAATATAATTTTTTTACAAATATCGGTTGAAGCCGCAAGCCCTACCGCCGCTAAAATAAGAAAAAGCGGTAAATACAAGAACAAATATCTTGCGCGACATTCAAACAACAGCAAAAATATGCTTTCCCCGAAAAGCGATAATGCAACCAGGGAAATTATTCCGCTATACGCCGAAGCTTTGCGAAAAGCAGAAAAACAAATACACAAAAGTGTAAAAAACCAAATAGTTTGCGCTAAAAACCGAAAAGCCTCGGGTTTGTTGAAATAAAAATTTCTTAATGCCGTCTTGACTCGCGAATCGCTGGGATAAACGGTTTTATAAAATTCTCCCTCTCTTGCCCATGTAAAGGTACCGTCATTATAATTGGAAAGATTTTTCTTTATAACTAACTTTGCAAAACCATTGAATCCCATTTTTTCAAGCCGTTCGCGAATTATTTTAATATTCGCTTCCTGCCGCGCTTTTTTATCCCCGATGTTTCTTGAATATTTAACATCATCACTACTGTAAACGCCTTCTGTTTCGGAGTTTAAGCCCATCATTAAATAATGCGTAATTGTCATACTTTTTTCCGCCGGAAGCTTCTTCCGTGTGACTAATATATGCTTAACCGAAAAGGCGCTTGCCGCAGCTATTGCAACACAGCAAAGCATTGCAGCCGCTTTTTTATATTCTGCCTTGTGCCCCGAAAGTAAATTTATAATTCCGAGTATAACCGCCGCAATGAAAATTATTAAAACAGTCGGTTTGAACAGATAGCCTATAAAGCAGGAAAATGAGAAAAACAAATATTTGTATACGCCTTTTAAAAACAATGCGCTGAAAATCGCCAAAGCCGCAAAAAGCATTGAATAGGTATCGGTGTAGGGTATTACAATCCACGGCGAAAACGCCCCGATGAGTATTCCCATAAATGCAGCGGCGAGTGTTACCGCTTTTTTATTTGTAATTTTGTAAATGCAGATTACCGCAAGAAAAATTCCCGCGCAAACCGCCAGGCTATTGGTGACAAGCACAAGCGCATAAGGGTGAGAAGGTATTACTTTAAAGCCTATCCTGTAAAGAACAACCAAAAAGTATGTTATAAATAAATTATTCGGGTATATTTCATAATAACTCGCCGGAAATTCAAATACCTTTCTCGCAGCCATATTATACGCAGTATCTGTTACAATTTCGACATCCCAGCCGGTATAGAAATAGATATTGTAAGAAAAGAAAAGCTGAATTATAAAAACAAACGAGAAAATAAGCGCAAGTAATAAGTAAAAGCCCCGCTCCGATACGCCCTTTCGTTTACCCGCAAACGAGCAAATCAAGGTTACTGTCGCAAACAGCAGCACCGCAGTGCCAAACGGCACAATGCTTGAAATACTCAATAAATTGGGCTTAAAGTATTGGTTAAACGAATTATTAAGAATAACATTAAGCAAAAGCGTACCTGCAACATACACCGAAAAAACAACCGTTATTATATTAGGAATTTTCACAAGCACATTTTTTAAGCTCACAGCCACGGCAGTCTCCTATTCCTCTGTAATTATTTTCCCTTTAAAAATGCCGTCACATTCCTCAATGCGGACATTTATAAATTTGCCTATCATGCTCTCATCCCCCGGGAACTCCACTACCGCAGTGCCCTCGCTGTGACCCGACATATAACCGTCGGCAGTGCCATTTGCGTCGCAAAGCAGCCTGTGAGCCGTGCCTATAAGCTTTTGCTCGTTTTCAGCCGCTATTTCCTCCTGCGCCGCCAAAAGCTCCGCAAACCATTTGCCCTTTTCGGCACGGGTAACGGGGTCCTCCATAGCAGCGGCGGGTGTGCCCTCGCGCGGGGAATAAATAAAGGTGAAAAGCGATGAGAATTTTACCTCTCTTATAAGACTCACGGTATCGCAGAAATCCTCATAGGTTTCCCCCGGGAAGCCCACGATTATATCGCTCGTTAAAGAAAGTCCGGGAATTTGCTCCTTTGCGTAATTCACAAGCTCAAGGTATTTTTCCCTGTCATACCGCCGGTTCATACGCTTTAGTATTCTGTCGCTCCCGCTTTGAAACGGCAGGTGCAGATGACGGCTTACCTTTTCACAGTCGCGTATCGTATCAATAAGCTCGTGGGTGCAGTCCTTCGGGTGCGAGGTCATAAAGCGTATTCTGAAATCCCCCGGCAGCGCGTTTATGCGCCGCAGAAGCTCCGCAAAGCCGATACCGCTTTCAAGCCCCTTGCCGTAGGAATTTACATTTTGCCCCAAAAGGGTTATTTCCTTATACCCTGCGGCAATCATTTCTTCCGCCTCGGCAATTATCGCCTCGGGCTGCCGCGAGCGCTCGCGCCCCCTTACATACGGCACTATGCAGTAGGTGCAAAAATTATCGCAGCCGTACATTATAGGCAGCCAGCCCTTGAAGGTACCGTCCCTTTTTATAGGAACGCCCTCGGGTATTTCCTCGTTTAAAAGCTCAAGCTCGAATATTCTGCCCGAGCCCGAAAGCCGTTTGTAGATAAATTCAGGCAGCCTATGCTGAACCTGCGTGCCGAGCACCATATCCACATACGGATAACTGCGCTTTATTTTATCCGCCACGCTCTGCCTTTGCGCCATACAGCCGCAAACCGCCACAATTATATTCGGATTCTGCTTTTTAAGCGCCTTTGTGACGCCCACATTGCCGTACACCCTGTCCTCCGCGTGCTCGCGCACGGCGCAGGTGTTGAAAATTATAAATTGAGCCTCGTTTATATCATCGGTAAGCACGTAGCCCATTTCCGAAAGCTCACCCTTCAGCCTTTCGGAGTCACTCACATTCTGCTGACAGCCGAATGTAACCACACAGGCAAGCGGAGTTTTACCGTATATCTTATAAGCCAGTTTTTTAACCCTCTCGGCGTATGCGGTCTGCTCGCCCGAAGAAATTGCGGATTTTAAAAGCACGCCATATCCTCCCACTTTAGGAATATCACTTTATTATACAACACGGCGGGCACTTTTTCAAGTACCCGCCGCGCTATATTTTATTAATTTATCAAATATATCGTTTAACAGCCAAACAGATTTTATTTGCAAAATTTCTTAACCGCGTTTTTCATTTCGTCCCAATGTTCTTCCATTTCGGAAACGAGCTTCAGCTGTGTGCGGCAGCGCACAAGGTTGTGCTCGGGGTATGCCGTTCTGAAATATGTGTCCCCTTCGAGGTAATCTGTCAAAAAGCGCATTCCGCATTCAATCGTCATCATTTTGGCGCCCTCGGGCAGCAGCATTATTTCTTCATTTTTAAGCATTCCGCCGCAGCCGTCAAGGTAGCCCGCCGCATATGTCTTAAACTTTTCAAGGCTGAAATGAACCTTTGAAAGATCCTTTTCGTCCTCTGCCGCGGTGCTTGCCCCAAAGCGTATGGAATCACCGAAATCCGTCACCGAATAGCCCGGCATTACCGTGTCCAAATCGATAACGCAAAGCGCGGTGCGCGTTACGCTGTCAAGCATAACATTGTTGCTCTTTGTATCGTTGTGGCTTACCCTGCGCGGCAGAAGCCCTGCCTTTTCATTGTCTATAAGCACAGGGTAAAAATCCCGGCGGGATTTTATAAATTCGATTTCCTCACGGACATTTGCAGCCCTGCCGAGCGCGTCCTTTGAAACCGCCGCGGTAAAATCCGCAAAGCGCTTGGGGGTATTGTGAAAATCGGGTATTGTTTCGTAAAGCTCGCCGACCGGGAAATCATCCAAAAATCTTTGAAATTTCCCGAACGCAACCGCGCACTGGTAAAAGTCCTCATTGCTCTCGGGCAGCTCAAGACAGATCGAATCCTCAATAAAATCGTACATACGCCAGCAGTTGCTATCGCCGTCTGTAAAATACGGCTTGTTATCCCGCGTTTTGACAAGGCTTAAGGTCTCGCGCTCGCCGCAGCCGTTTTTCCTTAAAAACGCAGTCACCTTTTCGATGTTGCTCATGAGCTTTTCGGGTTCTTTGAAGACATCGGTATTAACCGCCTGCAGTATATATCTCTTATTCCCGCTGCCTGTTTTGCAGACCACCAAATACGTATCGTTTATATGACCGTTGCCGTATGGCTCGCAGCTTATAAATTCCCCTGCGGTCTTAAAGCTCTCAACCGCGCGGAGTCTTTGCGCTTCAGTTTTTCTTTCCATAAAAAATCACCGTTCCTTTTCATTAATTATAATATTTTTTAGGAACGGCGGTCAATTTCTTATCGGCTAATATTTGTATATTATCGGGTCATAAATCAGATTTCATAGTTAATGCAGCTGCGCGACTTTACAAAGGGTCTTACATAGGTATCCGCAACCGCAACATGTGCGGGGTTAACGGAGTAGTTTTTAAGCGCTTCCTCCGATGTGAAAGTGCTGTCGAGCATCATATCCGCATTGGAGCCTGCAAGCTTACCCGTTATTACGCAAATATCGGTAAGCCCCTCAATTTTACCGATTAAGCCCTCAAGATTCTGCTTTGCGTTATGCGCGGTTTTCACCTTTTCCTCTTCCGTTAAGCTGTCGGATAGCTGCCAAAGAATTATGTGCTTTACCATAATATATTATCTCCTTTAAAAAATATATGCTTCTCTGCCTTTTTTCTTTAAAAGACTTATAAGGTCTGCGGGCTTCAGCCGCACCGCAGCCGTGTTATCGTTCCGAGCCCTGTCATTTTTTTCTTTAATTGATGAAAAAACGAGGATTATAAAGGCTCCCTCTGACGAGGGTTGCTCCCCACAGTGCAGGGAAAATGTCGCGCAGCGACAAAATCGGCTCCCCTCTGTTCGGCAAAGCCGAAAATAAGGGAGCCTATGTCTTTACAAACGCTGACTTTTATCACCGTTTATTCATTGAAAAAGCCTTTTATCTTCTCCGAAAAGCTCTTTTTCTTTTTATAATTCTTTTCGTTTGTCACACTGTCAAATTCGCGCAGCTTATCCTTCTGCGCTTTTGAAAGGTCGCGCGGCACTTCAACGGTGATTTTAACGTATTCGTCGCCTTTTCCGGCGTAGTTTAGGCGCTGTATTCCCTTTCCGCGCAGCTTGAACTCATCGCCCGGCTGTGTTCCCTCGTGAATGGTGAATTTTACCTTACCGTCAAGAGTCGGAACAACTATTTCGTCGCCCAAAGCCGCCTGTGCAAAGGTTATGGGAATTTCGCAGTAAACGTCGTAGCCGTTACGCTCGAAAATCGGGTGCGGACGAACATTTACATTTATGCGTAAATCGCCCGCAGGTCCACCGTTTGCGCCCGCGTCGCCGCCGCCGCGCAGGTTTATAACCTGACCGTCGTCAATTCCGGCGGGAATATCCACGGTTTGCTCCACCGTGTGCCTTATTCTGCCCTTACCCGCGCAGGTGTGGCAGGGTTTATCAATAATTTTACCTCTGCCGTGGCAGTTATCGCATACCTTTTGGGTCTGCATTACGCCGAACGGGGTTCTCTGTGTAGCCGAAACCTGACCCGTGCCGTGGCAAACCGGGCAGGTTTTGGGGGTTGAGCCCTTTTCGGCTCCGCTGCCGCCGCATTCCTTACAGTTATCTATTTTGGTTACCTTAACGGTCTTGCGGCAGCCCTTTGCAGCCTCTTCAAATGAAAGATTAACGGCAGCCGCAGTATCGTTTCCGCGGCGCGGAGCATTCGGATTGCTCTGCCTGCCGCCACCGAAACCGCCGCCGAAGAATGAACTGAATATATCCCCCAAATCGCCGAAATCACCGGTAAATCCGCCGCCGTATCCGCCGGTGCCCGCACCGTAATTCGGGTCTACTCCGGCATGACCGAACTGGTCGTAGCGCGCGCGCTTTTCCTTATCGGAAAGCACCTCGTACGCCTCGTTTACCTCTTTAAATTTTTGCTCCGCCTCTTTATCGCCGGGGTTTAAATCGGGGTGATATTTTTTTGCCGCTTTGCGGTAGGCTTTTTTCAATTCGTCATCGGATACGGATTTATCCACCCCGAGGACTTCATAATAATCTCTTTTATCGTCAGCCAAAGCAATTTCTCCTACAAATTATATGTTGAAGACTTCCCCTTTTTTAAGGGGGAAGTCAAAATGCAGCTTAGCGCTTACTGCTTATTGTTGTCGTCAACATCGGTGTAATCCGCTTCATAAACATTCGGATCGCCGTTCTGCGCGCCGCCCTGCGGCTGTGCGTTTTCAGCGCCCTGCGGGTTAGCAGCCTTGTAAACCTTCTCGCTTACCGCAAAAAGCTCCTTTTGCAGCTCTTCCTGCTTAGCCTTTATAGCCTCAATATCCTCGCCCTTGAGCGCCTCTTTAAGAGCCTCTTTGGCGGTATCGATCTTAGCCTTTTCATCGGCAGAGAGCTTATCACCGAACTCATTAACGGTCTTTTCGGTCTGATAAATCATTTGATCGGCGTTGTTGCGAACGTCAACCGCCTCGCGGCGCTTTTTATCCTCCGCTGCATACTGCTCGGCTTCCTTAACAGCCTTATCAATATCATCCTTAGACATATTGGTGTTTGAGGTAATGGTAATATTGTTTTCCTTGCCGGTTCCGAGGTCTTTAGCCGATACATGAACTATGCCGTTCGCGTCTATATCAAAGGTAACCTCAATCTGCGGGATTCCGCGCGGAGCGGGAGCAATGCCGTCCAGGTGGAACACACCGAGGGTCTTGTTATCCTTGGCAAATTCGCGCTCGCCCTGTAAAACGTGTACCTCAACCGAGGTCTGACCGTCGGCAGCGGTTGAGAATATCTGGCTCTTTTTAGCCGGGATAGTGGTGTTGCGGTCTATAACCTTTGTGGAAACGCCGCCCATTGTTTCAATACCGAGGGATAGCGGCGTAACATCCAAAAGCAGCAAGCCCTTAACATCGCCGCCTAAAACGCCCGCCTGCAAAGCCGCACCTATTGCAACGCACTCATCGGGGTTAATGCCCTTAAACGGCTCTTTGCCCATAAAGTTCTTAATAGCCTCTTGAACAGCGGGTATTCTTGAAGAACCGCCGACCATAAGCACCTTGTTTATCTCGCCCTTATTAAGTCCCGAATCTGAAAGTGCCTGACGAACAGGACCCATTGTAGCGTCAACCAAATCGGCGGTCAGCTCGTTGAATTTAGCCCTTGTAAGGGTGGTTTCAAAGTGCTTCGGGCCTGAATCGTCCACCGTTATAAACGGCAGGTTAATATCGGTTGAGGACATACCCGAAAGGTCTATCTTAGCCTTTTCGGCAGCCTCTTTAATACGCTGCATTGCCATCTTATCGCCCGAGAGGTCAATGCCCTGCTCTGCCTTAAAGGTGTTTACAATGTAATCCATAACGCGCTTATCAAAGTCATCACCGCCGAGCCTGTTGTTACCTGCGGTTGCTAAAACCTCCTGAACGCCGTCGCCCATTTCGATTATGGAAACATCGAAGGTGCCACCGCCGAGGTCGTAAACCATAACCTTCTGGTCGTCTTCCTTATCAATGCTGTAAGCCAGTGCCGCAGCGGTAGGCTCGTTTATAATACGCTTAACTTCAAGTCCCGCAATTTTGCCTGCGTCCTTTGTTGCCTGGCGCTGTGCGTCGGTAAAGTATGCAGGAACGGTGATAACCGCTTCCGATACGGTCTGACCGAGGTAAGCCTCTGCGTCAGCCTTTAATTTCTGCAAAATAATTGCCGAAATTTCCTGCGGGGTGTACTTTTTGCCGTCAATTTCAACCGTGTGGGCAGTGCCCATTTCACGCTTGATAGAGCTTATTGTTCTGTCCGGGTTGGTAATAGCCTGGCGCTTAGCAACCTGACCTACCATTCTTTCGCCCGTTTTAGAAAATGCAACTACCGAAGGGGTTGTTCTGCCGCCCTCGGCATTAGCGATAACTACCGGCTCGCCGCCCTCCATTACCGCAACGCAAGAGTTTGTTGTACCTAAGTCAATACCTATTATTTTTCCCATGATAAATTCCTCCGAATAATAATTTATTTTAATTTGCCACCTTGACCATGGCGTGACGTACTACCGTATCGCCGGTCTTGTAGCCTTTTTGTAAAACCTCTGCAATGACATTTTCACCCAAAGTATCATCCTCTATGTGCATTACCGCCTCATGGAGTGTGGGATCGAACGCATCGCCCGCCTTCGCCGTTTCGGTGAGCTCTAAATTACCCGCCAGGGCTTCAAACTGCTTTACTATCAGTTCGATTCCCTTTAAATATTCGGGGCTTTCTTTATCAGCCCCCGCTGCGCGCTCGATATTATCGATAATAGGCAACAGCTTTTTTATTATGCCCGCTCTTGCATATTCCGCAACACCCGCGCGCTCCCTTTCAGTTCGCTTTTTGTAATTGTCAAATTCAGCCGCCGTTCTTAAAAGAATATCGTTCTTTTTTTCAAGCTCCTCTTTAAGCTTTTCAATCTCGGCGTCTTTTTTTGATTTCTTTTCCTTTTTCGGAGCTTTGGTTTCGGTTTCTTTTTCCGCCGCAACCTCGTTTTCTGCCTGCTCCGCGTTATTTTCGGTTTTCTCCGCCACCGGTATCAATCCTCCATATCCTTTTGCGCCTCGGTCATAATTTCGGTTAATCGCAAGGCGGTATATTCAACGCTCGGAATTATCTGCCCGTAGGACATCCTGTTAGGGCCTATAACGCAAAGCGTGCCTTTGAATCTGTCGCTGCCGTAATACTTCGCGGCAATCATAGTGTTGTTTTCAAGCTCACGAAAGCCCGAATCTCTGCCGAACACCGTTCCGATATTACCGTCAAACCGTTTTGTGAGCGTTATCATCGGCTCACGAAGAGCTACCAGCGAAAGTATTCTTTTAGCCGCCGCTTGGCTTCCGCAAATGCCGTAAAGCCGCTGTTCGCCCAAAAGATACGCGCCGGAGGACTCAATTCCCGCTGCCGATTCAAGCACCGAAGAGAAAAGCGGCATAAGCGCAAAGGCGTCTGCTCCGGCTTCGGCCGCCACGCTTTGCATATAGCCGCGCGTCAGCTCATCGGTTCTTCTGCCGTTTATGCGCCGTGATATTATATCGCGGGATTTTTCCAAAAAGCTTTTTGTGCATTCCGTTCCGAGACGCAGCACCGTGTGCCTTGTTCTGCCGTCCGCCGTAACTATCAGCAGCATCACAGATCCCCGACTCACAGGGAAAAGCTCCGCGTTCTTAATCTTCGGGCTGCCGTCGGTTTCAAAGCAAACTACCGCAGGAAGACCTGTAAGGTCGGATAAAAGCTTTCCCGCCGCCTCCGGAATTTTTTCCGGCGCACAGTGAAGACCGTCAAGCGATGAATCAATTCGTCTTTTCATACCGTCCGAAAGCTTTTCGGGGGTCATGAGTGAATTGACATAAAGCTTAAAGCCGCTGCTTGTGGGTATTCTGCCCGCCGAAGTGTGCGGCTGAGCCAGAAGCCCCATATCGCACAACTCGCTCATCTCATTTCTGAGCGTTGCAGCCGACGGCGCATTTTTAAGCAGAGCAGTCAATGCTTTTGAGCCTACCGGCTCGCCGGTTTTGATGTAAGCCTTTGTAACCGCCGCCAAAACCGCCTGTTTTCTCGGTGACAGCTCCATTCCGTTTCACCTCTGAAAAACTGCTTTTTGATTTAGCACTCTATTCACTTGAGTGCTAACGATTATTATTATATCCTAAAAAAAAGAAAAGTCAATACTTTTTTAAAAAATAATTTGACTTTTCCTGACTTTTACATTTTGTTCATATTTTAATTGCCGATTTCTCCTTCGTCATACATATTTTCAGCCTGCAAACAGATAAAATGAAAGCCTGTAACTATCCCCGCTTAAAAGCCGCAGGGATGCTACAGGCTTAAATTAACCCGAAAATTTATATCCGCACCGAAATCGCGGTTTTGCATGCCTAATATCCGTTGTTCGGGCGCCACCTATACTTGTTCATATCGACAAGCCCGTTGCTTTTAAATTCAACGCCCTCGTTTTCAAGCAGCACCCGCTGCTCCGAAAAATTCGGCGCGGTTCTGCCCGAAGCGTTTACTACCCTGTGGCAGGGGTAATCACCGTAAAAATTTGCCACGCTGAGCACTCTGCCCACAAGGCGCGCGCCGCGGTCTCTTCCTATAAGCGCGGCTATCTGCCCGTAGGTCGCCACCTTACCCTCCGGGATTTTTGATACCGCAGATAATATTTCGCAAACCCGATTCTCGGGAATTCTCATCGTATCATTTCCCTGAATTCGTCCTCGTTTATAACCTTAACGCCCAGCTTGTTTGCCTTATCAAGCTTGCTCCCCGCCTCTTCACCGGCAAGGACAAACGAGGTTTTTTTAGAAACGGAAGATGATGTTTTGCCGCCGAAGGATTCTATTATATCGGACGCCTCGCTTCTTGTATAGGTAGGCAGGGTGCCGGTCAGCACAAAGGTCATTCCCGCAAAGCGCGTATCACGAACCTCTTTTAAAGATTTCATATTAACTCCGCTTTTTTTCAGCCTTTCAAGCATCGCCGCGGTTTCGGGCAGCGCGAAAAATTCCGCCGCGGATTCCGCCAAAACGCCGCCTATGCCGTCAATCGTCTCTATTTCCGCAGCGGAAGCCGCCGCTATTGCCTCGACGCTGCCGAAGTGCTCGGTCAAAAGTGCCGCCGCCTTGCTGCCTATATGCCGTATCCCGAAAGCAAAAACCAGCTTTGCAGCGTCGTTTTGCTTTGATTTTTCAATCGCATTTTTAAGATTTTCAGCGCTTTTCTCCCCCACACGGTCAAGCTTTTTGACCTCTTCATAATCTATGGAATAGATATCGTCAATGCTGTGAATAAGTCCGGCTCCGAGCAGCTGCTCGAGCATTGCAGGGCCGAGGCCCTCAATATCCATAGCGTCGCGCGAGGTGAAGTGGATAAGATGCCGCAGCAGCTGCGCGGGACAATCGGCATTCGTGCAGCGAAGCACAGCCTCACCCGCCTCGCGCGTTACGGGCGAGCCGCAGGAGGGGCATTTATCAGGCATTTTGTAAACCGAGGAATTCTCCCCTTTTTTGGAAACACTCAAAACCTCCGGGATAATATCCCCTGCCTTGCGCACCGTGACGGTATCCCCTATTCCGATACCCTTTGAGGTGATGAAATCCTCGTTGTGAAGCGTCGCACGGCTGACGGTGGTGCCCGCAAGCCGAATCGGATCGAAAACCGCGGTCGGAGTCAGCGCTCCGGTACGCCCCACATTTATTTCAATGCTTTTAAGCACCGTTTCCTTTTCTTCAGGCGGATATTTAAACGCCGCCGCCCATTTCGGGTATTTCGCGGTGCTGCCGAGTTCCCTGCGGTATTCGAGATTATCAACCTTCACGACCGCGCCGTCAATATCATACGGCAAGCCGCCGCGCGAATCGCCTATGCGCCGGATCTCCTCCGCCGCCTCTTCTATTGTTTCGCAGCGCTTATATGTCGGCAGCGTGTGAAAGCCGAGCGATTTCACAAAATCCAGTGTTTCAATATGTGAGGAAAATTCCCTGCCCGTTATTTTTTGAATATTAAAAACAAATATATCAAGCCCGCGCTCCTTCACGATCTTCGGGTTTTTCTGCCTTAACGATCCCGCCGCCGCATTGCGCGGATTTTTCGCCGGTGCTTCGCCCATCAGCTCCTGACGTTCGGTCAGCCTTTCAAAACTTTCCTTCGGCATATACACCTCGCCGCGCACCTCAAGCTCGCCGTCAAAGCGTATCGCCTTCGGAATGCTCTTTATCTGCATCAGATTCGCGGTTACATCTTCACCCGTTACGCCGTCTCCCCTTGTAGAGCCGCGAAAGAACAAACCGTCCTTATATTCAAGCGAGACCGAAAGTCCGTCGATTTTCGGCTCTACCGAAAAGGTGGTTCTCGAGGTATCTATTTTCTCCGCAAACGCGTAAAGCTCCTCAAAGCTGAAAACATCCTGCAGGCTTTCCATTTTAACAGTATGCGTAACCTCTGAAAAAAGCTTCAGAGCAGCACCTCCCACGGTCACGGTAGGCGAATCCTCACGCTTAAATTGCGGATATGCGTTTTCCAGTTCTTCAAGCTCGCGCAGCAGCGCGTCATACTCAAAATCCTCAATTTCCGGCGCGTCATCTATATAATACTTTTTATTATGGTATTTGAGCGTATCGCTTAAATACTTAATTCTTTCCTCCGCTGCCTTTACATCCATTTCCGTTTCTCCGTTTCCGTTTAATTTTCGGTAACCGCGCCGTAATCATTGATAAGTCCCGCCGTATTGTCGTTTTCGCTTTCTATAACATTTGTGTATGCATCGGGCACAGCCCCCACAATTACCGTTTGCGCGGCTACAGCAGAGGTTTCGGCGGTTATACTGTCTTTGTAACCGATCATCACAAAGCTGCCCGAAATATCCGCATCTATCATTATTATGTGCAATACCTGATTAATGCCGACAGATTTTATCTCATGAGAAAAATCGACCGCCGCCGTTGCGGTGAGCTGTATTCTGAACCGAAGCTTCGGCCCCGCGGCATTTGTATACATATTTGAAAAAAATGTTCCCACAGGAATTTCAACCGTGTAATACTCACCGCCGTCAAGCTTTTGCGCCAATCGCGAGGATATCTCGCTTTTGAGCAGATTGATTTCGGCAACATCTGCCTCGGCGCTCGTGACCAGACCGTCCTCCGCGCGTGAAAGCCGCATCAAATTGCCGTATGTAACTCCCCGCTCCTCAACAATTTCGGATATCGCCTCATTGGCGGCGTTGAACATCGCCGTCTGCGCCACGCTTTCGGCATAGGCAATCATCGCCGGCCGCCCGCGCGTAAAGAAAACCGAAACGGCAAGCGCGCAAATAAGCAGCGCAGTAATATATATCCTCCAAAAGCCGAAGCCGCGTTTTCGCCGATATCCCATAAGCACATAACCCTTCATAAGCTTTAACACATATTATGAAGAGAAATACCGTGTGTTAATAAATTATAACCCTTTTCCCCGAAATATTCAATGTTTTTCTTGACTTTTAAGCCGTAATAAAGTAAAATATTGCATGTTATATGCGGGTGTGGCGGAATTGGCAGACGCACCAGCCTTAGGAGCTGGCGCCCCGGCGTGCAGGTTCAAGTCCTGTCACCCGCACCAGAGGTTGAGCTTTGGTTTAAAAGCTTTAATCCCGTTTCGTAAGAGCCTATAAGGGTTATCATTCGCGGAATATCGCTCTCGTTAAGCGTTTTGGCAACCTCGCCCGCAGGTCCCGAAATAATGTTTATAACGCCTGCCGGAAAGCCTATTTTCTCCGCAATAACGCCGAGATAGAGCGTTGCAAGCGGCGTTTCACTTGACGGCTTGATAATGCATGTACAGCCCGAAGCTACCGCAGGGGCAAGCTTTATACTTGTATTTCCGAGCGGATAATTCCAAGCAATGTGGCCTACGGTAACGCCTATCGGTGTGCGCGTAACGATATGATAATTTTCCTTATTCCCCACATACCGGGTCGGATACACTTCTCCGTTAATGCGCTTTGCTTCTTCCGCATAGTATGTAAGGCTTGTAATTAACCAATTAAAATCACCTTCGGCCGCAGAATACGGTCTTCCCGACTCAAAGGCTACCAAATCTATCAGCTTTTCGCGTTCCGCAAGGCAGGCGTCTTTAAACCTCATAAGCCAATTATATCTTTCGTTAACCGGAGTTTTCGACCAAGTCTTAAATGCCTCCGCCGCCGACAGCAACGCCTCTTTTGTCTGCTCCGCATCCGCACAGCTTACCGTATCGATCACTTCGCCGTTTGAGGGATCGTAAACCGGGGAAAGCTTTCCCTTTCCGTCAACCGTTTTTCCGTTTATATATTGCTTAAACATATGTCTTTCTCCTTATTCGAGCTTTTTTAAAGCTTTCCCTCGGCACGCATTTGATTACGGAAGCCTTTAAGACCCTTAGCCCCTATGAATTTAGCATTTGAGCCTAATTCCTTCTCAATTTCAAGGAAACGGTTTCCGCGCGGACCGATTGCGCTCTCTCTTATAGAGCCTGCGTTTATTCCTACGGCGTAATCGGCAATGGAGTCTCCTTCGCCGCGGCTGTCTGACGGCATTACCGCATAGCCGAATTTGTAGGCATACTGTATCATTTGCAAAGCCTCCGAGATTGTACCCACCTGATTAACCTTTAAAAGCACCGTATTTGCGGCGCCCTTTGAAACGCCGTATGCCACGCGTTCGGGATTTGTGGTGAAAAGGTCGTCACCTACTATCTGGATACCGCACTCCTTTGTTAATGCGGCAGTCGTATCGTAATCGTCCTCGTTAAACGGATCTTCTATTATTACAAACGGGTAATCCTTTATTATCTGCATATAAAAATCGTAAAGCTGTTCTTTTGTTTTGGGATTCTTATCAAACAGACCGTAATATTTACCGTCCTCTTTGTTATGATATGTATCGGTCGCAACATCCATTTGGAAGCCCATTTTACCCTCGTAGCCCGCTTCCTTTATTGTGGCAAGCATATCCTCCCAAATTTCACGGTCACAGCTATAAATTCCGGCAGGAACGGAAATAAAATCGCGGATATTCGGCAGCCCGCCGAACTTCCTTCTCATTTTTTCCGCCCAACGGGTATGAACTTCCCAACAGGCATACGAAGCGTCCGAAAATGTTTCAAAGCCGAATGCCATAACAGACATGGTGGGTTTGCCGCCCGGTGTGGTTATACCGCCGCCGTAGCGTTCGTCTCCTGCTACCATAGCAACGCCGGGAACCGGCAAATACATAGCGTTTGCACCGCCTACATGGCGGTAAAGCGGTATACCGAGAGACGCAGCGCCCGCCTTTAATATTGCCGCCGATACTGCCGCCGTTGCGTTTCCGCCAAAGACTGCTTTTGCATTAGGCGCCAATGAAAGCATTACCCTATCCGCTTCAAGCTGATTTGCCGCATCCACACCTATCATTTTAGGCGCAATTTCATTATTGATGCGGTCTGCGGCGCACTGTACGCCCTTACCTCTGAATTTTGTTCCGCCGTCAAATTGAAACCTGATTTCGTGTGTTCCCACAGAAACGCCCGAGGTACACATTGCTCTGCCGACAGCGCCGTTTTCCGTTGTGACTATTGCCTCAACGCCCGGATTGCCTCTGTTGGTGTAAACCTGGTGTGCCGTTATCGATTTAATGGTCGTTCCGTTCATTTTCATCGTCTCCTATATAAATTATTCTAAGATCAAGTGCCGAAACATTATTTTTCGCGCTTACTCCGCAATTAAGCTGCCACAGCGGCTCCGATGTACCGTGGGTTCTCAGCGCGTCCGAAAAATCTATGCCTGCCTTTTCAGCTTCTTCCAAAGTATATCCGTCTGTTACGGCGCCTGCAAGACATTCGGGCGCTCCGTTTATTTTAAGACCGCCGGGGCCGTCCGTTCCGTCGGTATCCACCGCCCCGAACACAATGCTTTTGTTACCGGCTATTCTCATTGCGGCGGCAATGCAATATTCCTGATTTCTGCCGCCGACTCCGCTTTCTTTACCTACCGTAACAACGTTTTCACCGGAGGACATAAGTACCGTAGGCGGCTTAAACGGCTCACAGGAGCGTGCCGAGGTAAGCGCAATACCGGCGTCCGAAAAGCCCGCCTCGCGCGCCTCCGCCTGCATATACTCGGAAAGCATAACACATTTAATTCCAAGCTCTTTCGCTTGGTTACGAACTGCGGGATAAACCGTAGCGTCCTTAAATATAAGCCCGAAAAACCGACAGCCTAAGCTTTCGTATTCCTCTATGCCCATATTTTCGGTCTCCGCATTTCCGCCGAGCAAATGCTCTCTTATTGACGCAGGCGTTCTTTCCCATGCGTCATGCTTTTTTATGATTCTTATGCAGTCGTCATAGGTTGAAGCAGTGGCTACGGTCGGAAAAAATGTATTGGTTTTAAGCATTTCGGAATATGTTACCCTTACAATCGGCGTATCGGTTTTGGAAGGGTCTGCGGTAACGGTATTAACGACAGTTGCCGGCATCAGCCGTCTTAACAGTCTGCCGCCCTTAAACCTGTCAATATGGGTTCTTATTTGATTAAGCTCACCGGTGGCTACGCCCTTTTCTATCTGCATAAGGTGCGTAAACTCCGCTATATCCTCTATGGATATTCCCTCTGCCGGATATGTAAACAAAGAACCGCAGCCGCTGCCGAAAACAGTAAAAACAAGGTCTCTTTCAGTCAGATTCTCCGTCAGCTTTTCAATTTCTCTGCAGCCGTCAACACAGTATTTGTCCGGCACAGGGTGTCCCGCAAAGGTGACGCTTATTTTTTTGCAAATCAAGTCTTCGCCGTGCTTTGCTATAACATGACCTGCCGTTAAGACATCGCCGAGTGCTTCCTCAAAACCGAGTGCGGCACGCTGAATGCCCTTTGCGGCGCCGATTACAAAAACGCGGTCGTAATTTTTTAAATCAAATTCAAGAGGACACGAATGGGGATCTTCCTTCATTTCAAAGCCTTGCGTGTTAAGTATTATTTTCCCGTCTTTAACGGTTACAAGCTTTTTAACACGGTAATACGGATCGATAGAATCAAGACCTGCGTCAAGCAGCTCTGTAACAATTTTTCTGCCCTTTATGTTCCCGTGTGAAGTAAGCTCCCTTTTATTTTTTATTCTCATAATTAAAACAATATATTGTCGGGGTCGGGCGCCTCGCCGCAGCTGCCCTTAAGACCTGCTATTATTTCCATATCCTTTGCCGAGAGCGTAAAATCGAAAATATCGGCATTTTCTTTTATACGCATCGGGTTTGCAGACTTCGGAAGCGGCAAAAATCCCATTTGCAGGCTCCATTTAAGGCATATTTGCCCTATCGATTTGCCGTATTTTGCAGAAAGCCTTTTCATTTCATCATTGGCAAAAACGGTTCCCGTACCGAACGGACTGTAAGCCTCGACAAGTATACCGTTTTCGCTGCAGTATTTTACAATCTCGGGCTGAGTAATGCCGGGGCAAAGCTTTAACTGATTTACCATAGGCTTAACCGTTGCCGTTTCCATAAGCGTTTCAATATGATGCGGCATAAAATTGCTTATACCTATCGACCTGATTTTACCTGCCTTATAAAGCTCCTCAAAAGCCGCCCAAGTTCCTGCGGTTGACTCTTCCCAATGCGTACGGAACTGAACCGGATTCGGCCAATGTATAAGGTACAAATCAAGATATTCAAGTCCCAGGCGCTCCATTGTGCCCTCAAATGCCTCCAATGTGGCTTTGTATCCGTGGTGCGCGTTTCTAAGCTTACTGGTTACGAATATTTCTTCTCTTTTGAGTCCGCTTGCATTCACGCCCGCTCCCACTCCGCGCTCGTTTCCGTATGCGGCGGCGGTATCTATAAGGCGATAGCCGAGAGACAGCGCCGACAAAACGGCGTTTTTTGCAGTTTCATCGGTAGACTGCCAAGTGCCGAGTCCTACGCAGGGTATCTCAACATCGTTATACAGTTTAAAAGTATCGGTTAATGATTTCATTTCTTTTTCTCCTCATCATAAACAGGTATATCCGCCGTCTATCGGCATACAGGTACCGGTGGTGAAGCTTGATAAATCGCTTGCATAGTAAAGTGCCAGTCCTACCATTTCCTCGGGAACGGCAACACGACCCATGGGTGTTCCGCCGATCCACTTTTTTACCGCCGGGTCATTCGGGGTTTCAAGCCGTTTTTTTGTAAGCGGAGTCTTTGTAAAGCCGGGCGCTATTGCGTTAACCCGTATTCCGCGCTCCGCCCATTCGTTTGCAAGGCATTTGGTCAGCATTATAACGCCTGCCTTAGAGCTGTTATATGCACACTGAGTTTGCGGCAGCGGATTTACGATAAGCCCCGACATAGAGGCGATATTAACGATATTTCCTCCGCCCTGACCGAGCATTACACTGCCGACCTCGCGGCACATAAGAAATGTGCCTGTAAAGTTTACGCCGATAACGCGTTGCCAAACCTCAAGCGGCATTTCCTCTGCCGGAGCCAATTTGTTTATTCCCGCATTGTTTACGAGAATATCTATGCGACCATATTTTTCCGTCACTTCGTCGACAAGATTTTTTACCGAATTTTCATCGGAGATATCCGTATGTATACAGGTGCATTCCGCGCCCAATTCTTTTATTTGCTTTTCCGCATTCGGAAATTCTTCATCCATAATTCCGGCTATAATAATGTCGGCGCCGCATTTGGCAAAGCCCTTTGCAATTTCAAGACCGATTCCGCGCTCTGCTCCGGTAACAATTACCGCTTTGTCGGAAAAATCAAATTTAACCGTATCTGCCAACCTAATTACTCCCTTACTTATTTTTTACGGCGAACTTCAAGCACGTCGTTAATTGTTTTGCGGGTATTATTTACTATTTGCTCGTAATTTTTATCATTAACCGCGTTGTTTTCTGCAAACATCCAATCGCCGCCGGAGGCCAAAACATAATCAATACCCGCAAAAGGAAGGAAATTCTTGCCGTTAAGTCCGCCAGTTACAACCCATTCAACCTTGCCGAACGGTCCGCCGTGATACTGTGCTAATGTTTCCGCACCGCCCATCTGATAAACGGGGAAGAATTTTAAAATGTTAATCCCGTAATTTAGCGCTATTGAAATATCGCTTGCCGTAACACATCCCGGTAAAATGGGCATATTCTTTTTCATAGCAACCTCCACAACCTCCGGAACAAGTCCGGGAGCTACAAAGAATTTTGCGCCTGCTTCCATAGCCTCTTCGGCATCGCGAACGGAAATAACCGAGCCGGCTCCGACAATTACCTCGGGTGCATTCTTTGCTATGCTCTTAATTCTGTTCAAAGAGTCGTCGTCGCGGTGCAGCAAAACCTCACACACGGGAAGTCCGCCCTCTGCAAGAGCGTGTGCCGCGTCAGCCGCAAATGAAAGCTCGGGCGCAACCATTATGGGGCAAATTCCCGTTGTCTTTAAAATACCGTACATTGTCTTTTCCATTTTTATGTATCTCCTTAATAAATATTTATTTCAGCGCCTGTAAGCGCAGAAAGCTTTCTGTAATTTTCCGCCATAACATCGGTAACCTCTATTTCGCCCGCTACAAGCGCCTTTTCTCTCTTGTCCCAATCCATCTCGCCGGGTACGAATATCTTTTCCGCACCCTTTGCCTTCGGTGCATTTTTAAGCTCGGCAACCATACGCTCCATACGGTCAAAGAAAATTTCCTTATCTGTAATTTGCGCAATATCTATCGCTATAAATGCGTGTCCCACCTTGTTTTTGCTCGGCAAATCAAGATTCCAGCTTGTAATTTCACTGAGCATTCCGGCACCTGTAAGCACAGAAGCCAAAATTTCAACAAGCACCGCAAATCCGTAGCCCTTGTGCGCCGCCATCGGCTGTAAATAAGAGCTTTGCGGAAATCCGCTCGGATCGTTTGTGGGCTTTCCATCCTTATCCACAAGCCAGCCGTCGGGCACGGTTATTCCTTTTTCCTTAGCCATAACCACCTTAAGTGCCGCCACATTACTGAGGGCAATATCCAAAAACACGGATTTACCGTTTTTAAGTGGAGCGGCAAAAGCAAACGGATTGTTTCCTATTACAACGCCGCTACTGTTAGGAACTGCCATTACGGGGTCTCCATTGCTCATTGAAAGGCCTATCATTCCTGCCTTCGCCGCCATATTTGCATAATAACCGGCTGCTCCGAAGTGGCAGCTGTTATACACACCGACATAAGCGATTCCTGTCTTTTTAGCCTTCTCAATCGCTTTTTCCATTGCAAAATCGGCTGTAAGCATACCTATCGCCGCATTGCCGTTTATTATTCCCCAGGCAGGTCCTTCCTTTTCAACGGTCGGAACGGCGGATGCGTTAAGTCCTCCCGCGTGCATTTTTTGAATATAACCGTACAAATTCTTGGTTCCGTGCGATAATACTCCAAACGTATCGGTAGTTACAAGCGTTTCCGCTACGGCCTTGGCATTTTCATTTGTAAGTCCGCTTTTAACAAGAACTGCCTCGCTAAATCGCATCAGTTCATCAATTTTAACTCTTACCATAATTATTCCTCCTAATCAAGTTCAAAAACCTTTATAAGTGCCGGCTGTGCGCCGGTTACGGGATCCTTTTCCATAATTAGTATATCCCCCATATACTTATCCCATTTTTTAACCGTCGGACTTTCTGCTTGAACCTTTACGGCGTATTCAATGCCTTTTTCACATTCGTAATATCCGAAAAGCTCATTGCCCGAAAGCCAGATAGTGTAATTGCAAATTCCCGCGTCCTTGAGCACCCTTACCATTTCATCCCATATTTCATTATGCCGTCTGCTGTATTCCTCGGTTTTGCCCTCTGCGACTCTTGCCTTCCAAGCGTATTTTTCCACACCTCTCACCCCCGTAAGCTTAATTTTAATTTTATCGTCTAAAGTATAAAAAATAAATGTGTTAAACCGATATATAAAGCCGATTTTAAAATTATAATATCGCTAAAACATAAATTTCCCTTGCAAATTTATGTTTTATACAGTAAAATGATTGCGGAGGGAAAAGCAATGATATACTATAAGTTCTCAACCTGTTCAATTCCTCACGTAAAGCTTATGTCAGAGGAACATCTATACGGCGGAAGACCGCATGTTACAAGAACCCTTAATGAAACAGTTATATATATATTGACCGAAGGCAGCCTGTCCCTCGAAAGCGGCGGAAAAACGGTTGAAATGTATCCGGGGGATGTTCATGTATTTTCATTCGGTGAATTTCAAAAGCCGCTTAAAAAAACCGAATGTAAGTATTATTACCTTCATTTTTTTGATGAATTAAGTAGCATTTCGATGACAAGCGAGCAGGTAAAGGAATATTATACTGCGTCTCAGCAATTTTTTTTACGTAGCAATCTTTATGATAAAGATATTTCAACAGATGTATTCAATAAGCTCATCATTCCAAAGCATTTCAATATTAACGGCTCGCCTTATCTTAAACAAATAAAAAGCTGCCTTAAAGAAGGTAAGGTTAACAGATTTACGATCAAATCTGAATTTTATAATTTTAATTCAAATTTAAAAGCAGCCGAATTATTTTACCGCCTTTACCTTTCCTGCTCGGAAGCAAATCCAAATAACACTCATGTTTTTAACGAAGGCATCGCCAGAAAGATAATCGAATATATTGACAGCAATATGGAAAAGCATCTGACGGGGAAGGATCTTGAAACCGAATTCGGTTACAGCTTTGACCATATGAATCGGCGTTTTAAAACAATAACCGGGGAAAACATATTTAATTATTTGATGAAATCCAGAATAAATCAGGCAAAGGTGCTTTTATATACAAAAAAAATTTCGGTAACACAGGTTGCCGAAATGACAGGATTTTGTAATATTTACCACTTTTCAAAAATGTTCAGAAAATTTACCGGTATGACTCCAACCGAATATGTCAACTATTCAAAAACAAATCCGTCGGACGAGTAATCCGACGGATTTGTTCAGCCTGTCGAATAATCCCGAATTTTAAGTAAGATTCGGGGTTAAAATTTTTGTTTTCGCAAACAGTGGGAAAAATAAAGCAAAGCGGGCATGTAGGTGAGACCTTTTCCACCTATGTATCGGGTGATTATCAATGGATTTCAACATATTGTGTCAAGTCGGCTTGATAACGAAGAGGCTGTTACAATTCAACTTCCAAAATCCGGCAAAGAGTCTTTCCGTGTTTACCGTTATCTTGAGAGCAATCCTCCAATAAATCAATTTGGAGATTTGCAGGCTCTGTCGGAAACAGTTAAGCTAAATGGTTCTTCACTCAAACTTTCTATGCCGGCAAAAAGTGTTATAATTATCACCAACGATTACGAAGAAAAGAGTAATTCGGTGTGCGCCGAAATAACAGCCTGCGATGGGTCAATTCTTAAATGGAAGCCCGTTTCTGACAAAAATCACTGCTATTACCGTGTTTTTGCCGTTGAGGGCAACGTTGAGAAACAAATTGCATCTACGGTTGCCTGCCATTGCAAAGTTCAAGATCCGAGTCTTAACTACCATATATACTCCGTAGATCGTTTCGGTAATGTATAAATACTTGATGATAAAAACTATTATAATATATAAACTTGCACCCTACCTTTTATCAGGCATATTTACAACTTGACAACCCACCCTTCATCATATATAATAAACTTGTAACATGGTTTGAGTGTGATGTCAAATTTGACTTTTCGGATTGTGACATTGGTTTGAGGAAACAGGTCGGATTTTTCCCTTAAAGGGATAAGTCCGGCTTTTTTGCGTTTTGGGGTAACCTAAAATGCCCGACAATTAAATTCGGTAATTGCAAAATTGACCGACCATTCTGTATTTTTACAGGACAGGTCGGTCTTTTTTGTTTTTACATAGAGTGTTGCACCCGAAACGGGCGTTTTCCCTATCTGCGTTTTCGTTTTCCGCTAAGGCTTTAAGCGCCAGTCCCTCTCCGCAGCAGGGGTCTAAAATATTCACCTGCGTTTTCGGGAAATTAACCGCCTGCTTAATTAACCTTATGTGTTCTAAATCCGTAGGGAAGTATCCCATTTTAATACGGTTCATAAGGTGCGCCGCCGCTTTTGCGTCAATGCTCTTTTTATTCGGCAGCATATCCGCAAAGGAATTAAGCGCTGATACTAAGGCGGGGTAATTCCCGCCGTTTAAATACCCGAATCTCTGAATTGCCTCAAACATTTTAAGGGCGGTGGAGTATAGCTGTTCATCCCCGTACTCACCGAGCGGGTGCAATATGTTTGCAAACTCCGCCCATAATGCTTTAGCGGTAATATGCAGCTCGGATATTGAACCGTAATCCCTTTTTTCAAGGTAAACGGGATACTGTTCATTCAGCGCCGTAATTAAGCGTTTCAGATTTTCGCTGCACTCGGTCAGCTCGTCAAGGCAAAAGCAACCGTTATTTTCATAATCGCTCATCCTTTACCTCGCTTAGCCTGCGGTAGTTTATCCGCCTGAACACCGAGCCTTTATACCCGAAGGTGAGAATGTTTTTAAGGGCATTAAGCGCAGTATTGAAAACCAAAGCTTCCACACTGTCGTCCGCAACTAAAAAAACCGCAATGTATTTTTCCTGATCGTCAAGTATTACCTTCATACGGTCGCTTTTCGCGAATACATAGGTTCTTCTGCCGCCGGGTACATTCTCAAAGCGCTTGGTAATTTCAAGATTCGGCATTGCCTTTGAAAGCTGATCGCCTAAAAATGCAGTGAACATATCCCAATCCCTTGTGGGGTTGTCCGTGGTAAAAACCGCGCTGTTTGCAACATAAAAGCCGCCGCTGTTCTTTTTGTCCTTAGCACCTGCCGGTATTTCTATGCCGCGCATTTTTCCGTCCTCCTCTTACGCTTTTTAACCGTTTCCGCTCTTGTGGAAATAATTTTAGAGGAAAAGGTTACATACCTTGTAGTCAGGTCACCCGTCACAAGTAAATCGTAAAGAAAAGAGGTTACGGCAGTAGCCGCGGTAAGGTTTGCGGTTACCGACTGCGGGGCGGATACCGCGCGTTCCGCGCAGGAAAGCTCGGTCGGCAGCTTATCCTCAGCCTTTAAAATATCCGGGTAAAGCGTACCTACGGGCTTAAAGGTCGTTCTGCCGTTTTGTCTTATTCCGCAGACTACCTGACCCGTATGCTCGCCGTTGCCCGAGTCTATATACACCAAATCCTTTGTTTCGTAAAAGACCTTATGGCATATAGCTCTCGACTTATTGTTGTCTACGCAGCCGATTAAAATTACGCGCTGGGTTTCCTTGGCATTAGTCCACGGGATTTTTGTAAAGTCCGGTCGGACAAGCTCTTTCAGCCGCTGTTCGCTTTCAATATATTCTGGTATATATTCGCACTCTATACCGAAAGCTCCGGCATAACGCTCGGCTAATACCGACGCTTTGTTTCTGCATATATCCTGCTCAATAAAGTTCTGTCGGATAAGGTTTTTACGCTCTACAATATCCCCGTCGCAGATAATAATGCGGTAGTCGCGGTTTTCATCTGAAAAGGCTATGCGGTAAAGGTGGGGGATTAAATATCCGCCCGTACCGCCTGCGCCCAAAACAATGATTTTAACAGGTGCTGTCGCGGAATATCTCATAATCTGTCCTCCCCGAAAACCTTTTTAAACCGTAACCCCATATGCCGCGGCTTTTTAATTTCAGTACCCCAATGGCGTATGTTTTCTTTCCACTCCTCCGGGTAGCTGCCAAAAAAATCTCCCTCAAAAACATCTTCGGGGTTAAGGGGTATAAACTTACCCGCGCACCCGGCTCTTACCGTTATTTCGGGGAATGTTCGGTTGAACCTGCCCGCAACGGCGTAAAGCCTTGTTTCCTTTTCGTCGGCATTGTCGGTTCCGGAAAATACCGCAGGCATTGTGTTATGCGAATGAAAATCCATAACATGAATATATCTGTCGGGATACGGCTCGTCCGTTTCGCTGTTTACCGAGGCCTCGGATATTCTCTGTTTCGGAACCTTTATTATGTATTCCTTTTCTTCCGTATCGTAGAGAATATGCACTAATACCTCGTAATGCAGCTCGTCCGAAATGCTCTTAAAAAAGCCCATAACCTTTGAAAAGATATGTGCGGGAATTTTAGGCAGCGCCATTTTAAACTCCGCCCGTATATCCTCAAATTCACGGACATTCTCTGCCGGGGCTGTAAAGCACCCTATTTCGTTTCTGCGCTGCTCATACACTCTGCCGTCTTTCGACGGCAGGAGTACGATAGGCTTATTTGTCTGTGCGGCTTCCGCCTTGGTAAGGCAAAGTTCCTTAATGCCGGAAAGTGCCTCGCCCTTTGTCTGAGCCTTTTTGAAAAGCTTTACTATACATTCGGGGTTTTTATCCGCGTCTGTTTTAGCTTTTTTAAGCGCTTCCTTAAAGGCTTTGGAGTTCTCGATTTCGGCCTTTATATCGTAGACCTTATCCGAGCCGGGATTGCTTACGCTTTTTGTGGTTTTTCCGTAATTCACCGTCCAGGATATGGTTTTCGAGTCCGAAAGCTCGGGAAAATCCGCCTCATACTTTTGCCGCAGATCCTCAAAGGTCGAGTCTCTGTCCTCAATATTTTCCTTAACCTTTGCGTAGGAGAATATTGCGGGCTTTGCCGCTAACGCTTCAAGCATACGCTTTTCGCCCTGCACCTCAAGATTCTGCATTACCATGTCAAACTTGTCGAGCATTGTCTCTTGAACGGGTGCGGGCTCAGGCGCTGCCGGCTGCATTATAGGTTGTTGTACTACCGATTGCTGTTGAGGTACAACCTGCTGCTGCACAATCGGCTGTGCTTGCGTTATGACTTGTTGTTGTATTGCGGGTTGCTGTTGCGGTACAGTCTGTTGCTGTACTGCGGGAGCTGCCTGCGGGGTCTGCGGCGTCTGAACAGCCGGAGCAGGCGTAGGAATTACCTCCTGCGGCGCTGCGGGCTGTGCTGTCGGCGGAGCAGCAGGCACGGGTTCTGCCTGAACCGGAGCCGCTGCCGCCGTTTGCTGTGCCGGTTCTTCTCCGGGCCATACGGCTGCGGGAGTAAACGGCACGCTTTGCGGGCTTGGTGCTTCTGCGGCAGGTGTGCTGTCAAAGTCCATACCGTCGAGGAAGCTGTTGATGTTGTCTTGATTGCTCATTTTCCGTCTCCTTTTGCGCCTTTTTAAAATGCGGAATATCTCAAAGAATTAAAATGAAATTGTGAATTCTTTTAAAGATACGCCGCTTTTTTCTCAGGCGCGTTTTGTTGTATGTAAAAACAAAAAAGGCCGACCTATCCTGCTTTAAACAGAATTGGTCGGTCAATCTTGTGATTACCGAATTTAGCTGCGGGCGTTTTAAATTGCTCTAAAACGCAAAAATGGCCGGACTTCTCCCTTTATGGGAAAAATCCGACCTTGTTACTCAAACCAATGTCTTCAAATAGACATCACACTCAAACCTTGTTACAATTATATTATATATGATAAAATCACTGTTGTCAATGAAATTATATTCCGAATTTTAAAGCATTATGTTTTAATGAGAAAAAGAATAAAAATATTTTTCAAAAAAAGCCCTATCAAACTTGACAAATCGAAATTTTGTGTTATATAATGTCCGTGGTGTTTGAAAACACCTTCTGTCTTCTTGAGGAGCGCCGTTGTTGTCTTGCGGTGCTCCTCATCTTTATTTGCAATAAAACACCCACCGTTTTTTCATTTCGGCGGGCAGCGCGTCGTTTCTTCTTTTCCCAGTCCATACAAGACCGCCTGCAATCCCGTCATATTTAAAATTAGCCGCCTTAACGCTTGAGCCGTGCTCGCTTTCAAGAGTATATGTAATAATCCGTTTATAACCCATAGCCTTGCCGACGCGAACGCAAGCGCCGTAAAGCATAGAACAGGCGTTATATGTCCCATCGGTACAAACACGGCATATTTCGAGAGTTTCCCCGTTATCGTAATATCTGCTAACGGGTCTGCCGCAAACCGCAACGCCTATAAGCTCTCTTTTTTCATCCGCAAGCCCAAGCGCAAATTTGCAGCCTGCCGTCTTGCCTAAATGCCTGTGTCGGCGCACAATAAACTCATTTGCCTCACGCAATGTAATAGGTATTATCACCATCTCGCAAGTATCTTACCGTATATCAGGCGGCGCTCATAGCTGTACTTGGTTATAACTATTATTACCTTATCCCCTATATGGAAATCTGCGTCGCATTGCTCGGCAGAATAGCCGCATAAGCAGTCAAGCTCTTCTTCGAGCTTACAGTATACTCCGCCCGCAAATTTGCCCATTATAACAGAAGCGCGGCGGCTTTCTATCGGGTGGCGCAGATCTGCACCATCAAACGGGTGCGGCTGCGCTCTTTTTATAGATATACCAAGCCTCATATTTTCCGGCTCATAATACCGTATAAGCGCTTCCTTGCTCTCTCCGGCGTGATACCTTTCCCGCAAATCGGGAATCGCGGCATAAGATACATCCCTTGCGGCAAGCGTTATATCAAACCCGCCGACCGTGCAAAGCAAATGCCATTGTCCCACCGCCAATATATCGCACTTTATTCTTTTGCCTACCCGCGGCGTAAGCTTTAAAAAGCTGTGCCGACGGATACGCAATGCCTGACTTCTCGACGCAATACAAAAATCTCCCTCGCGGTCAATATCCGTTATAACATAATCTATTTTAGCGCCGCCCATTGAGCGCATAACGTGGTACGGTATATCTCCCTTTTCATACCACATTTCATCCTGCGGTATTATAACCTTTACCCTGTAATCTATTACCACTAAATATCTGAATATCTTTTCCTCGTATGCTCCGGTTTCCTCATTCTTTACATCCACCGTTCGCGTTTCCATACCGGATACCGTTCCCGTAAGCAGTGAGCCTGCCCTGTAGGACGCATAAATCGAGTTCCATTCCCTGCGTTCCTCCTCGGATAAGTTTTTATCCAGTTCGGCTAAATTAAGATTTCGTAAGTCCATTTAACAACCTCCGTAAAATATGTATTTTGCATTTTCCTTTACCGCAAAGCGGCAGTCCGGCGGAACAAGCATACGCTCCGCCTGTTCTTTTTGCTCCAAAACAAATATTGCCGTACCGTATTCCCCTGCCATTCCGCCGAGCATTGCGTTTACAACCTGCTCTCTGCCGTCTGTCACCACGCAAATATCATAACGGCAGAGCTTTTGCTCGCGCTCTTTGAAGAATGTAAGCGAAAAGGGCGGCTGACCGCGGCAGTATATTTCAGGCGGGTGTCCGCATACTGCCAGCATTACCTCAAACGCGGTTTCGGTATTTCTGTCACAGATCAAAAGTGTATCGTCGCAGTAATACTCTCCTGTTTTTATCAGCCTACGGTTTACTTCAAGCTGATGGAGCGACACCTCAAACGAATATGCGTCGGGGCAAAGGCTGTTTAGCATATCCGCCCTCATTCCGCCGTATTCCCGCACAATTTCAAGTATTTTCTTTTGTGTTTTAGTCAGAAGCATAGAGCATCTCCCTGTCTATCATATTGTCCGGCAGCTCAAGCAAGGTGCTTGTATGTTCGGCATTAACGGCGTTTAAAATAACCGAGTAGAGATAGCCCTGCGGGTTTTGTACCTCGTTCTCGTTATGCCTCAGCACCTCCACCGCGTCTATAAGCGTATCGCGGTTGACGCGTCGTAACAGATTCCGTATTTCCGTTTGCGGCAGCACAGCGCCGGACAGCTTAATGCTCTGCTTGTAGTAAAGCACTCTGACAGCGCTCTCCAACATTTGCGCTGTTTTACTTTAAAAGCTTTTTAATTCGCAGTTTTGTAAAATTTCCGCCAGCGCCGGATCGGTCGATTGATTACACTCAGTATAGATATTTTTAATATAATTATTATTCGTTTGGATTGACTGCCGTTTCGGCACTTCTTGATGTGTTAAAACGGCAGTTCTTGATGTGCCGTTTTGGAATGTCTTGGGCTGCGCATCCGGAATATTAAAACATGCCGATTCGTCAGTTTTAGATATGCCGTTTTCGCACATCTGCGTATCCTGCGGGTTTTCGGGTTCTTTTTCGTCAGTTTCGGGATTATCGAAAGAGCTGCCGAAGTCACCGGCGTCGCTGTCCTCTAATTCGCATTTAAGCACAAACAGTCTGTTCGGAAAGCCGCGCCCCTGTCTTTTTTCGAGTAATAATCCGGCAGAGATCAGCTCCTTAAACGCCGCTATTGCCTTTTTGTATGTAATGCAAAGTATATCCGCTATTTCCTCGCGCTTGTAAATTAAATAAACCTCGCCGTCCTCGTTTATCCAGTTATTCTTTTGAGACAGGCTCATACGGTCAAGCAACAGCGAATACACAAGCTTGCTTTCAGCCGAGAGCCTTTTGTAATTAGGATTGGCAAATAAGGATAACGGAAGTCTTAAAAATCTTTCGTTTACAACATCACTCAGTCTGTATGTTCTGTTCATTATATATCCCTTTCCTTTACTGTCTGAAGCTTTCTGCAATCTATCCCGTCGGACAGATCAAAGCTTTCCTTTTCGTCTTCGTCCGTATCAAGCGGCATTTCAAACTGCATTTTGTATTGCGGCACTTTTTTGTTTTTAACCTTTTCCGGCTTTTTAAGCTTCCACGCCGGTATATGCTCCGCCGCCTTGCAGTATTTTAACAGCTTAAAGGACGGATGTTCTTCGGGTGTTATTTTATTGAGCAATAACGGCTTTGCGCCGCGCACCAAAAGTATCGCCTTGTCTTTAGGCAGCCGCCGTATTTCATCGGGCAGCATAAGCGCTCTGCCTGTGCTCGTCTTATTCTGCATATACGGCTTTTGAGGAGACAGAAAATCCAAAAACGGTCGCATCGGCGTATTTGTATTATTTACCCTTACGGTAATCTCGCCGCATTGCTTTGAGAAAAACTCCGAGGTCATAACATCATTGCAGCCTAAAAACAACTGGTAATCGCAGTCGCCCACAATTTCCTGCCACTCGTTACCGGGGTATCTGTCGGACAGCTGCGCTATACTCTGCACCACCGCCTGGATGTTTATGTTGCGTGAACGCGCTACCGAAAATATCTTCTTGCTGTCAAGCAGCGCTATATTGCAAAATTCGTCCATCAGCACGTTTACGCAGACAGGTAATCTTCTGTTATCCTGCTGACGGGCGTAGTCGAACAGCTTTACAAACATAAGCGAGAAAAACATTGAAGATAAAAATTCAAGTGAAGAATCCTGGTCTGAAATAATACAGAAATACGCGCATTTTTCTCTGCCGGGCAAGGTTAAGTCTATTTCATTATGCTTTGTAATATCGTCTACCAATTTATTCTGGAAAACATTTAATCGGTTTCCGAGACCTATTACAATATTCCCCCAGATCTGCTTATGCGCCTGACGGAATATACCGTAGGGCGGCAATGCGGGGTGGTCGGGCGGTAATGCTCTGAAACGTGCGTCCAATTCCTGCACGGATGTTGTGGATAAAATCTTGTAGATTGTACCGAGGCTTCGTTCTTCGGGCGGCAGCAGCTTGTCCGTTCCCGGATATGTAAGGGTCTGAACATAATGCAGCAGCGCCATTAAAAGGTTTTTCTCGGCTTTCTCCCAGAAGTCGCCGCGCTCGTTCTCGTTTGAGGTATTCCGTATAATTATTTCTGCCGCGCGCTGCACAAGAGTAATATCCTTTGCCGTATCCATTACGCAGTTCCAGCCGTCGGATGCAAAAAGGTCAAGCAGATTATATGCCTTAACGGTATATCCACGGCTGTTTAAAAAGCCCGAATACATTTCGTAAAACTCGGCTTTGGGGTCTACCATTACAAGGCTTTCGCCCCTACGTGCCGCCTGCATTACAAACGGCATTACAAAGCCTCTGGACTTTCCCGTGCCGGGTGCGCCGTATACCATAACATTTTTAGACATACCCGGCATATCCTTCATTGCGACATAATCCCCATTTTCCAATTTTCCGAACAGGGTTTCGTCCACCTTTTCTATACTGCCGCTTACCAAAAATTCCGGCAGCTCCTTTTTATCCATAAAGCCGGATGTGCCGTGCGTGCCCTCGGGCAGTATCTCTATTCCTCTTTCCTTATCCTTTACGGTCTTATATCCGCTTAAAAGATCCTTGCCTTTGCCGTTGAACAGCAGAAACATAAGGAAGCCGAACAGTACCGTTCCTATTCCTACCGGAGTAAAAAGTGAGGATATATTTTTTGTTATACTTACGGTAAAGAGCTTTTCGCTTTCGCCGCTTTGAAAATTATGTAATCCGGTGGTTACGGAATGAACCACAAAACCTGCGGCGTAAAGAATAATAAAGAGAATTAAAATATATCTCGGTATGCTGTCCTTATTCTTTTTGTAAAAGGCTATTGCCTTGTTCTCCAGTATCTCAATAATTTTAGACGGGCGCACTTAAAAACTCTCCTTTCTCGGTTATATACGGCTTTGTTTCCTTAACATACAGCTCGGACGGCAGCCGCAGCATTTCCTCGGCGGTCTCGGTACTTAACGGGTGCAGCACCGCCCTTTTGCCCCTTAATATTTCCTTTACTGCGTTTACCTGCCAGTCAAGCAGAAATATATGCACCCCGTACTCCGCCGCCGTTTCCATCCGCGGTATATCCATATCTATGCCTATTAAGATTTTTTCCGCCGCGTCGTAATAATTCTTTTCGGGCGGTTTGTATTTCGCCTTTAAAATATTTTCGGCTATAATTCTACGGTGGTCGCGGACGGATATTATACGCATTTGTCTGGCACCCGCCTGTGACAAAGGAAAAAATGTAACCGGGCAATCCAGCCGGCGGACGGCGCTTAATACCGGCAGCGCTCTTGAATTTGTGGTCTTGCGTGCGGAATATTCTATAATCCTTTCAAGGCTTTTATCTCCGGTAAATGCCGCGGCGCTTTTTCTGCCGCCGGTTAAGATATTCATTGTAAAGGTATTACGCTCGGCTTCGGGGTACAAGCCGTCGTTTTCCTCGGTTATATAGTACACGGCACGGGCTGTGTTTTTGGTATATAACATTCCGTTAAAGCGTGCCGTACCTAATGGGTTTTTGTTTTTCTCACGCCTAAGTGCAAAAGACGGTAAAAAGGAAAGCGGGCTGTTTCGGTCTGGAACGGAGCTGCAAAATACATCCGTTTTACCGCCGAAGAAGAATAACATTAGATTTGAAGTATTAAGGCGTTTGTTTATAAGGGGGCTTGTTCCTCTGAACTGTGCGTCCTGCTCGTAATTAAAGCCTATACCCGAAAGCAGTCTGTTTCCCGCCTCTGTTACTCTGATACTTTTATGATTTTTACTCGTTCTTAAAAGCCCTGCAAGAAATAAGGCAGACACCTCATATTCGGGTAAAAACGGACTTTCAAGCGGCAGATCCTTACACCACGCACACAGCCTCAAAATTAGGATTTCTGTATTGCTCAAAAACAAACTGCACTACCTCCCATACTAAGGTCAGTTAACCCCTGAAAACATACTCCGAAATTGCCTGTAAATCCTTTAACAATGCCGCCTCATAGGTTGTGCAGTTTGTTGTGTTTAAAAAACTGCTGTTTTTTGAGGTTTTTAAAATCAACTGCACTACCCTAATTCATGCGAAAGCCGCATATCCGTAAATATTCCGGCTTCATCATCCGGCAGTACAAAGATATGACAGGCGCTCTCATTCCGCTGCTCGGTAAATAATCCGAGGGACATTTCAAAGCGGTCGTCATCCGGGAAAAGCCTGCCCTTTAAAACATTCTGCACTGCCTTAAAGCCCTTGTTGTCGTGGTCGAAAACATCGCTGCAATCCAGCGGGCAGAACTCTATTATTCCGAGATACGCCTTACTGAAAAACGGCAGCTTAATTCCGTCAAACTCGGCAGAGTTTAAAAGCCTTAAAATACTGTCGGTCACATACTGCGTGCCGCCTGTTACTCTGCAATGGGGCAGCAGTGCGTTCAGCTTTATATGTACCCACCCTTCGGGCGTTACGGATATTTCTCCGTATATTTCCTTTGCCTTGCCGGGCTTAATTTCCGTGCTTGTTTCTTCCTTGCTTTTTAACTGCCAGTAAAGCCGGCGCATTTCAACACACGCCATTTCCTGTTGTTGTAATGCTACCTCCAGCAGATTATTAAAGCGTTCGCTTTCCGGCGGCACGCCTATTAGCGAATCCACGCAAGCCCCGCTTGCCAAAACTCGCTTTTTCATTTCTTTAAGTAATTGAAAATTTGTTGACAATTTAAAAATCCTTTCTATATAGTAGAATGTGTTAATATTGACTTTGAAATCAGGTGTGATATAATATAAGTGAACGGAGCTGATAACATAATGCCTACACTATCCATGTTCTACGGTATAATTGTTTATATGTATAACGAAAAAGGCGGCAAGCATAATACTCCGCATATTCACGCAGAATATTCCGGAGAGGAAATTGTATTATCTCTCGACGGAGAGGTTTTGGAGCCTAATTCAAAATTTCCCAAAAACAAGCTGAAAATGCTTGAAGTATGGACAGACATTCACAAAGAAGAATTACAAGCCAACTGGCAGCTATTATCCCGCGGAGAAAAATATTTCCGTATTGATCCGCTGAAATAAAGGAGTGATCTTATGCCTAAAATATTAAGCGTTAAACCCTTGCCCAATTATCGTTTAGAGCTTAAATACGATACAAACGAAACGAAAATATTTAACGCTCTGCCCTATATATCCGGCTCATGGTACGGTCTTCTCAAAGATACCGAATATTTTAAAACCGTACACATAACAAACGGAGGGCGCGGTATTGAATGGGCTGACGGTCAGGACATTGCGCCTCATGAGCTTTACGAAACAGCACAGTAAACCTATTTAACATCTGACACCCGATTGACCCGCTTTAGTGCGGGTCTTTTTTATTTCCTCTCCCAACCTGCACCAAGCATATAGTTACAGTGCCGACAAAGCCGCCGAACATTGCCCCGCATATAAAGCATATAAACCCCATATTTATCCCTCTTTCACTCTTTTTTCAAGTATCTCGCGATCGGTGGTTATGAGCTCAAACTCGGTGTCCGATGAGCGGATCTCCACCGCTATACGGTTTCTTCCCGCGCATAAAAGCCCCTCGCCTCTGCCCGCGCGGATAACCTCCGCCGTTTCACTTTCGGTAAGCATAAGCTTTTCCTGTAATTTAACCGCCTCGGTTTCCTCAAGCTGTAACAGCAGTTTCAGTCTGCTGTTGCCGAGCAGCGCGTCACCGAATTTACCGTCGTTCAGCGCAAAGTAATCCACAACATTCTGGGTTGCCGAAACAAATATAGCCCCGTAGCCCCTGACGGTCTTTATAAGGTTAATTACAAAATCCGCCGCCTGCTCGTTTCCGTTTTCTCCGGCTATTTTCCAGGCCTCGTCGAGTATTACCGCCTTTTTATTGACCCGCGATACAGATATTCTGTCCCGCACAAACTCGGTCGCTATAAAGGTACCGAGCGCGGTAAACTCCTTACTTAACCGCGAGGTATCCAGCACTATAAACGGCGCTTTTAAATCTATATTCGTCTGCCCGCCAAGACCAGAAGCCGAACCCTCAACCAAGCGTTTAAGTGCCATAGTAACTGCCTTTAATTCCGTAAACTTTTCCATAAACGGAATAAGGTCGGCAAAGCAGGGCATTTTTTTAAGTCTTCCGTTTTTGTCCGTTAGGCTGCGGTTATCCCGCGTTATGCCGAAAGCTTTATAACAGTTAAGTATGGCACGGTCCAAAAGATATTTTTCGTCCGGCGTAATGGCGGGATATAATAAATCAAAAAAGATATATATGCTTTGGATTTTATCGAGTAACACAGATCCGTTATCCCTATTACCCTGCATTTCCGAATCAATATCCAATGTTGTTCTTCGTATTTCCATAAGGTTTATGCAGTCGGAAGAACCCGCACCGATTGACACAAATTTCCCGCCTATTGCTTCGCAGGCATTGCGGTATTCAAAGCCCTTTTCGGGAGCTATTATATATACCCTTACGCCCTGCATACGCAGTCTCATTGCAAGCAGCAGTAAAAAGAAAGTCTTACCAGCACCCGACATTCCGAATACCGCCATATTTCCGTTGCTGTAACGAGAGGTATCATAATGATCTATTATTACAGGCGAGCTGTTATGCAGATTAAGCCCGTAAAATATTCCTTTTTCATCGCACATTTCAAAGGACGAAAACGGGAACAGTGCCGCCGCGGACGAGGTTAGAATATTCCGCTTGGATTTATTAAAAATATCCGTGTCGGTCTGTAATAACGGCAAAGAGGACAAAAAGGCTTTATCCTGCATATAGTAGGCTTTTCGGCATGAAAAGCCGTTAGCTCCGCAAAGGTTTAAAATATCCTTTTCGCGCTTTTTAAGGCTTTCGGGTGTGTCTGCTTTTACGGTTATTACAGTAGATAAATAATAGAAATCCTCGCCCTCACGGTTTATCTGCGACTTCATATACAGCCCCGATTCCACAGCATCGTCAAGCTGTTCAAAATCCTGTCTTGTATCGCCCACGTCTTTAAGGCGCGAGCGGTTAAACATTGCCGTATTGCCTATCTTGGGTAATATTTTATCTCGGCTTTCCTTTTTAAGAACAAATGAGATATTTATCCCGTCTCCCGCCTCGACAAACGGCGCGCCCCAGGCAAGCCCCGCGGTTGTGGGATAACCCCCGCCCGAAATATACAGGTACGAGCGGTATTCCCCCTCAATGCAGATATATCCGCTGCCGGTAAGGTCTGCGCTGTCCGGTGTTAAGGCTTCCGGCAAAGCCGTGTCCGGAGCTTCCGCTGCCGCAGAAAACGGACGGAAATAATTTCTTAACAAGTCAACCGTAAAATTTTCTTCATCGCTATGCCGCACAGTTTCAAGCCCGCAGGCTTCAAGATATTGTCTTGCGGTCAATGCGGTTTCGCTTATCTCGGCGGCAACCTCTGATATTTTGGAGTATTGACCCGTGTAGGGTAAGACGATATAAAAGCGGCGGGATAAGCCTTCGGTTTCGGCTATAAAGTTTACCAGCTGCGCGTCCTCGAATATCATACGGCGGCAATTTGCGTTTTTCTCTGAATTGTAATAGCTTTCAAGCCTTTCACAAAACGCGGATATATCCGCCGGTCTGGTTTCCACAATTATTTGCAGCTCATCCGGCGCGGTTTTTAGAAATGCCGCAAAGCCGGATATAATGTTCTTCTGCTCAAGCTCGGATTTTAAGTAGAAATTCAGCGGCATCACCTCTAACACGGTCACGAATTTACCGTTTTTAAGCGCAATTACTCCGCCGTATATTTCCTTTACAGGCACTAATCTTTCGGTGCCGTCCTCTGCATTTTTATCTCCGTTTCCGAACAGAATATTTTTAAGATTCATTTTTTACACCCCTTTATATGTTAAAATTTTAGCCTGCCGTTTAAAGCGGATATATTGCTTTAAAAACTCCAAAAGGCTCATATCCCCGATACCTATTAGCGCGAACCCACCTGTAATAACGATAACGGCGCTTACAATTCCTATCCGCCATAAAAGACCGAGCGGCAATATGCGCATCAAAAGCGCTGCCAAAGGCACGCAGATAAGCACTGCCTCTACAGCATTGCGTATTTCAAAAAGCCCGAACAGTCGCCCGGCATCGGTAAAATTCACGGGTATTACTACGGTTATTTCTTCCATTAAATTTCCTCCTATACTTATACTTGAAGATTTTTTTCGTTTGTGATATACTGAAAATGAAAGGTGGTATGTATTATGAGCAACCCGGTTTATACGGTAGAGCAAATAGCGGATATTGTTGCCCCCATAGCGGCAAAATATGATGTCTCAAAGCTTTATTTATTCGGCTCGTATGCCCGCGGCGACGCAGATGAAAAAAGCGACATAGATCTGCGCGTAGACGGCGGACAGCTCGGTAACCTGTTTGCTCTCGGCGGATTTTATGCCGATCTTGAAGAAGCGCTTAAAAAATCCCTCGACCTTGTTACCACCGACACGCTGCGCCAGAATAAAAGCGATATTATGACGCGGAATTTAATACGGAATATGCGAAAGGATGAAAAGCTGATTTATGAGAAACTGTCCTAATGCGGATATAGATGTTCTTCGTCATATTCTTAAATACTGCAGCAATATAGCCGAGCTTATTTCCCGTTTCGGAAACGACATAGAGGTTTTTAAGGCCGACCTTGCTTTCAGAGATTCGGTCAGTATGAATATACTTCAGATAGGCGAGCTTACCGGTCATCTTTCCGAAGAATACAGGCAAAGCACAAAGAGCCATATGCCATGGCCCGCTATAAAGGCTATGCGAAATCTTTTCGCGCACAATTACGGTCAGATGAATTTATCTGTTATTTGGAGCACCGCCACCGAAAATATTCCGCAATTAAAAGCATTTTGCGAAGCCGAAATTTCAAAGGCTGCCCCTGAAAACGATAATGACGGAGATATAGATATTTGACCCTATTCCTCACCGCTCGGTGAGGAATTTTTATTGTCTTCTAAGTCTTTAATCACAAGCCCTATCCACTCAATATCCGCGTCCGAAATTCCTTTAAGTCTTGAAAACTCCTCTAAATTCAGATAGCGAATAACGGCGGTAGATATTCCTGTATTATTTCCCTCCCGCTCTACGGTGTAGGTAAGCGAATCGTTTACGCACCCAAGCAGAAAATCTCTTGTAATCATTTCTGTATTGTTGCCGGTCAGCGCAAGGCATACGGCATACAGCTCGTTGTATGTAAGCGGCTGACCGACAACCCTTATCTCATTAGCAGACCCTACCTCCGAAACACAAAGTATTTCATCCATTCGGGATATATACATATCTGTAATATCCTCGTCTGTTACCTGTTCAGGTGCCTTGCTCTGCATAACCGACGGCAGTGACGCCATTATTATTGTCGGCAATAAAATTAAAGCTACTCATCAATAAGACCTACATCACCGACTGCATCAGCAAAAAGGTCAGAGTCAACAACGGCGAACGCCCTAAATACTATGTGGAAAACAGCCACCCTGCCATTATCGACTCGTCCACCTTCGGCAGAGTCCAGGAGGAGCTCGCACGGCGCTCCGGCAAACGCAAGATCAGCCGAAAAGCTAAGACCGAGCAAGGCAAATATTCAAGTAAATACGCTCTGACAGAACTGCTCGTCTGCGGTGAATGCAAGTCCGCCTATCGCCGATGCACATGGACGGCAAGCGGTAAAAAGAAAATCGTGTGGCGATGCATCAAGCGCATTGAATACGCCAAGAAATACTGTCATAACTCGCCATCCGTAGAGGAAAGCGTATTGCAACGGGCTGTGATGGCGGCAATCATGGAAACCACCAACCAAAATGCTGAGGTATTGCGAGCACTGAAGCTGCACATCGGCATAGGCTTGGCGGGAGAAAAGAGCGAGGATAAAAGCATCGACCTACAGATACGGATCGCCGAAATCGACGCAGAATTCAAAAAGATGCTCGACCGAGTATCCACCGACACCATCGAAGCCTTTGATGAGGAAACCGCAACTCGGCTTATGAATGAAAAAAGCCGTCTGCAACAGCAGCTCGACAGCATAGCTGACGCAGCGCAACGGCGAGAAAACGCAAAATCCAGACTCGATGACATCTACACGATACTCGACGGCATAAAGAACCGCCCGATGGAATACGATGACCAAATCGTCCGTCAACTGCTCGAATGTGTAGTGGTGGACTCAAAAGAACAGATTACTGTAATATTCAAAGGCGGACTTAAATCGGTGCAGCCGCTGACCGAATGACAGCGGCTCACTGCTGCCCCTAACCTTGAAAGCTCATGATTTTTCGTAAGGGAACAAATACTACCCCCAAAAAGGCGAAAAAATCTATTTTATAGTCCTCCCACATTCAGGGTGTTCTTATAGTTACTGAGAAGTAAATTGTAAGAACGCCCTGTTTTTTTTAATTGTGCTACGCTGTTACAGAGACACTTGACGGCAGATACGAAAGATTTACTCCTTTACGGGTATTCAATGTTATATCCGGCTCGGGTATGGGAATATCCTCCGGTATTTCTATTGAGCCGATGCAATTATAATAAATTACCAGCTTTTGAGTTTTAACTCCATTGATTTTTTCAGCGGAGTGAACCTCTATATGTTCAATAAGCTCATTCAACATATTCGCCGTCAACTTTTTGACGCGGGTATATTTTTTTATTGATTTAATGAACTTTTCGGAAGTCATTTCTTTTCCCATAATTTCATCTAAAAGATTTCCGAGATGAGTAAGCCTTTCGCGGATTTCCTTTTGTTCGTTATTGTAACTGACAGACATTTTCCCGAATCGCTCATCGTTTATTTTACCTGATAAATTGTCCTCGTAAAGTCTTTCAAATATTCTGTCAAGATCCTTATCTCTTGCGGTCAGTGACCTGATTTCGCTTTGATAAGCAGAAATTTGTGCATCCATTGATTGTTTAGACAATGCACTTGCCGTCTTTACGAATTCTTCTTCATATTTACAGGCAAACCTAGCGAGGCGATGGATTTCCGAAAGAATCACTTCTTCTAAAAAATCCGTTCTTACATAATGAGTAGAAAAACATTCCTTGCGCTTGCCCTGATTATAGGCAGGACAATTGAAATATGTTATTCCGCGGTTATTACCGTGATAATGCAAATTACTGCCGCAATCGGAGCATACAAGCAAACCCGAAAACATATTGTTTTCACCATTTGCCATAGGGCGCTTTCTGAGCTTTCCCCTTTTGAACTGCACTTCTTCAAACAGTTCTCTGTCAACGATAGCCTCATGCACATCTTTAAATATCATCAAATTTTCGGAATCACTTTTATGTCTTTTTTTGTTTTTATAGGAAACCGAATATGTTTTAAAATTGATAACATCACCGCAATATTCCTGCATGGCAAGTATTTTTTGTACCGTTGATTTTGCCCAGTAATACGGGTCGGTATGTGTTTTGCCGGAAGCCCCTCCCGGCTTTTTTATACCTTTTTTTATGGCATAAACTGAGGGGGTTAGTATTTTCTCATCTGTTAATGCCAAAGCAATTTGAAATGTACCCAAGCCATCATGGAACATATTAAAAATACTTTTCACCACATATGCGGCTTCTTCATCTACTATCCAGCGTTGCGGATTTTCGGGGTCCTTGATATAACCGTAAGGCGGCGGACTTAGCGGTATTCCTGATCCGCCCTTAATCTTATTACTGATACGGCGCTTTTTGCTTATATCACGCGAGTACCATTCGTTAAAAAGATTTCTTATCGGGGTCAGATCGTTTTCGCCCTCGTCGGTATCAAGATTATCCGAAACCGAAACAAGCCTTATATTGTGTTCGGGGAAAAATTCCTCGGTAAGTCTCCCGACTTCAATATAATTTCTGCCGAGTCTTGATAGATCCTTAACGAATACTGCCGTCGCTTTTCCAAGCTCTAACTGCTCCATCATTCTGTTGAACTCAGGTCTGTTCATTGTAATGCCTGAAATACCGTCATCAAAGAAATGGACTATTTTTGTGTACCCTTTTTCCTTTGCAACCTTAGCAAGAAGCTTTTTCTGATTAGCTATGCTGTTGCTTTCACCGTCCAGTTCGTCATCCCTTGATAAGCGCTCATAAAGAAAAGCTACATCGCAACATTTTATTTCATTTTTCGTTCTATACATGATTCCTCCTTCCCGCAGTCAAATAAACAGTACATAAAACTATAAGCGGCTGCCGAAAGGATTTTAGGATTGCTTAAAATCTTTGAGAATCATATGACCGAGTGAGTAAAACAGCGTCTTGCCTGTTTCCTTAAATTTAGGCTCAACCTTTATAACCGTGCCGTTTATATTGTAAATCTGTGTTTGCGCGGGGTTAAGCTCTTTCGGTCTTTTACCTTTGCTTTCGTTCTGCATACAGCACCTCCCTTATTTTTGCATACCGAAAAATGCCGGCAGTGCAGCCACCGTTCTTCAGTATACACATCTGATTTGTTTTGTCAAATTTGACTTTTACATTTTTGCGAGTACACAATAATATGGCAAGAAAACAGTGCTTAAATTAAAACAATCCACGGAGTATTTAGCCCCTCCGCAGGGACATACTGCAACGGGCTGACTTCTTAACCCGCTTGCCGTCCAAGCCCACGGCAAGTGTCTTCACAGGGTCATCGCAAGCATATATTGTCGCTCTCCCTCTGTTTTGCAGTATGTTTTCTATAATGCCCATAGGCATATTTTTCAAGGTTCATATATAACACAGTGAAAACCGTTGTTACATCAATATTTTTTTCAAATGCTTAATTGCGGTACATTTCTGAACATAAATACTGTTCAAATCCGTTTCCAAAAGATAGGCTATTTCAGATAATTCCATGCCGCACAAAAAATGTAATACAATTATTTTTCTTTTTCGGTTATTTAGAGTCTTTTGAGGAATACCCAAAGATACTGCAAGTTCCCTCTCGCTTATACCCTGCAAAACGGCGAACGCTATTACCTCAAAGGTTCTTTTTTCCTTTTCGGTGAGCTGCTCTATCGCCTTATGCAGTTCCCCCGCCTGGAGCTTGTCCAATATATATTCTTCCTCCCACCTGTTATCTGAATATCTCTCGTGGTTATCCGCGTCCGAATCATCACCCCGCAGCTTATCCAAAGATACAAACCTGCGCGGGTATTTTTTCTTTTCTTCTCTCCTGCGCATATCTTCGCTGTGTTCGGCATTGCATTTTTTATACAGTTCATTATTGGCTTCAATAAAAATTACCGAGTATTTTGAGGACAAATTCTCATCCTCTACCTGAACAAATTTCCTTCCTGAGTTTTCGGGCTTCTGCTTGAATTCAAAAAATTCTTTCGCGGTCATATGTATCCATTCGGGATTTTCCCCGTTACAGTTTTTATCTTTCCATACTAAAAAAATACTTTTCAACTTATTTTCCTCCGTTCAATCATTCCTGAAAATCTCAAAAACGATTAATACGGAGGGCTGCGGCAACCGCATTTACACCGCCGCCGCAAATGTTTTATATACAGAACGCAAAAGGTCCGACCAATTTCAAAGTCTTTTCGAGCGGCATTTTTATTGGTCTTTTCTTCTTTAAATCCAGTTATTTTTCGAGCATTATTACAGCCCGTTTCCTTTAAAATACAGCTTGTAAGGAGTTTTAAACCCCTTACAGCTATATCTTCACCTTTTGCTTTCTGTTATTTTTCACTAAGTCACCTTGCAGTCGCCTATGGCGCGCTCATTCTTTCCTTTGTTTTGTATGCAGCAAGGTTTATACACTACATCGGTATCCGCCCCTTAAAATGTAGAATTGTGTATTATTTTGTCGAATAAAAAATTGAGTAGGCGGCTACCCATTAGTTGAGTAGCCGACCTCTCACACCACCGTGCGTACCGTTCGGTACGCGGCGGTTATGGCGCCTGCCTGTGACGGTGCTATAATGGTTATAACCCCCGGCAAAATAACAAATACAGAGGCGCTTGAGGTTAAGAAACAGCTTGATAAAAGCGCCTGCAAAATTCTCGGCGCAATTCTCAATGATATTTACGGCAAGCGCACAAATTCGGTTTTTCGGGCAGTGCAAGGGGCGAAAAAGCTATGGCTGATTACATTGCAGACATGCCTATGTCGCTTTTCTTTTTGGATTACGACCACAACAGCCCCGACCCCGAGCATTTAAAGGCGCACCATGAAAAATTCTTTTTAACCGTGCGCGAGAAAAACCCCGATTTACCCGTTATTATGGCTACTAAAACCGATATTCCCCGCTCTCCCGACGCCGAGCGCGACACCGCCGCGCGCCGCAGGGCTGTTTACGAAACCTACGAAAACGCGCTGAAACGCGGCGACCGCAACGTAATGTTTATTGACGGCGGAACGGTATTTACCGAGGCTCTTAACCTCACCGCCCCGGCAGATAGCTGCACTGTTGACGGCTGCCACCCGAACGACCTTGGATTTGCCTGTATGGCAAAGGTGTACGGTGATGCAATAAAGAATATGCTGGGTTTAATTTAACATTCCATATAAATTATTAGCCGCTTATATGCAGAACAACGCCCGTTAAGTTTTTACACTTAACGGGCGTTGATTGTTTATACCGCAAATATTCGGTTCGAAGCTATAAAACCACCTTTAATTCGCACACACCGCAGTTATCGCTCATTGCAGTAAGTGTAAAGCTTTCCTGACCCTTTTTCGGTTTCACGGCTACGCGAATTTTGCCCATATACATTTTGCGCTCGGTGTTTGCAACATTGTTATGGTCGCAGTTATCGGAGCCTGTGCCTATAATTTTTGCAGGAGCGGAAACTGAAAAACGGACATATTCAGCCGCGTCAGGCACGGTAAGACCGTTTTCATCAACACATTCGCATGTAAACAGCGCTATATCGCTGCCGTTTGCAGTAAAATCATTATCCTGCGTAAGCTTTAACGCTGCAGGTCTGCCGGTAGTTACGCGCTTATCGCCGCATACCTCATTGCCGCCGATATAGCCCTTCACTTCAAGCGTTCCAGGGATATATTCAACGCTCCACTCGCCGTGACCGTATTTTTCAATCTGCTGTTTGCCAAGCGTCTTACCGTTTAAGAAAAGCTCAAGCTCCTCGCAGTTGGTATAAACCGTAACGGGTATTTCCTTGCCCGCAAGTCCTTTAAAATTCCAGTGCGGCACTATGTGCGCCATAGGCTCAGCCGACCAGTGCGATTTATTCTGATAAAACGCACCCTTTTTTTGCAGGAATAAATCAAGAGCACCCGAGCAGGAGCACACGCGCGGCCATGCCGCCTCTCCCCTGTGCTCAACCGCCGCCCACTGGTAGCAGCCAAACACATAAGAGCGCTCACGCAGGAATTTATAGGTTTTCTCGCGCCCTAAGAACCAGTCGTTTGTATCTCTGTCCTTATCCCTTATTCTGCCGGAAACGGCTGTATCAAAGTTCCAGTCGCGCGTAGTACCCGTAGCGCAGCATTCCGAGGCAAATATAGGTTTATCCGGGCGCATTTTATGAACCGCGTCGTAAATGCCGAGGTTATAATTTATGCCGACGGCGTCGCACTCATCGTAAATTGTGGATTTATCGGGCGTTCTGTCCTCCGCAGCAGTTATCGGTCTTGTGTAGTCAAGCTTTCTTATATGCGCGGCAATTGCCTTGTGCAGCCGTTTACCCGTATCGGTTATATGGAAAGGCTCTTCGTTGCTTGTTGACCACATTATAACGCTCGGGCGGTTGCGGTCGCGCTTTATAAGTGAGTCAAGCTGCTCCATAGCCTCCTTCGTGCTTTCAAACCACCTTGCCTCGTCCATTACCAAAAAGCCCTGCTCGTCGAATGCGTCCATATAGCTCTCTGTCTGCTGATAATGACTTGTGCGGTAGCCGTTGGCGCCCATTTCCTTCATAAGAGACACCTTGTATTTTGCTATGTTTTCGGGCACGGCTAGCCCTGTAAGCCCGAAATCCTGGTGTGAGCACACGCCGTTTATAAAAGTTGGCTTTCCGTTTAAGAAAAGTCCCCTGTCGGCGGTTATTTCCACCGTTCTGAAGCCTATACGGGTAGTATTTTCATCCGTTTCTTCACCGTTTAGCTTCAGCACGGTTTTAACAGTATAAAGGTTGGGGTTATCGCAGTCCCACAAAAGCGGGTTTAGGACTTCGGCGCTGTATTTTATAACACCCTTATCGCGCAGCTCCACCGTGCCCTCGCCCGTGCCGACAGCCAAAACGGAGCCGTCAGCGCCGATAACGCGGCTTTCAAGGGCTACTTTTTTATTTTCATAATCCGTATTAACAACCGTTGCTTCAAAATTTATCTGCCAGCGGTTATCGTCAAGCTTTTTATACGGTGCGTACACGCCCCATAAATCTATCGCAACAGGCTCTGTAACAGTCAAATGAACATCACGGTATATCCCGCCGCCCTGATACCACCAGCCCTCAAAGCCCTCGGTGTTAACATATACCGCAATTACGTTTTCCTTATCGTAATAAACATAATCGGTAATATCTATTTCAAAGGTGTTATAAGCGGAAAAATTGTGGTACATAAGGCAGCCGTTTAAATATACGGTTGATTTTCCGGCAATACCGTCAAATCTTAAAAGCGCACGCCTGTTTTCGCTGCCCTCGGGCATATTGAAATGCTTTCTGTACCACGCGTTATCATAGTGCAGATAACCGAGAGCGCAGTTTTCGTTTTCGCTGTTATCCTGATACACCACATAATCGTGCGGCAGGTCAGTCCACACCCATTTTTCAGGATTTATCATTCCGCCGCCGTATGAATCCGGAGTGTCAGGGTAATTATACGCCGCAGGGCCCGACAATTTGCGCTCGGTTTTGCTTTGGGAATATATAAAGCCCTTATCCTGCGAAATGGGCTCGGCTATATCCCCCTTGTGAAATCTCCAGGCTGTGTTCAGATTTATATTTTCCCGCATAGCTTTTCAAAACACCCCTAAAGTTAATTCTCTTTTTTAAGAATGATTATTGAAGATTTATTTTCGCTGTTATTTACAAAATACCAGCCGACACTCATAAGGTAGTCCCCGCCGAAGCATTTATCCGTGCCCTCACAGCGGTAACACGCCGATTCATCGAGCCCCTCAAGGCGTATATATTCATCGGGTGCGTTCGGTGTGGCTTTGCTGCTGTTTACCGTTAATATAACCGTGTTTTTATCCTCAGCTATAAATTGAACCGCTGAAATATCCGAATCAAACGGTGAGCATAATCTGTAGCAATCGCCCTTGTGGAAAATCTCGCCGTATTTGCGGTAATCCTTAATTGCCTTTTCAGCTGTTTCAAGCTCTTTTTCGCTGCACCCGTTAAGGTCAAGCTCAAAGCCGAACTGACCCGGCATTGCCACGTTGCACCGCATTGCAAAGCTTGTTATTCTGCCCACCTGATGATTGGGAACGGCAGAAACATGCGCGCCCATAGCGCTGTAAGGGTAAACCACGCTTGTTCCGTACTGAATTTTAAGGCGTTCCACCGCGTCGCTGTCATCGCTGGTCCAGGTTTGCGGCATATAATAAAGCATACCGGGGTCAAACCTGCTGCCGCCGCTTGCGCAGCTTTCAAAAAGCACATTCGGAAAACGCTGCGTAACGGTTTCAAGCACCTTGTAAAGCCCTAAAATATAGCGGTGCATTACCTCACCCTGGCGCTCACCGCTCCAAAAAGCAGAGCCCGGTGCGGACATACAGCGGTTCATATCCCATTTTATATACTCAATATTCGCGCGCGACAGTATTCCGCACAGGGTTTCTGTTATGTAATTGCAAACATCATCCCTTGAAAAATCAAGCGTATACTGATTACGCACCTCATACGGCTCTCTGCCGTTTACGTGCAGTATCCAATCCGGGTGCTTTTTATAAAGCTCTGTTCCGGGATTCACCATTTCCGGCTCAAACCAAAGCCCGAAGCGCATACCGAGTGAATTTATTTTTTCGGCAAGTCCCTCAAGACCGTTCGGCAGGCGGTCGCGGTTTTCATACCAGTCGCCAAGCCCGTTATCATCCTTTATGCGGCTGCTGAACCAGCCGTCATCAAGCACCATAGTGTCAATTCCTATTTTTGCCGCTCTTTTTGCTATTCCCACTATTTTTTCTTCGTTAAAGTCAAAATAGGTGGCTTCCCAGTTGTTTATAAGCACAAAGCGCTCGGTGTCTCTGTACTTACCCCTGCAAAGGCGTGTGCGGTAAAGCCTGTGGTATATTCTCGACATTTCACCTATGCCGTTTGCCGAATAAACCAAAACCGCCTCGGGCGTTTGAAAGCTATCGCCGCTTTCCAGCACAAACTGAAAATTTGCTGGGTTTATGCCTATATACGCGCGTACTCCGTTGTACGGATTTCTTTCTGCTCCGGCAATAAAGTTGCCGCTGTAAACAAGGCTGAAGCCGTAAACATTCCCGTGCTTTTCATCGGCATTTTTATCGCACAGCGCAATAAACGGGTTATGAAACGGGCTGCTGCAGCCGTAGCGGCTGCCGACGCTCTGATTTCCAGGGCGCACCGGCTGCCTGGTAATATAGCGTTCCCTTGCCCATGTGCCGTCAAGATGCATAAGTTCAAGCTCGGGGCTGCCGTAAAAGTCCACTGCGGCGCTCAGCGCCGAATCAAGCAGCAGCCGCTCCCCGCGGTTAATAATTTTCACACTGCGGGTTATAGCGTCGTAATCCTCAAAAACCGAATAGGATAAAACTATATCCACCTTCTGCAATGTATCCTCAAGCCGTACAGTAAGGGTATCTACCCTGTCGCCCGCCTCGCAGTATACAGCAGGCAAGCCGCCAATCCCGCTTTTTCCGGAGGATATATTATAATCCCTGTATTCAAATCTTGAAACGCGGCTGCCGTCGGAAAATGTAAATTCCGCCGCAGGAATACGCATATCCGCATTTCCCCAGGTGGAATATTCAAACGGAAGTATATCCGAATTTTTACCGTTAATATCCGCGGGCACAAGGCCTCTGCGCATATAGTTATACTCATCAGCCTTATCAAGCGGATTTTTAAGTCTTTTACCCCAATAGCGGTGTAAAAGGTATTTTCCTTCGGCTACCTCCATAGCATATGTTGTGTTTTTGGTATTGAGATAAAATATACCGTTTTCTTTTTCAAATATTATCATTACATCACGCAACTTTCAAAAATAGTTATACCACATAACCTTTAATAAGTAAACATTTTTTTACCTTTTTTTAACATAGCTATGCTGCGCGGTTATTTTGCTTTAAAAACAGTTTTCACTCCGTTTTCCTCATAAAACAGGTCTATACCGATGCTGTTTTCTTCACAACAATCACCCACGGTCTTTGCCGCCGTAATATATTCGCAAATTGAACGGTTTGTTGCATACCATATATCGCTCTTACCGGAAAGCTTTTCGCAAAGCGCCTCCATATCAGCCCAGCGGTCAGTGTCGCTTTTATCAAGCTCATAGGAATGTCCCCAAATATAAAAAAGCTTTAAATCCTTGCCGCCGTCACTCAAAAATTCATCGGTAAGTCGGTTTATTTCGGGGTCGTGATCGTGGCAGGTGGGGTGCCATTCCAAAAAATCCGCAGGCAGGTCAAAGCGGTGGGTATCATTTACCGTTCTTGCATAAATAATTCCCAGACTTTTAAGCTGCTTAACGGTTTCGGCATTATATTCACCGTAGGGGTAAGCAAATCCCGTGGCTCTTATTCCGCAAAGCTCGCCTATTTTTTTGCAGTCATCTGATATTTCCCGCTCAAAGGAGGTATATTCCTCTTTCAGCAAGGAAATATGATTGACAGTGTGCGAGGCAAGCTCAAAGCCGCTGTAAAGCGCCTTTATCTCGCTTTCATCAACACAACTGTGGTTAAGAATTTCATGCTGATATTTTAAGCTGCCGGGCTTACCGAATAAGCCGGTGTTGATATTAAAGGTTGCCTTAATACCGTATTTACGAAAAATTTTTACAAGCCTTCTGTCCTGCGTTGTGTTATCGTCATAGCTAAAGGTCAGGGCTTTCGACTTAAAGCCGGGGAATAATAATTTTTTCATAGCAGTCTCCGCTCTTTATTCGCTGTATATATTAAGCTCTGCCGGCTTTATTGCCGCCCACATATCCTGCTTCCAGAGCATTTCGGCGGTTATTTTTATCTTGCCGGGGTTTGTTGTTGATTTTATAAGCACTGTTGCAATGCCCGCCTCGGCGCATATGGGGTTTGCCCCTATGCCGCTGTCCCCCACAATGCTGCCCTCACCCGTTACCGTAAACTTTATCGGGTGGTTATCGCAAGAAAGCGGCACCACTGTGCCGTCGTTATCAATTAAGGAGCACCGCACCGCCACTATATCAGAGCCGTCCGCTTTAAGCGATATACCCTCGTAATCGGCAACCAGCATAAGTCTTGTTGCTATGCCCGGGGCTTTAACGCTTTTTTCCGCAACCGTTTCGCCGTTTACCAAAGCCTCAGCCCGCAAAACAGAGCGGTTGCGCCCCTTATATTTCCGCTTGACATCCCGAAAGGTAAATGGCGGGTGGCTTACCCTCACATCATCTGGGAATTGCTCGCCTATAAGCGTGCCGTCAATATAAAGCCTTACCTTTTCGGCGTTTGAGTACACCGTCACGTCGGGCGGGCTCATTTCCGTCCACCAGCTTGCAATATAAAGCACATCGCCCGCCTTTTCCCTGTCCTGCTGGCTTTGCATAAAATAATACGAGAATTTGGGTATTCTGAAAAGGTCTAAATGCCCGCCCCAGCAGGGGTTTATGTGATAACCGCGGTTATGCGAAATTCCCGGCCATACGCCATAGCCGCAAAGCCGACTGTTATTAACCACATCAATATATTGATTGTTATTCTCGGTAAAGGCGTCAAATTCGTGCAGCATACGCTTTACCGCCTCGGTCATGGGAAAGTCTCCCCAGCCGCGCGGAGCGCGCCATACTGCGTTTTGGTCGCAGAAATTATCGGGATTATCGCCATATTCCCTTACCCACATAGGGCGCGGAACAGTATCGTTCCGCTCAATAAGACCGTATTTTTCCATTCCGCTGCCGAGCATTCCGGGGTCGTATTCGCAATATGCTATATCGGTAGGACCGTAATCCGACGCGGTATAGCACGGAGAATATGGAAATTCCTTGTGCACCGTATCATGAAACGCCTTTTGGATTTCAAAGCTCATTTGCGATTCGTTTAAAACGGGCTCCCAAAACAAAACAGCCGGGTTGTTGCGCTGCCACCTTACAATATCCCGCATATTCTGAACCGCCCGTTCTAAAAACAGACCAGTGCTGCAAAACTGCCAGCCGGGGTTGCAGGCTATTACCGTCATTCCGAGACGGTTGCAGGCGCTTAAAAAATCAGTGCCGAAGGGATAATGCGAGCGTATATTATCAAATCCCGCTTTTTTCAGCTTTATTATATCGCGCTCCAAAAGGCTTGTGGGAACGGCGTTGCCTATATACGGCCAGGTTTGGTGGTAGTTGGCGCCGTTAAATCTTCTCGGCTTGCCGTTGAATATAACGCCGTCGTTTACGGTAAAAATATAATCCCGTATTCCTATTTCGGTATTATCGCAGAAAACCTGCTCATCATTTATAAGCAGCGAAACTTCAAGCGTATAAAGCAGCGGGCTTTCAGGGCTCCAAAGGCTCGGGTCGCATACCTTAAGCTCAGTTTCAATATACTCGCAGCAGCCCGTGTTTAGGCGGCTGTTAAGCTTACTTTCAGCCGCCCTCTGCCCGTCGGGTGAAATAAGGGCAATAACGGCGCTGTAATTTTTCATTTCGGGGTACTCATTTTTTATGTGCGTCCTTATATGAACGGCGGCACTGCTTTCGGAAACGTCTGTATACCAAACAAAAATTCCGCCGCCGGCAGCCTCGTTTGCAAGAATAGGGTCAGTTATGTATAACGGCTCGCAAACGGTTAGGGTCACGCTTCTGTAAAGCCCTCCGTCATAAGAAAAATCAAGTCCGTCCTGCGGCTTTCCCGGGGGTATGAGCGGGTCGTCGGAATTATCAAGCGTTATGGCTATTTCGTTTTCCTCGCCGTAATTTACATTATCGGTTATATCGGTAATAAAGGGCGTGTATCCGCAGAAGTGGCGGCTCACTTCATTGCCGTTAATATAAAGCGCCGATTTACCCATAGCCCCTTCAAATCTCAAAAACAGCTTTTGGCCCTTGTATTCGTGCGGCACAAAAAAGCTTTTTAAATATTTGCAGACCCCCTGAAAATTCCTGCAGCCGCTTGAATTTGCCGGAGTCAGCTTTACGCTGTGCGGCAGACACACATACTCCGGCGCAGTCATTCCGTTTTCTTCTGCTCTTGAAAACAGCCAATTTTTATTTAAAAGTATAACCCTTTTCTCCACAATCATTCCCCTTGAGAATTTAATGCTTACAGTAAAATAGGCAGAGAGGCGTCAACCCTCGGCATTTCCTTAAGATATTTTTTCAGCATTTCCGGCTTAAAGCCGTTGTTTTCTATTATTTCCTTGTAAAAATATGCACTGGGCTTAGGTGTGCGCTTAAAGTTATTCTCTTTATCAACGCTCACAAGCCCGAAGCGCGGTATGAAGGTCCACCATTCGTAATTATCGAGCAGCGACCAATAAAGGTAGCCCCTCACATCGACCCCCGCCTTTATCGCCTCGCTCATGGCGCAAAGGTACTCGGTAAGGTAAACTATTCTGAAATCATCGTTATCGCACGAGCAGCCGTTTTCGGTTATATAAACCGGCTTATCCATAAGCCTTGTCAGGTTATGAATCATACACTCGGGGAAAAACTCATCCAAATAAAAATGCATAGGCAACATTCTGGTTTCGGTGAATGTGTAACGCTTGCTTGAAAAATTCGCCTTGCGTGCGTCAACCATTTCACGTGTGTAAAGGTTTATCGACCAAAAATCCGCGGTATTTTTAATTTCCTTATCAAATATAGCGTCCTTTCCGGGAACTACCAGCTCGCCGGTGCGCATAGCGTGAAAGAAAAATTCATGGTCAACTGCGTCCTTATAACGCTGAACGGCAAGGTCAAACGGGTCGTTCTGCCGCTTGCCGTAATACTGAACAAGCGCGTGTGCAGAGCTTACGGGCTTATTTGAATACTGCTTTATAATGTGATAGCCGCGTGCATGGTATAAAACGCTGTTGAATTTATGGGTGAGCTGCTTTTCGGAAAGTCCCAAATTGAATTCGTTTATAACATTCCAAAAGTCAACATACGGAGAAATCTGCGGTAAAATATAATTTAAATACCTTTCAAAGTATTTCATGTTATCGAGCGACTGAAAATCGCCCTTATCCGCAAACCATTTCGGCACGGAGAAATGCACCAGCGTTACAAAGGTTTTAAGTCCTTTTTCCTTAAGCAGTGCCAGCTCCTTTATGTAATGCTCGGCAGCCTCCTTGCAAAACTCGCCCTCGTGCGGCTCAATGCGCGCCCATTCAACGCCCATTCTGAACGCCTTATGACCGAGGTCTGTCAGCAGCTCGGCGTCCTCCTCCACCATATTGTAATGGTTGCAGGCTTTACCCGACGCCTCGCCGTTCCAGCCGGCGGCAACCTTTTTTTGCTCGTTGTACCAGTTGCTTGAATAAATGTTATCGCCCTCTATTTGGTGAGCGGCGGTTGAGCTGCCCCAAAGAAAGCCCTCGGGGAAATCAAACGCTTTAATACTAAATACATCTGTCATTTCGCTTTTGCCTCCATTTTTTATGAATAGTTACTCGGTATACTCGCCCGTATCCCTAAAGGCGATATAATAGGCTTTTCCGTCGCCGTATTTATTTACGGTCGCGGCAGGCATACCCTTATAGTAATCGCTGTCATAGGTCGCTAATACCTCCGCCTTATCGGCGTGAATAAATTGTTTCCGTTTCAGGATTCTGATAAAGCCTAATCCAATCTATCTGATATTCCGCAGGCAGCACAGTATCTGAAGTAATTCCTGAAGGATAGTGCAACCAATCCATATCCCAGAGATATGGTTGCATGCCCAATATTAAATACTGCGGATCGTGAAAAACAGACTCATCTTCATATCCCCACTTATTTAATATTTCATCGAATGTGTATTCGCAGTATACGTATCCGTCAACCGAAAACTTATATCCCGTTTCGGTCCATTCAAATCCGTATATGTGATACTCGTCGCTTAAATTTGATGAATCGTTAAAGGTATAATGCGTTCTTACAAAGGGGGATCCCATATCCGCATGAATATCTCCATCCCAAATATGCAAATTAGGATGTATTGTATCGTTGCTTGCGAAGGTCTCAAAAATATCAACCTCCACCATACCCGAAGCTGTTTGATACGCTGTATCTCCCTTTGCCCAAAAAGATGCAGCTAAGCCTCTTTCCATAGGAATTTTAGCTCTCATTTCAACATATCCGTATTTGAATTGCATCGTATGCTGTGTCGTAACGCGATAAGGCGCAATATATCCGCTGTCGCTTCTGTTTACTGCAAGAGAAAGCGATCCCTTTGATACGGATATGCTTTTTTCGCTGTTATCCAGTGTAAGTCCTGCAACAGTATCCGATAAATTTATAGTGCCCCATTTATCGGGATCAAGCTCATAAGACTTAAATTCATCCGACCAAACAAGAACTCTGTCGCCCTTTTGCTGTAATGCAGCTTCAGATCCGAGAAGCATTTGCTTCATCTCCGTCAATTCAACAGCAGGTTCTATAATTCTATCGCCGTTTATATCCGCCGCCCATGTGTATTCCGTCGCTCCTGAAGACATTTTTTTCAGTCTGACAAGATCAAGCACATTTACGGAATTATCATCGTTTATATCACCTGCAATATGATTTTCAAGGTCTTCATATTCATCGGTTACCGGCTTTGCTTCCCATATTGCGTATACCATGTTCAAGTTCTTTAAAAGTAAGGTGTCCGCGCCTACTGTTTCCGAATTCTTTTCCAAAGAAAAGCCTTTGAAAATATAACCCGAGCGTACAGGTTCTTTTAAATCACCTAAAACAGAAGCATCGTCGTATGATAAATAAGCGTCTCTGCCATCATAATTATCAACGAATAAAGACGTATTCTGCGAATAAATATTAACTTCGTCAATATAAAAATCAAATTCACACTCCGAATAAATCCTGTAGCTCGGATCTGAATCCCAAGCCTTTTTCGGTGCCACGGCTAGCAAAAGGCTTCCTTCGCCCGCGTTTTCGGGAATATTAATATAAAAAGTTTCTTCAACCCATCCATCGGTATTTGATCCCAGCTTTTTAAGCAAAACAGATCCGTTCATATTGACGGGATCAAAAGCACTGCCTGTATAATTCCCCGCAATCAGATCCGCTTTTCCGACACCTAAAAATATCGATATGTTTTTGCTATCGCTTTTAGGCGTATAATTTTCAAGCTTGTAACGAAGCTGAACTGCGTATTTTCCTCCCGGCTTTAACTTTATTGTTTCGGAATCGCTGTTCAGATGAGCTCCTGTTGAATTAAGCTTCATGATGTAATTTATGCCTTGCTCGCTATAATCCGCTAATTTTTTGGAAAAATGCAGATAATCCGAGTTATCTATGCTCCAGGTTGTTGTCGTTCCGTTTGCCCAGGAAGACGGATATGTCCAAAAATCTCCTTCCTCGTGAGGATTATAATTTTCAAAGCCAATATGATACAGCGGTTCCAAACCGCCTGTCGTTTCATAATCTACATAAGAATCAATTTGAACATCATCAATATATAAGTCATATGACGTCCAATTATACGGTGTGTATTCAGCATTGCTATAGTCCGTGTTCGGTGTTGAAGCGATACCTAACAGTAAGCTTCCGTATCCCGCATCAACAGGAATGGTTATAAGGTAGGTTCTTTCAACCCAGCCCGATGTGTTAGCTGTTATTCTGTCTAAGACAACAGCCCCGTTAACAACATTGCGCCAAGCGTCTGAGTTTAAATCTGTATAATTATTACGCAAAAGGTCATCGGTTGCCGTTCCCAGATAAAGCATTACATTAGAGTTGTTTCCGTCCGGCACATAGTTTTCAAGCTTATAGCGCATTTTAACCGTATATTTTTCACCCGGAACAAGCTTGATTGTATCGGTGCTGCTGTTTGTACAAGCTCCGATTTCATTTAATTCCATATAATAATAAAATGGTTGATCATTCCATAACGCATTCCAATCGTTTTTATCCGCAGCCTTTGAAAAATGCAAGTAATCCTGATTTTCTATACTCCATTTGACACTTGCGTCATCCGCCCAAGCCCAAGAGGTCGGATAATTCCAATAATTCCCTTCGGTCGGTGCGAACTTCTCAAAGCCTATATGATAGCTTTTGACCGAATCAATGCTTACAGAATCAATAAGCAGCTCAAAGCAGGAATATGTATAAGCTGAGAAGGTTGATCCGTCTCCCGTATTCGATATCGGGGTTATTCCCAAAAGCAAGCCGCCTTCTCCTGCGTCCTCGGGAACGGTTATTTTATAAGTCTTATTTACCCAGCCTTCAGTTGAAGCCGAAAAACGGTCAAGGAGCATACCGCCGTTAATAGTGCAGCTCCAGTTACCGTCTGCCGTAGTTACATTATCCGACAGCTTATCTGAGGTTCCAACTCCCAAATACAAGCCAATATCTTCATTAGCATTTTTATTTGTAAGATTAAGGTTCAGTCTTACGCTTACATTATAGGTTGCTCCCGGAACAAGTTTAAAAGTACCGGCGTCAGTATTGAGATTAGCTCCCGTTTCATTCAGCTTCATAATATTATAAAAAGCCCAATCATTCCATATGCAGTTCCAGTTATTGCCCGAAGCGTCTTTTGTATATTTTAAGACTCCGTCGGCAACGCTCCAAGTTATACTGCCGTCTGAGCTGTAAGCCCATGTGGTCGGATAATTCCAATAATTCCCTTCGGTCGGGGTATAGTTTTCAAACCCAATTTTATAGCTTTCGGAATAAATGCGTACGCTGTCAATATCAAGCTCAAAGCAGGAATATGTATAAGATGAGAAGGTTGAGCCGTCACCCGTATTCGATATCGGGGTTATTCCCAAAAGCAAGCCGCCTTCTCCTGCGTCCTCGGGAACGGTTATTTTATAAGTCTTATTTACCCAGCCTTCAGTTGAAGCCGAAAAACGGTCAAGGAGCATACCGCCGTTAATAGTGCAG